>Ga0307372_10009122_pt1 | contig 13763 bp, 9 predicted proteins | sample OX1MG_FD_202533 | JGI IMG/M metagenome (GOLD analysis project Ga0307372, IMG submission 202533) | Soil microbial communities from Risofladan, Vaasa, Finland - OX-1 | ecosystem: Environmental > Terrestrial > Soil > Coastal area > Acid sulfate soil | place: Finland: Risofladan, Vaasa | collected...
CGGTCTCCTCGGCGAACGCGCCGTCGCGGTAGACCGGACCGAAGCGCCACGCCCGGTAGCTGTCGACGTCGATCTCGCTCGCGCCGTCGGTCATCCACTCGGCGAGGCTCCGGCCGATCCCGCCGGCGCCGCCGAAGCCGTTCAGCGACAGGCCGGCGGCGACCCAGAAGCCGCGCGTGCCGGGCATCGGCCCGATCAGCGGGTTGCCGTCGGGCGTCATCGCGTCGGGATGGCAGAGCAGGCGGATCACCCCGGACTCCTCGAGGAACGGGAAGCGACGGATCGCGCCCTCGAGCAGCGGAGCGAAGCGGTCGATGTCCGACGGCACCGGGCTGGAGCCGTGATCCCAGGGCACCCCGTCGATCCAGCGGGCGACCGGGTTGGCCTCGTAGCCGCCGATCAGCATGCCGCCCGCCTCGCCCTTGCCGTAGACGAGATTGTCGGGGTCGCGGAAGCACGGCGCGTCGCGCGCCACCTCGTGGCCGGGCACGGCGGCCATCGCCACGTGCTGGTGATCGACCGGCACCGAGGGGATGAAGGCGCCGACCATCGCCGCCACCTGCGGCGCCCAGATGCCGGCCGCGTTGACCACGCACTCGGTCTCGATCGGGCCGTCGTCGGTCAGCACGGCCCGCACCTCGCGGCGCGGCCCGAGCTCGATCCCGCTGACCCGCGTGCCGACCCTGATCTCGACGCCGAGCGCGCGCGCGGCATCGGCGACCGCGTAGGTCGCGATGTGCGGGTCGACGTAGCCGTCCCCGGGCATCCACACGCCGCCGAAGATCGTGTCGGGGTCCGCCCCCGGGAGCCGCTCGAGCACCTCCTGCGCCGAGATCAACTCGGCGTCCAGGCCGATGCCGGCGGCGCGGCTCGCCGCACGTCGCAGGTCGAGCAGGCCCTCGGGGCTCGACGCGACGCGCACGCTGCCGACGCCCTCGAAGACCCCCAGCTCGCGGTAGCACTCCACGCTGTAGCGGCGGAAGCGCATCATCGTCGCCGACGGGTTGAACTGGGTGACCAGGCCGGCGGCGTGATGGGTGGACCCGCTCGTCAGCTCACCCTTCTCGAGCAGCAGGACGTCGCGCCAGCCGGCCTTCGCGAGGTGGTAGGCGACGTTGCAGCCGGCGATTCCGCCCCCGATCACCACGACCCTCGCCCGCTTCACGGCGCTGTCCCCATGCGAGCTGCAATCTATTGGGTTGCCACTGGAGGCCTGCCGTGCCGCGCGCGCCCGGCGGACCGGGAGCGTCGCCCCGGTTTGACGGCCCGTGCCGGAGCCGCTTTACTTCGCGGCGGTCGCCCGAGGGAGGGGCAGGATGCGTGCGCTCGAGCAGGTCCTGGACGAGGTTGCGGAGCTCGCCGACCCCGGCCGCACGGTCAGCGATCTGCCGGGCGGGCTGACCAACGCGAACTACAAGGTGGTGGCCGGCGCGGGCGCCTACGTCGTGCGCCGCTGGAGCGACGACACCGGGCTGCTCGCGATCGACCGCGACAACGAGTACGAGAACTCGGTGCGCGCCGCCGAGGTCGGCGTCGGCGCCGGCGTCGTCGCCTACCTGCCCGAGGACAACACGATGGTCCTGGAGTGGCTCGAGGGCACCACGCTGAGCGCCGCCGAGCTGCGCGCCGGGACGATCCTCGACCAGGTTGCCGCCGCATGCCGGCGGCTGCACGGCGCGCGGCGCTTTCGCGACGACTTCGACATGTTCGAGATCCAGCCCCGCTACCTGGAGATCGTGCGCCGGCGCGGATTCCGCCTGCCCGAGCGCTACGCCGAGTTCGAGCCGCACATGGCGGCGATCCGCGACGCCTTCGCCGTGAACGACGAGGGCACGGTGCCGTGCAACAACGACCTGCTGGCCGAGAACTTCATGCTCACGTCGTCGGGCCTGCGGCTGATCGACTACGAGTACTCCGGCAACAACGATCCCTGCTTCGAGCTCGGCAACATCTGGAGCGAGTCCAACCTGTCGCTCGCGCAGCTCGAGCAGCTGGTCGGCGCGTACTACGGCCGCCCGTCGCGCCACAAGGTCGCGCGTGCGCGCCTGTGGGGCCTGATGTCCAAGTACGGCTGGACGCTGTGGGCGTCGATCCAGGACGGTGTCTCGGCGATCGACTTCGACTTCTGGGAGTGGGGGCTGGAGAAGTACGACCGCGCGGTCGCGGAGTTCGACAGCCCCGAGTTCGAGCGGCTGCTCGAGGAGGCCCGCCGCCGCGACTGACCGCGGTGTCCAGACAACCCGCCCCGCCCTCACGGCGGGCCGCGTTACGGTCGATGCCACTGTATGTCGAATATCGCCAGCGCGGTGCCGGTGGCCCCGGACTCCTGGGTCGCCGAGGAGGAACGCGTCGCGGTTCTGCGCCACAGCCGGCTGCTCGACACCCCGCCCGAGCCCGAATTCGACCGCTGGACGGCTGCGCTGTGTGAAGACAGCGGCGCCACGGCGGCCGCGCTGCTGCTCGTGGACGCCACGCAGGTGTTCGTCAAGAGCCTCGCCACGGAGGGCGGCTGCTCCGCCGAGACCGCCCACGTGGCGCTCTCGGAGCCGCTCGCGGAGTACCTGATCGGCCGGGCCGACCCGCTCGCGGATATCGATCCGCCGTGCGCCTACGCGCAGGCGCCGGTCTCGGTCGACGGTCAGCTGCTGGGCTGGATGGCGCTCGCCGAGAACTCCCACCGCGATTGGAGCCCGGGGGACCTGCGAGCGCTCGACGATGCGGCCGCCGCCGTGTCGGCCGAGATCACCCTGCGGCTGGCGACCCGGGACGCCGCGCGCGTTCGAGACTTCGTGGCATCCAACAACCGCGTGCACGAGCTGATCGCGGCGGCCGCTCCGCTCGCCGACGTGCTCGGCGAGCTGGTCACCGGCATCGAGCGCTACGCGCCGTCGGTGATGCCGTCCGTCGTCCTGCTCGATCACGACACGAGCACGCTGCATCCGGGCGCGGGCGGCCCCTCGCTGCCCAAGGCATGGCTCGCCGCGATCGAGGGCGTCGTCATCGGACCCAACGTCGGGACCTGCGGATCCGCGGCGTGGTCCGGCAACCTGACGATCACCGAAGACATGACCGTGGACCCCAAGTGGGCGCCGGTCCGCGAGCTCGTGGCGAGCTTCGGCCTGCGCCATTGCTGGTCGATGCCGGTCAAGGCGCACGACGGCGAGGTGCTGGGCACGCTCGCCCTCTACGGGCTGCGCCCGCGGCTGCCGCTGCCCGAGCATCTCGCGCTGATGCGCGACGGCGCGCGGCTGGCGGGAATCGCCATCGAGCGCCAGCGGATGATGGAACGCCTGATGCACGACGCGCGCCACGACGCGCTCACCGGCCTGCCCAACCGCAGGGCGATCTTCGAGCGCCTCGACGAGGCCGCGCTGATCCCCAGCCCGGCCGGCATCGGGGCCGTGCTGTTCGTCGATCTCGACGGACTGAAGCTGCTGAACGACACGCTCGGCCACGATCAGGCCGACGGGATGATCCGCCAGGTCGCCGAGCGGCTGTCCGCCGCCGTGCGGGCGGAGGACCTCGTCGGGCGCTTCGGCGGCGACGAGTTCGTCGTGGTCGCCGCGGGCGCCGACCACGAGCAGGCCGCCCAGCTCGGCGCGCGTCTGCTGGAGGTGGTCTCCAAGCCGCTGCTCGGGATCGGGGCGACCGTCGTCACCGCGAGCGTTGGCATCGCGCTGATCGGCGACAGCGACGCGCGCGAGGCGATCCGCCACGCCGACAGCGCGATGTATGCCGCCAAGCGCGAGGGCGGCGACTCCTGCAGCTTCTTCAACGGCACCCAGCGCGTGCGGACCGGGCGACGTCTGTCGCTCGCCCGTGAGCTGCGCGATGCCGAGATGCGCGGCGAGATGAATCTCGTCTTCCAGCCGGTGTTCCGGCTGGCCGGACTGGAGGTCGTCGCCGTCGAGGCCCTGATGCGCTGGAGCTCGCCGAGGTTCGGCGAGGTCTCACCGAAGGAGTTCATTCCGATCGCCGAGGACACCGGAGCGATCGTGCCACTCGGAGCGTGGATGTTGCGCGTGAGCTGTGAGACGTTGAGCCGCCTCACCGCGCGGGGTGGGCGACCACTGGAGCTCGGCGTCAACGTGACCGCGCACCAGGTGGCCAATCCGGGGTTCGCGCAGTCGGTTCACCAGACGCTGACCCACGCCGAGTTCCCGGCGGAGCTGCTGACGCTCGAGATCGCCGAGACGGCGCTGATGGTTCCCGACGCGACGAGCAGCCGCACGCTCAGCGACCTCGAGTCGCTCGGCGTCCGGATCGTCCTCGACGACTTCGGCACCGGCTACTCGTCGCTCGGCTGGCTCAAGGATCATCCGCGCGACGGGATCAAGATCTATGGCGGCCTGGTCAGCGGGCTGCGCGACGATATCGGCGGCCAGGCGATGGTCACCGCCGTGATCGGCATGGCCCGGGCCCTGGACTCCACCGTGACCGCCCAGGGCGTCGAGACCGATGCCCAGCTCGCCGCGCTGCGGGCGCTCGGCTGCGAGCGCGCGCAGGGGTTCCTGCTCGCCCGGCCGATGCCCGAAGAAGAGCTGTTCACGCTGCTTCGCTGATATGGAGAGCGCCAGATCCGCGCGCCCCGATTAGCGGCTTCGGCGGCGGCGTCGCCGGCCGCGCCAGATCCGCGCGCCGACGCCGATCGCGACGCCGACGAGGAACAGCGAGACGAACCACGGCTTGACCAGCAGCGCGACGGCGACGGCCGCCATCAGCGACCAGATCACCGGGCGGTAGTCCTTCCAACCCTGCGCCCCGAACGGGGTCTCCCCGGTCACTGGTCCATCATCGCGCCTGGCGCCTCGCGCTGTCGCGGCCAGTAGGCCTCGAGATGGGCCAGGCGGTTCTCGGCGTGCGCCAGCCGGCGCAGCGTCTCGGGCCGGAGCGCGTCGAGCTGGCTGACCGCGACGATGAACAGCTGCGCCGTGGTCAGCGCGTCGCCGGTCGCGGTGTGCGGCGAGTGCACCGGCAGGCCGCAGGCCGCCGCCAGCTGGGTCAGGGTCATCCGCGCCGGCAGCTCGCCGTCGCGCTCGGCCAGCCACACGCGGGCGAGGACCGCGGTGTCGAGCACCGGTCCGCGCAGGCGCAGGCCGAGGCCGCGCAGCGCGGCACGGAGAAAGGCGCGTTCGACCGCGGCGTGGTGGGCGATGAGCACGCGGCCGGCCATCGCGTGGAGCAGCGGGTCGAGGGCCTCGGCGATCAGCGGCGCGTCGGCGAGGTCGGCGGCGCGGATGCCATGCACCCGGATCGCCGACTCCGCCAGCGGCGCGGTCGGGCGCACCAGCCCGGCCGCGGCACCGTCGAGGCGCACCCGCCCGCCGTCGATCGGCAGCGCGCCGAACGCGACGATCTCGTTGCGACGCGGGTCCAGTCCGCTGAGCTCGAGGTCGACGACGCAGTAGCGGGCCTCCCGCCACGAGGTCCGCGTCGACGGCAGCCGCGCCTGCGCGTAGGCCTGCGCCCCCTCGCCGCGGGCGCGCCGCCCTCGCAGCCCTCTCACCAGGTGGCCACCTGCAGCTCTGCGGCGACACGCTTCTGAACCGCGGCGACGGCGCGGAAGGCCTCGCGCAGGTAGCTCCGCGTCAGCGGGCTGAGCGCGGCCGGATCGATGTAGTCGTCGGGCGTCTCGCCGGCGACGAGCTGCTCGATCTGGCGCTCGAGGCGCAAACCGACGAACAGCTCGTGGGCCTCGAGCAGGGTGCGCGCGTCGCTGCGCGGCAGGGTCCCGGCCTCGCCGGCGACGCGCAGGCGCTCGGCCGTCGAGCTGCAGGTGACGCCCGCCGACATCGCCGCCCAGCGGGCCAGGTCGACGATCGGGACGACGCCGCCGTGCTTGATGTCGAGCTGCCCGCGGCGCTCGCCGCTGTGCTCGACGACGAGGCCGCGCAGGAACCCGGTCGGCGGGCGGTAGGACAGCGCGAACCGCGCGAGCTGGCGCAGCAGCTCCGGATGGCGGGGGGCCAGGCAGAACTCCTCGGCCACCGGCGTTCCGGCGTGGATGCCCCACACCGGCCGGCTGTCGACGAGCACCGCGGTCAACAGCAGCGCCTTCTCCTGGGTCGGGTCCTCGAGCCAGGAGCGCGCGACGCGCCGCCAGGACTCCTCCGAGCGGACGAAGCGCAGATCGGACGCGGTCGCGCCGTGGTCGTCGGCGCGCAGCCCGCACGCGGACAGCCCGGCCACCACGCGCATGCCGAGCTCGTGCAGCAGCGGGCGGATCGTGCGCGCGTCGGCGGCGCCGTACCAGACGATCGCGCTGTCGATGTCGGAGCTGGGGACCGCCTCGCGTCGTGCCTGGCTGCCGAGCGCCAGCCACGCGAACGCGGCGTCCGGCTCGCCGACCTCGGCGACGGCCAGATCGATGACGCGCCGCGTCAGGGCGTCGAGCACGACCGAGTAGATCGCCGCGATGTTCGTCGCCGCGAGCTTGGTGTCGTGGAGCGCGACGACCATCGGGCGCATCTGAGCCGCGGCGGCGGCGAGCTCGTCGGCGGTGCCGGCCGCCGCGATCTGGCGGCGCACGTAGAACGAGTTGCGCGTCTCGACCGCGATCAGGTCGAGGTCCTCGACGACGCCGACGAGCTCGCCGCGCGCCGAGATCACCGGGAAGTGACGGATGCCGCGGTCGAGCATCTCGAGCAGCACCCCGCCGCCGAGGCGGTCCGGCGCGACCGTGTAGGCCGGCGCGGTCATCACCGTGCTGACCGGCTCGTCGACCGACACCCCGGCGGCGACGACGCGCGAGCGCAGGTCGCGGTCGGTCACGATCCCCAGCGAGCCGGGCAGGCGGACGACGACCGCCGTCGCGCCGGTCTCGTTCATCAGCCGCGCCGTCTCGCGGATCGTCGTCTCGGGGGCGACGACGGCCGGTTGCGCGCGGATCAGCGAGTCGACCGGCTGGTGCGCCGGATCCCGGCCGTTGCCGCCCGTCGCCGTCCGCGGCGCGGCCGCCTCGCCCAGCGCGTCGCCCGGCGTGCTCAGCAGCGAGCGGGCGACGAAGCCGACGCTCTCCGGCCGGGCGAGCACGCGCAGCGCCGCCTCGTGGCCGATCCGGTAGCAGAGCGTGTCCTCGTGCGCGCGGGCGGTGAAGCCGGCGGGCAGGCCGGACAGCATCGAGCCGTGGCCGAACAGCTCGCCGACGCCGAGCAGGTCGAGCACCGTCTCGTCGAAGATGATCTCGACGGCGCCGCTGCGCACGACGCGGACGTGCTCGGCCGGCCCCGCGCCCTGGGAGAAGATCGTCGTCCCGGCGAGGTGGAACTCGATCTCCGCCGACGCGGCGACGTCCTCGACGTCGCTGACGGCCAGCGCGTCGAACGGCGCGTGGGCGCGCAGGAAGTCGACGACGTCGGAGAGCGCGCCGGCCGGCGCGGCGGTCAGCCGCCCGGCGGGCTGGCCGCGGCCGGGCTGTGATTCCGCGTGTCCGCTTGGATCATCTGCGCGCACTTCTCACCGACCATCATCGTCGTTATGCAGGGGTTGATCGCGGGCAGGAACGGCAGAATCGAGCCGTCCGCCACGCGCAACCCCCGCGTGCCGCGCACGCGCAGCTGCGGGTCGACGACGGCGAGCGGATCGGAGTCTGCCCCCATGTGGGCGGTGCACGCCGGATGGTAGACCGTGTTGTGGGTCTTGTGCATGTAGTCGATGAGCTCGTCGTCGGTCTGCGCGTCCGGCCCGGGCGCCAGCTCACGGCCCGCCCACGGCGCCATCGGCGCCTGGCTGACGATCGTGCGCGCGAGGCGGATGCCGAACGCCATGACCTGCTCGTCGTGGCCGTCGGGATCGGTGAAGTAGCGCGGATCGACGCGGGCGCGGTCGCGGTAGTCGCTGGTGCGCAGGCGCACCGTGCCGCGCGAGCGTCCGCGGCAGACGTTCGGCGTCAGGCAGAAGCCGTTCTCGGTCGTCGGGTAGCCCCAGCGCGCGGTGTTCATGTCAAACGGCACGCTGCCGTAGTGCATCATCAGGTCGGGGCGGTCCAGGCCGGGCTGCGAGGTCGAGAACAGCCCGATCTCCCACCACTGCGTCGAGCTTCGGATCATCGGTTGGATGGCGTCCCACTGCACGATCCCCTCGACGTGGTCGTCGAGGTTCGCGCCGACCCCGGGGGAGTCCACCAGCGTCTCGATGCCGAACTCGCGCAGGTGCTCCACGGGGCCGATGCCCGACAGCATCAACAGCTTCGGCGTGTCGATCGCGCCGGCGCTGAGGATGATCTCGCGGCGCGCCCGCACGCTGGCCTGGGTCAGCAGGTCGGGCGTCAGGTAGGAGACCGAGCGTGCCCGGCGCTCCTGGTCGAAGCTGACCTGGCGGACCCAGCAGCCGGTGCGAACCTCGAGGTTCCTGCGCGTGCCGAGGATCGGATGCAGGTAGGCGTGCGACGAGGACATCCGCGTGTTGTCAGCCGCCGCGTTGATCTGGAACCAGCCGGCTCCGTTGGTCACCGTCGCGCCCTCGTTGAAGCGCGATGTCGGCAGCCCGGCGGCGGCCGCCGCCTCGAGCAGGGCGACGCCGCAGGGGTCCGCGGGCGGCACGGTGCGGATGTTGACCGGGCCCGAGCGCCCGTGGTGCTCGCCCGGGCCGTCGTTGGTCTCGAGCTTGGTGATCAGCGGCCAGCATTCGGCGGCGCTCCAGCCGTCACAGCCCATCGCCGCCCACTCGTCGAGGTCCTCCTTGGGCGTCCAGAAGGCGATGCACGAGTTGTGCGACGAGCAGCCGCCCAGCACCTTGGCGCGCGCGTGGCGCAGGAACGAGTTGCCCTTCTCCTGGGGCTCGACGAGGTAGTCCCAGTCGTAGCCCGAGTCGAGCAGGTACATCCAGTCCTCGAGCGCGAGGATCGCGCGGTCGTCGACGTCCGACGGTCCGGCCTCGATCAGGCAGACCGAGACGGCGGGATCCTCGCTGAGGCGGGCCGCGAGCACGCAGCCCGCGGTCCCGCCCCCGGCGATGACGTAGTCGAACTCGCCCCCGTCGATCATCGCCGTGCTCCCCTTACACGCTCACGGGGCCATCTCGCCGAGCCCGACCGGGGTCCGCAGGTCGAACTGCGGATCGGCGCGGTGCGCCTCGATCACCTCGATCGGCTTCTTGGCGTAGACGGCGAAGTAGTAGATCGCGCCGATGATGACCGTCGCGCCGATGAACTCGACGGCGATGTACTGCCAGTACCAGTGGTGGGGGATCGTCTTGCCGTTCGCGCCGATCGTTCCCGCCAGCGAGTCATACACCGCCGAGCGCGGCCAGGCGATGTTGACGGCGACGATCGCGCCGTAGAGCACCGCGGCCGCGTTCACGAGCGTCCCGAAGCGCCCCAGCGAGAAGTAGTCCCCGTGCTCCGGCCGGGGCCACTCCCCGCGCAACCGCTTGAGCAGCAGCGGGAAGGTGATCCCCAGGTAGGCGAGGTAGAACATCACGATCGCCACCGAGGTCAGCGCGAGGAAGGCGCTCTGGTTGCCCAGGTTGACCGCGAGCAGCGCGAGCGTGAGGATGCCGGTGACCAGAGCCGGCACGACCGGGACCTTGCGCCGGCCGGAGACGCGAGCGATCTGGTTGCCGAACGGCAGCCGGCCGTCGCGCGCCATCGCGAACATCAGGCGGATGCACGCCGTCTCGATCGCCAGCGTACAGACGGTGATCGCGATCGCGCAGTCGATCAGGAACACGTTGCCGGTCGTGTTGCCCAGCGCCTGCTTGAAGATGTAGGGCAGGCCGAGCGCGACGATGTTCTTGTCGGTGATGTTCTTCACGCTCATCAGCGAGAACAGGATCAACAGCCCGCCGATCAACGCCGCGGTGGCCAGCGCGCGGAGGATCGCCGGGGGGGCGGCGCGGCGCGGTTCGTGGGTCTCCTCGGCGAGCGTGCCCGCGGTGTCGAAGCCATACATGACGTAGGCGCTCATGATCCCGCCGATGATGAACGCGCCGAAGTAATGCCAGCTGTGCCCGGCGCCGGCGCCGAGGTTGTGCAGCACGATCTGCGGGCCGCGGTGGAAGTGGAAGATCAGCAGGATCACCAGCAGGCTGGACCCGATCAGCTCCGCGAGGACGCCGAAGTTGTTGATCCGCGACATGACCTTGACGCCGAGCATGTTGACGATCGTCGCGAAGACGACGAGGATCGCGCCGAGCAGCAGGGCGTTCTGCGCTCCGCCCTTGGTGAAGTAGAGACCGGCGTCGGCCTTGGTGCCGAGAATCTGGAAGCTGGTCGTGACCTGCGGCAGCACGACCTGCCAGGCGACCGCGACGGCGGCGACCGTGACGATCGAGCCGACGATGTAGATCCAGCCGGTCATCCACGAGGAGAAGTCGCCGGCGACCCGCTTGGACCAGTTGTAGACCGAGCCGGCGAGCGGGTACTGGCCGGCCAGCTCGGCGAAGTTCAGGGCGACGAGCATCTGGCCGCTGAAGACGATCAGCCAGGTCCACCACACCGCCGGACCGGCGAACCCGAAGCCGAACGCGAACAGCTGGATGACGCCGGTCAGGATCGAGATGTAGCTGAAGCCCGCGGCGAACGAGGAGAAATTGCCGAGCGAGCGGCTGAGCTCCTGCTTGTAGCCGAAGGTTGCGAGTTCGCCCGAGTCGTTGCTGGTGGATGCTGCGGCCATTCCCTCTCCTCCCTCATGCGGCGCCGGAGCCGGCGTCGCGGTCTGGTGACACGTCGCACCGTCGTCGTGTGCGAACGCCGTCGCTGTGCGGGGCACGGGCACCCGCCGTGGGGCGCCCGCCGTGGCTGACTGGGTTCGTTTTCGAGCCGGTTGTGGTCCCTCTCAAGGTTCCTTGGCGATCGGGATGATCGCCTCGGCACCATTGACCTCCACCTGACCGCGCGGTTATATATCAGTTGTCGAATGGTGTCAACGATCAAATCCGGCGACCCACGGCGATGACGAGCGCCCGCCCGGACGGCCCGACCGCGGACCCCGGCGAGCAGGTCGCCTGCGAGATGTTCGTCGCCGGCGAGTGGACGCCGGCCGCGACCGGCGAGACGTTCGCGGCGAGCAGTCCGGGCACCGGTGCGGTGATCGGGTCGGTCGCCCAGGGGGACCGTGCCGACGCCCGGCGCGCGATCGAGGCCGCGCGCGGTGCCGCCGACGGCTGGGCGCGCCTGACGGCGTTCGAGCGTGCGGCGAAGATGCACGCCGTCGGCGATCTGATCGAGGCGCGCCGCGACGAGCTCGCGCGCACGCTGACCCTCGACCAGGGCAAGCCGCTGCACGCCGAGGCCTACGACGAGGTCGCCGAGCTCGTCGAGTACTGGCGGATGGCGGCGGAGGACGCGAAGCGCCTCGGTGGCGAGCTGCCCAACTCGATCTCGGCGGGCAAGCGGGTCATGCTGGTGCGCCGCCCGCGCGGCGCGGTCGGCGTGATCAGCCCGTGGAACTGGCCCTACACGATGCCGGCGGAGCTGCTCGCGCCGGCGCTCGCCGCCGGCAACACGGTGGTCTGGACGCCGGCGCCCTCGACGGCGGTCTGTGCGCAGGCGCTGGCGCGCTGCATCGTCGACGCCGACCTGCCGCCCGGGGTGTTCAACCTCGCGACCGGCCCCGGTCCCGTGGTCGGCGACGAGATCGCGCGCAACCGGGGCCTGGCCGGGATCGCCTTCATCGGCTCGACGGCGACCGGCAACCTCGTCGCCGCCGCCGCCGCGGGCAAGGCCGCGCTGCTCGAGATGGGCGGCAACGGCCCGCTCGTGGTGATGGACGACGCCAACATCGCCGCGGCCGTCGAGGCGACGCTGGTCGCCTGCTACCTGTGCGCCGGCCAGAGCTGCACCGCGGGCGAGCGGATCCTCGTCCAGCGCGGCGCCCACGACGAGTACGTCGAGCTGCTCGGCCGCGCCGTGTCGGAGCGCGTCCGGCTCGGCGATCCGTTCGCGCCGGAGACGACGATGGGCCCGTTGAACAACGAGCCGGTCGCCGCGAAGATGGACGAGCACGTCGCCGACGCGCTCGAGCGCGGCGCGACGCTGGTCTGCGGCGGCGCGCGCGCCGGTGACCTCGGGAGCGACCTGTACTGGCAGCCGACGGTCCTCGACGGCGTGCCGAGCGACGCCCGCGTGGCGACCGAGGAGACCTTCGGCCCGATCGCGCCGGTCGTGTCGATCGACTCGCTCGAGCAGGCGATCGAGCTGACCAACGCCTCCCCCTACGGTCTGCTCTCCGCGATCTTCACCGCCGATCTCGCCGCCGGCCTGCGCTTCGCCGAGGCGGTGCGCACCGGCTGGGTCAACATCAACGAGTCGACCAACTACTGGGAGGCGCACCTGCCGTTCGGCGGCCGCGCCGGGACGGGCAGCGGGATCGGGCGGGTCGGCGGCGCGCACGTGATGCACACCTTCACCGAGCTGCAGACGGTGGTCGTGTCGGAGTCGCCGTGAGCGACCCGGCCGAGGCGGCGAGCGCGCCCGAGTCGGATGCCGCGGCCGTGGACGTCTCCGCCGAGCGCGCGGCCCACGCGCTCGCGCTGATCCTCGAGCGCGAGCCGCGGACGCTCGCCGAGCTGACACCCGCGATCGGCGCGACGCCGGCCGAGGCCGCCGCGGTGATCGACGCGCTCGAGCGCCACGGGCTCGTCGCCTGGGCCGAAGGCCGCTCGGGGCTGCGGGCCGGGCCGGCGGCGCTGCGCTTCGCGCGCTCCGGCGTCGGTCGCGAGGATCTCGCCGAGCTGGCCGAGACGAGCATCCGCCGTCTCGCCGACGAGAGCGGCGAGACGGCGAACCTGATCGTGCCGCGCCCGGCGGGCACCGAGGCGATCGCCCAGGTCGACGGACGCCACCTGCTCGGCGCGACCAACTGGATCGGGCGTGAGCTGCCGCTGCACTGCACGGCGGCGGGCAAGGTCTTCCTGGCGTTCGGCGCGGCGGTGCTCGCGGACGGCCCGCTCAGCGCGCCGGCGCGCTCGACGATCGTCGAGCGCGATCGCCTCGCGCGCGCGCTCGACACGGTCCGCGAGGAGGGCTACGCGACGATCGTCGACGAGCTCGAGGACGGGCTCGCCGCGGTCGCCGCCCCGGTCCGCGATCGCGACGGCGCGGTGGTCGCCGCGCTGGCCGTGTCGGGCGCCGCGGTGCGCCTGCCGCCGGCGCGGCTGCGGCTGCTCGGCCGCGTCGCGCTCGAGCAGGCGCGCGCGCTCTCGGCGCGTCTCGGGCAGACGCCGCCGGCCTAGGCGTGGCGGCCGGTGCCCGCCGGCGCCTCAGAGCACGGCGCGGATCTCCCGTTCGAAGGTGGCGATGTGCTCGGCCATGATCGTGCGCGAGCGCTCGGGCTCGCGGGCGCGGATCGCCTCGAGCAGGTCGCTGTGCTCGTGGACCCGCGCCGGCAGGTGGGGCAGGCGCTCGAGCACCAGATACCAGATCCGCAGCGAGAGGTTGAAGTAGCGCCCGAGCGTCTCCTCGAGGTAGGGGTTCGCCGCGGCGCGGTGCACGAAGCGGTGGACGTCGGCGTCGAGCACCATCAGCATCGGCGCGTCCTCGCTGTCGCGGCTCACGGCGAGGGCGAGCCGCAGCTCGTCGAGCTCGATCTCGCCGGCCGGCGTGAGCCGCTCGGCGGCGCGGTAGGCGGCGTGCCCCTCGAGCTGGACGCGCACGTCGGAGATCGCGGTCAGGTCGGTGATGTTGATCTCCGACGCGAAGGTTCCCCGCCGCGGGAAGACGGTGACGAGGTTCTCGAGCGCGAGTCGCTTGATCGCCTCGCGGATCGGTGTGCGTCCCATGTCCAGCTCGCGGCCGAGCGCGTCCTCGTTGATCGGCGCCCCGG
>Ga0307372_10009123_pt1 | contig 13763 bp, 16 predicted proteins | sample OX1MG_FD_202533 | JGI IMG/M metagenome (GOLD analysis project Ga0307372, IMG submission 202533) | Soil microbial communities from Risofladan, Vaasa, Finland - OX-1 | ecosystem: Environmental > Terrestrial > Soil > Coastal area > Acid sulfate soil | place: Finland: Risofladan, Vaasa | collected...
CGACCAGCCGCCGCCCGGCCGAGAGCCCGAGCCGGATCAGCCCGGCGCCGGCGACCAGCAGCGCGAAGGTCAGCAGCTGGCCGCGCTGGTGGGCGCGAATCGCATCGATCGCGCGGCCGCTGAGATCCGGTATCGCGACCGTTGCGACCATTGCCGACGCGGCGAGCGCCGCCGAGGAGATGACGCTCGCGCGGTAGGGCCGCAGAAACCCCAATAGACGCGTGAACGTAGGCACTTCATAAAGTATAGTGACGGTCGTGCCAGGAGGAGCGTTGCCCGCCGGACTGTGCGAGCGCTGCGCGTATCAGCGCCTCGTGCACAACACCCGCGGCTCGGTCTTCTCGCTGTGCGAGCGCTCGCGCAGCGAGCCGGAGTCCTATCCGCGCTACCCGCGGCTGCCGGTGCGTGAGTGCGCCGGCTTCGAAGCGGCTACTGAACGGTGAGTGTCCCCTTCATGCCGGCCTGCTCGTGGCCGGGGACCGAGCAGTAGAAGGTGTAGCTGCCCGGGGGCAGCTTGAGCGTCAGCGTCTTGGTCCCGCCGTCGAACGTCGGCGTGGAGCCGAGCACCTGGCCCTTCGCATTGGCGATCGTGACGTTATGGCTGAGCGGCGACTTGTTGGTGAACTCGATCGTCACGTTGCTCGAGCGCGCCGCGAGCGTCTTGGTGTTGAAGGCCAGCGAGCCCTGGGGGTTGGCCGCGAGCTGGAGCGGGCCGCTGACCGGTGCCGCGCCGACCGGAGTGACCGTCGGCGCGACGCCGTTGGCGATCGCGCCGGTGTTGTACGAGGGCACGGCCGGCGGGGTCTTCGCCGTGACGACCGCCATCGCCGTGGCGAACACGACGAGCACGGCGCTGACCGCCATCACCAGGCGCCCCTGGATCGCCGAGGTTGGAAAATGGACGCTGCGGATCCCGGCGGCGGAAACGAGGATCGCCCAGGCGACGAGCACGCCGGCGGCGATGAAGAACGGCGTCTTGCTGCGGTCGTGGAAGACGGCGGCGACGGCAAGCACGTGCAGCACGACGCGAGCCTAACGGATCGGTCGAACGGAGCGCGCCCGCGCCGCCCGTCTCAAGCTGCCGCCACCGGCGTCTGCCAGCCCGGCCGTCGCGTTCCGAGCGACAGATTGACGTGGACCACCGGGTACTCGAGATCCCACTGCGTGTGCAACCCGCAGTCGCGGAGCATCGCCGCGAGCGCCCGCGACCCTGGATGCAGCTCGACGGACAGCGTGCTCAGCCCGGCGTCGAGGGCGTCCCGGGCACCGCGACGCAGCAGCAGCGTGCCGAGCCCGAGCGTGGTGAAACGCGGATCGACCACCCCGGCGCACTCGCCCGCGCGCCCGCCGTCCTCGGCGATCCACGCCGCGTAGCCGGCGAGCTCGCCGTCCAGCGTGCGGGCCACGAGCTCCCCGCGCGCTCCCGCGTGCCCGCGCTCGGCCGCAGCGCGGGTGAAGAACGCCGCGCGCGGGTCGGCCAGCGTGTCGAGCAGTCGCACAACGTCCGCCTCGTCCGGCGCGCTCAGTGGCGCCAGGGTCACCGAGCGGCCGTCGCGGAGCGTGACCGCGGCGTGCGAGATCATGCTGCGCAGCGTAGTTCGTCGCGCGGTTCGGACGGTTTCCGGCGGCGCCGGCGCACCCACGCTCTACATTGCAGCGATGTGCGAGGCGCGCATCGAGGTCCGCCTGCAGCCGCGGGCGTCGCGCGATGAGCTGCTCGGCGTCCGCGACGGCGTGCTGCACGCCCGGGTCTGCGCCGCTCCCGTGCACGGCGCGGCGAACCGCGCGCTGTGCCAGCTGATCGCGCACCGCGCGGGCGTCGCACCCTCGCGCGTCGAGGTGATCCGCGGCACCCGCGGGCGCGTGAAGCTCGTGCGCGTGTCGGGGCTCCAGTCGCACGAGCTCCTGGACGCGCTGAGCGCCGCGGGGTAGGCGCGCCCGCCTCAGCCGCGCGCCAGGGCGGCCTCGGCGGCCGCGTGGCCGCTGCGTGCAGCGCCCTCGAGGGTGGCCGGCCACCCCGTCGCCGTCCACGCGCCGGCGAGCACGAGCCCCGCGACCGCGGTCGCCGCCGCCGGGCGCAGCGCGGCCGTGCCGGGCACCGCACGGAAGGTCGCGGCGTGCTCCTTGGTCGCGCTGAAATGCTCGAGGCCCGCATCCCGTGTGGCCGGCAGGAGCTCGGCGAGTGCGGCGACGAAGCGCTCGCGGAGCGCGTCGGTACTCATCGTCATCTCGTCGCGGGCGCCCGATAACGATATGGCGAGGTATTGCTGGCGCGTCCAGCCGGGCGGGGTGCGATCGAAGATGTACTGCACCGGCGTGTCGACGCCGGCGGCGAAACGGTGCTCGAGCACGCGGCGGTCATAGACGAGGTGCAGGTTGACGATCGGCGAAGAGTCGAGCGCGCCTGGCCACAGCGCTCCCCGGAGCGCCCGCTCGGGGAGCAGCGCCGCCGCGCGGTCGTGGGGGACCGCGACGATCACCGCGTCGGCGCCGAGCCAGGAGTCGGCTCCCACCACCGCGAAGCGCTCGCCGATCGTGGTGATGCGCTGGACCGGCCAGCGCAGGTGGACCGTGACGCCGGCGGTCGCGAGTGCGCGGGCGGCCGGATCGCCGATGATCTGCTGCAGCGGCGCGCGGTGCAGGCCGATGTCACCGGCGGTGGCGTCCGCGAGCAGACCCTGCTGGAAGACGAAGGCCCCCAGTTCGAGCGATGCCTCCGCCGCGGGCAGGTTCAGCGTCGGCAGTGCGATCAGGTCCCACAGGGCGGCGATCGCGCGCGGGCTCTGGCCATGTTCGGTGAGCCATGCGCCGAGCGTGCGCGAATCGTCGGGAGCGAGGCGCCCGAGGGCGAGCGCCGCGCGCCCCGCCGAGATCCGCTCCCGCATCGAGAGGTGGGAGTAGCCGAGCAGCGCTCGCGCCAGATGCAGCGGCGGGCGCGCCCCGCTGCGGCGCAGCGTCACGACGTCGCGACCGGGGGCCAGGACGGGGATCTCGAGCCGCGGCTGTACCTCGACGAGCGACTCGCTGCCCAGGGTCGCCAGCAGCTCCCGGTAGGCCGTGCAGCAGCGCAGGAACACGTGCTGGCCGTTGTCGATCCACAGCTCGCCCCGGGGCACCGAATAGGCGGCGCCGCCGAGGCGCGGGCGGACTTCGACGAGCGTCACCGCGGCACCGGCCGCGGCGCAGTCGAGCGCCGCGACGATTCCGGCGACGCCGCCGCCGACGACGACGACGTTCACGGCCGGGCGCCGAGCAGGCTGCGCGCGGCCACGCCGACCTTGGTCCAGGGTCCCAGCGCGACGCGCTGCTCCAGGATCGCCGCCGGATCGGACTCGATGCGCTCGAGCAGGCGACGGTAGATGCCGCTCATCGCGAGCACGCACGCGGCGCTGCGGCGGTCGAGCATGCCGGTCAGCTCCAGGCCGCGGTCGTACCACTCTCGGGCGCGGGCGGCTTCGAAGGCGACCAAGGCGGCGATCGACTCGGGGCTCGGGACGCCGAACCGCGCCAGATCCTCCGCCGGCAGGTAGGTGCGCCCGTGCTCGCCGTCCTCGCGGATGTCGCGCAGGATGTTGGTCAGCTGCAGCGCGACACCGAGGTCGTCGGCGAGATCGCCGGCGCGGGGGTCGTCGCTGCCGAACACCGAGACGCACAGGCGCCCGATCGAGCCGGCGACGCGGCGGCAGTACACGACGAGCTCGTCGAAGGTCTCGTAGCTGGTGCCGTCGACGTCCATGCTGACGCCGTCGATCAGGTCGAGGAGCGATTGGCGCTCGAGCGGAAAGCGCCGCTCGGCGTCAAAGAGCGCCACGAGCACCGGATCGCCGGCCGGCGGCCGGCCGAGCGACTCGGCGGCCTGCTCGAGCAGGACGCGCTTCTCGGTCGCCGGCAGCGGGCCGTCGCCGATGTCGTCGACGCGCCGGGCGAAGGCGTAGATCGCGAACAACCCGGAGCGCTTGGGCGCCGGCAGCAGGCGCATCCCGTAGTAGAAGTTCGCGGCCTGGCGGCGGGTGACCTTCGCGCAGTACCGGCGTGCGGCCTCGCTCATCCGCCGGCGGCGCGTACGAGCACACGGACGATCGCGCCGAGCGTGCGCCGGGGTGTCGGTCGCGGCGACTGCGCGAGCACCTCGTAATCGGCCAGCGCCAGCGCTTCGAGCGCGGCGCGCCCGCCGCCGAGGTAGCCGGCGACGGCCAGGCGCGGCCAACCGCGCAGGCTCGCCGCCAGGGCGTCGCCCTCGCGGAACAGCGCTGCGGTGCGCGCCGCTTCGAGCTTCAGCACGCGGCGAAGGCGGTCGTTCACGCGCTCGGCGGCGAGGTCGTCGATCGTGCAGCCGCCCCGGGCCAGGTCCTCGAGCGGGACGTAGACGCGCGCGCGGGCGAGGTCTTCGCGAATGTCCTGCCAGTGCTCGGTCAGCTGCAGGGCCGTGCACACCGCGTTGGAGTGGGCGATGCGCTCAGGGCTCGCTGCACCGAACACGCTGAGGACCAGCTCGCCGACCGGGTCGGCCGACAGGTGGCAGTAGGCCAGCAGCGCCGCCCAGGTGTCGTAGCTGCCGATGCGCTGGTCGACGCGGTTGGCCTCGATCAGCCGCTCGAACGGCTCGCGCGAGAGCCCGCAGGCGGCGATCGTCGGGGCCAGCGCGCAAAGCAGGGGATGCGTGGCCGTGCCGATGAACGCCCGGTCGAGCTCCTCGGAAAGCCAGTCGAGGGCAGCCAGCCGGTCCCCCGGAGCCTCGTCGCCCAGCTCGTCGGCCAGTCGCGCGAAACCGTAGATCGCGAGCAGGTGGGTGCGCAGCCGCGCCGGCAGCAGCCGCGAAGCCACGGGAAAGTTCTCGGTGGCCGCTCGGGCCATGATCGGTTCGGGGCGTGTGGTCACGTACATCGGTGTCTCGCGGCGTCGCGCTGGCGTGCAGGTTGACAGACCGGAGACCCCGGGAGCGCGGCGGGACGAATTCTCATATAAGATCGAATCTCAATATTGTCGGGCAGGGATGGCCGAGCTCCGGTCGGATCGACCGAAAGGACCCCGGGATGGACGTCAACCGCCGTGTGCTGCGCTGTGGCGGCGCCGTGCTCGGTGCCCTCGCTCTCGCCGGTTGCGGCGGCGGCAGCGGTGCCGGCCGGTCCGGGCTCCAGGTCGTGGCCGCCGAGAACTTCTGGGGGAGCATCGCGGCACAGCTGGCCGGGTCCAAGGCCACGGTCAGGAGCATCATCGTCAACCCGAACACCGATCCCCACAGCTACGACGCGACCCCGGCCGACGCCCGAAGCTTCGCCGCCGCACGGCTCGCGATCGTCAACGGCATCGGGTACGACGACTGGGCACCGAAGCTGCTCGCCGCCAGCCCGCTGTCCGGGCGGATCACGCTGAGCGTCGGCGGGCTGCTCGGACTGCGCGCCGGCGACAACCCCCACCAGTGGTACTCGCCGGGCAACGTGATGCGCGTGATCGCCGCGATCAGCTCGGATCTGGCGCGCCTCGATCCCGCAGACGCCGCGTACTTCCGCGCCCGCGAACGGGCGTTCACGACCACCGCGCTCGCACGCTACCGCTCGCTGATCGCGGAGATCCGTGCCCGCTACCGCGGCGTGCCGGTCGGCTATAGCGAGAGCATCTTCGAGCCGCTCGGCGAAGCGCTCGGGCTGCGACTGCTCACCCCGACCAGCTTCGCCAAGGCCATCGCCGATGGCATCGACGTGACCGCGGCGGACAAGCAGGCCGTCGATCGCCAGGCCCAACGGCGGCTGATCAAGGTCTGGGTGTTCAACAGCCAGAACGTGACGGCGGACGTGCAGCGGGCCAACCAGCTCGCGCGTGCGGCCGGCATCCCGGTCGCGACGGTCACCGAGACGCTGTCGCCCGCGAGCGACAGCTTCCAGCAGTGGCAGGTCGGCGAGCTGGAGCGCCTGAGGCGTGCGCTGGCGCGCGGGACCGGCAGATGACCTCCGTGGCGCAACTGCGGGGGGCGGCGGTCGCGCACGGCGACGCGACCGTTTGGAGCGGTGCCGACCTCGATCTGGAGGCCGGCGAGTTCGTCGGCATCCTCGGCCCCAACGGCGCGGGCAAGTCGACGTTCCTCGAGGTCCTGCTCGGGCTGGTGGCGCTGCGGGCCGGCACCGCGACGGTGCTCGGCGCAGCCCCCGGCGCGCACCGCGACCGGATCGGCTACCTGCCCCAGCGACGCAGCTTCGATGAGAGCGTCCGCGTCCGCGGGCGCGATCTCGTGGCGCTCGGTCTCGACGGGACCCGCTGGGGCACACCGCTGCCGGGCGGCTTCGGCCGGCGTCGCGCCGCGGCACGCGCACGGATCGACGCCGTCATCGCCGAGGTCGGCGCCGGAGCGTTCGCCGACCGGCCGATCGGCGAATGCTCCGGTGGAGAGCAACAGCGGCTGCTGATCGCGCAGGCGCTCGTGCGCTCACCGGCCATGCTGCTGCTCGACGAGCCGCTCGAAAGCCTCGATCTGCCGAACCAGGCGGCGGTGTCCGCGCTCGTCCAGCGGCTCTGCCGCGAGGACGGCATCACGGTCGCCCTGGTCGCCCACGACCCCAACCCGCTGCTCGGCTACCTCGACCGGGTGATCTACTTCGCCGGCGGACGGGCCGTCGCGGGAGTGCCCGACGAGGTGATCACGACCGAGACCCTCAGCGCGCTCTACGGCGCGGGCGTCGAGGTGCTGCGGCGGTCCGACGGCCGCCTGGTCGTCGTCGGACAGCCGGACATGCCGGCCCATCACGGGCACGCGCACTGATGAACCCGTCGTTCTCGCTCAACCCGGTCACGGATCTCCACGAGCTCGTGCAGTACCCGTTCATGGTCAACGCCCTCGAGGCGGGAACGCTGGTCGCGGTGGTGGCGGCGCTCGTCGGCTGGTTCGTGGTGTTGCGGCGGGAGAGCTTCGTCGGTCACACCCTGTCGGTGATGTCGTTCCCCGGCGCCAGCGGAGCGGCGCTCGCGGGGTTGCCGCTGGCCAGCGGGTACTTCGTGTTCTGCGTCGGCGGCGCGCTGGCGATCGCCTTCGGCTCGCGCGTCGCCGGCCGCCGCAGCCTGGCCCAGGAGTCCGCGGTCGTCGGCACCGTGGGGGCGGTCGCGCTCGCGCTGGGCTACCTGTTCCTGTCACTCTATGGCGGCGTGCTCGAGAGCGTCGAGACGCTGCTGTTCGGTTCGTTCGTCGGCGTCACCCGCGGAGCGGTCGAGCTCCTGGCGGTGGTCGCGGCACTCGTCGGACTGGTCCTGGCGATCGCCGGGCGTCCGCTGTTCTACGCCTCGGTGGACGAGCGGGCGGCGCAGGCCGACGGGGTCCCGGTGCGTGCCCTGTCGGTGGTCTTTCTCGTCCTCGTCGGGCTCGCGGTCGCGGCCACCGCCCAGATCGTCGGCGTGCTGCTGGTCTTCGCGCTGCTCGTCGCTCCGGCGGCGACGGCACAGCAGCTGACCGCTCGCATCGGCTGGAGTCTGGCGCTCGCGGTGGCGCTCGCCGTGCTGACGACCTGGGCCGCGCTCACGCTCTCGTACTTCACCAACGACGCGCTCGGGTTCTTCGTCACGACGATCGCGCTGGTGCTCTACGCGGCCGCGCGCGGGGCGCGGGGGCTCCGCCGCTGATGTTCAGCCTGCCGTTCGTGGAAAACGCGCTGCTCGCCGGCTCGCTGATCGCGGTGGCCAGCGGGCTGCTCGGCTATTTCATCGTGCTGCGCGCGCAGGTGTTCGCCGGCGACGCCCTCAGCCACGTCGCGTTCACCGGTGCGCTGGCCGCCGCGGCCGCGGGCATCGACCTGCGGGTCGGGCTGTTCGCGGCGACGGTGCTGATGGCGCTGCTCTTCGCCGCCCTGGGCGAGCGGGCGCGCGCCGACGACGTGACCGTCGGAGTTGCCTTCGCGTGGATCCTCGGTCTCGGCGTGCTGTTCCTCGATCTGTTCAATGCCGGCGCGGGCGGGGGCAGCGGCATCGTCGGCGCCCGCGCGCTGTTCGGCTCGATCTTCGGGTTGACCGTTGGTCAGGCTTGGCTTGCCGCGGCCATCGCGGTCGTGCTGATCGCGATGACGCTGGCGATCGCCAGGCCGCTGCTGTTCGTCACGCTCGACCCGGCCGTGGCGATCGCGCGCGGAGTTCCGGCGGGACTGCTCGGCACGCTGTTCCTGGTGCTCGTCGGGGCGGACGCAGCCGAGGCGACGCAGGCCGTCGGCGCGCTGCTGCTGCTCGGATTGCTGGCCGCGCCGGCGGGCGCGGCGCACCGGCTGACCGCGAACCCCTACCTGGGGATGGCGCTTTCGGCGGCATTTGCGCTGGCGTCGGTGTGGATCGGGATCGCGATCAGCTACCGCAGTGCGGCGCTGCCGCCGAGCAGCGCCATCGTGCTCGTCGCGGGGGCCATCTATGTGCTGGCCTTCGCGGCCGGGTCGCGACCGTTGGCGGGCGTTCTACGATGGATGCGATGAGCGGCGTCGAGGACTGGGCTGAGCGAGCGAGCGAGCGCCTTGCGGCGGCGGGATTCCGTCGCGGCGGCGCGCGGCGCGCGGTGATCCGGCTGCTCGGCGAGCAGCGCTGCGCGCTATCGGCGGTCGAGATCGGCGCCGCGCTCGAACGCGAGGACCGCGCTGTGTCGCGGGCGAGCGTGTACCGGATTCTCGAGGAGCTCGAGCAGGCCGAGCTGGTCAGCCGGATCGAGGTCGGCCAGGGCGTTGTGCGCTACGAGCCGGTGCGACACGGCCTCGGCCACCACCACCACATGGTCTGCGATCGCTGCGGGCGGCTCTATCCGTTTGCTGACGAGGGACTCGAGCGCGAGCTGCGTCGGGTCAGCGAGCACGTGGCGCTCCGCGTCGCCGAACACGAGGTGATCCTGCGCGGCGCCTGCGAGCGCTGCGCCACCGACGCGCCGGCTTGACGCCATTGGTGACAAGCTCTACGTTCGACCAAACCAGACACGATGGAGGCGAAGACATATGGGCCTACTCGACAAGGTCAAGGCTGGGGCTGAGCAGGCGGCCAATACCGCCCAGAAGCAGGCGCAGACCGTTGCCGCCAAGCGTGAGTTGAGCCAGGCGTACGGCGATCTCGGCAAGACGGCCTACGGACTCGTCGAGCGCGGCGAGATCTCTCACGGCGATCTGGCTGCCGGCGTCGACCACATACGCGACCTGCAGGCGCGACTGAGCGGCGAGGCCAGCACGGACGCCGGCGCCGACGCAGACATCGTCGAATAGGGCGGCGCCTGATCGTCCGTCGTGCGTGGGTTCGATTCGCTTTTTGGATGACTCCGGAGAGTCGTTAGAAGACCGGCGTTTCGGTGAACCCGCCCCACACATCCTGGAGGGCGTGGACGATCTCACCCTCGGTGGCGTGCGCCCGCGCGGCGTCGAGCAGGAGCTCCATCAGGTTGCGCGGCGTGGCCGCCGCGCTGCGCAGCGCGACCAGGCTCCTCTCCACTGCGCTGGGGTCACGCCGGGCGCGGACGGCCGCGAGCCGGGCGATCTGCTTGCCTTCGAGCGAGGGGTCGATGCGCAGCGTCGCGATCTGCTGCTCGTCCTCGACGGTGTAGCTGTTCACGCCGACGACGATCCGCTCACCGCTGTCGATGCGCCGCTGCAGCTCGAACGCGGCATCGGCGATCTCGCGCTGGGGATAGTTGCGCTTGACCGCTTCGACCATCCCACCGAGACGGTCGATCTCGGCGAAATACCGGTAGGCCTTGGCTTCGATCTCGTCGGTCAGCGCCTCGACGAAGTAGCTCCCGCCGAGCGGGTCGATCGTGTTCGTCACACCGGTCTCGTGGGCGATGATCTGCTGCGTGCGCAACGCGATCTGAACGGCCTCCTCGGTGGGCAGCGCGAGGGCCTCGTCGTAGCTGTTGGTGTGCAGCGACTGGGTTCCCCCGAGCACGCCGGCCAGCGCTTCGATCGCCGTGCGCGTGATGTTGTTGAGTGGCTGCTGCGCCGTCAGCGACACGCCGGCGGTCTGGGCATGGAAGCGCATCAGCCACGATCGGGGATTGCGCGCGCCGTAGTTCTCGCGCAGCTCGCGCGCCCAGATCCGACGGGCGGCACGATACTTGGCGATCTCCTCGAAGAAGTCGATCTGGGCGTTGAAGAAGAACGACAGCCGTGGCGCGAAGCTGTCGATGTCGAGACCGCGCGCGATCTGTTCCTCGACGTAGGTCAAGCCGTTCTTCAGCGTGAAGGCGAGTTCCTGGGCGGCGGTGGCGCCGGCCTCGCGGATGTGGTAGCCGGAGATCGAGACCGGGTGCCAGCGCGGCATGTTGCGGGTGCACCACTCGATCATGTCGCCCTGGAGTCGCACGCCGGCGTCGATTGGAAAGCACCACTCCTTCTGCGCGATGTACTCCTTGAGGATGTCAGCCTGGATTGTCCCGGCGAGCTGATCCGGTGCGGCGTCCTGCGCCTCGGCCGCGACGACGAAGAACGCGAGCATGATCGCCGCCGGGCCGTTGATCGTCATCGACACGCTCACCTCCCGCAGGTCGATCCCGGCGAACAGGTCCTGCATGTCGTCGAGGGTGTCGAGCGCGACGCCCTCTCTGCCGACCTCGCCGCGGCTGAGCGGGGAGTCGGAGTCATGGCCCATCAGCGACGGCATGTCGAACGCGGTCGAGAGCGCGCTCTGGCCGTGGTCGAGCAGGTAGCGGAAGCGCTCATTGGTCTCCTCGGCGGTGCCGAAGCCGGCGAACTGGCGCAGGGTCCACAGCCGCCCTCGGTACATCGATCGGTAGACGCCGCGCGTGAATGGGTAGACGCCGGGCAGGCCGATCTGCTCACTCGACGGAAGATCCGCTGCCGTGTAGAGCTCGCGGATCTCCTCTCCGGAGAGCGTCAGGAAGCGCTCCGGCCGGGCTGGCGGGGCATCGCGACCGGCGGTCAATTCGGCGTCCCGGGGTGTCGCCGCCGGGTCCTCCGTGGTGGGGGTGCGATCGTCCGCGTCAGAAGCCGATGATGCGATCGCCGAAGTTTCGCAGCATTGGCGGCCCGCAGGGCGCGACGGATGCGTCATTAGGCTGTGCGGCGTGGACCTGGGCATCTACAGTTTCGCGGAGGTTGGCCCGGGCGCCGATTGGCGCCGGCGTCTGCGCGATCTGCTCGAGGAGATCGAGCTGGCCGACCAGGTGGGGCTCGACGTGTTCGGCGTCGGTGAGCATCACCGCCCGGATTTCGCCGTGTCGGCACCGGCGGTCGTGCTCGCCGCCGCCGCGTCACGCACCTCCCGGATCCGGCTCTCGAGCGCCGTCACGGTGCTCAGCTCGGATGACCCGGTGCGTGTCTTCGAGCAGTTCGCGACCCTCGACCTGATCTCCGAGGGGCGCGCCGAGATCATGGCCGGCCGTGGATCGTTCATCGAATCATTCCCGCTGTTCGGGTTCGATCTCGACGACTACGACGAGCTGTTCGCCGAGAAGCTCGAGTTGCTGCTGGCGCTGCGCGAACACGAGCACGTGACGTGGTCCGGCCGCCTTCGCGCGCCGCTGCGCGACGCCGCCGTGTATCCACGGCCGCTGCAGGATCGACTGCCGGTGTGGATCGCGGTCGGCGGCAACGCACCGTCCGCCGTGCGCGCGGGAACGCTCGGACTCGGGCTCGCGGTGGCGATCATCGGCGGGATGCCGGAGCGCTTCGCGCCGCTGGTCGAGCTCTATCGCGACGCAGCACGCCGCAGCGGTCACGATCCGACGCGATTGCCGGTCGGGATCAACTCACACGCGTTCGTCGCCGAGCGCTCGCAGGACGCCGTGTCCGCGTTCTACCCCGGGTATGCCGATGCGATGACGCGCCTCGGGCGCGAACGGGGCTGGCCGGCGATGACGCCACAGCAGTTCGCGACCGCGCGGTCGCTGCGCGGTGCGCTCGCCGTCGGAAGCCCGGCCGAGGTGATCGAGAAGATCCTCTTCCAGCACGAGATCTTCGGCCACCAGCGGTTCCTCGCGCAGGTCACCGTCGGCCCGGTCGAGCACGCCAAGGTGATGAGCTGCATCGAGCTGTTCGGCACCGTCGTGGCGCCCGCGGTTCGCGCCGAGGTGGCGCGACGCAGCACAGCGGGCGCGGCACTCGGATAAAGTACGCCCAGCGCGCCGAGAGGCGCTTGTCCTGTTATTGAGGAGGCAACTAGGAGCCATGAGCTACCGAAACCTGGAGGAACTGCTGCAAGCGGCCGGAGGCGCGGTTGAGCTGGCGCGCAACTCGCAAATCGGACCGTATGTGTACCCGAAGGTGCCCGGCGAGTTCACGAACTGGCGTGACGAGCAGGTGGCCTGGGCGGAGACATGTGCTCTTTTCGATCAGTCGCACCACATGACAGAGCTGTACGTCGAGGGTCCCGACACGATCAAGCTGTTCTCCGACCTCGGGGTGAATACGTTCGGCAACTTTACGGTGAATAAGGCCAAGCAGTTCGTTGCCTGTAATCCCGACGGCTATGTCATCGGTGACGGCATTCTGTTCTACCTTGAAGAGACCAAGGTCGTGCTCGTCGGGCGCCCGTCCGCCCACAACTGGGTGCAGTACCACGCGGAGACCGGTAGCTACGATGTGAGTCTGGAACGGGACGAGAGAACCGCCGTCAATCCCACGGGACGCCGGAAGGTCTACCGCTTCCAGGTTCAGGGCCCCACCGCCCTCGAGGTGATGAAGAAGGCGACCGGGGGTGAATTGCCGGAGATCAAGTTCTTCAACATGGGCGATCTCACGATCGCGGGTCGACAGGTCCGCGCGATGCACCACGGCATGTCGGGCGCGCCCGGACTCGAGCTGTTCGGTCCGTGGGAGGAGGCGGAGGACGTCAGGGCGGCGATCGTCGAGGCCGGCGGCGACTTCGGCCTTCGGCAGGTCGGCTCGCGGGTGTATGCCACCAACACGCTGGAGTCGGGATGGATTCCCTGTCCCCTCCCCGCCGTGTTCAGCGGGGACGACATGAAGGCGTACCGGGAATGGCTGCCGGCGAACGGCTACGAGGCCACGGGCTCGCTCGGCGGTAGCTTCTATTCCGACGATATTTCCGATTATTATCTGACGCCCCACGACCTCGGTTACTGGCCGTTTGTCAAGTTCGACCACGACTTCGTGGGGCGTGAGGCGCTTGAGAAGATGGCCGACAATCCTGAGCGGAAGAAGGTCACGCTGGCCTGGAACGGCGACGACGTGGCCCGCGCGATGGGGACGCTGTTCAAGAAGGGAGATGCGGCGAAATACATCGATCTCCCGCTGTCGAACTACTCGACGTGGCCGAACGACAAGCTGCTTGTCGACGGCGAGATGGTCGGCGTCTCCACGTTCTCCGGCTACAGCTACAACGAGCGCTCGATGCTCTCGCTGGCCATCGTCGACGCTGACATCGCTCTCGGCAACGAGGTCACGCTGGTGTGGGGCGAGGAAGGCGGCGGATCGGCCAAGCCCGTCGTTGAGCGTCATGCGCAGACGGAGATCCGTGCGATCGTCAGCCCCTGTCCGTACTCGGAGGTGGCGCGCAGCTCCTACGCCGAGGGATGGCGCACCAAGGCCGCGGTTGGATGAGGATGGCCGCGCCGCCCGATCGCGCCGCCCGACGCCGCTGAGGGCCCTCCCACCGCGGCCCGTTTCCCGGGCCGCGGTGGGAGGCTCACGGCGAGTCCGTGGCGGCGGCTGCGCGCGACCTCACACGCTGGCCGGCTGCGCCGTTAAACGGTCATGAGCTCGTCCCCCGACGTGCCGGTGCTCGTGGCGGAGGTGACCTCGGCCGCCGCAGCCCAGACTCCGCTCAGCGGACCGATCAGCCATGGC
>Ga0307372_10009124_pt1 | contig 13763 bp, 11 predicted proteins | sample OX1MG_FD_202533 | JGI IMG/M metagenome (GOLD analysis project Ga0307372, IMG submission 202533) | Soil microbial communities from Risofladan, Vaasa, Finland - OX-1 | ecosystem: Environmental > Terrestrial > Soil > Coastal area > Acid sulfate soil | place: Finland: Risofladan, Vaasa | collected...
CGGACTGAACCTAGTCGGGCTGGACGTGGTCGAGGTCCTCCCGGCCCACGACCAAGCGTCCATCACCTCTCTCCTGGCCGCCACCTTGGTCTTCGAGTTCGTGGCGCTCCTTGCCGTCGCCAGGAAGGCTGCTGAAAGGGCTAATTTCCACCTTGCAAACTAGTAAGGTTTCCTCGATAGTTTGTCCATAGGCGGCATTTGGCCGCCTGGGGAATTTCGAAACCCGTCATAAATAGCTCGCGGAGGTTGGTGGATGGATCACAAGCAAGACGGGCCTGACCACTCGGCCGTGGCCGAGCCTGAGCACGAGCACTTGACGACTGAGATGGCCGAGGCTCTAGCGGGCCAGGACTACACCTTGGGGATTGTGCCCGATACCAAGCGGCGAACCAACTGGACCATGTTCTGGCTCTGGGTGACCCTGCAGGTGAGCGTGGCCTACATGTACACCGGCTACCTGGCCCGGTCGCAGGGGCTGGCTCTCGGCGACATGATCCTTGCCGGGGTTCTTGGCGCAATCATCATCTTCCTTTACGGCTCGCTGTCAGCGAACCTCGGAACCTTCACCGGGCTGACCCACACCCTCCTCACGAGGACCATCTATGGCCGCGCCGGAAGCGGGTTCGTGTCCTTGCTGTTGATCGTCATGGGGATGGGCTGGTACGGCTTCCAGGCCCTGTTCCTGGCGTTGATCCTTCAGGGCCTGTTCGGCTTCGACAACAACCTGGTCGCCATCCTCGCTGCGGTCTTCGGGTTCGTGATGATCGCCAACAACCTCTTCGGCTTCCGCGGTGTCGCCGCATACGCGCGCTGGGTGGCAGCGCCACTGCTCCTTCTATGGGGCTTCTACGCGTTGATCAAGGGGTTCGCGACCGTCCCGGGAGCCACGCTTTTCAGCGCCCCCAACGTGAAGGAGGTCACGATATCGGTCCCGGTCGTCATGGGCCTCCTGATCGGTGGCATGGCGTGGGGCAACGAGCCTGACATCTTCCGCTATGCGAAGAAGGCGCGTCCGTTCAGCCTACCCACCCTGTTCTTCGGCTACCTCATTGGTTCGCTCGTCTTCCCGGTCGCTGGCTACTTGATGGCCGAGCTCGCCAACACCACAGACTTCGGGGCCGCCATGAAGTACTTCGTCGACTTCTCTCTCTTCGGCCTCGTCGCCCTCGGTGTAATCGTGTTCTTCGTCAACCAGTTCGCGCTCAACGACGGGAACCTCTACGAGTCGATCAACGCCATGCAGAATCTCTTTGGCTGGCGGCGCTACTACAGCGTCCTGATCCTGGGGGTCCTGGGCGCGGTCCTCGCCTACGTGATGGCCACCGCCCAGTCGGTGCAGAACAACTTCTTCATCGTCGCCAACATCAGCGGCATCTTCGTGCCCTGCGCGACGACGATCATGGCCGTCGACTACTTCATCGTGCCCCGCCTTTTCCCGAGCCTCAAGCGACCCAGCAACAAGTTGACCAACTGGGGTGACGCCGCCCTTATCAATCCCGTCGCCTTCGTCGCGCTGTTGATCGCATTGATCGTCGGGGCGTACACAGGCGGTCTCATCCCGGGCACCGCCGGCTTCGGCACCACCAACATCGGCCTGCCGACCCTGCAATCCTGGGCCGTCGCAGCCATCGTCTACCTGGTTGGCATCGCGATCGTGCGTGGCCGTTCCGACGCCTACCGCCTGCTGGGCTTCCCGAAGCACTTCGAGGCTCCCGGTCCGGAGGCCAAGGCGACGGCTCCGGCTCCGGCCCATTCTTGAGCCGTGCGGCTCCTCTACATAGTTGTCGATGACCTGAACCCGTCCGCCGCTGAGCTGAAAAGGCTCACGGCCGGCGGCCTGGCCGCCGTCGGCGAGGGCTCGACCTTCACGGTCGAGCCCATCGATATCGGGCCGGCCCACTACTACGAGAACGCTGTCGGTTTGGCCATGTGCGTGCCGGGAATTCTGCTCAAGCTGATCGAGCGCCAAGGCGACTTCGACGCCGTCCTGCTCGGATGCTGGGGGGATCCCGGGATCCGGGCGGCGCGGACGGTCTCCCGGATCCCGGTCATCGGAGCCGCCGAAGCCTCAGTGACACTCTCCGTCCTAGTCGCGCAGCGGTTCGGGGTGGTGACGATCATGGGCTCCGATATCCCCGAGATCGAGGCCTACTTGACCGGGCTCGGCGCCCGGGAACGCTGTGTGGGGATAAACGCGGTCGAGCTCCCCTTCTACTCCCTGGTCGACGATCCGCCCGAGACCCTGAGGCGCGTCGCCGAGGGCAGCCGCGAGCTGATCGCCGCCGGCGCCGACGCCATCCTTCTCGGCTGCATGAGCTTCGGCTTCTATCCCTTCGCCGACCAACTCGAAGAACAGATCGGAATCCCGGTCGTCGACCCGCTTCGGGCGGGCGTCGCGGCGGCCCGGTCCGCGCTCACCCTTGGAGTGTCGCCGAGCCCGCGCTACATCCCCCGGCTCGATGATCCCGAACACCTAGTCAGTTGGCTGGAGAGTGTGCGATCCGGGCTGGCCGCGGACGCCTCGGTCGGCGCCGCCCCTGCCAGGTGAAGAGCTGGTCGGTCTCAGCCGGTCGCTTCGCCCAGTCCTCCGGCGACCGATATCGCCTCCTCCGGTCCCGGCCAAGGCGGCGCGGTCGAGCACAGCATCCGCAACGGAATGTTCCCGAGCGCCCTCACCTGGAAGGCGAAGCCGAGCGGGATGTTGAGCGCCTCGCCGGTCGCGAGTCGGGTCACCGTCCCGGATCCGGGGTCGCCTTCCAGACGGCGCCACACCTCGGCCTCGCCCTCGAGCACGAACCAGGATTCCTCGACCGTCCGATGCCGGACCGCCTGGGTGACCTGGCCGGGACGGACCAGTGCTTCGCAAAGGCTGTGGTAGCGCACGCCTTCGACCTGCGGTCGGAGGACCAGCCGGATCTCGGCGCCGTCCGGCGAGATGTAGTCCGGTTGTGCCCGCGCGCGGCCCTTGGGAGGGGGTTCTTCACTCATGCGAGGCAGCGATGCTAGCAAGCGGGCAGGCCTGAGCGTGGCCCGGACTGGCGCCGCGGACGCGATCGACTTTCTGGCCGCACGGGTCGGCGGGCCACTCGGCGCCGCGGCGCGCTTCCGCACCGACCAGCGCGAGGAGGACGTGTTCGCTTGCCTGATCGGTGACTACGACCCCATGCACAACGAGCCGGGCTGGACCTTCGAAGGCGGCTGGGACAACACGATCATGCTTGGCTTCCACGTGCTCTCCTTCCTCCATCGCTTCCTGGCCGGGGCCGGGGTGCCGGTCGAACCCGCGCCCGGCCAATCCTTCGCCACCCTAGGCCTCGGGCGGGTCCGTTTCGTCTCCTCGCTTCCGGTCGGGACGGAAGCGGAGTGGTCGATAGAGCTTACCTCTGTGGAGCCGGTGGGGGACGCTCACCTGCTTCGGACCGAGCACCGGGTGCAGCTTCCCGGTGCCGAGCGCCCGATGATGGTCGCCCAGCACCTAGGAGCCATCTTCGGTGGTCGGCCGCACCTCGACGGCCTGCTCGCCGAGCCGGGGCGGCCGGCGATCGCCGAGATCCCGGCCGGAACGCCGATCCCGGAGTCCAAGGAGCACGGCGAAAGCTTCTATCGGGGCGTGTTGGCCCGCTCCGGGGAATGGCTCGGCGCGACCCCTTGGACCGTGATCGACAAGCGCTCGGCGGACGTCTTCCGGCTTCTTTCCGGCGAACCCGGGCCGATCCATTCCAACCCCGCTTGGGACCGTGCCCACAGCCCCTGGGGGGGCACCGTCGTCCATCCCTTCCACCTCCTGTCATTGCGGTCCTTCTTCTTGCCCCAGGTCGGGCTGCCGGTGCTGACGGACGACTGGATGGCTGCCTTCAACTACGGGCTCGACGGTGTCCGTTGGTACGCGTCCGTGCCGACCGAGAAACGCGTCCGCGACCACGTCCAGCTGCTGGAGGCGCGCGAGAAGGAGCCCGGTCGGTATCTCGTCAAGACCCGTCACCTGGTGGAGGTGGAGGGCGAGCCACTGGTGGCGCTGACGGCGGACACCCTGAGCCTCTTCGCGCTCAAGTCACGCAGCGGGGGAACGACAGGCTGAGCGACACCAGATCCCCGAGGACAGGCGTTGCGCCGGTGACCGCGATCCCCGAACTCCCAACGCTCGATCACTACCTGCGGCTCTACGCCGTGGAGCGAAGGGATGTTCTCGCGGTCGCCGGTGAGCCCGGGCGACTTACCTACACCGAGCTCGACGCCGCGGTCGAGGTGTACGCCCGAGCCCTGGCCGGGGCCGGCGTCGGCGCCGGCGAGGTGGTCGGTGTCCTGGGTTACTCCCGCCCCGAGTGCCTGGTCGCGTTCCTGGCCGCCTGCCGCCTCGGCGCCATCTTCCTCGGTCTCAACCCCAAGCACACGGCTCGCGAGCTCGCCTTCGTGGTCGGGGACTCTCGCCCCGCCCTCTTGCTCGCGCTCCATCCACCGGAGGAGACGGTCCAGGATGAAAAGCTGAGCGAGCTCCGGGAAGGCGGCTTCAGCGGCCGGATCTTCGCCCGCGACAGCGGTCGCCCCGACCTATCGGAGCCGCTCGAGAACTTCCTCGCGGCCGGCGTGGGGATCGCGTTGAACGATCTGACCGACGGCCAGGGGCGCTCGGACGCGCCCTGCGCGATCGTCTATACGTCAGGTTCGACCGGCACCCCCAAGGGCGCGCTGCTCTCGCAGCGCGGAATGATCCGGAGCGCGATCCTCACCTGGGAGCACTGGTATGGCGCGCTCCAGCCACAGCGCACAGTGGCTCAGCACCCGATCAACCACGTCGGCTGGCTGGTCTGTGAGTGCGTGGCGACCCTGGTGCCAGGCGGCAGCATCTTCTGCCGAGAGCGCTTCGACGGCGCCGGTACGCTGCGCCTGATCGAAAGCGAACGGCTGAACCTCTGGCTGGCCTTCCCGTCGATGCTCATCCTCGCCCGGGCGGCGCCCGAGTTCGAACGCTGTGACCTCCGTAGCCTGGACACGATCGCGCTCGGGATGCCCGCCTCGGTCGAACTGATGCGCGCCTACCGGGAGCGTACCGGTGCGGTCATGTCGGTCAGCTACGGGCTGACCGAGGCCAGCGGTGGTGCGGTAACGGTAACCGGCCGCGACGCCAGTCTTCAGGATGTGGCGAGCACGATCGGCCTGCCCGTGCCCGGGGTCGAGGTCAGCATCCAACCTCTAGAGGGCGGCTCCGGCGAGGGTGAGCTCCTGGTCCGCGACCGATCGCTCTTCCTGGGTTACCTCAATCGACCGGAAGCGACCGCGCAAGCACTCGACGCCGACGGCTGGCTACATACGGGAGACATCGTGCAGAGGGGCGCGGAGGGCGACCTGCGGATGGTCGGACGCCGCAAGGAGATGTTCAAGTCGGGCGGCTATAACGTCTACCCGACCGAGATCGAGGCGGTCATCGGCAGCCACCCGGACGTGGACGCCGTTGCGGTGGTGCAGGCGCCAGACCCTCTCTGGGACGAGGTCGGCATCGCGTATATCGTCCCCAAGGACGGTCTCCATATCGAAGCGGACACGCTGCGCGAGCACGCACGCGGACAGCTGGCGAACTACAAAGTTCCAAAGAGGTTTCTGGTCGTGGACGCCTTGCCCCAGCTGCCCAATGGGAAGTTCGACAAGGTGGCCCTGCGCCTCGAAGCGCGGAGGCTGGTTGAGAGCGAATGCTGAGCTTCGGGATCATCAGCGTCTTCCCGCCGGCCGCATCGGCCCTACGCTGGCTTCGCCTGGCGGAAGAGCAGGACTTCGATTACTTCTGGGTCTGCGACTCGCACGTGATCTGGAACGAGTGCTACAGCCTCCTGGGCTGGCTGGTCGGCAACAGCGGCTCGCCCACGATGCGCTTCGGAACCATGGTCACCAACCCGGTCTCGCGCGACCCCGTGGTGCTCGCCAGCGCCTTCGCCACCCTCAACGACGTCACCGGCGGCCGCGTCGAATGCGGCATCGGTCGCGGCGACAGCGCGGTGCGGGTCCTCAACCGGCGGCCGGCCACCGTCGCCTCGACCGAGGCCGCCGCAGCCCTGATCCGCGCCCTTGGCAGCGGGGGTCCGGCGGAGGTTGACGGCTCGGAGGTGCGCTTCGAGTGGGCGCCATCCGCGGCCTTGCCGGTGTATGTCGCCGCCTACGGCCCGCGTATGCTGGAGGTGGCGGGCCGGGTCGGGGATGGCGTGATCATCGAGTGCGCCGATCCCTTCTTCATCGGCTGGGCGCTCGAGCACGTCCGGCGCGGAGCCCGCCAGGCCGGACGCGACCCCTCTCGCCTGAAGGTGGTCGCGAGCACCGCGACCTACGTCTCCGAGGACCGGGCTCTGGCCCGGGACAAGGTGCGCGCTTTGGGCGCGGTGGTCGGCAACCACGTCGCCGAGGTGCTGCGCAACAGCGGACCCGCAAGCATGCCCGCCGAGCTGGCGAGCATGATTGCGAGCCGTGGCGAATACAACTACCACCAGCACGTGGTGGCGGGCGCCTCCCACGCCGACTACGTCGCGGACGAGTTCATCGACCGGCTCTGCATCGTGGGGACCGCTGACGAGTGTGTCGGCCGCGCCCGCGCGTTGGAGGCGCTCGGCGTCACGCACCTCAACTTCTACGCCCAGGTCGAGGACTTCGACGCCCAGATGCGGCTCTACGGCCGCGAGATCCTGCCCCGCCTGCGCAGCGCTCGCTGACGGAGCGGATGTGTCCAGCTCGCTAATTACCGGAGGACGCCTGGTCGGCCGGGCCGGCCCCGGCGGCGAACCGGAGGTGATCCGTGACGGTGCGCTCTACCAGGAAGACGGCATCATCTTGGCCGTGGGTCCGCGCGCCGAGCTGGCCTCGCGCTATCAGCCGGACGAGGTGATCGGGGGAGACGGGATGGTCGTCCTGCCAGGCTTCATCAACGCCCACCACCATCTCGGCCTGACGCCATTCCAGATGGGGATCCCGGACTTGCCCTTGGAGATGTGGATCGGGGCACGCCTGGCGATGCGGGCGGTTGATCCCTATCTGGACACGCTCTACTCGGCATTCGAGATGATCGCTTCGGGGATCACTACCGTGCAGCACCTGCACGGGCACATGTTCCTGCCGCCCGATCGATGGACGGACACCTTCGAGGCCGTCCTGCGGGCCTATCGCGACGTGGGGATGCGGGTCTCCTTCTCCTCCGGGATCGTGGAGCAGGACCGGCTGGTGCTCGCTGAGGAGGACTTCCTGGCGACTCTGTCTGCCGAGCTTCGAGATCGCGTCCGGGCCTTGCCCGGCAGCGACAGGGTGCCCGTGGTCGACCAGCTGCAGGCCGCATATGGCGACCTGGTCCATCGCTGGGGCGGCGGCAGCGAGCCGAGAGTCAGCATCCAGCTGGCGCCGCAGAACCTGCATTGGTGCTCGGACGCCGCGCTGCGGGCGATTAAGGAGGCGTCGGACCGCGATGGTGCGGCCATGCACATGCACCTCGTCGAGTCGCCATATCAGAAGGAGTACGCCCGCCGGCGGACCGGCGGCACCGCGGTGGCCCACCTCGCCGAGCTGGGATTGCTCGGTCCCTCTATGACGCTCGGCCACGCGGTCTGGCTGACCGAGGACGACATCGAGCAGGTGGCCGCGTCCGGCACCTTCATCTGCCACAACGCCAGCTCCAACCTCCGGCTTCGGAGCGGCATCGCTCCGCTCAACCAGTTCCTCGAGCGCGGGGTCAAGGTCGCTATCGGCATCGACGAAGCCGGTATCAACGAAGACCGTGACATGCTGCAGGAGCTGCGGATGGTGCTCAACCTGCATCGAGTTCCCGGCGTCGAGTCGCCGGCGCCGGATCCCAGAGCGGTTTTCCAGATGGCTACCGAGCACGGCGCGCTCACGACCGGGTTCGGAGCCACTATCGGCGTCCTCGAGCCAGGCCGCTCAGCCGACCTGACCCTGCTCGACTGGGATTCGGTGGCGGCACCCCACCTGGCACCCGAGGTGGGCGTCGTTGACGCGATCCTGCATCGCGCGCGGTCGGCTGCGGTCCGGACGGTGCTGGTTGCCGGCGAGCCAATCTACAGGGACGGCCGCTTCACGAGGGTCGACCAGGAGGCGGCCCTGGCCGAACTCTCCGCGAGTCTCCGCGGGCCTAGGAGCGAGCTCGAGATGGATCGCGGCCGGCTCGCCGACGAGTTGGTGCCGAGGATCAAGTCCTTTCTCTCGGGCTGGTCGTGGGAGGGGTCCGACCCCTTCTACCGGGTCAACGCCAAAAGCTGAAAACCTTCAGAGGTGTCGCTGCCTCAGGCGATCACGATCCCGGAGGTTTCTAGGGAGCGATCCAGGGAGCCAGCCAGCAGTCCCGCGGCGAGGGCCGCGACCTCGCGGTGCAGCCCGCGATCGTGGGTTACGAAGGGGATGGTCTCACGCACCATCCGGGCCACGGCAGCGACCTCCGGCGAGGGCCGCAAGGGCGACTGTAGCTCGATCGCCTGGCAGGCGCAGACCAGCTCGGCGGCGAGCACCTGCGCAGTGTTGGCGAGCACCTGCATTGCCTTTCGGGCGCCGACGCTCCCCATGCTCACGTGATCTTCGACGGTGTCCACCGCCATCGAGTCGACGCTGGCCGGGAAGCTCAGGACTTTGTTCTCGGAGACCAGGGCAGCGGCGGTGGTATTGAGCATGAAGAGCCCCGACCCGAGGCGTGGTTCCGGCGAGAGCTTGGGCGGTAGACCGATGTCGTAGACAGGCGCCACCAGGTGCTGGATGCGGCGCTGCGAGATGGAGGCGAGCTCGGCGACCAGGATTGTCAGCGTGTCCATCGGGATTCCGACCGGCTGGGCATGGAAGTTGCCGGCCGAGATCACGGTGTCGTCGTCCGCGAAGACCAGCGGGTTGTCGGTGAAGGAGTTGAGCTCAACCAGCACCGCCTCCTTGACGTAGCGGAAGGCGTCCCGCGAGGCGCCGTGGACCTGGGGCACGCAGCGCAGGCAGTAAGGATCGTGCACGCGTGCGCGAGGCTGGTCGAGGAGGGTGCCGCCCCGACAAAGCCCCGACACGTTCTCGGCAACCAGTAGAGCCCCGGGGAACGGCCGCGGCCGGAGAGCGCGGGGGTCGAATGCGGCCAGAAAACCGTGCAGAGCCTGGAGAGTGGCGGCGGCCGCCACGTCGGCCGCGCGCAGCAGGCGCTCAGCCCTCAGGACAGCGGCCAGGGCATATGCCTCCGTGAAGGCGGTGCCGTTGACGATTGCTAGCCCCTCTTTCTCCTCAACCTCGAGCGGGGCCAGTCCAGCGCCCGCGAGCGCGTCGGCCGCGGGAACCAGCCGTTCCCCGACGAGCACGTCGCCCTCTCCCAGCAGCGCCGCGCCGAGATGGCCGCAGGGCACCAGGTCTCCGCTGGCGGCCAGGGAACCCTGCTCGGGGACCACCGGGAGGAGGTCGTGGTCGAGGAACTCGAGCAGGCGTGCCGCCAGCATCGGGCGGACGGCCGAGTAGCCCATTGCCATCACGTTCGCCTTGAGCAGCAGCATGCCTCTCACGATCTCGGCCGGTGCCGGTGGGCCGGCGCCCATCGCGTGGCTCAGAACGGTGTTGCGCTGCACCGTCCGGATCTCCTCGGGCTCGAGCAACGTCGTGCTGTCAGCGCCGTAGCCGGTGTTTACGCCATAGACGCGTGCCCCCCCGCCGAGCTGGCGGAAGAGCGACTCACGGTGGCGGTCCATCCGAGCCACCGCGGATTCGGCGAGCCGCGCAGTGGCCCTGCCCTCCGAGACCTGCCGATACTCCTCCAGGCTCAGCGGGTGGTCGCCGACCAAAACGGGAGGCCGGGTCCGGTCGCTCACCCTCCGCTGCCGATCACGTCGCTCGGCGCCAGGTCCAGGAGCCGCTCCGCGATCGCGCTGTAACCCTTGGCAGCGCGGAAGAGGTTGTCGAGGCTCACGTACTCGTCCACGACGTGCGCCTCCTCCTCGCGGCCGACTCCGTAGCCGATGGTCGGGATCCCGCGGAGACCGGCCGTCAGGCTGCCGTTGGTGCAGAAGCCGTAGGTTGCAGTTAGGGCTGGCAGGCCGGCATCTTCGAGGCCGGCCAGCGCCGCCCGGACCGAAGGCGAGCCCGGGTCGGTGTACCAGGCAGCAGCGAACTCGGGCACGATGTAGCGGCGCCCGTTGTACGCCTCCCACTCGGCCAGGTAGAGGTGGCAGTCGAGCTCGGGCGGTCGGGGCGTGCCGCTCCAGACCGCTCCGAGGCTGCTCATAAGCTCTAGCAGCGACTGCTCGCTCTCACCCCGTCCGAACCGGCAGTCGAAGCGGGCCAGGCAGGTGGCGGGCACAGTGGAGACGCTCGGGTAGGGCTCGGAGTGGACGTCGATGCAAGTCAGGAGCCGGGGCCCGAGAACCGGGTCGATCGGATGCTCGAGGGCCGCCGCCGCACCGATGTACTCGGCCATGCGCTCGACCGCGTTGATGCCGATCTCAGGATGGCCGGCGTGGGAGGAGGCGCCGCTCACCTGCACTTCCAGCTTCGCTCGACCGCGCTGCCCGATGCAGAGCCGGAGGTCGGTCGGCTCTCCGATGACGACGAAGTCGGGGGCGCAGCGGTCGACCGTCTCGGCCAGGGCCGCGCCCTCCATCATCTCCTCGGCGATGGAGCAGGTGATCCACAACGTTCCCGGCCGGTCACGACGAAGCTCGGCGATCCTGGCCGCCCCGTAGATAGCGGCCGCCGCCGAGGCCTTCATGTCGCAGACTCCAAGGCCGTAGACGCGGCCGTCCGCGACCTCCGCGGCCAGCGGCGGATGCAACCAGCGTTCCGGGTCCCGGAGCGGGATGGTGTCGATGTGGCAATCGATGAGGACCGACGGGCCTCCCTGACCGATTCGGCCGACCCCGTTGCCGGCGGCGTCCACCAGCGCCTCGGCGAAGCCCAGCCGTCGCATCTCCTCCACCGCCCGGAGGACAACCCGTTCTTCGCGGCCGGGTGTGCTCTCAAGCCGGACCAGGTCCTGGAGGAAAGACAGCAGTTCTGAATCGTCCATGCTGGTCAACTAGACGTGCCAGCAGAGCCCTGCGGATGGGCTCAGCCGGTCGTCAAATGTCAAAGGCGCGGCGGTCAGGCTCGCGTGACCGTGGTCGTGGCTGCCGCCTTGGCGGAGTTCTCCCGCGCCTTGAAGATGGCCCCGAGGAAATCGAGGATCACCCTGGCGGCCGTCTGGGCCGTGAGTTCGCTCAAGTCGTACATCGGGGCGACCTCGACGAAGTCGAAACCGATGACGTTGCCCTTGAGCGTCAGCCCTCGCAGGAAGTCCACCACCTCGTGGTAGGAGAACCCGCCCGGCGACGGTGACCCCGTCCCCGGCATGAGGGCGGGGTCGAAGCCGTCGCAGTCCATCGTCACGTAGAAGCTCGGCGAGTCGGGAATCCGGTCCAGCACGGCCTGTACTCCGACACGGCGGAACTCTCTCGGGCCGATGATGATGCTGCCCATCCGGCGGGCGTCCTCAAAGTCCGACGGATCGCTGGAGCCGGGCCCGCGGATGCCGATCTGTGCGAGGCCCGAGACGTGGTCCATCTCCGCGATCCGCCGCAGCACGTTGCCGTGGCCCTCGCGGACACCGAAGCGCTCGTCGACGAAGTCGAGGTGGGCGTCGATCTGGACGACGAAGATAGGCCCACGGTCGCGGTAAGCGCGCAAGATCGGGATCGGCACTGCGTGGTCACCGCCCATCGTCACCGGCAGCGCGCCTCTGGCGAGGATCGCCTCGGTCGTCGCCTGGATGTTCGCCAGGCACATATCGGGACGGCCGTGGATCATGTCGGCGTCACCGACGTCGACGATTCGGACGCCGTCGAGGTAGATCTCATCGAACTCGGCGTCGTAGTACTTCGGCGTGCGAAGGCCGTATATCACCGATGCGTTCCGGATGCCGCGAGGCCCGTAGCGAGCGCCAGATCGGACCTGGGTGCCGAGATCGTAGGGAGCCCCGACGATGGCGACGTCCGCTTCGAGGGTTGAGAGGTCGGCGTGATAGGGCACCTTGGCAAACGTCGCGATGCCGGTGAAGGGCAGGTTCAGCCGTTCCTGCTGCATTGAGGTCATCCTCCCAAATTTGCCAGCTAGGTCGTGTGCGAGCTAACTATACCCGATAGCTTTCCACCTAAGGATATCGATTTTCGATACCCAAGAAGGCTCTGGAGTAGACTTGTCGTTCAGGCCTTGCGGCCTTACGCGACTGCTGACAACACCGCAAACAAAAGGGAGTGCATGCCGGAGATGGCGATCGAAACCAATCTCATGGAAGAGATGACTTGGCCGGAAGTCCGGGACGCCATTCGCGAGGGTCGGACAGTGCTGATCACGGTCGGGTCGACCGAGCAGCACGGCCCACACCTCCCGCTCAACACCGACTGCGTACTTCCCGTGGCGATCGCGCTGGAGGCAGCCAAGCAGGTGCCGCTGGTGGTCGCACCCCCCATCCGCTTCGGCGCCATGTCGCGAGCTCTGAGCGGTGGCGGCGAGACCTTCCCTGGCACACTCTCGGTGCGGGGAACAACGCTGATAACGACCCTGCACGAGGTCACCTCAGCGCTCGCCCGCCATGGCTTCCGAAAGATCGTCATCCAGAATTGGCACTATGAGAATGCCGGCTACCTCTGGGAGGCGGCCGACCTCACCGTCACCAAGCACCCGGGTACGCGCATCCTGGTCCTCGAGAGCCCGATGCCGGAGTTCTCGGAAGATGAGCTCGCCCAGATCTTTCCAAAGGGCTTTCCCGGCTGGGACGTCGAGCACGCGTCGATCATGGAAACGTCGATGATGTACGTGATCCGGCCGGAGCTGGTGAGGCGGGACAAGATCGCCGACGACCAGGCCCTGCGCCATCCGACCTGGGATGTCGTTCCCGCGCCAGACGAGTTCATCCCGAAGAGCGGCGTGCTCTGGCATCCCACCGAGTCGAGCGACGAGATCGGCCGGCGACTCGTTGATGCGGCGGTGACGCGCCTGGTGGAGGCGATCCGGACCGAGTTCGGGGACTAGCGCCCGATCAGGCTCCTGCCAAATCATCGATAGATCTCTCGAGGCTGCCGGCGACCGGGAAGAGGATCGGCAGCTCGAGGCCGGCGGCACGGTACTCAGCTATCCGTTCGCGGCATTCAGCGGCCGTCCCGCAGACTGCGTGCCTGGAGATGAGCTCGTCGGAGAGCAAGCTCGCAGATGCCTCGACGCCGTCATGGACGGCCCGTTCGCGCATCGCCGCCATGAGTTCGGCATCGACTCCTATCGCGTGAGCCAACTCGGGAAAGTTCACGATATAGCCGGCGAGCACTGGGCGCACGGGCGCGACAGCCTCGGCGCGGTCGGCGCCGATGCTGACCACCACCACCCCAGCGAGCTCTCCGCCGAAGTGCCGGCCGGCGGCTGACTCATCGAGCCGAGACCGTGCGCCCACGACGTAGGATGGCGGCAGAAAAGCATCAAAGACTACGCCGTCGGCCACCTGGCCGGCACACGCCAGCGCTCGCGGCCCAGCCACGCAAAAGTAGATGGGTGGCGGCTCGGTTGGCCTGACCTCGACGTCGAGCCCTTCGAAGCGCAGGTAAGCGCCCTCGTAGCTGTAGGGCGACGGACTCGTCCAAGCGCCGCGGAGTGCCTCCGCGAACTCGCGCATCCGGGAGACCGTGTGGTCGTGCGGATATCCCTGCTGCGCCAGCGGCACGGCCGAGCCGCCGCCGAGGCCGAGCACGACCCGGCCGGGCCACTCCTGCGCCAAGGTCGCCCAGGTCACGGCGATCAGGCCGGCG
>Ga0307372_10009125_pt1 | contig 13761 bp, 10 predicted proteins | sample OX1MG_FD_202533 | JGI IMG/M metagenome (GOLD analysis project Ga0307372, IMG submission 202533) | Soil microbial communities from Risofladan, Vaasa, Finland - OX-1 | ecosystem: Environmental > Terrestrial > Soil > Coastal area > Acid sulfate soil | place: Finland: Risofladan, Vaasa | collected...
CCTTTTTCTGCCTCATTTTCTTGAGGCACCCAAAAGCGAGAGGCTGCTGCTCCCAAAGCGAGCGGCTGCTTTATGGGAGGGAACCAATGCACTCCGGGAGGAACCGTGAAAGCAGAAGCCGCGAAGCTGCCGGGCGCAGGAATTAGCCCGAAGCCGTGCCCAAGGAAATACACGGCAGAAAAAGGCCACGCGCCGCCTCAGTAAAAATCGGAATGAGAGCAGACTCGCGTCAGCAACCAGCGAGAAGAAGCAGTCGAGAGGCGGATGTTCTGAAGGGCGTCACTCGCTAGATTGTTCGCGTGCGACATCCGCTTCGGCCGATGGTGGCCTCTGCGCCAGCTAGTCTTTGCCGTGCCAGTGGCGGGTTAGCATTGTAAGGGTCGCAGATGACGCGTTGCGACGCGACGTGGTGAACTTGTATATTACCCGTCGGGTGAGGACAACATCGAGATTTCCAGAGGAAGGTTAGATGGTAGATTTTCGAAAGCTTCCCAAGATTGAATTACACTGCCATCTAGATGCCTCAGTGCGCGTGGCGACCGTTGCCGAGCTGGGGCGTGGCATGGGATTGGTCCTTCCCGAACCGCTCGAACTCGCTCTCGTTGCTCCCGAGTCGTGTGTGAACCTGGCGGATTATCTGCGGCGAATCGACCTGGCGCTCGAAGTGATGCAGGAGAGCGCACATTTAACGAGGATTGCGCGAGAACTGGTGGAAGATCTGGCGCGCGAAGGGGTGATTTACGGGGAGATTCGCTTTGCGCCGCAGTTACATCGGCGGCGAGGGCTTTCGCTGCAAGAAGTCGTAAACGCCGTGCATGACGGATTGCAGGCGGGAGCGTGCGCAGTGCCCACGGGACTGATCCTCTGCTGCCTACGACACGAAAGCGCTGCTCAGAGCTTGGATATCGCTCGGCTTGCGGCCGACAACAGGGATAAGGTCTGCGCACTCGACCTGGCGGGAGATGAGGCGCGTTTTCCGGGTGGACCACACTCGGAAGCTTTCGCGCTTGCACGCGAAGCAGGATTGCATCGCACCGTGCATGCCGGGGAAGCGGCGGGCGCCGATAGTGTTCGCGAGGCGTTGGACGTTCTCGGTGCGGAACGCATCGGACATGGAGTGCGCGCCGAAGAGTCACCTGAGGTCGAGGATGTCATACGGCGGCGCGGTATTGTGCTAGAGATGTGTCCGTGCTCGAATGTGCAGACTCGGGCGACTCCTTCGTTGACGAATCATCCAATCCATCGGTTTTTGCGCCGCGGCCTGAGGGTGACAGTTGGCACGGATGCACGCACTGTCTCGGACACGACCCTGACTTCCGAATTTGAGCATTTGGCAGAGGTCTTTGGCTGGGGATCGGAAGAATTCTGGGAGTGTCAACGGCACGCGGCTGAGGCGGCCTTTGTCTCGGCCGATGTTAGTGCCGAATTGCTCCGCAAACTGGCTTTGGTAGAGACAGCGAGCGAAAGCGGAGCGCGCGCCTAAGGAAAGATGTGGCACGCGCCTTCCCCATTTGCCGGAGCTTGACATTCGCTCTGAACAATACTATTTTGCTCTATGCATAGAGCGAATAGCCTTCGCCAATGCAACCGGAAAGGAGTCCGATGAGCAACCGCCAGCCGCGCGACCTTTTCCCCGGCGCACTCGAAATGATGATTCTCCGCACCTTGAAGCGCCAGCCTCTCCACGGTTACGCCCTCGCGCAACACATCAAACGCGCCTCCGATGACCTGCTTCAAATCGAAGAAGGCTCGCTCTATCCCGCTCTCCAGCGACTTCTCAAGGAAGGCTGCCTCAAAGCAGAATGGGGCGTATCTTCGACGAAACGTCGCGTCCGCATTTACAAACTGACGCCCGCTGGCGCCAAGCATCTTGAGCGTCAGGTTTCGAGTTTTGAACAAATGCTGGAAGGAATCACGCGCGTCCTCGCGCCGGTGAAGTCATGAACTGGCTCACTCGACTATTTTCGCGCCGCCGTCTTTATGGCGATCTCTCCGCCGAGATTGAAGAGCATCTCAGTGAGAAAATCGACGAGCTTGTCGCAGGTGGAATGTCCCGCGCAGAAGCCACGCGAACCGCTCGCCGCGAATTCGGCAATGTCACGCTGCTGCAAGAGCGCAGCCGCGAAGTCTGGCAATGGCCGCGCCTGGAAAGCTTTGTCGCCGACCTTCGCTTCGCGCTGCGCATGCTGCGCAAATCTCCCGGCTTCACCGCCGTCGCGGTGCTTACTCTCGCCCTCGGCATCGGCGCAAATACCGCCATCTTCAGCGTGGCGGACACATTACTGTTGCGGTCGTTGCCATTTCATCGGCCAGACCAGATCGCGCTCCTTCAAAACGCTCTCGTCCAGGATTCCTTTCCACCCCACGACACCGCGAAGCAATTTCACGAGTGGGCGCGACACAGCGCGTATCTCGCCGATGCCGCACTCTTTGAGGGTGTTGACGTCAATCTCGGCGGATCGCGCGCAGTCATCCGCGCGCATGCCGCCCAGACATCTTGGAACTTCTTCTCTGTGCTGGGCGTGCGCCCGACATTAGGACGTGCATTCGTCCGCGACGACGAGGTGGACGCACCAGGGTTCGGACTGCCTGGTCGCAACGCGGTGGCGGTGATCGGTTACGGGCTCTGGCAGGAGCTTTTTGGAGGCGACCCCAAAGCCCTGGGCGCAACGATCCAAGTGGACGGAAACAGGCTGACGATTATCGGAGTCGCTCCGCGCGGATTCGATTATCCGGATCACTGCGTCCTCTGGAAACCGGCCGCATTCAGTCAAGGAAACAACGGGTGGGTAACTATCGCGCGCCTGAACCCCGGAATCTCGTGGTCCCAAGCCCGCACTGCATTTGCCGTCGAAGTAGCGCCTCGACTTCCCAAACCAGCAAATACCGAGAGTCCCGACCTCGCTCCGCAGTTGTTGTCGCTGCAGGACGGGCTCCTCGGCCCCGTGAAAAACGCTACGCTACTCTTACTGGGCGCGGTGCTGTTGGTCTTGTTGATTGCATGCACAAATGTCGCGAATCTGTTGATCGCACGTACCGCGGACCGCCGCGCAGAGCTGTCGATCCGCGCTGCGCTGGGCGCAAGCCGCGCTAGGCTGGCGCGACAGTTGCTCACCGAATGCCTTCTGCTCTCTTTTGTTGCGGCCATAGCTGGATTACTCGCCGCATATTGGACTGTCCCACTCGCGGCAATCGTCGAGCCACCGCCGCTGGGCGTGCGGTCCTATTCAGTCCTGAATGGACATGTTCTGGCTTTTACTCTGGCGGCCTCGGTAATTGCAGCGATGCTGTTCGGTCTACTCCCCGTGTTGGATATCGGCAACCTCCACGTTCTCGGCCCGAAGCCTTCCGCGACGAGCCGCGGCTCGCGAGTGATCCGTCAAGCCGTCGTCGCTGCACAGGTGATGCTTACGATGGTTCTTCTCTCAGCATCCGTCCTGGTCGGGCATGCGTTCTCCCATCTCATGAGCACCGACCGCGGTTACAACGTAAAGGGAATTGCCACAGTAAGCGTCTCTCTAGACGGCACAACCTATCAATCAGGCGACCGACAGTTCCCGTATTTCGAGGAAGTGCTGGAGCGTGTGCGAAGACTTCCCGGGGTTCGCAGCGTCAGTGCCACTGAATTCCTGCCACTCGACGCGAAGGGATTTATCGGAGGAAACTTCGGGATCGACGGGCATCCCGCGAATCGCAATTCGACGATCGTCCCCGTATTCTCGGACTATTTTCAGACCATGGGTGGGCAAATCCTCTACGGTCGCGAATTCAACGATGCGGAAGTGCGTTCCGACGCGAAAGTTGCGGTGGTCAATGAACGGTTCGCTGCGGCGTTTGGCGTGCCATCCGGTGCAATCGGCCGGCGGCTCACGACAGAAGGCGAGTCTTCACGGAAAATTGTGGGCGTCGTGAAAGGGATGGATTACGAGACTGATCCCACGCTTATAAATTCGTTTCAAGTGTTCATTCCGCCGACGCATCCCGGCATTTTTCCGCCGGCAACCTTCGTCGCACGCGTCGATGCCCCGGCAGAGAGCCATCTTTTCGCGATCCGCGACGCCATTCGCTCAGTCGACGCGGACGTGCCCGTTTTCAGCGTCAAAACCATGCAGCAGCGCCTGAATGAACTGTTCGCTCATCCGAGATTCTATGAGTTCATCATCTGGACGTTCACGGGATTCGCATTGTTGCTAATCCTTGTTGGGACTTACGGTCTCCTCAGCTACACAGTGGCGCGCCGCACCAGCGAGATTGGTATCCGCATGGCACTGGGCGCGACGCGGAGTAACGTCGGACGCATGGTGCTTGGCGAGGCCTTTCTGACGGTTTGTGTCGGCATCATCGGCGGCGCTCCTCTCATCTTCTGGATCAAGCGTCTTGCCGGTAGTTTGATGGGAAGCGCGCCGGGTAGCTTGACCGCGCCAATCGCGCTGGGCGCATTAGCGATTCTCGCCGTCGCGCTCGTCGCCGCCTACATCCCAGCGCGCCGCGCGATGCGCGTCGATCCCATGGTCGCCCTCAGATATGAATAAAAGTTCGTAGAATTGTGTTTTGGCGGTCACCCCGTGAAGTGGAAGTCCGTGGGCCGTGCTGGCAGCACGGCCCACGGACTTGTGAAGTTTAACCTTGCGCGTTCCGGGTTGCCGTTTGGGATTTGCGCTTCAGTCTGTCTGCTGTTTCCTTTCCAGTTTTTTGGGCTGGCGATTTATCCTTCGCTTTTGTGAGTTCGCCTCGGATGGCTGCCGTGATTTTTGCCGAATCGACCTTGTACCGCGCAGCCGCGCACGCAAGGTTTGAGTCCTTTGCGAGCGGCTGTTGCGGATTGTATCCGGGGCAATACAGGTCGGACACGAGAGCGCATACAACGAGAAAATGATGCAAGTGAGCGGCGGTCATACCTTCGACTGCTGCGGTCGCAATTTTCTCGTAATCCACAGTCTGTCCGCCCCATGATGTCTTGCTCTTCTTCTCTTCCCATCCGTACACGCGGCACAAGCGGCGGTGATTGTCGTGACCCAAGCGACGGAAGTAGTCGAGAGCAATCATCTCCACGTCGAGACGCGGGAGAGTATCGGGCAACTTCTTGCGAACCGCATCGAGGATGCCGAAGCGGGACTGCTTCTCAACGCACTCGGCCAATCTTTCTTTGACGCGTTGGGCGCGTTCCTGTGGTGTCGGCTCGTAACGAGTGATGCGGGAGTGCACGGGGCATTTCTCATCGCGGCAAACGTGGAAGATTGTGCCTGCGCCTTTGCCGTCGATAAGCACAGCGGGCATTGTGTGCGGACACTCGCTCTTGCTTTTCGCTCTCAAGAACTGGCCTTCAACGAGCACGTCTCGGGCGTGCCCGTTCGCTTGCCATGAGGAAGCTTGAGAGACGCGAAGAGGCTTCTCGCCCTTTTCCTCAAGCGGCTTCACGCGAATTTGCACAAAGGCTTCCACTTTCGCGCGGTAGCATTCGCGGTCGGTACAGATGGATTTCTGCCGCACTTCGGGGAAAAGCAACGGATTGCTTCCCGTGCGCTTCGGGCAGCGAGCACACGCTCCCGCTGCTGGCAGAAGAGTTTCATCCTGTGAGTCGAACGGTGCATTGGTCAGGTCAAGATGGATTTCTCGTTCAATCCATTGCCGCAGTTCCCTCACCGTGATCGCTTCCGCTTTTCTGTCTTTCAGAATGGCAGCGGCACTGCGATGCTGCGGGAAGCATTCCTGCAAGGCGCGTAGCTGGTCATTTGGTTGTAAGCGAGCCATTTCGAAGGCGTGCGCCACAGTGAGCTTAGCTTCGTAGAACGCCTGCCTTGCTTCGGGAATGAGATGCAGAAGCCGGAGCCGGGCATACACGTAAGCCTCGGACCGTCCCACCTTTGTGGCGATGGTTTCAACGGTGTAGTTCTCCGGTTGCAGTTGCATGAGCGCGGCGTACCCCTGCGCTTCGTCCAGTTCGTGAACGTCAGACCGCTGGAGGTTTTCAATCAACTGCAATTCGAGGCACTGCGTATCGGTTAGTTCGCGGACAGAAGCGGGGATGGTTTCGCATCCGGCGAGCTTGGAAGCTCGATAGCGGCGCGTACCCGCCACGACTTCGAAGCTGTCCGCCTCGCCGATAGGCCGCACGAGGATGGCTTGGAGCACGCCGTATTGCTTAATGTTGTCCGCGAGTTCGGCGAGCTTCGTTTCGTCAAACTGGCGGCGAGGATTGGTTTTCGATTCCGAGATTTTACTCAGTGGAATTTCTGTAACACTTACAGGCACACGGTCTGCTGCACTGGTCGTGCTTGTTGCTGTTGCTGCGTTCATTTCATTCTTCTCCTTTTTCCTTAGATTTGTTTTCAGTTCAATACTCTTCGGGCAACAAGAAGGTGGTTACGGAGCGGTCGGACTCGGTGATAACCCAGACGGTCTCGTTGGCGGCGGTGCGATAACTGCTCAAGAGCCGGAACCCGCGTTCGAGACTGAATTGGTTTTCCCTGCGGTCTTCGTCGGGCACATTTCCCCATTCGCCGTGAACGTGGCGTGCGAGGAATTCGTGCGGTTGCTGTCCAGTCTTTTCAAGAGCGGCCAGAGCGCCCGGTGTCGCGACGATTTGGCCAAGCGGAAAAAGCGGTTGTTTCGTGGTTGGTTGCATTGAGAAAGAACTCCTTTCGTAAGTTGGTTCATTGCTTTCGAGGCGACGCCGGAGAGCGGCGCATTAAAAGCAAATGCCCTTCCTGGCGGGTGGGAGCGCCTGACCGTCTGCGCTGTCAAGGGCGCGGAGTTTGCGTTTATCGAAGCGAAGCGGAGACCCTTGACAGGAGAAGCGGGCGGCTCAGGCGCAGGTTTTCAGCAGGAAGGGCAAAAGGGTACGACTAACGTAACGAACGCCGATTTTGGGTGGGCGCACAAACCGATGGAGCGGAAGTAAGCGGCTACAGGGTGGGTGCAGCAGTTTGCGGTGGAAGCATCGCCATGCCATTGGGCTATCGCAAAGCAAGAGTGCCCAGAATGCGTGGAAGGAAAACCGACCAAGCTGAAGCAAAAGTTCCGTGCGAGTCTGAAATTGGCGGAAACTGGAGATGCAAATGACCGCGAAGCTGTCTAACCCGAGGGTTTGACTTAATGGGCGAATGGAAGGCGCCACTCAGTCTGCGTATCCGACAAGAGCTGCGAGCTGAGCTCGAAGAGTTCGCCGCTCGCGAGAGACGAACGCTTGGGAATATTGGAGAGATGCTTCTGGAGTGGGCGTTGGAGCAACTGAAGTCCGCTGGTACGACAGAGCGATTGTTGAGAATGTCGGGGGAGCTGCCGGTCGTGCAGGCCGGTCAACTGCGGTCGAACGAACTTCCAGAAGGGACTCATCAAAAAATGCGGGGCGCCGTTTTGAAAAAGGCACGTAAACTCTCGAAAAAGTCCACGAGATCGAGGTAGAGCATTCCCTGGCCTGAAAGGGAAGGTCGTCCATTACGTCGATACGCCATTCGAAGAGGACAGATTGTACATCCACATCCGGCTTGTTGATCGCACGGAACTCTGCTTCTGGATTTCTTCGCGCCTGGTGATTGATGAAGCCAACCTGAGTGATTGGAAAACAGGCGATGATGTGATCAAGCGTACTTACATCCTGAGCCCCGAAGTCAAAGCAATCACGGCGCAGGCCGGAATTCCAAAGAATTTGCCGCCAAATCGAGAGAGAAAGTAACAAAATAACCGCAGGGGTAAGTGGAGATGTTGCGTAACGAATCCACGATGCGAGCGACTGAGTGGGTATCGAAATACCTGAAAATCATCATCAGCGACGGGGAGGCGCGGGCGTTTGTTGCTCAACTACCAGATGCGATAAAGGACCTGCGCCGACTCGAAGCAATTGTGGCTGACGAACGGTAGTCGAGGCCGAGTCATTGACCCTTATTTAGGGGCCTGTAACGAGATGGCGGCTCTTGAGGCAGCCGATGTCTGATTTTAGATCGCCCAACTCGGCAAACGCTTTTTTTGAAAGAGGGCTGAAGAAAAGCAAGTGCGAAGGTCGAATGCTGGATCATGAGGGCCAATTACCTCGGCTCCTGCTTTTTGCGAATGCCGATAGTTTAGTATAAGCGTCTCTTCGAGCCATTTTAGGACTGTCCTTAGCGCGCCCGTGATGCGGGGACATTCTCAAACACCTTCCGCGCATCCTTGCGGGTGATCACGGTGTCGTACAATCCAATGTCCTCGTCTTCGTGCTTGTTGACCCCGGTGTAGCTCAGGCTGGCGTCCTCGTAGCGCTTGAACTTGTAGATGGCGTCGTTCATCAGAGCGCTGTTGAATAATCCCAAGCTGACGAGTAACTCGAAATCCGCTACGGTCAGGCCCGTGACCTTCTTGAACAGGCCAGGTTCAAGCTGCGCAATCACATCCTTCAGCGAGCGCTCCCGGTAGTCGGTCAGATACATGAAAATTGGAACTCGCGTGGCGAATTTAATGAGCTTCTCCTGAATCTGTTTCCGCAAGCTTTTGTACTCTTTCTCCTGTTCAGTTAATTCCTTCTTCTCCTTCTCGGTTAACTCCTCGTCGTTGGCATCCTTGCGGGCCTTCTTCACAGCTTCCGACTTGTTGATGATCGTCTCGATTTCTTGATTGAGATTGCGGAAAGCCTCAATGCTCATGAGGGCATCCATCGCCTTGTTGTTTTCCATCAGGCGGCGCAGGGTGTTGTTATCCACGTTAACCAGTAACGCGCTCTCCCATCGCCGCGCCAGAAGGGTTGCGGTAGTGCCGCTCATTGCCATGTCGAGAATTCCCGCGGCGTCAATCTGCTTCATGGAACTGCCGTCGTAGGCGAGGACAGGCAGGAAACTGATGAACTCGGCTACCTTCTTTTCCACGTTTGTCTCGTCGACATTCAACCTACAACTGTAATCGGCGATCTGTCGCAACGCCCGATCCGGAGCAAAGTCGAAGACGTAACACTCTTCCTTAATGATCTGTTCTTTGTTTGGGGAGTCGCCGTCCGGGTTCCGCACGGTCCAAGGCGATTGGACACGGAATGCCGCCTGAAAGTACGTTTCTGGGCTGGATGAGTTGCGGAGTATGAAAATGCCAGTCCATGGTTTTACGGTGACGCCTGTTGTGAGCTTCCCGCAGGAAAGCGTAATAGTCTTCGACCTCAGTGGCTCGTCCATAGCCTCCAGGACGGGCGGCAGAGCCTCGACACCAATGCCGGCGGCGTTCCCTGCAGCGACGACAATTTTGTAATCGTGGTAGAAGCGGTTCTGCTTTTTCGCCAGCAGGTTGCTCATTGCGTAGCAGGAAGCCACGCTGGGAAGGAACCAGAACGTGTGTGAAAGCACGCTCAGGAGCCGAGCGTCTGAGTACGGCATCGGCGGCCTATGCGTACCTAACTTTAGGTTGTCAACGGTGGTCGGCAGAAACGACCCGCGAATTAGGTCCAGCCACTTCTGAACTTCGTCCTCATACTTGAACTTCGCCTTTTCACCAACGCCCTGGGCTGAGAAGAACACGTTCAAGTCGAACTCGTTGAACTCGCCCTGCATCGCGATTTCCCGGATCGCGTCTGGGAGTTGATAGGTCAAGAGCACCATGCGGGGCAATGCGGCGTATGGATTGTTGGCACCCTTCCAATCCCGCTTCGACCGTTGCTCGTCGGAGTAAGTCCAGTTGTAGATCTGTTCTTCGATGAACTCGCCGGAGGCGATCGCTCGGAACGGGGTCCCGGACAGATAAAGATAGGCATCCGTTGTGATAGGCATCAGTTCTTCGTCAAAGTCCTCGATACCTTCGCCTTCATCGAATTCGACCTCGACCTCGTCCTCGGCTTCAAAGAGGTCTTTCGCATTCTCCCGCCACGCCCCGTAATGGTATTCGTCGAGGATCACGCAGTCCCAATTTGTGGAGTGCACCCATTCATTTTTTGTCTTGATGCCGCCGGTGTTTGGGTTACGCCCGAGGTAATCTTGAAACGAGCCAAAACAGACAAACGGTTTCTTCTTGTCGGCCTTCGCGTACGACAAACCGCCGGGCGAAATGAACTGCCAGCCCTTGAAGTCCACGTGAGTCTTTAAGTCTTCTTCCCAGGCGCTTTGCACTGCCGGTTTAAACGTCAGGACCAAAACTTTTCGCCATCCCATCCTCTTCGCCAATTGATAAGAGGCAAAGGTCTTTCCAAAACGCATCTTGGCATTCCATAGAAAGTGTGGCGGCTTGTTCCGGTTGCCCTTTTCTTTGCGCCAGCTCGCAAAGTAGGCGGCGGTTTTTTCGACAGCCGCTTTCTGCTCCGGCCTCATTGCAAAGTCGAGTGACCGGTTCTCCTCGTTCAGTTGGCCGTCCCGGACGGCGATGGTCGCCGCCTTGACTTTATCCACCGTGCATCGAAACCACTCTCCGTCGGGGTTCTTGACGCCGTTGAGTCGGAGCATCCGATGTACATCGCGGTCAGTGAACACCGTTCCGTCGTTCCGCATGGCAGGCTCTTCCAGGACGATTCGGTAAGGGAGCTTGCCGGGACGTAGCGTCGGATACTGCTGGGCAACGCGGATCTGCGTGTCCAGGGTTGTATAGCCGACCTTCAGCAGACCCGCATACTGCGGGTTCGTGTCCTCATAAGCGTAGATGGTTGGGCGCGATGCAGGGCGCGGAGGAAAGAAACCATTACTCATTGTTTTCTTCCATCGGGCGCACAACCTTCTCGATGAACGCGACCTCACTGACGGAAAGGCCATATTTGGCGTAGAGATTCTGGTCCGTCCACCGCTTCGTCCACTTCTGAGTTGGCACAAAGGAGTAGACCCTGCGAGTCGTGTCTTGCGACGGCTTATGCAGAAGAATTAAAAGGCGAGTTAGCCGGCAACTGAGATAGGACAACACGCTTTCAGCCTGATTCTTCGAGTCGAACGGGCCAATGCAGAGATAGGTCTCGGAGGAAATGGTTCCCGGCGCTCCGAGAAACGGCGTGCTGATGATCCTATGCGGGTAGGTGTCTTTGTTGCCTGTCCCGGGAGCAGCCCGTCCTGTGAACACCTTCCACCTATTGATGAAGTGGGTGCCAGTGGAAATCGAGCTTTTTGCGACATATCCCGTGCCGCCGTTCTGATAGACCGTGACATCACCGGCTCGTTTGGTCGCTTTGCCCGCAAATGTTGTATCGAGTCCGAATGGCTTTCTGGAGCTGACCAATCGGTCGAAACGTTTGCTTTCGGGGAGCGCAAGCGAACCGGGTTTTCCGTTCTCAGCGGCAACGACCTTCTTGAGGATAGATAACCCCTCGTTGAAACGAATGAATACGTCAACGCCTTTTTCAAGAAGCGGACGGTTGGCGGTCGAGACAGGCCAGTCCTTGTAATGAGTAGTGACTTGGCACAGTCCGGGATTGTCGCGATCCCAGAGGAAGTAGCAAACGCCGCCCTTGAGACCTACGCCCGGAAAGACATCCGACGCGCTGAGATAGTCGTCAATTGAGCGCAACCGGTTATCAGCGAGCATCGACTCTCTGAACTCATCTAAGCCCTTTCCGCCCGCAAACCAACGCGAGGGAATAATCATGGTCAGGAATCGTGGGTTCAATTTCTTTGCCTGTTCAACGAACAGGTGGTAGATCGGACGCGCGCTCTCGCCAAAACCAGCGTCGCTCAACTGGTAAGGGGGATTGCCAATGATGACATCGAACTTCATATTGAAGATCTCCTCTGGCTTATTGGTGTGAATAAAGGCGTACGCGTGACTTTCAAGTTCGCCACCCCTTTCGTAGTTCTCCTTGCTGGCCCCGCAGTTCACGCAACGGCCACCGTCCCATGCATGCTCCACTCGCGCGAATCGGATGTTGCCGTCAGGGTTATCGAAGGCTTCGCACACGGAATATTTCCCGTTGGCGGTCTTGGAACAGTACAGGGACCTCCGCGAGAGTAAGGCAGTCAATTCCGTGATGGCGAGTCCGAATACCTGATTCTTGAAGATGTGGTCTAGCCGCTTTTGGCGATTTGCAATGTACTTCTCCAGTCCTTTGTCGAGGCGCTTAACGATCTCTCGGAGGAACACGCCTGATTTACAGCCTGGGTCAAGAAAGGTGCTTTTCTTGTCGCTCCAGAGGTCCGCGGGGAGCACGTCAAGAATCTGGTTCACCAGTTGCGGCGGCGTGAAGACCTCGTCGCTGCTGAGATTCGCGATGCAGCTTAAAACGTCGGGGTTATAGTTATTCTCCGACACGGGCGATCTCCAAGAAATGGATCGGGGTATATTCCCTTACCGGAGTGGGGATAAAGACGTGCTCACCAAGGTCGGAGAAAAGGGGCAACTGTTCCTCGCTGTCCAAGCCAGGGAACAAAGGGGCTTGCATGGCCTCCTCATGGCGAAGCAATTCGCTAAACGTGAAGTCTCTCCTTTTCAGCATGCTCCCGTTGACCGGCGACCATTCCGAAAAGACGATATGGCCCGGCTTCTCACCTACTGTCCTGAGCGTCAGGGCGTCGCCCCGAATGATGTTCCGTTCGAGAATGAACCGCACCGCCTCGCGGCACTTGTCCTTCGTGGCGGCCTTGAACAGACGCGCGTAGCTGAAGTCGAATATCTCAAAGAGCCTTCGTCGACAATCGCGGACATTGTCAGGCAGAATATCAATGCCGTAGATGGAGGAGACGGCTAGGACGGCATACCGCTCAAAGTCTAATTGCGACTTGGCGTAGCGCTTCTCTACAACCCCTAACTTGCGTTCCAGAATTACAGTCAGGAAGTTTCCATCGCCGCAAGCAGGTTCCAAGAAACGGGCATCGATTCGTTCCGTTTCCTGCTTCACCAGATCGAGCATGGCGTTGACCTCGCGTTGGCCGGTCAACACCTCGCCGTGATCCGAGACTCTTTTCTTCGTTCTGACCTGCGCAGCTTGCATTGATGCCCTATGCGTTCAGAATCTCCGCAACTTGTTAACTTTGGTCCTCATTTACCCCCGACGCGAGCATTCAATAAACCACGCGTCGAGCGCACAGTCTCGTTCTTCTGTTTTCCTCGCGCCATCTGGCCTTTACCTCTCAGGTATTCATCGCAGATTGTATTCCGAGAAGGATGCGGATGGCTACGAGTTGTAGCGACTCCGCCTCATTTCGCTAACCATGGAATTGCTGATGTTCGGCTCGGTCCGATGGGTCTCGGTTATGCACGCGCTGGTGGGGAGTCGCCCTCGTCGGAGGATACCGGACGTGGTATAGGCCAAAGTTGATTGATGATCTCGGCTGCCAGAATCAGGCCGTCAAGAGCTTGGCCAGGAGTCAGTATGGTTTGCATGTTTGGGTGGGCGAAGTGGTTCCTGAGCCAGGGGGACGTTCCAATCAGCACGTCCACATAAGGAACTTCCGGCTGACGCTCCGGCTCTCGACCGAGAATTTCCGCCATGTGCTCGTTTAGTTCCTCCGCATTCGCGCGCCGATTTTCGAGGCTCGGAAACCCCTCGTCGCGCAATAGTCCAGCGTCTTTAGCTTCCCTTAGCAAATCTCCAAGGCTCCTTCGGTCTCGGCCTTTCTTGTCTAATTTCCGGGGCGGAAGACGCTTCCTGAGCGCCATTTCGACAGCAAAGAAGCTGCGCTCGGACGCCAAGGTGTAGAACGGATAGTAAAGCCAGCCGTAGAGATAGAGGGTCACAATCACGTGAACGTAGTCGCGAATATCCTCTGGGACGCCCTGATGCAGAGCGCAATACTGCGAGACATGTTCATGCAGCTTTTCGAGCGTCAGGAGAGAGAAGAAATCATTCGTTGGGTCACGCTCGAAAAAGTGCTCCGGGCTCTTGATCGAAACCATGCCTCT
>Ga0307372_10009126_pt1 | contig 13757 bp, 12 predicted proteins | sample OX1MG_FD_202533 | JGI IMG/M metagenome (GOLD analysis project Ga0307372, IMG submission 202533) | Soil microbial communities from Risofladan, Vaasa, Finland - OX-1 | ecosystem: Environmental > Terrestrial > Soil > Coastal area > Acid sulfate soil | place: Finland: Risofladan, Vaasa | collected...
ATTACGATCTATCGCGCCTTTTTTATGCTGAACATCCAGATAGGGCCGCAATTGATCGGACCTATGCCAAGATATCTGCACTTCAGAAGAAACTCCTCGATATACATCTGCAGACCCATCAGAAGTTCGAGAGCCTATTAACGGCGCAGCAGCGCAAGCAACTTCAGTGACGGATTAGTGTTCGATCTTAGGAATTGTCGTTTAGCAACTTGTGAGCGTTCCGGTTTGCAAGCACGAGATTAATGTCGTGTGGTTTCGAACTGAAAACGGGCATGTAATCTCCTCGGTGAGGATCCCTATAAATTGGGAACTGGCAGATTTACCCATCGCGGTGGGTTTGACGAGGAGTTTACCGTCATGAATCGGCACCCGGCCGATGACTATGAGATGCCCACGCCCTGGGACAACTTCACGAGTGATGTGTTGAACATGATGCGTCTACACAATGAAGGGGCTGATTGCGGTGGCCATCAAAAAGGTTTTAAGGAAGATTATGCGATTGATATCGCCGCGTTGATTGAAAATAGCTGGAGCAGTAACTAGGGAGAGTCGCCATGTGCGCTGTTTTTAAAAGGTATTGCAAAGTGCAGCCTAAATCAGGCTGTTAACCATGACAATCAGGCACGCCATATTTCTTTTGAGCCTGGCTGTGGTAATGCTGATCCTTACTGCCGGTTTGTTTGCTGCATTTAATGGATTCGCCTCAAGAAATCCTTCCCAGCAAAATTCTCAAACTGGAGATCCCCCAGCCGCCAATGTGGAGCATGGCGCGCACATCGCATCGACCAAGTGTGCAGCATGTCACGGTCGCAACGGGAACAGCACTAACCCTCAATATCCAAAACTTGCGGGGCAGAATACGTCTTACCTGTACAACCAGCTGCTGGACTTCAAATCAGGGATTCGAAGTTCGCTTATCATGTCGGTCATCGCCAAAGGCTTGTCCAATTCCGATGCGGCCGATGCCGCAGCTTTCTTTACCCAGCAACCCATTCAACCGGATCCTGTCAACGATAAGAAACTTGCCGGCATAGGGGAGCGTATTTTCTACAACGGGACCGGAGCAGGCAGGATGCAGGCCGCATGTGCCGCTTGCCACAGCGCAGCGGGAAACCGAATGATGATGCCGATGATGGGCATGATGCAAAATGGAATGATGGGGTCCACTAGCGTTGTCACTGCGCCCAACCTTGATGGCCAACATGCCAGTTATATAATTAATCAGCTTGATCGTTTCGCCAGCGGTGAACGCTCAGGAACGGTAATGGGAAATATTGCAGCATCGCTAAGTCACGCGGATAAAAAGGCGGTAGCCGAGTATCTATCCGGAATCCAGTAAACTAGCGTTCTGGAGCAGGGGGCACTCCAGTTGACCGGATTAATACATTGAACTTGGCACAAAGCATTCAACCCGGTCAAGAGCATCATCTGCAAATTGAAGAAACCGGCCGTACAAGCGATCCTTCACCATCTCCGTAGCTTTGGTCCAGTCGCCCTTCCGTGTAGGATCCAGCTTTGCCTAGTTCTCAAACTCAGAATCGTGAGTGCGGCCGCGTTCCAGTACGATGGGCTCAAATGCAGTGATCCCCGGCGAGCGCCGTTCCATACTTGGACTGCCGCCTTCCCGGTGAAGCACCACATCGGTGGTTCGTTTCAAGCCACTGACTTTCGATATGCCAGCGACAAACCGCCCGTCCCATTTAACCCGAAACTTGAAATTCTTGTAGGGATCGAAGCGATGCGGGTTTACGGTAAATTGGGCCATGACAACCTCCATGTGGCATATTTGCAAATATTACAAATATGCGTCTGATGACATCATAAGTTGCAGCTAAAAAAAGCGACGCTCTTTTGCTGAAGAGCGTCGCACTATTCATATAGCTGACTGATTATTATCTTACCGTTTATTCGTTTTCAACTCACTCAGTCTGACCGAACTTGGCGATGTCATCGGGCACCGTTTCAGTGGTAACGACTTTCTCCTTGCCTTGTACCATGACACGGATTTCTTCGACCACGGCTGGGTTCGCCAAGGTCGTTACATCGCCCACCTCGCGCCGGTTGGAGATGGAAGCCAGGATCCGACGCATGATCTTGCCTGAGCGTGTCTTGGGCATATCGGGCACGATATAGATATGCTTGGGCCGAGCGAATTTTCCGATGATGTCTTCGTTGGCCTTGATGATGCGGTTGATGACATCCGGCGTTCCCTCGAATCCCGGCTTGAGCGCGATGTAGACCTCGGGTACGCGCCCCTTAATCTCGTCTGCCACCGGCACCACCGCGGCCTCAGCCACTTCGGATACGGTCAAGCATGCGGATTCGATCTCCTTGGTGCCCAGGCGATGACCCGAGACGTTGATGACATCATCGATGCGGCCCAGGATGCGGTAATAGCCATCGGCCGCCTGCATCGCGCCATCACCCGCCATATACGGCCAATCCCGCCAGTCCTTGCTCTTGGGATCCCTGCAATAGCGCGCGTAATAGGTTTTTATGAAACGATCAGGGTCGCCCCATATGGTCTGCATGATCCCGGGCCAGGGATTGCGGATGCAGATATTGCCCGCGTGGCCGGAACCCGCGGCAATCTCCTCATTATTCTCGTCGTAGATGACCGGGTGGATGCCGGGTACACCGGGACCGGCGCTGCCGGGTTTCATCGGATCGAGTGCTGGCAGGGTGCTGCACAGGAATCCACCGTTCTCGGTCTGCCACCAGGTATCCACGATCACGGCCTCGCGTTTGCCGACCTCGTGGTAATACCAACGCCAGGCTTCCGGTTCGATAGGCTCGCCAACGGTGGTCATGTGCTTGAAGTGATAGTTGTGTTTTCTCGGTTCTTCCGGACCCTGTTTGCGCAGCGCTCGGATCGCAGTGGGCGAAGTGTGAAAAATGTTCACTCCCAGGCGTTGTGCGATCCGCCACGGACGTCCCGCATCAGGATGCGTGGGTACGCCTTCGTAGATGACGCTGGTGCCCGCGAGCGCCAGCGGACCATAAACGATATATGAATGGCCGGTGATCCAACCGATATCCGCCATACACCAGTAGGTGTCGGTCGGATGGATATCCTGGATATATTTGGAGGTGCCGGTGACATACGCAAGATAGCCGCCAGTACGGTGTTGGCAACCCTTGGGCTTGCCGGTACTGCCGCTGGTGTACATCAAGAACAAGGGTGCTTCGGCGTCCATGGGCACAGGCTCAACGAGTTTGCCCGTGTATTGCGTGAGGATCTCATTGACGAAGAAATCGCGACCCTTAACCATCGGTGTTGGCGCGCTGTACTTGCCGGGGTAACGCTGCCAGATGAGCACCTTATCCACCTTCTGCCCCATCTCGTTCGCGGTTTGCACTGCGATGTCGGCATTCACTTTGTGATCGAGAAGTTTGCCTGCACGCCAGTAGGCGTCCATCGTGATGAGGATATGACTGCCCGAGTCTTGGATGCGCGTGCCGCAGGCCTGGCCTGAGAATCCGCCGAACACTTGTGAGTGGATCACGCCCAGTCGTGAACAGGCGAGCATCGTGATCGGTAGCTCGACTGTCATCGGCAGATGCAGGGTGACACGATCGCCGGCTTTGAGTCCGCAGAAGTCGCGCAATAGCGCCGCCATCTCATTCACCCGGATATAGAGTTCCTGGTAGGTGAGTGCGACCGGTGGATCTTCTTCAGGCTCACCGACAAATATGAGCGCCGCTTTGTTGCGGTACTGGGCCAGATGCCGGTCCACACAGTTATAGCTGGCATTGAGTTTGCCGCCCACGAACCATTTCCAGAAGGGGGGGTTACTCGTATCGAGGACCGTTTTATACGGCTCGAACCAGGTCAACATATCCGCATACTCTTTGTAGCAGTCGGGGAAATTCTTAATGTCGAAGCGCTTGCGAATACCCAAGTCCTTCACGTTCGCCTGTTCGATGAATTTCTTAGATGGTTGGAAATATTCTTCTTCTTTCCAATGCACCGCGATCTGCGCTTCGCTGACCTCGGTGTTTTCTTGCGCTTTGGTTTTGTCTGCCATGGAACTGTCTCCTTGCGGATATATCACATGCCGCTAACTATAGCTTTCGCATGCATAATTAAATTTAGATTGCGATCGAACAGGCAGTCACACAAGATGCCCGCCCGTTCGATCGCTGGTACCAGATATCTTTCAACCTTTAGGTGCGCCTACCGGCAGCACTGTCTTGCCGAACGTTGTGTTGGTCACGATGGCGAAACTCGTATACATGGCGAGCAACCCGCAAACCAGACCGAGCCAGCCACCGGCGAGCGATATGCCGCTGATTCCCAGCAGGGCACCGAAGCCCAGCAGGAAAAAGGTGATCCACAAGGTCAGGAACACCCACCACAAGGCTTTGCTGAGACGGAATGTGGATACCCACATGTATAACGTGAACACACCCCAGCCGATCAGGGTGACGGCGATGGTGCTGCCCGCCTGCGAGAGATCCAGTACGCCGTGACCGCCGAGCAGGATGAGCAGCGCGAACCAGAACCAGAACGCCCCGTAACTCAGGAACGCCACTTGACCAAAGGTGTTGCCGGTGCGGAACTCAAGTAATCCCGCCAATATCTGTATAAGACCGCCGTAAGCGAGAGCCAGCGGGATTACCACCTGCTCTCCGCCCTTCGGCAGTAATCCGGCATTGATTAGGCTCAGTATTACAGTCGTGAGTCCGAAGCCAACCAGGCCGAGTGGGGCGGGATTGGCAAATGATGATTTGGATTCTTCTGCCATGTTAGCTCCTCCAAAATAATTATGAGTGAAGCCGCACCGTTTTATATGCTCCGCAATCCCAGTCCGCAAGTGGCGGTGCATCAGGTCACGGGCCGGGACTGTGATTTATTTTTTATTTAGTTATTAAAAATAAACAGTTACAAGTAATTTACTTAACTTAAAATTAAAGTACTGTAAATCTATACACATTTAGTATTTGCGTGCACGCAACATAATCAAAGCATTTGTATGACTTTGTAATTGATCTAGGTCATTTACAAATCATTGGCGTAGAGAGTAGAAAGGCCGGATACCTGCTGCGCAGGAGGCAGAATGCAGGTCCCCTAACCTGTTGCTAATGAGGTAACTATCATGAGCACGAATAGCTTATTTAGAATGATTCTCATTTCCTGCGCGACATTGCTTATTGGATTTACAACCAGCATATTTGCTGATCCCGCGACGCCCACAGTAACGAGCAATGTCAGTACCGATTCCAGCGTCAGTATTTCATTGCATGGATTTATCGATACCACCGCTTTCTGGCAGAGCCAGGACTTTACCTTCGGCAACGGCCAGAACGCCGAGTTTCCAGTGCCCAACACCGGCAACAATCACAACCTCTCCGGCATCAGTATACAGAACACACGTGCCTGGCTAGATATAAAAGGACCGGCGCTTTCGAATGGCTGGAGCGTTGCTGGTCATCTGGAAGGTGATTTCTTCGGTGGCTTTAACGGTACTGGCGCTTACAGTGGACAGCAAGCGACGCCGCGGTTGCGGCAGGCCTTCATGAAACTGACCAGCGCAGACGGCAGCAGCTCGGTAACCATCGGACAACAGTGGGATCTTCTGTTTCCGGGAGCGAGTGTGCCGGAGTCCCTCACGCATATCGCCTTCCCGCTGGGCTATGCCACCGGCATGATAGGCTGGCGTTACCCCGGCATTGTTTGGTCACAGAAACTCAACCAACCCGAAGCAGGTGCCATGGCTTGGGGACTGGATCTGGGTGCGTTCTCCGGTAACTGGGACGGACCTGGTTCCACCACTAATTGGGACACCGCTGGCAACGTTGACTTCCGGCCTCAGATTGAGGCGCGCTTGCGTGCAGAGCAAGGCGACTGGCTCGGTTACATCGTGGGACATTACAGCAGTCAGGATCTGAGCGGCGTGGGCGGCGGCACACCCACCCCGATCACCAACACCATCACTTCCTCAGCCATAGAGTTGGGCACCACTTGGCACCCCGGCTCGTTTGTGCTGAAAGCCGCCATCTACAACGGCAAGGGGCTTGGTCAGGTGTTCGGCGCGATGGCGCAGTTCGGTGATATCAAGGAAACCGGCGGCTATGTGCAAGGTGGGTACAAGTTCACTCCCAACTGGGCGTTGTATGCCACCTATGCAACCGACCACCCGAACCAGAGTGATGTAATCACCTGGGGCGGCACCCGTCTCAAGAACCAACAATATGCGCTCGACCTAATTTACGGCAATGGGCCCTATGGTTTTGGGTTCGAGTGGATGCACGCCATCCTGGACAGCACAACGGCAGCCACGGCGCCAGCCATTACGTCCACGGGGGGCAACCAGTTTTCCATGAGCGCTATCTATCATTTCTAGAGTGACACAGGCTTTAGGGTAAATCAGCGGGCGCCCATGGAAGGGCGCCCCGAAAAAACTGAAGCTAGGGTATGGTACCCATATCGATAATTCATTTTTTTTACCAAGCACAAGTTAAGGAGGTCAGTCATGAACAAATACCTCTCGCAATGCATTGCCGGGGTCTGCATATTGGTACTGTCAGTTGCAACGATGGCAGCGGGTACCACGACCGGAATCCAGCCCACCCCGGAGCATTTCCCCTCCAAATTCGGCACCATGAAATTCCCGGCCAAATTCCCAGCAGGCACCACGCTTACGATTACTCAATGGAGCCATTTTGTACCGATGTACGACAAATGGTTCGATACGTACGCGCAGGATTGGGGAACGGCCAACAATGTCAAAGTTACGGTGAACCACATCAACATCGGCGACCTTGCTTCGTCTCTATCTTCCGCCATTGCGGCACGCACGGGTTCCGATCTGTATGAAATGATCGCGCCGCCCGCGGCGTTCATTCAGGGTTTGCAACCGCTGAATGACATCAATACGGCAGCCGCCGCCGCATTTGGCGAACGCAGCGGTGTGTGCACACACTCGAGTTATTTGCCGGTTAAGAATGAATGGTACGGCTTTTGCCACGGCTGGGTGCCGGATCCGGGCGACTACCTAGTTTCTGATTGGGCCAAAGCAGGATATCCAAATGGGCCGTCCAGTTATGAAGATCTGCTGAAAGGCGGCGAGAAGATTTACAAGGATACGGGGATTCCGGTCGGCGTCGGCATGTCACCCGAAATCGACTCGGAGTTCTATGCCCGCTCACTGATTTGGTCGTTCGGCGGTTCGATCCAGAACACCCACGATCAGGTGACCTTCGATTCACCGCAGGTCATAAAAGCCGTGACCTATCAGGATAAGCTGTACAAGGCCACTGAAACCCCGGAAGTGTTCACCTGGAATCCGGCCTCCAATAACCAGACGTTCATTGCCGGCCAGACGTCCTATATCCAGAATTCCATCTCCTTCTACCGCAGTGCACAGGATGTGAATCCGAAGGTCGCCGCGAACACCGGATTCAGCCCGGGATTGAAAGGGCCGACGGGCGACATTCGCCAGACTGCGCACGTGTATTTCATCTACGTGATGCCGAAATACGTGAAAAACCGGGAATCAAAATCGGCAGCCAAGAAGTTCATGTTGGACTTGGAGGCCAATTACAGTCAGGCGACCTACAACAGCAAGCTTTACAATTTCCCGGCCTTCGCAAGCACCGTGCCGCAGCTTACCCAGAAAGGCGGATGGCTGGACAACGACCCGTTCGGATCCGAGCCCGCCAACAAGCTCGAAGTGTTGCGCAACGCCGAGAGCTGGACCGGCTGGCTGGGTTATCCGGGCTACGCCAACCCGGCGGTAAGCGAGGTCTATGAAGAGCATTTGCTCTCGGCGATGATGGCCGAGGTGGCGCTCGGTAAGAAATCGCCGGAACAAGCCGTCAAAGAGACCACTGCGCAGATCAAGGCGATTTTCGCCAAATGGCGCAAGCAAGGTTATTTAGAAGGCGGTTCCTGATCTACACTTGACCCAAAATCCAGACATGAGGATGTTTAATAGATGGCTGTATTGCGGGTCGAGAACGTCAAAAAATATTTTGGAAAACTTGCCGCCGTAGATGGAGTGAACATTGAAACCAGAGAGGGCGAATTGTTCGCCCTCCTGGGTTCCTCCGGATCGGGGAAAACCACGTTGATGCGGATGATTGCCGGGCTCGAGCAACCGAGCGAAGGCGACATCCTCATCAATGGGCGTTCGGTGGTTGGTGTGTCACCCCAGCACCGCAACGTCGCGATGGTGTTCCAGAGCTACGCGCTGTATCCGCACATGTCGGTACGCGACAACATTCTGTTTCCGCTCAAGTCACGCAACGTGCCGAAGGAGCAATGGGAACAGAAAGTGCAGTGGGCGATTTCAATTCTGGGCATCGAAGCCTTGCTTGATCGTCGGCCCACCAAACTGTCCGGCGGTGAAAAGCAACGCGTGGCACTGGCGCGCGCATTGGTGCGCGATCCGGAATTGTTCCTATTCGATGAGCCGCTGAGCGCACTGGATGCGCAGGTGCGCAATATTGCACGCGCGGAACTGCGTGATCTGCAAAAACGCACAGGTATCACCACTGTGTATGTCACGCACGATCAGGTCGAGGCCCTGGGGCTTGCCGACCGGCTCGCAGTGATGAGCAAGGGACGCATCTCGCAGGTCGGCACGCCCAAGGAGATGTACGAATCCCCGGCCAACCTGTTCGTAGCCAGTTTCATTGGCAATCCGCCCATGAACCTGATCACGCGCGACGAACGCGTGATGGGGATTCGTCCCGAGCATCTGATGTCGCAACGCGACAAACCGGCGGACGTGGCGGGTGTGACTTTGCGTCTGCGCATTCAACTGGTCGAGTTCATGGGTTCAGAATACCTGGTTTATGGATGTGAAGAAGGGAGCGAGCATCAACGTCAGATTGTAGTGCGGGTCGAACACAGCGGCGGCACGGTGCCGGCGCAAGGCGATGTGATGGAATTTTTCGCGTCCAAGCAGGATGTGAAGTATTTCGATAAAAGCAGTGGTAACCGACTGCCATGATGAACGACAGTACAGCAAGGCCCGTGCACTTCGTCGATCAGGATCGGCGCCTGGGCTGGGCTATGCTGAGTCCGGCGATGATTTACATTGTGGGATTCATCGGTGTGCCATTTGTCCTTGCGATCCTGCTCAGTTTCAGCAACGCGACCGTTGGTAATCCGCGTATCAGTGAACTGGTGGGTTTTGCAAACTACGTGAGTCTGCTGCATCAGCCGATTTTCATGACCGCGCTCAAGAACAGCATTCTGATCACGTTTCTCACGCTGGGCATTCTGTTGGTGCTGGCAACGATTTTGTCTGAACTGCTGGCGATTGAATTTCACTACAAGAAAGTTTTTCAGACGCTGTTGATCCTGCCCTGGGCGATGCCGGTATCATTGGCTGCTATCGCCTGGTTGTGGCTGCTCGATTCGCAGTTCAGTCCAATCGACTGGATGCTTACGCAATTCGGGATTCTCGGGCCAGGCGGGATACTCGGGCCGGGAAGGCACCTTTATTATCTTGGCCGCGACACACTTGCCATCGCCTCGGTGGTGACGGTGAACGTCTGGCGCCTGCTGCCGCTGGCAACCGTCATCGTGCTCGCGGGCCGGCTTTCGATTCCACAGGATCGCTTCGATCAAGCGAAAATTGACGGCGCCGGTTTCTTTCGCATTCTGTTTCGTATCACCATTCCTGCTTTGATGCCGGTACTCACGGTCGCCATTCTGTTTACCGCACTGGTGGTGTTTGGTGACATGACCACCGTAGCCTTGCTCACGCGCGGAGGTCCGGGCCACGCCAGCCAGATTTTGCCGTACTGGGCGTTCCTGGTGGGTATTCAGGGTGGCGATCTGGCGGGCGGCGCGGCAGTGGCGTTGTTCATGTTGCCGATACTCCTGGTGGTCGCGATTCTTGCATTACGCATCGCCTACCGTTCACAGGAAGCGTGACAATGAACAAGGCATTGCGCACTTTATGTTTCTATGTGGTATTGCTCCTTTTCACCCTGTTCGCCGTGTTTCCAGCACTGTGGGGCGTGATCACGGTATTCAAGAAAAGCGCGGATTTGTACACGCCGACTGCCGACCCGTTTCTTTATCATCCCGGGCCGACGCTCTCGCACTTGACGTACCTGTTCACCAGCACCAGCTTTATGACCTTCACCATGAACTCGATCATCATCGGTGTGTGCGTGGTGGCGATCACCCTGCTGCTTTCGCTGCCGGCCGCGTATGCGCTGGCGCGCTTGTCTGGAAGTTGGGGCGAGCGTTCCGGCATGGCGTTGTTTCTGGTTTATTTGATCCCGCCGACCTTGCTGTTTCTGCCCATGTATCAGGTGGTGACGTTCCTCGGTCTGGCGAATTCCATCTGGGGATTGGTGGTCGTCTATCCAACCATCACCGTGCCGTTTTGCACCTGGTTGTTGCTCGGATTTTTCAAATCCATACCGGGCGATCTGGACGAAGCCGCGATGATTGACGGCTGCAGCCGTTTCGGCGCATTCCTGCGTATTGCATTGCCGCTGGCGTTGCCGGGCATCGGTGCCTGCGTGGTGTTTGCATTCTCGCTGCAACTCAGTGATTACATTTACGCTGCCACTTTCATAACGTCCACCAATTCCATGCCGATCAGTGTTGGCGTGCCGACGCAGCTGGTGCGCGGTGACGTGTTCTACTGGCAGTCGCTGATGGCGGCGGATGTGATCGTGGCCATTCCGTTGGCGCTTGGTTACGGCTTGCTCTTCGGCAAATTGGTGTCCGGTTTCCAGAGCGCCGAGACCTCCGCCACGCACGCCTGAGTCGAGTTTCAGAATCCTAACGGCTCTGAACCATAGCTCGATGCTTCGGGCCAGCGTGCGGTGACTGTCTTTAAGCGGGTATTGAATTGTATACCGTCCAGTCCATGGATATGTAATGGACCGAATAACGAGCGTTTCCATCCTCCAAAACTATGGAATGCCATGGGCACCGGAATTGGTACGTTGATGCCGACCATTCCCACCTGCACCGTACGCATGAACCAGTTCGCCAGATTGCCGTTTCCCGTGAAGATCACCGCACCATTTCCATATTCGTGCTGATTGATGAGAGCAGTAGCAGTTTCAATATTGGGTACGCGCACCACCACCAGCACTGGTCCGAAGATCTCTTCGCGGTAGATGCGCATCGCAGGGGTGACACGGTCAAATAGGCAAGGACCGAGGTAAAATCCATGCTCATGACCGGCTACGCGGCAATCGCGTCCATCCACGACTAGTTGGGCACCTTCCTGCAAACCAAGTTCAACATAGGACAGTACACGTGCTCGGTGACTGTCGGTGACCAGCGGTCCCATATCCACGCCTGGCCGCACGCCAGGACCGATACGCAGCACACGCGCCTTCTCCGTCAGCGACGCTACCAGCGGATCGCCAGCGTCACCGACCGCAACCGCGACTGATATCGCCATGCAGCGTTCACCGGCCGACCCATAGGCAGAGCCGATGAGCGCGTCAGCTACCCGTGCGATATCCGCGTCCGGCATCACCACCAGATGATTTTTGGCGCCGCCGAGCGCCTGCGCCCGCTTGCCGCGGCGGTTGGCTTCCGTGTATATGCGCTCGGCCACTGGTGTGGAGCCTACGAAGCTCACCGCTACTACGCGATCATCCATGAGTAATGTATCTACTGTCTGTTTATCTCCGTTCACCACATTGAAGACTCCTGCCGGCAGGCCGGCCTCGCTGAATAGTTCGGCCAGTCGTAGCGGGCAGGAGGGATCTTTTTCTGAAGGTTTGAGAATGAAAGTATTGCCGCAGGCGATGGCGATCGGATACATCCACATCGGAACCATGGCCGGGAAGTTGAATGGGGTTATACCCAAGCACACCCCGAGTGGCTGGCGTAGCGTCCAGCTGTCTACGCCACTGGAGACATGGTCAGAATATTCACCCTTGAGAAGATGTGGTATGCCACAAGCAAATTCGACCACTTCAATGCCACGCTGCAATTCACCGTGGGCATCCGTCAAGGTCTTGCCATGTTCGCGCGTGATGAGTTCAGCGAGGGAGTCATATTCCCGTTCCAGCAGATCTCTATATTTGAACAGTACGCGCGCACGCTGCAGCGGCGGCAGTTCCGCCCATGCCGGGAAAGCCGCAACTGCTGCATGTATCGCTGCATCCGCCTCGTGCATGCCAGCCAAGCCCAGCTGTGCTACCAGTCTCCCGCTTGCGGGTTCATATACCGGACCGCTGCGTCCGTCTTCCTGGAGCAGATTTTTGCCGCCGATATAATGCCCCAAGCGCTGTGTGATGGATGCGGTGCCCAAGCTGGCATGATGTGTGTCGAGAGGGAGATTCACGTGAGTATTCCTTGTCGCTGAGTGTGCGGCTTGCATTGCATTTCGGATAGAGCTCTTAAGCTATCGATAGTTGTCAAAGTCTATCGCTGATGAGTGGCATGTCGCCACGCATACATTTAGATACCGAGTTCTGATATGACAGGCGTATGGTCCGATGGCCGTTCCCAGCTACGTGGTCCCCGATCGATGACGGTGGTGTGGCCAAGTTCCGCGAGCGCCGGCGACAGCAAAATGTGATCGATACGCAGGCCTTGGTTGCGTCGGAAAGCCGCCGCACGATAGTCCCACCAGCTGTAGTGACCACCCGCCTGCTCGAATAGTCGGAAGCTGTCCTTAAGGCCATTTCCCAGTAACCCCCTGAAGGCGGCGCGCTCCGATTCGCTCACCAGAACCTGCCCGGCCCATGCCTGTGGATCGTGGACGTCACGATCTTCGGGCGCGATATTGAAATCACCGAGTATCACGAGTTGCGGATATTTTTCCAGGAGTGCCGCAACCCACAGATTTAATTGTGCGAGCCAGTCGAGTTTGTAACGATACTTGTCGGAATCGATACTTTGACCGTTGGGCACGTACAAATTGAGTACCGCCAGCTCGCCGACGGTCGCTGCCAGCACGCGCTTCTGTGGGTCATGGAAATCCGGCAATGCGGATGCAAACACCTGCATGGGCCGACGCGACAGCAGTGCTACACCGTTATAGGTGGGCTGACCGCAAAAGGCGGCTGAGTATCCTGCAGCTTCAAATTCAGCGACTGGAAAATTCCGATCCTCAGTCTTGGTTTCCTGTAACGCAAGTACATCAGGGCAATTATCATCCAGCCAGTGCAACACTTGCGGTAGGCGCACGCGCAGGGAATTGATGTTCCAGGTAGCGATCTTCACCTTGCAATACCCCTCACTGAGCCATCCCTGGCAGGTCCGCCAGCTCATACATCCTGTATGAGCGCTCGGCGGGAATGACCTGCCACTGGCATGTCATTGCAAGCACCCGCATCGCCCAGGTAGCTATTTTCACTACTGTATCTCGCTCACAGCACCATCCTTGGCCGGGCGCTCGCCGGTGCGAAGCAGTGCTTCGCGTAAATTCTCCGGCTCGCCCAGGTAGCGATTTTCAAGCAGCGATACCGTTCAACCGCAGGAAAGCTTCCAGGGTCGGCTCTCGACCACGGAATTCCACGAACAGTTCCATGGCCTCGCGGCTGCCGCCCTGACCCAGGATGGTATCCAGAAAGCGTTTGCCGGTGTCACGATTGAAGACGCCGGTTTCCTCGAAGGCGGAGTAAGCATCCGCGGCCAGCACCTCGGCCCACAGATAGCTGTAATAGCCGGCTGCGTAACCGCCGGCAAAGATGTGCGAGAAGCTGTTGGCGAAACGGTTCCATTCCGGCACTGGCACCACGCTCACCTGACTGCGTGTTTGTGCGAGTGTAGTGGCAATAAAATCCTTGCCCATATTCAGATTGGCATGCAA
>Ga0307372_10009128_pt1 | contig 13756 bp, 12 predicted proteins | sample OX1MG_FD_202533 | JGI IMG/M metagenome (GOLD analysis project Ga0307372, IMG submission 202533) | Soil microbial communities from Risofladan, Vaasa, Finland - OX-1 | ecosystem: Environmental > Terrestrial > Soil > Coastal area > Acid sulfate soil | place: Finland: Risofladan, Vaasa | collected...
TGATCATGCCCCGCACGGCCGATCCGGCCAAAGCCGCCAAGCAGTGGGCAATCGTCGAGGCCGCGGTGACCGCAGCGCCGGAGACCGCCATCCTCTATGCCGACGAGACCCGCATCCAGCTGCTGCCCCTGGTGCGCGCCATGCGGCAGTGGATCGGCCAGCAGCGGCGCACCCCCACGCCCGGCAGCAACGTCAGCCGCACCATCTTCGGCGCCCTCGACATTGGCACTGGTCAGTGGACCTATCTGGTCCGGCCGCGCGCCCGCACCGAGGACTTCCTGGCCTTCCTGGAACACCTGGTAACCGTCCATCCGGACTGCTCCCTGCTGCTGATCGTCGACAACTTCAGCTGTCACAAAGCCGGGCTCGTCACCGCCTGGCTGGCGGACCATCCGCGCCGGTAGCTCCACTTCCTGCCGACCTACTGCTCACACCTCAACCCCGTTGAGGGCATCTGGCGGCACCTGAAGCAGATCGTGGCCCCCAATCGGCTCTATGGGTCAATGGCGCTCCTACTCGCGATGATCCCGGAGCAAGCCCTCACCTGGGCGGGCCTAGACGCTTGAAGACTTCTGCCTACTTACTTAGCGACCGACGCACCGCCCGGGTCGGCGTCCGAGTCGTGGTCGCCCGGTGGCCGTCAAGGTTGAGCTGCTCGATGCGCTGCGCGTGTTCCCGGTAGATCAGGTCCAGTTCGTTCCGGTCAATCATGGGACTGTCCTCCGTTCAGCTGCTGCCCAGCGGAGGCGCGACGTCTCACGCGGCGGGTGTGGCCGGTGCAGAGCCGATCTGCCGCAGTAGCTCCGGCATGTCCACCAACATCCAGTGCTCCACGATCTTGCCGCCCGCGATCCGGTACGCGATGAAGATCGGCACCGCGACCTCCCGGCCGGTCGGTGCGATGTCCATCAGCGCACCCCGGTGAACGCCGCGGACCATCCCGCCCAGGACGACCCGGTCGCCCTCGGTGATCAGATCCTCGGGCTCGATCCAGTAGCCCGGGAAGGACGCCTCGTACGGCGCGATGTGCTGCTTGAGATCCTCGTCGGCCACGAAGGCGGCCAGGGTCTCCGAGCTCTTGTCCCGGCGCAGCGCCTCCATGTAGCGGGTAACGAGCGACTTGTTCGCGTCCGCAGTCAACGACCTGCTCCCTTCTGCCTCTGCGCATTCCTCTCGGTTCCTGATGCAGAGGGTAGGGGAACCGGCGCTTCAGGACCGCTTCATCGAGCGCTTCGCGGTGGCCATTGTTCGATGCCGTGGTGTCGGGACACCAACGTCAGGCTCGCCGTCCACTGCCAGCTCGTAACTGGCGATCGCCGTCGCGCTCGCGTACACCCGGCGAGCCGCCCGGGCCGCGCGGAGGTAGAAGTGAGCCGCCCGCTCCGGCACGCCGGCCCGCTGGTAGTGCAGCGCCAGTTGCCCGGCGACGGCGTCGAGGTCCGCGGCGTTCTCAGCCTCCAGCACCTCAGCCACCCGGCGGTGGAGCGACTGCCGTCGCACCGGGCTCAGTTCGGCGTAGGCCACGGCCCGCAGCTTGTCGTGGGTGAAGTCGTAGGCGTCGGGCCCGTGCTCCCGCACGATCCGGCGCTGCCAGATCTCGTCGAGGGCTGCAAGCAGCGCGTCCTCCTGGACCCGCGCGACTTGTTCGAGGAGTCCCACTGTGAACGAGCGCCCGATCACCGCGGCAATTCCGAGCAGTGAGCGGGCAGTCGGCGTCACCTGGCCCAGCCGCCAGGCGATGACCGCCTGAACGCCGGGCGGCACGTCCGTGGCACCGACCGGGGAGCTCCTGACGGGGATGTCGCCGACGGGCCGGACCGTCCTCGCGGCGCTCGCCACGAGCTGAGCTTGCACGGTCTCCACGACGAACAGCGGGTTGCCTTCCGTCTCGGCATAGAGGCGCGCCGCCTCGGTTGGGTCGAGCACGTGGTGGGCGACGAGTCCGGCCAGCGCCGCCGTCTCCTCCAGGGTCAAGGGGTCCAGGGACACCTCGACGAGGCGACTTTCCTGACGCAGTGCATTCAGCAGCTCGGCCAGCGGGTGACCCGGAGCGACCTCGTCGGTCCGGACGGTCCCGACCACCAGCAGGCGCGCCTGGGCATCGAAGCGCAACAGGAAGTGGAGCCAGTCGAGAGTGTCACGCGAGCACCACTGCAGATCGTCGATGCACAACAGGATCGGCCGGCCGGGTGGCAGGACGGCCCGGGCCAGCGCGTCGAACAGGCGCTGGCGCTGCCACGTCTCGGTCAGCGCGCCGCGCGTTCCAACGGCCGCCCGTCCCGGCATGAGGTCCGGGGTCACGCGCGCAACTTCCCCGAGCCACTCGGGAGCGAGGCGACCCAGACCCGGCCGCATGGCGGCTGAGCGCAGCCAGGTCGTCACCGGCGCGAACGCGAGGTCGCCCTCCGCGACGTAGCACTGGGCGGTGGCAGCGAGGATGCCCTGCCGGCTGGCCCAGTTTAGGAGCTCCTGCGCCAGGCGGGTTTTCCCGATCCCGGCCACGCCCGAGAGGACCAGGAGGCGCGGGCGGCCGGATGCCGCGATCTGCCAGGTTCCAAGCATGCGCTGCCATTCGCGGTCCCGCCCGACAAGCCGCGCCGGCGCGCTGCCCCCCTCGACTCGCCCGTCGGGCTGCCTTGGTGTCTCGCTGGCCAGCAGCAGCGCGTACGCCGCGGTCAGCGCGGCCCCAGGTGTGACCCCGAGCTCGTCCTGCAGCGTCGAGGCGCAGCTGTGGTAGACGCGGAGCGCGCTCGCGCGACTGCCGACCAGCGAGTACAGCCGCATCAGCGTCAGGTAGCCTGCCTCGTTCAGCGGGTCCAGATGCACCAGACGGCGCGCATGGACAATGGCTGCCGCATACTCCCGCCGCTGCTCCAGCGTGGCAACGAGCTGCTCCAGCGCCCCGAGAAGGATCAGGCGCAGGTGTTCGCGCTCGGTCGCGAGCCACTCGTCCGAGCAGTCGGGCAGGAGATCGCCCGAGTAGATGCCCACCGCCCGCTCAAGCGCGACGTCCGCAGCGTCCCCGTCGCCGCACCTCGCCGCTGCATCGGCGCCGCCCAGCGCGTCCTCAAAGGAGGCGACGTCGAGCTCGAGTGCGACGTCAGGATGCCACCCCACCGACCGCGAATCGATCTGCAGCAGTTGATACAGGTCGGGGAGGACCGTGTGGAGGCGTGACAGGAGCGTCCGCAGGTTCGTCTGCGCCTGAGCATCCGTCGAGTCAGGCCAGAGGGCGAACGCGAGCGCCTGACGCCGTTGCGGCTTCCCTCGCTGCAGGGCCAGGAACGCCAGCAGGACCTGAAGGCGCGGGGAGGCGATCTGCGCCGGTGTGCCGTCGGACTCGAGCGAGAAGCCGCCGAGCAAATGCAGCCGGACGACCGTGCCCACGGGTAATCCCTCGATGGAACCTGAAAATGAGCCGGCGGGTATCTGAAGCCCGACCGAGCTACCTCAATATTTCGGATGACGCCTGCTACCGGCAGGCGTCCGTGTCGCGTTAGGTCTGGATTCTACACCGGCCGGCAATCTGAAGGAAACACAGCGATGGTGCGATGCAGGATCCGACATCGTCGTCGCCCCCTCACCGGAGCGCCGTCCGCGGCTTATCTGACGGACGGATCGGGGAGACGCCGGTCCTGGGGAAGCGAGGGCCGGGGCTTCTGACGAGATCGACCGCCACGGCATGGCTCTGCCGGACACCCGGCGCGTCCCTGGGCGTGCAGCCGGCATCTGAGGGTGGCCCAGAGGCCGTCGTCAGCCCCCCGCGACGACCGGCTGGCCCTTGCTCCCGGTGCTCTGCAGATTGGTGAGCGGCGTACCGGCATCCCCGGCCAGCGGGCGTAGTGGGACGGCCACGCGGTCGAGCAGGTGGGGCTCGAGGGACGCGGGCTCGTAGGGCGGGCGCTCCTTGCGCACGATCGCCAGCCGCTCCGGCCAGGGCAGGCTGTAGTCCAGCCGCTTCGGCACCTCCCACAGCTCGACCATCAGCGCGCCCTCCCGTACGTAGGCCAGCGCGTACGACAGCTCGTACGTCGGCAGGAAGACGGGTGGCAGCTTGAGCCGGCCGCGCACCGGCAGGACCTTCCGGGTCCAGGTGCCGGTGTTGACGACGGCGCGCAGCCGGTCGCCGTCCGACACCGGGCGGATGAAGCCGAAGTGGGTGTGCCCGTAGATGAACACGTCGCAGCCCTGCCAGGGCCCATCCCGCAGCGCGGGCGGACGCCTGCCCAGCAGCACCTCGTTGGTGACGTCCTCCCAGAACCGCTCCGTGCGTCCGAAGATCGTGCCGATGTCCTCCAGCCCGTAGCGCCGACGCGCCCGGCGGAAGGCGCGCCGGACGAGGAGCAGGATCACGATGCCCAGCGCCAGCGACGAGTCGAAGATCACGAAGAGCAGCAGCAGCCACGGCGGCCCGCTGAAGAAGTCGCCCAGGCGGTCGAGTCGCGGATGACCCGTCGCGATGCGCTCGAACAGGAGCGCCACCGGCAGCAGGTGGAACAGGACGTAGAGCAGCAGGCCGGGCCCGACCACGTACTTGACCGCCTGCTGCGTCGCCCGGTAGAAGAAGCGCGACACGAACCACCAGGGGACCATCTCCAGCGGGTGGATGTTGTCGATGTCGGCCAGCGAGGTCGGCCCCTCCGGGGACGTCATCAGGCCGAGCGGCTCGAGATGGTTCACCACGTCCACGACCAGGTGGTGCCCGAGCGGGGTCGAGAGCGGGTTGGTGTAGTCGTGGACGGCGTTGGAGGGGTCGTACTCCGCGCCGTGCTCGCAGTAGAGCAACGCCCCCCGGTCGTCGGAGCCGAAGACATGCTCGTAGGACAGGGCGATCTCGTGGACGTAGCCGCCCTCGAGGAGCACGCGCCGCTCACCCTCGTCCCACCAGAGCTGGTTGTCGTGGTTGCCGACCAGGCAGATGACGCGGTGCGCGGGGCCTGCCGCGAAGCGCCGCAGCCGCTCGAAGATGCACGCCGTCTCGCGCGCGGTCATCAGCGGCCGCACCCGGCTGCCGTCGGAGCCGATCGTCTCGTGAATCTGGAGCATCTCGAAGACGTCGCCCGCCAGGACCAGCTCGATGGGGCCCGCTGTCGCGGTGAGGCGGTCGAGGAGGGTCGCCAGCTCGGCGGCGGCGAAGAAGTCCGACTGGCCGGGGTCGCCGCCGAGGTGCAGGTCGCTGACCACGCAGACCAGCGGATCTACGTCCGCGATGTCCGGGTCGGTTATCACCGGCAACTGCGCGTCGTCAGGCATCGTGGTCTCGGCGGTCGCGCGCCGCTCCCTGAAAGGCGAACCGGGCAGACACGTGTGTCTGCCCGGCAAGCGTACACCGTCGAGCCGGCGACGGGGGTGTCTACTGCACCGTCAGCGTGGCGGTCATGCCGGACTCCTTGTGGCCCGGAACGCTGCAGTAGACCTGGTACGTGCCCGCGGCCAGGCTGTCCGGGGTCGTCCAGGTGATCGTCTTGCCCGGATCAGCCAGCGGCGAGCTCTCGGCCTTGCCGTTGACGGTCACCGTGATGTCGTGCTGGACCGTGCCGGCGTTCTTGATCGAGAACGTGACCTTGCCCGCCGGGGCGGTGAACGTGTTCGGCGCGATCTTGAACTCGGTCTCGGTCACACTGACCGTGCTGCCGGAACTCCCACCGCTCGGGGTGCTGCTGCCACCACACGCAGCCAGGGCCATCGTGAGCACCGCTACGGCGGCCATCAGCGCCAGCGCTTTGGCCATACCGCGGTACCAGACCTTCACGTGAGACTCCCTTCTCCGGCCCATTCGCCTGGGCCAGATCCTCCACACCGCGTCCGTCGAAGGTTCCACACCCGATCCCAGTCGACTCACACCCGTCAGGACAGACTGAGAGCACGCCCAGACGGCCGTCGGCGCCTCCGTATCGGTCCTTGAAGGTTGTGGGGTCCCCGGTCGCGCCCGCCCATGTCGGCGGGTCCGGGACAACCGGTCAATGATGCCCCGCGCCGTCGCCGGATGCAACCTGCCGGGCGAATCAGGCTTCGTTCGGTTGCGCGCCCAGCTTGACCGGACGGCATCGACCGGCTATCCTCCGGTGAACTCACCGCACATCGCCGTGCCGCCGTGCCCCACCGTCGTGGCGACCTATCGTTTTGCCGAGCACGCCGGCCGCCGGCCGCCCCGGCCATCGTCGGCGCGCCGGCCCCACGATCTGCCAGATCAGGAGGCGAGCCATGGATTTCACCCTGTCGTCCACGGACCGGGACCTGGTCGAGCGGGCCCGCGGGCTGGCGGCCGAGTTCGCCCCGCGCGCCCGCGAGTACGACGAGGCGGCCGCCTTCCCGGAAGAGGACTTCGCGCGTCTGCGTGAAGAGGGCTTCCTCACCCTCACCGTGCCGGTCAACCTCGGCGGCCACGGCATGTGGCAGGGCGACCGCTACCTTCCCTTCTATACGGTGCTCGACACGATCGCCGCCGGCAGCGCCTCGACCGCGCAGCTGCTCCAGATCCAGTCGCACGCCACCGGCATCGTCGCCTACCTCGGCAACGACGAGCAGCGGCGGCGCATCCTGGGCGACGTCGTCCGTCGCGGCGCGCTGATGGCCTCCTGCGGCAGCGAAGCCGACCCGCGCCAGGTCAGCTCCGGTCGGGTCGAGTCGGGCCTGCGCCCGGCGCCGGGCGGGTTCCGTCTGACCGGCGTCAAGCACTTCGGCTCGCTGGCGCCGGCCGCCGACTACTACCTGGTCTACGTCATGGCGCCCGGCACGACCACCATGGCCGAGGGCTACACCACCGTCGTGGTGCCCAAGGACAGTCCCGGCGTCTCCTTCGACAACAACTGGGACACGATGGGCATGCGCGCGACCATCAGCTGGAGCCTCAAGCTCGACGACGTCTTCGTGCCCTGGGAGAACGTCATCGGCCAGCCCGGCGACTGGATCCAGCACGACCCGCGCACCTTCACCCTGGCCTACGTCGCCAACCACCTGGGCACCGCGCAGGGCGCCTTCGACTTCGTCTCAGGCTACCTGCGGGAGCGTCCCTACCTGATGAACGACGACACGATCGCCTTCACGCTCGGCGAGATGGACGCCGCGCTCCAGGCGACCCGCACCTCGATGTGGTACGCCGCCTGGCTCTGGGAGCAGGGCCGCTTTGCCGAGGCCGAGATGGCCTCGATGCGGGCGCTGCACAGCGCCAAGCAGACGGCGCTGATGGTGACCACCAAGGCCTTCGACGTCTGCGGGGCGCGGGCCGCGTTCAAGCACCTGCCGCTCGACCGGGCGCTGCGCGACGCGCGCACCTTCTCGCTGCACTTCCGCGAGTCGCAGGTCATGCGCATGCTGGCCGAGGCGGACCTGGGCGGCACCTTCCACTCCAAGCAGAAGTACGGGCCGAAGCTCGGGCGCGGCTCGTGGGCCGCGCTGGGCCTGGAACCCGCGGCCGAGCCGGCCCATTGACGGTCGCCGGGACTGTCCGCCCAGGATACGGGGGCCCGTTTGAACCCTGCCCTCGATCCCCGTCGCCGACAGATGACCGGTCGCCTCACCGCGACCCACCAACCAGGGAGGCACCCATGCCGAGCCCACAGACCGTCTACCACGCGCTGGCCGGCCACCAGGCCGAGCTGGTCGACGAACTCCAGGAGTACGTCTCCATCGAGAGCGGCTCGCGCGACAAGGCGGGCGTCGACCGGGTCGGCCGGCTCGCGGCCGAGCGGTTCGCCGCGCTCGGCTTCAGCGTCGAACGCCTCCCGGAGGCGGACTTCGGCGACCACCTCGTCGCCCGCCGGACCGGGAATGGGCGCGGCCGGCTGCTCGCGCTGATCCACCTCGACACCGTCTGGCCCGCCGGCACGCTGGCCGAGAACCCGTTCCGCATCGTCGACGGCCGGGCCTACGGCCCGGGCGTGCTCGACATGAAGGGCGGCTGGGTCGTCCTCCTCGCCGCGCTCCGGGCACTGGACGAGGCCGGCTGGGACGGACTGGCCTCCACCACCGTCTTCCTGACCGGCGACGAGGAGCTGGGCAGCCCGCGCGGCCGCCCCTGGATCGAGCGCGCCGCGCGGGAGGCCGACTGGGCGCTGGTGATGGAGCCGGCGCGCGAGAACGGCGACGTCGTCGTCGGGCGCGGCATGGTCGGCGCCGTCTACCTCGACGTGGCCGGCGTCACGTCGCACGCCACCTTCCCCGACCGGGGGGCCAGCGCTATCCGGGACCTGGCGCACAAGGTGCTGGAGCTGGAGGCACTCAGCCAACCCGAGCGCGGCGTACTCGTCAACGTTGGGACGATCCAGGCCGGCAGCGCCCGGCAGGTGATCCCCGACCGGGCGCGGGCCAGCGTCGACGTGCGCGCGCCCAGCCCGGAGCTCGCCGAGGCGCTGATGGCGTCGATCCGTGAGATCGCGGGCCGCGTTCACGTGCCGGGCACGCGGGCGACCCTCTCGGGCGGCATCACTCGACCGGCCTTCGCCCTGTCGGCCGGCTCCGAGCGCCTGTTCGACCTGGCCCGGCAGACCGGCCGGGAGCTGGAGCTGGAGTTCGGCGGGCAGACGGCGCGCGCCGGGTCGGACGGCAACTTCACCGCGGCGCTCGGCGTGCCGACGCTCGACGGCCTGGGGCCGGAGGGTGCCAACGGCTGCGCGCGGGACGAGTACGTCGTGCTCGACTCGCTGCCGCGTCGGGCGGCGCTCCTGGCCGGGATTATCGCGCGCCTGCCCGACCTGCTCGACTGAGCGGGCTCAGCCCGCGGCCGAGATCCAGGCCACGGCCGGCACGTAGCGGTAGCCGATCGGCGCGCGGTTCGGCGTGGCTGGCTCAGCGGCGGCCAGGTAGTGGTCCCCGGGTGCCGCCAGCGTTGCCCGCAGGTGGCCCTCCCCATCGGTCATCCCGAGGGACCGGCCGTCGACCGTCAGCGCGATCCCGGCCACGGGGCCGGCGTCGTCCTCCACCAGCAGGTCGAACGGGCAGGCGGCGACGACCGTGGTGGGTGTCGTCAGCCTGAGGCGCGGCAGACGCGGCGCGATCGCCTCGATGAGGCCGGCGAGCCGCTCCAGCTCGTCCACCGGGCTGGGATGGTCGTCGACCCGCAGGTCGATGTAGGGGAACACGTTGATCCGCTCGACCCGCAGCGCGGCGGATTGCACCCCGCCCCGATCGCCGCCGGCGTCCTGTCCGGCGCGGTAAGCGGCTAGCAATCGGTCGCGGAGCTCACCGCCGGCCGCCCCATAGGCGCGCAGCGACTCGGTCAGGACCCCCTCGCCGACCAGGATGTTTCCGGCAGCCACCACGTGGTCGGCGAAGCGCTGGCCGCGCCAGTCCTTGCACTCCTCACCGGTCCAGGCGGCGGTCCGGCCGCGAACGTCGATCACCGCTACCTGTCGCTGGGCCCGGCCGGGATCGGTCGCGACCGCCTCCGCGAGCGCGGCGTCCGGCGCCGTCCCCTCCCGGAGCAGCCGCAGGATCATCGGCCCGAACGAGGCGTTGGTCACCGACTGGGTGGCCACGGCGCCGACGCCGGCCTCCAGCCAGGGAACGCGGCTCCCGACGGCGAGTCGCGCCGTGCTGACCACGATACCGAGGTCGCCGGTGCCCGGGTCGTACCCCACGATGGAGAACGTCACTCCCTCACCCCTCCCCGTCGTCGCGGCACCGCTGGCACTCTCCCCGCACGCCCGGAGCGGCTCAACCGGCGGCCGGCGCGAGCGAGATCCCCCGCAGGAAGTCGCGCACGATCGCGTTGAAGGCTCCTGGGCGCTCCTGGCTGCTCAGGTGGCCGGTGCCCTCGATCACGGCGAAGCCCGCCCCCGGGATCGCGTCCCGCAGCGCCTCGGAGGCGACGAGCGGCACGACCGTATCGTGGTCCCCGACGATGACGAGGGTCGGCACGGCGATCCGCGGCAGGACATCCCGGGCGTCCGCCTCCGCCAGGGCGATGGCCGCCAAGCGGTAGCCGGCCGGGTGGATCTCGGCCATCATCGCCTCCCCCTCGGTCAGCGCTGACGCCGGGGCGCCGGGCGCGACCAGCAGCGGCGCGCGCCGGGCCGCCATCTCGGCCGGCGTCATCGTCTCGAGCGCCCGCAGCCGCGCCTGCAGGCTCGCCTGCCGCTCCGTCTCGGGCTGCATCCCGGCGCCGAAGGTGTTGACGAGCAGGAGCGAGGCGACACGGCCGGCGTGCGCCCGGTAGAACTCCTGCGCCAGAACCCCGCCCCAGGACTGGCCGAGCAGGTGGACCCGCTCCAGGTCGAGCGCGTCGAGCAGCCCCACCAGGCGATCGGCATAGTCGGCCATGCTCCAGTCGCCGGGGGGATCGTCCGAGCCGCCGTAGCCCGGCGCGTCCCAGGCCACCACCGTGAAGGCGTCGGCGAGCCCGTCCAGCTGGTGCACCCACTGGACGGCGTTCCCGCCGATGCCGTGCAGCAGCACCAGCGGCGGCCCCTGGCCGGCCCGCCGGTAGGCGATCCGCACGCCGCCGACCTCCACCCTCGCGCTCGCGGTCATGGTAGCCCCTCCCTCGACAGACTGGGCGCGCTGAGCTACGCCCCAGATCACACCGGCGTCGCGGCCCGTTTCCGCAGGGGGTTCAAGCCCGCCCTGGGCTCCGACGCCGCGCGATCTCGACCGCCGCGGCCACCCGATACTACCGCGCATCTCGCCGGACCACTGTACGCCGGAGCGGTGGCGTGGTCGAGAGGATCGACGCTACTCGGTCCTGGCCGCGCCCGAACGCGCGACCTCGGCCTCGCCGGAGCCGGCCGGCTCCGCGCCTACCATCGGCCCGATCGTCTCGGCGACGAGCGCGGCGATGCCGGCCAGGGCGGACCCCGCCACCAGCGCCCACAGCGTCACGGTGTAGCCCTGGAACCAGCCGTACATCAGGCCGGCGCCTACCGGGCCGGCGGCGCGAGCGAGCGTGGTGCCGGCAACCACCACGCTGTTGATGCTGGCGTAGTTGGCCGGACCGTAGAACTCGGCGATGAGGGTCGCCCGGGCCAGCGTGATCATCCCGTTGCCCATGCCGAAGATCACGACGTAGGCCAGCACCCCCAGCGTGCTGACGGCGTGCAGCAGCACCAGTAGCGCCAGCCCCTGCATCAGGAAGATCGCCACCGTGACAGCGCGGCGCGGCAGCCAGGTGCTGAGCGGAGTGAAGAGCACCCGCCCGGGGAGCTGCATCAGGCCGATCAAGCCGGCGGCCGTCGCCGCGAAGCCGGCGGCGTAGCCGCGGTCGATCAGGTAGGGGATGAAGTGGATGCTCATGACGGCCACGGTGAGCGCGCTCAGAATGAAGGCCACCGTCAGCGCCCAGAACCCGGCGCTGGTCAGCGCGGCGTGCGCCGCCACGCTCGCGACCGGCGGGGGCACCGGTCGGCCGGGCACGGGTGTATCGGCCCCGTCCGGCAGCAGGCCGAGGTCCTGGGGGCGGCGGCGCAAGACCAACCCGTGCGGCAGGATCGTCACGACGCCGAGGATCACCGTGAGGGTGACCAGCGCCTCGCGCCAGCCCTGGGCATGCACCAGCCAGTTCGTCAGCGGGGTGAAGATCACGCTGGCCAGCCCGGCGATCAACGTCAGAATGGTCAGCGCCTGCCGCCGACGACGCACGAACCAGGTGGCGACGACGGCGAAGGCCGGCTCGTAGAGCACCGCCGCCATCGCCAGCCCAATGCCGGCCCAGATCAGGTAGAAGGGGACGAGGCCGTGCACGCGCGACCAGGCGAACACCATCGCCGTGGCCAGGATCGACCCGGCCGACATCAGCAGGCGCGCGCCGCGACGGTCGAGCCAGCGTCCGATCGGCAGGCCCGCCACTCCGGAGAGGAGCAGTGCCAGCGAGAAGGCACCGGTGACCTGCGCGCGCGACCAGCCGAGGTCGCGGGTCATCGGGGTGAGGATGACGGCGAAGGCGTAGTAGAGGATGCCCCAGGAGGTCGTCTCGGTCACCGAGAGTGTCAGCAGGATCACCCAGCCGTAGTAGACGCCGCGCGCCGAACCCCGACCGCCCATCGCGCTCCCGCACCTCGTCACCCGGGGACGCCCGGCCTGCCCCGTCGACCCCGGTCCCGCTCGCCCCGCACAGCCTAGCGCGCGTCCCAGCGCCGCGCATCATGGCCCCGGCACGAATCCAACCGGGAGATCCTGTGCTCGGCGCACAGGAGGTGCCGGCCCGGGAGCCGTGGCTCGCGGGCGACGACGGTCACGATCGCTGAGGGGCGCATGCTCCCGGTCGGGCCGGGAATCGCTAGTCGGGGTACGTTGCCGGAGGGTGGCGGGGCGAGATGGCCGCCGGCGCGAACGGCGGCGTGGTCCGGCGGGCGAATGCGGCATCGAGCAGCGCCACGATCGCGTCGGCGTCCAGCAGCTCGTGGAACGGCGTGGGCGAGGCGCTGGCGTCGGTCCGGGTCATACCGGCGACGAGTACCAGGCCGTCGAGCTCCATGATGCTGATCGACTCGGCCGGCTGATCGTCCAGCCACTGGCCGATGGCGCGCAGGAAGTCCTCGTAGCCGGTCGGCTGCGGCGCGTAGGAGAGGGCGGAGGGCGCGGTCGTGGCGCGCTGGCCAATCGCGAGCGCGATGCGCCGCGGAAAATCGCGGTCAACGAACTGCAGCGCCTGCGGGCGCGCGTCGCCCGGCGGGAGCGCGCGGACGAGAAAACCGTCCTCGACCTCGGCGAGCTGCACCGAGCGAAAGCCGTCGACGTCGAGCTGGTGCCCGATCGCCCGCAGGCGGTTCTGGTAGGTCGGCGCCAGCAGCTCCTCCGGCACGTCGTCCTGGTCGACACCGAGCGCGGCCGCGCGAAGCTGGTCCGGAGCCAGGACACGCTGGAGCGCGCTGACGACCGCCTCAGGAAAGCCGGGTACCTTCGGAACGTAGTCGGTGATGCCGAGGTGGAACGCCGCGATGGCGGTGCTCTCCAGGTGCGACTCGGAAACCATGACCACCGGCAGATCCGGCTTCCGCTGGTGGAGGCGGACGAGGGTCGAGAGCCCGTCGAGGTCCGGCAGCGCGTAGTCCAGCACGCAGGCGTCGCAGGACTGCACCGCGATCCAGCGCAGCGCCTCCTCGCTGGTGGTGACCCCGGCCGGATGCGCATGGAGGCGCTGTTCGATCGTGCGACCGAGGTGCGCCGCCTGGACGAGGTCGGGCATGACGAGCAGAACTGTCGCGCGGGTCATGTGCGGAGACTCCCCCCAACCGCCCTCACCGATAGCCAACCCATGGTAAGGACCGTGGGGCACACCGCCCACCACCGTTCGTCCTGATCCACCTTGCCGGAAGTCATGTGACGCCGAGCACGCCACCCTCATGCGCGCCTGCCCGCCTGCCGGGGCGCCTGAGCCTTGAACCACTTGACCACCTCGACGTCGAAGCGCACGGTGAGCTGCTGCTTGGGACCGGGGATGCCGGCCTGCACGTCGCGCCAGTCGAGCGCGCCCTCCTCCTCGTGATCGATCGACGCCTCCACCTCCTCCTCGGTCAGGGCGCGGACCCTGGCCCACTCGGTCCGGTCCTCGCCCTGCTGTAGCATGCGATCGAGCTCCTCAGCCGTGGAGCGCACGATACGCTCGTCGCTCTCCACCGTGGGCTCTCCTTGCCGAGATGAGACGGATCGCCAGACCGCGACGTGTCCAGACGACGGTCGCGCGGTTGGAATAGAAACGGGCGAGCACGCCATGCGCACCGACCGCCGACGGCGTAATATACGGACGCTCGCGGTGGACGGTGGTGGATAGGATCATGAAGTGAGTGACACTATGCGCATCGCCTACATCGGGCCGAAGTCG
>Ga0307372_10009130_pt1 | contig 13751 bp, 7 predicted proteins | sample OX1MG_FD_202533 | JGI IMG/M metagenome (GOLD analysis project Ga0307372, IMG submission 202533) | Soil microbial communities from Risofladan, Vaasa, Finland - OX-1 | ecosystem: Environmental > Terrestrial > Soil > Coastal area > Acid sulfate soil | place: Finland: Risofladan, Vaasa | collected...
GTGCTGCGCGGCGACCAGCATGTTCTCCATCACCGTGAGCCGGGGGAAGATCCGGGTCAGCTGGAAGGTCCGGCCGATCCCGAGGGCGAACACCCGCTGCGGCGGCAGGTTGGTGATCTTCCCCCCGGCCATGAAGACGTCACCGGAATCCAGCCGCTCGTAGCCGGTGATCACGTTGAACAGCGTCGTCTTGCCAGAGCCGTTCGGCCCGATCAGCCCGGTGATGCTGCCCTGCTCCACCTCGATCGTGGCGCCGTCCAGCGCTTGCACGCCGCCGAATGCCTTGGCGACGCCATCGGTTCGCAGCAGTGTGGTCAGCGCGATCGCCCCCCCGGAGTCTGACCCGCGGCCGGGCTGGATGCCGGGCCCGCCGCCAGGCCCGCCGCCGAACCCGCCGCCGGGCCCGCGCCCGCCGGGAGGTCGCCGCGGGTCGCGGAGCTGGCGGCCCGGTCACGCCTTCTGGCCTGCCACGACCTGATCTTCTCGCTCGCGGTCGGGATCAGGCCGCGCGGGAGCAGCAGGATGACCACCAGGAATACCGCGCCGAGCAGGATCTGGCTGAGGTAGTCGTTGGTCACCTGCTGGGTGAGGTACTGCTGGCCGGGCTCCAGGATCAGCGCCCCGAGGACCGGGCCGGCCACCGTGGCCAGTCCGCCGAGGAACGCCATCAGGGCCACGGTGAGGTCGAAGATGGCGTCGAAGCCGGTCTGCGGCAGCACCTCGCCGACGAAGAAGAACCAGAGCGCGCCCGCCAGGCCCGTGATGGCGGCGGAGATCGCGAACGCGGTCAGCTTGACCCGCAGGGCCCGCACCCCGAGGCCCGCGGCCCGGTCCTCGTCGTCGCGGATCGCGCGCAGTTGCAGGCCGAACCGGGACCCCCGGATCAGCCAGGACAGCCCGATCGTGCCCGCCGCGATCGCCAGCGCGACGTAGTAGAAGCGGTCGTTGAAGGCGACCGGGCTCCACAGCAGGAACGGCGCATTCAGCCCGGTGGTGCCGCCGGTGAACGAGAGGTTGAACGCCATCAGCTGGAAGATGAAGAAGATCGCGATGGTGATCACGACGAAGGTGTGCCGCCGCACTCGCAGCGCGATCAGGCCGAACGGGACGGCGATCACCGCGGCCACGGCGGCGGCCAGCGGCAGCAGCGCCAGCTCGGCGCCGCCGGTGACGTGCCAGTCCCGGGCCGCTATCCCCGCCGCGTAGGCGCCACTGCCGAAGAACACGGCATGCCCGAGCGAGATATAGCCGCTATAACCGGAGAAGATGTTCCAGGCGACCGCCGCCGCTACGAAGATCAGCGTGTCGACCCCGATGGCGGCGACCTGCTGGTTGGTGATCATCAGCGGGAAGACCACGCAGGCCGCCAGCAGGATCGCCGCCCCGCCCGTCCGCGTCCCGCGCGCCACCCGAGCCACCCGCGCCCCGCGCGCTCTCACTGGGCCCTCGCCGCCTGGCGGCCGAACAGGCCGCCCGGCCGGATCGTGAGCACCAGCACGAGCGCCGCGTAGAACACCGCGACGGCCCAGGTCGGGGACCAGATGTCCACCACGGACTCGATCGTGAGCATCAGCACGGCGGCGGCGAGCGCGCCGCCGATGCTGCCGAGGCCGCCGAGGATGATGATCGCCAGCAGCCGGGAGATGAGGTCGTAGCCGCTGTTCGGGTTGAAGCCGCTGCTGGTGGCGCCGTACACCATGCCGCCCACCGCGGTGACCGCCACGCCGATGCCGAAGGTCAGCGCCGCCACCCGGTTGACGTTGATGCCGACCAGCAGGGCGGCGGTCCGGTCTTGCATGGTCGCCCGGACCGCGCGGCCGAATTTCGTCCGGTACAGCAGGCCGTAGAGCGCGAGGACCAGGGCGACCGCCATGGCGAAGCCGTACAGGTAGATGTAGGGCAGGTAGAAGCCGAGGACGTGCACGCTCGAGGTGACGTAGGAGGCATTGAGCGTCACGTAGTTGGGGCCGAACGCCCAGTACAGGACGCCCTCGATGATGATCGCGACCGCGTAGGCCGCCAGCAGCGACATGGAGGTACGGTCGCGGCCGGTCAGCGGCCGGATGAACAGCCACTGGATGGCCACGCCGATGACGAACATCGCCGGCACGGTGATCAGGAGACCGGTGAACAGGCCGATGTGCAGGTGCACGGAGAGCGCGTAGCTGAGGTAGGCGCCCAGGATGACCAGGATGCCCTGGGCGATGTTGATGATGTCGAGCACGCCGAAGATCAGGGTCAGCCCGACCGCCATCAGCGCGTAGACGCCGCCGCCGAGCACGCCGCTGACCACGGCATGGAGCAGCTTGGTCGTCATCGCCTGCCTCCTTTGCCCCGGGCAGCTCCGGGCACCTGCACAGTAAGCACGGCCGGGGTCAGCCGGTCCAGGCCGGCTTGGGGTTCAGGATCGTCGCTGAGCCCGCCGTGCCGACCGGCAGCACCGGCACGTACTTGCCGTTCTGCCACTGGAAGATGTAGGTCGTCGCCGCGCCGTTTCGGCCGAGCGAGTCGAACTTCACCGGCCCCTGGACGCTGCTCAGCGTGGTCCCGCCGTGCAGGTAGGCGATGATCTTCTTGTTGTCGGTGCCGCCGGTGGCCTTGACCGCCTGGGCCGCCACCTGACCGACCGAGTACGCCTCGGCCACGTCCGCGTTCACCCCGGAGGCCGTGCCGCCGTACTTGGCGATGTACTCGGCGACCATCTTGGTGCTCTGGGCGTTCGGCGACCCGCCGTACCAGGCGTTCGGGACCATGATCCCGTTAGCGTTGCCGGTACCGACCGCGCTGGTGAACGCCGCGCCCTGGTCCGGGCCGGCCGCGGCGACGAAGATCTTGGGCGTGTAGTGCTGCTGCTGGAAGGCCTTCATGAACGCGCCCACGGTCGGCACGTCCGTCGAGCCGAGCACCACCATCTGCGCGCCGCTGGCGGCGACGTTGTTGGCGGCCGGGGTGTAGTCGGGCACCTCCGCCGGGAAGATCTTGGAGTAAACGGTGCGGATCCCCGCCTGCTGCAGCGTCTGCTGGGTCAGCTGGACGGGCGGATCGGCGAACGGGTCCTGGGCCATCGGGTAGGCGGCGGACTTCGGCCGCTGGCTGGCCGGCAGCGACTTGACCCAGTTGGCGAACGGCACCATCTCGTCCTGGATCGGCAGGCTGACGTCGAACACGTTGTGCGCCGACTCATTGGCCGGCGCGGTGAACACCGACGGCGCGCCGCCCGCTCCCTCGATGAACGCCAGGCCGTTGCGGGCCGCCACCGCCGAGGCCGGAGTGGTGAGCAGCGAGGAGAACGGCCCGAAGGCCAGGTTCACGTGATCGCTGGAGACGAGCTTGTCGTAGTTGCTTACCACCTGGGTGGGGCTGCTCGCGTCGTTGAGGATGATCAGCTTGACCTGGCGGCCGAGCAGGCCGCCCGCGGCGTTGACGTCGTGCTGCCAGAGCAGGTAGCCGCGCTGGAACGCCTGGCCGTCGGCCGAGAAGTCACCAGTGAGCGACAGTGACGCGCCGACCACGATCGGTCCGGCGGCCTTGGACGTTGAGCTAGAACTGCTTCCGCAGCCGGCCACCGTCGCGGCGGCGACGACGGCGGCCGCGGCGAGAGCTATCAACCGGGCGTGCTGTGACATCATCCCGGCTCTCCTTCCGCTGGCGGTAAGGGCTTCATCAAGGGACGTGCGGGTGTGGCCGGCCTGCGTCCGCGGGCCTGCCCCAGAAGGATGCGATCAGTGCGGGTCATCGGTTCCCGTCGGGCTGTCCGGCTCCAGGCCGTCGAGCACCGGGGCGTTCTCACTTTCGAGCTCGAGGCCGGCGGACTGGGCCTCCAGCAGCAGCAGGGCGGCGAAATCGTCGCCGCCATGACCGTGGCCGACCAGGCTCTGCACGAGCTGGTGCACCAGGCCCGCCACCGGCATGGGCACCTCCTGCTCGCGAGCCGCCGCCAGGCCCAGGTCGAAGTCCTTGCGCAGCAGCTCGCCCGTGAAGGTCGGCGTGAAGTCCAGGTTCACCAGCGCCGGCGTCTTGTACCTGGTGAACTGCGAGCCCATCACGCTGTTGTTCAGGCAGGCCAGGAAGGCCTGGCGGCTGACCCCGGAGCGCTGCGCCAGCACCGTGACCTCCGCCATGGACTGGGCCACGACCCCGAGGAACAGGTTGTGGCACAGCTTCACGATCCGGGCGGTCTCGCCGTCTCCGACGTAGGTCGCGCCGGCGCCGAGCAGGCTCAGGTAGGGCTGCGCCTCGTCGAAGGCCTGGCGTGGGCCGGACACCGCGAACGTGAGCTTCCCGGCGGCGGCCACCCGGGGATTTCCCATGATCGGCGCCGCGAGCAGTTGCGTGCCGCGGGCAGCTAGCGCCTGCCGCACCTCCCGTGAGGCATCGACCGAGACCGTCGAGCTGTCCACCACGACGCGCGGCGCCCGCTCCGCCGCGGCCAGCCCGCCCGGTCCGGTCATCGCCTCGATCAGGTCCCTGGGCGTGCCGACGGTGACGAAGACCAGATCGGTCGCGGCCAGGTCGGCCACCGAGTCGACGATCTTGGCTCCGTGCGCCTGCAGCGGCACGGCCTTGGCCTTGGTCCGGTTGTAGACCGACACATCGCAGCCGGCGGCCAGCAGGCGGCGGATGAGCATCGAGCCCATCCGTCCGGCGCCCAGCCAGCCGATCCGCAGCTCGCCTCGCTCATCAGCCATGTCGCCCCGATTACGTTTCCCGCGGTGCCAGTGATCGCGAGCCGCCGGGCCCGCACCGTAACCGCCCGACCAGGCGGCAGTGCCAGGATCCGGAGCCACAATCGTTTGCAGTGAAGTTTACTGACCCCAAAATGGACTCAGGAGCAGCATGCTGTCAAGACCCCAGGGCCAGGCATTTACCTGCGTCGCCCGGCTGGCGCCGGCGCTGCCGTGGACCCCCGCACGACGAACTCGGGCGCCAGGTACATGATCTTGGCTGGCTTCTCCTCGCCCGACAGCCGCTCCAGCAGCATCCGGGCGGCCTCGGTGCCGAGCTGGTAGTGCGGGAAGGCGACCGTGGTCATGGGCGGCCGCAGCCGGTCGATGAAGGGCATGTCGTTAAAGCCGACGACGGAGATGTCGCCGGGGCAGTCCAGCCCGGCCTCCTCGATGGCCGCGTAACAGCCGACGGCCAGCATGTCGTTGCCGGCGGCGATGGCGGTGCAGCGCGGGCTGGCCGCCAGGATCTCCCCGGCGCAGCGCTGCCCTTCCTCGATCGTGAACGCGTCGGCGAAGGCGACGCCGCCGGGCGGCACCGCCAGGCCGGCCGCCGTCAGGCCAGCCAGGAAGCCGCGATAGCGATTCAGCCCGGTCGACAGGCTCTGCGGCCCGGCGATGTAGCCGATCCGGGCATGCCCGAGCCCGGCGAGGTGCGCGACGGCCAGCCTGGCGCCGCGCTCGTTGTCGACCGAGACCGCCGGGAAGTCATAGTCCTGCGCGACGCGGTTCATCAGGACCACGTTGAGCCCATCGCGGGCGGCCTCCGCCAGCACCGGGCTCTCCATGCGCGCCGTCGCGAGCGCGTAGCCGTCGACGTTCCGGGCTCGCATCTGCTCGAACACCTGCTGCTCGCGATCGGGGCGGCCGTCGGTATTGCCGATCAGCGCCACGTAGCCGGCGGTCGCGAGCCGGTCTTCCAGGCCGCGCACCATGGGCGGGAACAGGGGGTTGTTGAGATCGGGGATCAGCACGCCGATCGTGTGCGAGCGCCTGGTGCGCAGGCTGCGGGCCACTGCGTTCGGCCGGTAGCCGAGCGTGGCGGCGGCCTCCACCACCCGCTGCGCGGTCGCGTCGCTGACCAGCAGCCGGGTCTCGGGGCTCAGCGCCCTGGACGCGGTCGCCGGGTGCACGCCGGCCCGCCGGGCGACATCCCTGAGCGTTACCACTGGCTCAGGCATCGGCAGTCACGCTCCCGCCCTGCGTGCCGGCTGACGATATTTTCCCAGCCTGTTAACTGGATGGTATCCAGACCGGGCCAGCTGAGCTCGATTGCGGCCCGGCGCGCAGGCCGGCGCCATGGCCGGCTACCCGCCGCGCGGCGGCCCGCATGCGAACATGAGGCATGCGGATCGGCGCTGTCACCTCGACCATGCTCTTTCGCGGCCCCACCGCCCGGCCCCGGCAGGTGGTGCAGGTCACGCTCGTCGGCGACACCGCGACGCGGCCCGGCGAACCGGTAACGGTCAAGATCGGCGGACCGGGCATCGCCACGCCGGAGCCGTCCGTCGTGGCCGCCCCGCCGCCCGGCGGGGAGCAGATCGCCGAGGTCGGCATCGAGGTCAGCGCCGAGGTCAGCGCCGGAACCTCGCGCCGGGTGACGGTCATCGCCGAAGACTCGGCGGCGCGGGCCGAGCAGGCGGCCGACGTGACCATCGCCGAGCCGGGCTGGACGATGTGGATGGTCAGCCATTTCCACTACGACCCCGTGTGGTGGAGCACGCAGGGCCAGTTCCTGGAGTCACGGCTCCTGCTGCCCGGCGAGGACGGCGAACTGCCGGAGGTCAGGACCGCGTTCGAGCTGGTGGCGCTGCACCTGGACGAGGCCCGCCGCGATCCCGATTACAAGTTCGTGCTGGCCGAGATCGACTATCTCAAGCCGCATTTCGACGCCCATCCGCAGGACCGGGAAGACCTGCTGGCCCTGATCGCGGCGGGCCGGATCGAGCTGGTCGGCGGCAGCTATAACGAGCCCAACACCAACCTGACCGGCGCCGAGTCGACCATCCGCAACGCCGTCTACGGCCTGGCTTACCAGCGCGGCGTCCTGAAGGGCAATCCGTCGGCCGCATGGATGCTCGACGCCTTCGGCTTCGATCCCGCCTACCCCGGGCTGATGGCCGCGGCCGGGATGACCGAGTCGTCGTGGGCCCGCGGGCCGTTCCACCAGTGGGGGCCGAACCGGACCGCCGGCGACAACCGGCTGATGCAGTTCCCCGCCGAGTTCGAGTGGCTCTCGCCGGACGGCGGCGGACTGCTCACCAGCTACATGGCCAATCACTACTCGGCCGGCTGGGGGACGCAGCACGCCGCCGACCTCCCCACCGCGCAGCGGGATGCCTACCAGCAGTTCCTCGAGCTGGCGCCCGTCGCGGCCACTCGCAACGTGCTGCTGCCCGTCGGCGGCGACCACGTCATCCCCTCGCGCTGGGCCACCTCGATCCACCGGGACTGGAACGCGCGGTATGCGTGGCCGCGCTTCGTGACGGCGCTGCCCAGCGAGTTCTTCGCGGCCGTGCGCGGCGAGGCCGCCCGCGGGGACGTCTGGATCACGCCGCAGACCCGGGACATGAACCCGGTCTACACCGGCAAGGACGTCTCCTACATCGACACCAAGCAGGCACAGCGGCAGGCCGAGACGGCGCTGCTGGACGGGGAACGGCTGGCGACCCTCGCCTGGCTGGCCGGCGCCCGCTACCCGCTGGCCAGCCTGGACCGGGCGTGGCGGCTGCTCGTCTTCGGCGCGCACCACGACGCGATCACCGGCACCGAGGGCGACCAGGTCTACCTGGACCTGCTGGCCGGCTGGCGGGAGGCGTGGCAGCGCGGCAGCCAGGCCCGCGACGAGGCGGCCGGCTACCTCGCGGGCCTGGCCGATACCGCCAGCGCCGCGACTCCGGGCCCGGCCAGCGGCGGCCCGGCCAGCGGCGCCATCGCGGTCGTCGTGGTGAATACCCTGTCGGCCGCCAGGTCAGGGCTCGCGACGGCCCTGCTGGAGCCCGCCGAGCCCGGCGGCACCTGGATCGAGCTGCGCGACGATGCCGGCGCGCCCGTTCCCTTCCTGGCCGAGGGGGTCAGGCGCCATCGCGATGGCGCCCTGGCGGCCGTGACGATCGCCTTCCGGGCGGCCGACGTTCCGGCCGTCGGCTATCGCACCTACCTGGCCTGGCCGACGGCTGGCCCGGCGGACGCGGCGCAGGCGGCGGAGCGGGCGGCGGGCTGGCAGCCCGTCGCGGGCACCGAGATAGCGAGCGCCGATTTCGCCATCGCGGCCGACCCGGCCCGCGGTGGCACGCTGACCAGGATCTTTTCCAGGGCCGCCGATGCCGAGCTGCTCACCGGGCCCGGCAACGAGCTCGTCCTGCAGGAGGAGTATGCCCAGCACCCGCGCTGGGGCGAGGGCCCGTGGCTGCTGTCCCCCAAGGGGCCGGGCACCGGCTCGGCCGGCCTGCCGGCCGAGGTCCGCGCGCAGCGGTGCCCGCTCGGCCAGCGGCTCGTCTCCCGGCTGCGGCTGGGCGGGCTGGCGGTGACCCAGGAGACGCTGCTGTGGGACGGCGCCGACCGGGTGGAGTTCCGGACCCACGTGGACGGCTCGATTGGCCAGGACCGGCTGCTGCGGGTGGCCTTCCCCGTGAACGTGCCGGGCGGCCTGCCGGTCTTCCAGACCGCCGTCTCGGTGATCGGCCGGCCACTCGGGCCGGCCGACGCCGATGTCGCCGGCAACTCGTTCACGCTCGACAACCCGGCGCACGAGTGGTTTGGCGTCGGCTCCACCGCCCGGGTCGCGCTCACCGGCCCCGGCGGCTCCCGCGACGAGCGGCAGTTGCAGGCGATCGGGGTCGCCGAGGTGATCGCCTCGCCGGCGCCCAGCGGCCGGACGGTCGTCCGGGCCCTGCTGGTCGCGCTGGCCCGGCAGGGCGTGACGGCTACCTGCTCTCGGCCCGACGGGCCGCGGTACGGCGCCATCGAGATCGATTCCAACCTGCCCGACTTCCGGATCTCGCTCGGCGGGCCCGATGCCAACGCCTTCACCGCCGCCGTCCTGGCGGCGGCTGGGCCAGGCCCGGCGGCGGAACTGGCCGGGCAGCTGAAGGCCGCCGGGACGGCACGCGTCTGGGTGCCCGCGGCCAGGAGCCGCGCCGACGCCTTCGGGCCCGGAGCCGACGTGCGCGGGCCCGCGGACCTGCCGGTGCTGATCATCGCCGGGGCCGGCGACACGGAGCTGGCGGCCGGGGTCCAGGCGGTGATCGACGACCTGGCCGACTCGGTCATCGAGGTGCCGTCGGCACCGTCGGCACCGTCGGCCGTCGCGGCGGCGCCGGTCCCCCGCGCGGCCGGCACCGGCCAGCCCGCCGGCGGGCCCGCGACCGCACTGGCCGGGCACTCGATCGCGCTGCTCAACCGTGGTACCCCGAGCAGCCTCGTGACGCCCGCCTCTGTCGCGACCATCGCCCTGATGCGCGCGTGCAGCGCCTGGCCCAGCGGCGTCTGGATCGACGGCCCCGCGCGCGCCACGCCCGATGGCAGCAGCTTCGCCTGGCAGCACTGGAGCCACACTTTCGAGTACGCGCTGGCCGCCGGGCCCGGCGACTGGCGCGAGGCCGGCTTTCCGGCCGCCGGGCAGGATTACAACGCGGGCCTGCTGACGGTCACGACGGACCTGCACGCCGGGCCGCTGCCCGCGCGGGCCAGCCTGGCCAGCGTCGAGCCCCCGACCGCGATCCTCGCCGCGCTCAAGCCACGCGGCAACCCGCTGGCGCCCGGCCCGCAGCCCCGGCCGGCCGACGGCGTGACGGTCCGGCTGCGAGATGCCGGCGGCGGGTCAGCCCCGGCGGCGGTCCGGCTCTTCACCGGCCTGACCGCCGCGCGGACCGCGGGCCTGTGCGAGGACGTCGCGGGCGAGCCGCTGCCGGTGACCGAGGGCGCCGCCGTGACACCGGTCCCCGCCGCCGGGGTCGCCACCATCTTCGTCACCCCGGCTACCCCGCCCTGGCTGGCCGGCCTAGTCGCCGACAGCCCGGAGTCGGCACTGCCCGAGACGGCGCTGCCCGAGTCGGCGCTGCCCGAGTCGGCGCTGCCCGAGACGGCGCTGCCCGAGACGGCCCAGCCGGTCTATGCCCGGTACTGGCTGCATGGCAAGGGACCGGCGCCGGCCGGCAATATGCCCGTGGCGGTGCATCTGTCTCCCGCCCGCCTCGGCGTGAGTTCCGGTGCGCCGGGACAGCTGCGGCTGACCGTCGCCGGCGGCCCCGACGCGGCCGCCGGCGAGATCTCGCTGAGCATCCCGCCCGGTCTTGACGTGCAGCCACCCGGCCCGCTCCGCTACGACCTGCCCGGCCGAGGGCACGCCAGCTGGGAACTGACGGTCCGTCAGCTGCCGGGGGCAGCTGACGGCCACCATTTTGTCGCCGCCCAGATCCGCGACCACGTCGGCCAGGTGATCGAGGACGCGGTGCTGGTGGTGACCGGAGCGGCGGCCGGCGCGGGAGCGGCGGCCGGAGCCGGGCGGGCGGCAGACCCGCCGCGAGCCGAGCTGGTCGCCGAGCATGAGGCGAATCTGCGGGCGATCAGCGCCGAGGTCGACCTGACGATGGCCGGCCCGGAGCTCACCCTGAGTCCCGGCGAGACCGGGGACCTCCAGATCGTGGTGAGCAACCACGCCGCCTCGGCCATCCGCGGTGAGGTCCAGCTCATCTCGCCCGCCGGCAGCTGGGCGTGCGTGCCGCGGTGGGCCGCCGGCTTCTGCGCCGAGCCCGGGCGGGCCGCGACGCTGCGCCTTCCCGTCACCGTGCCGGCTGACGCCCGGCGCGGCCAGCGATGGTGGGTGATCGCCAAGGTCATGTACTTCGGCCGGGCCAGGTACAGCGAGCCGGTCGAGGTGATCATCTCCTGACCGGGTGCCAGCCTCATCAGGCGCTAGCCTCAGGTCAGGCCGAGCATGACCACTCCGGCGGCTATGCAGCTCACCCCGACCACCTGGCGGCCGCTGAGCCGCTCGCGGAACATCAGGATGCCGGCGACCAGGGCGAGGGCCGGGTAGAGGCTGGACACGGCTGCGGTCACCGCGACCTGGCCGACCTGGCCGCCGCGCGAGAACGCCAGCAGGGCCCCGACCTCGGTCAGCCCGGCCGTGGCGGCCCACATCAGGCCCGGGGCCTGGCCCCGGAGCGGCCTGGGCCTGCCCAGCAGAGGCAGCGCCAGGAGCAGCGCGGTGACCGACGCGGCGTAGGCCACGAGCGTGGACGGCAGCCAGCCCGCGCCGGCGGAGTAGCGACCGAGGAGGAACGCGCCGACGCCGTAGGTGGTCGCGGACGCGAAGGCCAGCGGGATGCCGGGCCGCGGGATGCCGCGGGCGAGCACGGCCGACCCCGCGATCCCAGCCGAGCCGCGGATCCCGCCCGCGCCTGTCACCACGCCGGCCGCAGCCGGGACGCCGCCAGCGGCCGGGACGGCGGCGGGAGCGTCCGCGGGCGTGCGGGCCGCGGCCATGGCGATCCCGGCCACTGACAGGACGACCCCGGCGCCGCCGATGCCGCCGATGCGCTCGCCGAGCACGGCCACCGCCAGCAGCGCCGTCACGCCGCCATAGGTCGCGCCAATCGCGCTGACCAGGCCGACTGGCCCGCATTCCAGCGCGCGGTAGTAGCACAGCCAGCCGAGCAGGCCCAGCACGCCGGCACCCGACAGCCCGACGGCCGTGGTGCCGCCGACGGCGGCCAGCGACGGACGCAGCAGGGCCGCCAGCACTACGAGCACCGCCAGGCCCAGCACCTGGCTGACGAGGACGGCGGCATAGGTGCCGATCCGCCTGGCGGCGCTGGCGGCCGCGATCGTGGAGATGCCCCAGGCAGCCGCGGCGAGAAGCCCGTAGGTCATGCCGCCGCGTCTTCCCCGGCGGCGGTCTCGGGGGCTGTCCCGGGACCACGCTCCGCACGTCTTCCGGCATCGCTCGCAGCATCTAGCCAGGCAAATTGCATCACGCAAGGTGACGATAGACCACGGCCAGTTACTAAGTCCCGGCGATGTGCGTATTAGCCCAGGTCAATAGCTGCTTATAGCGCTCAAACCCGAGAAGAGTCACCCAAGGTTCACCCCCGCGGACAGCCGACAGGAAACCCCGGATGGTGCGACAATAGGACAGGGCCGCGTCAACCATCCCAGAAGGACGATGACCACCGAGATTCTACTCAGCGCCGGGAACCTGCCGGCCGAGCCCAACAGCTTCGTTGGGCGCGAGCGCGACCTGGCGGAGCTCGCGCTGCTGCTCACGGACGTCCGGGCGCTGACGCTCTGCGGGCCCGGCGGCATCGGGAAGACCCGGCTGGCGGTCCGGCTCGGCGCGGGCCTGGCCCCGGACTTCCCCGATGGCGCCTGGCTCGCAGAGCTGGCTGACCTGCGCGATCCTGACCTGGTGGCCCGCCGGGTGGCCACCACGCTGGGTATCCGCGAGGAGCCCGGCCGGTCGCTGACCGAGACGCTGTCTGACGCGCTGCGCTCGCGCGACCTGCTGCTCATCCTCGACACCTGCGAGCACCTGGTCGAGGCGTGCGCGCTGCTGGTGCAGCGGCTGCTGGCCGGCTGCCGGGGCATCCGCGTGGTCGCGACCAGCCGGGAGCCGCTGCGGGTGCGCGGCGAGACGGTCTGGCGGGTACCGCCGCTTGAGCTGCCGGCGGCGCTGGAGCAGCTGAGCCCGCAGGAGATGCTCGGGCACGAGGCCGTGCGCCTGTTCACCGACCGCGCCGCGGCGGTGCGGCCGGGGTTCGCGCTCACCGCCGAGAACGCGCAGTCGGTGGCGCGGCTGTGCCGGATGCTGGATGGCATCCCGCTGGCCATCGAACTGGCCGCCGCGCGAATCCGCGCGCTATCGGTCGACCAGGTCGCCGACCGGCTCGGCGACCGGTTCCAGCTACTGGCTTCCGGGGACCGCACCGCGCCGATGCGCCAGCAGACGCTGCGCGCGGCCGTGGACTGGAGTTATGAGCTGCTCACCGGGCCAGAGCAGGCGCTGCTGCGCCGGCTGTCGGTGTTCTCCGGGTGCAACCTCGAGATGGCCGAGCAGGTCTGCGCTGATAAGCAGATCCGGGCTGACGACGTGCTCGACCTGCTCGCCGCGCTGATCGACAAGTCGCTGGTCAGCCTGGACGGCGAACTGGCCGGCGATACCCGGTACCGGCTGCTCGACACGATCGGCGAGTACGCCGCCGACCGGCTGGCTACTTCCGGCGAGCAGCCGGCGGTCCGGGCGGCGCACCGCGACTACCTGCTGCGGCTGGGCGAAGGCATCGTGGCGCAGGCCTTCCTGCGCGGCGACCCGCCCTGGGCCGACCGGGTGGCGATGTACCACCGGATGGACATTGAGCGCCCCAATTTCCGCCATGCCCTGTCGGAATGCCTGAGCCGCGAGGATGCGGAGCTAGGCCTGCGGCTGTGCCTGGCGCTGCACAGCGCGTGGGTGGCCTCCGGCGACGTGACCGAGGGCATCGCCTGGTTCGACAGGTTCCTCGCGCTGGCCGCCCCGACATCGTCCGACATCCGGGCGCGCGCCCTGGTCCACCGCGCCGAGCTTGCCCTGGAGCAGCAGGACTATCCGACCGCCGGCGAGCGCGCTCGGGCCAGCCTGGACCTCTTCCAGTCGGCCGCCGAGCCCGGCGAGGCGAGCGCCCTGCGCATCCTTTCCCTGGTCGAGCTGCAGGCTGGCCACGCCGACGAGGCCCTGGACAGTGTCAACGCGGCGGTCGAGGCTGCCCGCAAGGCCGGGGACTGCTGGCAGGAAGGACTGGCCCTGGCCAGGAAGGCGTCGGTCCTGGCCCGCCTGACCAGGCTGGGCGACGCGCAGCAGACCTTCGAGGCGGCCCTGGAAACGCTGCGGGACAACAACGGCTGGGGCGTGGCGCAGACGCTGTACGGGTTCGGCGCCCTGGCCCGCCAGCGTGGCGACAACGCCGCCGCGCTGGCGCACTTCCGCTCCGCCCTCGCGCTGTACCGGCAGATCGACGCCAGGCCGGAGATGGCCAGGTGCCTGGCCGG
>Ga0307372_10009131_pt1 | contig 13750 bp, 15 predicted proteins | sample OX1MG_FD_202533 | JGI IMG/M metagenome (GOLD analysis project Ga0307372, IMG submission 202533) | Soil microbial communities from Risofladan, Vaasa, Finland - OX-1 | ecosystem: Environmental > Terrestrial > Soil > Coastal area > Acid sulfate soil | place: Finland: Risofladan, Vaasa | collected...
AACACAATCTGGACGTGATCAAGACCGCGGACTGGATCGTCGATCTCGGACCCGAAGGTGGCGACGGCGGTGGCCGCATCGTCGCGACCGGCACGCCGGAACAGGTCGCCGCGAATCCATCGTCGATTACGGGCCGGTACCTGCGCCCGGTGCTCGCCGGCAGGCGCCCGTCCGGCGCCGCGAGCGCTGCCGACGCGCGGCGCAAACTCGCCTGAGCGGCGCGGCGAATTGCCAACGCCGCAGCGTGGCCGGAGAATGCGCCGGCGGACGACGGAGCGACCAACTTGCTGCAGACACTCGTGTATGCCGACCACCCCTCCCCGAAGATCGCACTTGCGGCTCGAGCGCGCGAGGCCGTGCCCGGCGCATGAGGCGGGCGGCATTTTCCGCGCTCGCCTCGGCGGCGCTGCCGATCTTGACGCGTCTTGCGCCCGAAACGGCGCACACGCTCGGGCTCGCGGGCCTCGAATGCCTGCGCGGGCTCTGGCCGCGACGCGAAGTGCCGCCGCGGATGGCCGTGCGCTGCGCGGGCATCGATTTTTCCCACCCCTTGGGCCTCGCGGCGGGCTTCGACAAGAATGCCGACCACCTGGATGCACTCGGCGCCCTCGGCTTCAGTCACATCGAGATCGGCACCGTGACGCCGCGACCGCAGCCGGGCAACGCGCGTCCACGGATGTTCCGCGTGCGCGAGTCGCAGGCGCTGGTAAACCGCATGGGGTTCAACAACAAGGGAGCCGAGCACGTCGCCGCGAGGCTCGCGCGGCGCGCCTATCGGGGGGTGGTCGGCGTCAGCATCGGCAAGAACTTCGACACCCCGATCGAGCGGGCCGCAGAGGACTACCTACAGGTCTTTCGCCGGCTGCACCAGTTTGCCGATTACGTCGCCGTCAACCTCTCCTCGCCGAATACCGCGCGTCTTCGTGAACTGCAGTCGGGCGAGGCGCTCGAGCGAGTCGTCGCCCCGCTCGTGGAGGCGCGCGACGCTGCCGCGCGGAGCCAGGGCAGGCACGTGCCGATCTTCGTCAAGATCGCGCCGGACCTGGACGCCGGGCAGCTCGACAACCTGGCCGCACAGCTTCGCACCCTGTCGGTCGACGGCGTGATCGCGACGAACACGTCGAATCGCCTCGAGCGCTTCGCCTCGGCGCTACCGCCGGGAATCACCGGCGGCCTGAGCGGCAGGCCGGTGCACGAACTGTCGCTCGCGGTGATCCGCCGGCTGCGCGCGCGGCTGCCCGCGGAATTTCCGATCATCGGGGTCGGCGGCATCGGCGATGCCGCCACCGCGCTCGCGACGCTCACCGCCGGAGCGAATCTGATCCAGGTCTATACGGGCTTCGCCTACCGCGCAGCTGCCCTGATCGACGAGATCCTCGACGCGATCGAGCTCGCCCACGCCGCGCCGTAAACCCCGTCTCGTCGGGCGCCGGCCCGCCCTGGGCGCTCCACACGGTCATTTCGGCGGACGATGCCGCCGCAGATGCTATTGTAATGCTCCGGCAGGCTTGCTCACCCACGAGGGCTCGAAGTGACCAGACGAACCAAGAGCGCGGCCCGACGCGGCGTCAGCCGCACCGCCGCGGAGGCGGCGGTGCGCACCTTGCTGCGATGGGCCGGGGAAGACCCGGCCCGCGAAGGGCTGCGCGACACGCCGAAGCGGGTCGTAAACGCCTACCGCGACTGGTTCTCCGGCTACTCGGTCGACCCGGGCGGATACCTGCGCCGCACCTTCGAGGAGGTCGAAGGCTATGACGAGATGGTCGTGCTGCGCGACATCGCCTTCGAGTCCTTTTGCGAGCACCACATGGCGCCGATCATCGGCTGCGCGCACATCGGCTATCTGCCGACCGAGCGGGTGGTCGGCATCAGCAAGCTCGCGCGCCTCGTCGACGGCTTTTCCCGCAGATTTCAGGTCCAGGAAAAGCTCACCGCGCAGATCGCGACCTGCATCAACGACGTTCTCGAGCCCCGCGGCGTCGGCGTGGTGATCGATGCGGTCCATCAATGCATGACGACGCGTGGCGTACACAAGCGCGGCGTGTCGATGGTGACCAGCAGCATGCTCGGCAGTTTTCGCAAGGACGCGAGCACGCGCGCCGAATTCCTCCGCTTCATCGACATCGAGCGCAAAGGCGCGCTGTAGCCGTTCAGGTCCGCCTGCGCTCGGGCGCCGACCCGCCGGCGGGGATCAGTTCCACCGAGAAGCTGTAGCTGTGACGCTCGCCCGGCGCCAGCGCGCCGACGCCGATCACCTGGCGCGCGATTTTCTCCCCGACCTGGTTCGCAATGGAGACGACGACGCAGTACTCGCAACTCTCGCCCGCCTTGTCGTGGGCAATCGTGCCCTCGATGCGCATCGCCTTGCGCCCGACCGCGCGTTGCTCGGCGCCGCCCGCATTGAACCGCAAGTGGTGCCGACAGGCCGGGCAGATGCTCGCGCTCGCGAGCACGGTCGCCTTGCAGTGGGGACAGATTCGCGTGGCACCGATCGATCCCTGTCGGGCGACGCTCATCGCTAGTTGCCGTCACCCTTGCGGCCGAACTCGAGTTTCACCGGCTTCTCCTCCTCCCACCCGAACTCGACGTGACCGCGCATCCGCGAACCGGCGGCGACGGTGATCGATCCGGCCTTCACATCGCCGACGATGACCCCCCCCTCGAGCACATCAACCCGTTTCGCCGATTCGATGTTGCCCTGCAACTCGCCGCCGACGACCACGATTGCGGCGAGCACCTGGCCGGTCAACTGCGCCCCGGACTCGATGTTGAAATTGCCGTCGATCCGCACATCGCCCTTGAAGCGGCCGGCGATGCGCACGTTGCCCGCCCCCTCGATCTTGCCTTCGATCGCCAGATTGGCGGCGATCACCGATTCGCCGCCTTCGGTTCGCTCCCGCGGTTTGCGCGCCGGGATCGCGGCTCCCGGTTCCGCATGCGGCCGTTCTGCCGCAGTCGCGGGCAGGGCTGCGGGCCCGCCGGGACTGCCGGGACTGCCCGGGTTGCCGGGTATCGTTGTCTCTTTCCAAAGCGCCATGATCGTGGTCTCCCCCAGTGTGAGTGGACGGGCCTCGCCCGAGTCGAACTCGCAGGTTACCCCGCGTCGGCGTGCCATCCCACTGTCTTTTATTGGAGACGGTCCGGCCGGCGGCGCCCCGGGTACCAGTTCCACCGGCCGGCGATGCTCATGAAGGCCGGCACGACGAAGCCGCGAATCACGGTCGCATCGACGAGTACGGCGACGCACAAACCGACGCCGATCATCTTCAGGGCCGGCAGGGCAGCGCCGGCGAACGCGCCGAACACGACCGCCATGATCAGGCCCGCCCCGGTAATGACCGGAGCGACCGCCGCCAGTCCGTCGATGGTCGCCCGGTCGTTGTCGCCGTGCGCCAGGTATTCGCGCTGGATGCGGAACAGCAGAAACAGTTCGTAGTCCATCGACAGGCCGAAACTCAGGCAAAAGATCATCAGCGGCACTTCGAGCGCGATCGAGCCGAACGGGTGCTCGAGGCCGACCAGCCAGCCGCACCAGCCGAACTGGAAAACCGCGACGACCGCGCCATAGCCGGCGCCGATCGCCAAAAGGTTGGCGACGACCGCCTTGATCGGCAGCAGATAGGAACGGAACGCCGCGAACAACAGCGCCAGGGTCGCCGCGATCACGAAGCCGAAGACCTTGGGAAAGCTGCGCCACATGTAATCGCTGAAATCGTTGTAATACACCGGAGTACCGCCGATCGTCACGCTGAACGGACCGTCGGGTTCGACGCGGCCCAGGTCGCGCGCGAGCGATTCGGCGCCGTTCAGGGAGAGGTTCGCCACCGGCGACAGATCGAACAGCCCGGAACGGCCGTCACGGCTGAGGTACAGGGCGCGGGCCGCGGGGTTCGCGACCGAGAGCGGCGAGGCGATCGAGGCTACCCGCCGATCGCTCGCGAGCCGTGCGGTATAGGCCGCCAGGGGCCGCCGATGGGCCGCAGCGAGCAAGGGCGAACCATCGGTCGTGTGCACGAGGATGCGCAGATCGAGTGCCGAATCGTCGCGGCGGATGCCGGCGAGCATTTCCATGCCCACCCGGGATTCCATGCCCTTGGGCAGGAACCACGGCTCGTTGGAGAAGCCGCTGTGCGCGCCGACGATGGGAAGCGCGAGCAGCAGGACGAACGAACTGGATGCGGTGAGGCTGATCACCGGTCTGCGCACGGTCCAAGCGGCAAGGCGCCGCCAGAATGTCGCCCGCTCGGCGCGCTGAAACCCGCGGAAGCCGACCGGCCATCGCTCCACGCGCCGGCCAAGCAAGGCGAGACAGGCCGGCAGCAAGGTCAAGGCGGCGAGCACCGCGGTGAGCACGACCAAAGCGCCGCCGATGCCGACACTGCGGGTTTCGAGAATCGGGCTGAACAGCAATCCGAGCAGGCCGATCGCCACCGTGCATCCGGACCAGCAGATCGTCATTCCAGCCTCGGCGACCGTCGCGGCGACCGCGGTGGCGACATCCGCAATCGCGAGCCGCTCGCGGAAGTCCTTGACCATCAGCAGCGAATAATCGATACCGACCGCGAGACCGACCATCGTCACGACGTTGCCGAGCAGATTCGACACCGGCATCAGCCGGGCCAGCATGACCGCCGCGCCGAGCGCGACCATCGTCGTCGCAAGGCCCATCATGAAGGGCAGCGCCGCGGCGACCACCGTGCCGAATGCGAGCAGCAAAATCGCCAGCGTCAGCGGCAGCGCGCGCTTCTCCGCGTGATCGCCGCCTTCGGCGCCGCTCACGTTGATGTCGTATTCGACGGCCGGCCCCCCCGTGACGGCAAGCCGCGAACCGCCGTCCAGCGTTCGCAACTGCGCGCGCAACGGCTCGAGTGCGGCCCGCACGTGCTTGACCGCGCGATGCTGGGCCGCCTCGTCGCGAGAGCGCAGCCCGACCAGCAGCATGGTCAGGTGCCCGTCCGGCGAGCGCAACGATGGGTCGCTCGTGCCGGCGTAGGCGGCGACCCGGCGCACATCGGGCAGCCGGCGCAGCACCCCGGCGGCCCGCAAGTCCCAGGCGGCGAATGGCGCCTGCTCGATCGTGTCGCGCGGGCTGGACGCCACGACGATCAAGGGATCGAGAAAGGGGTTGCGAAAATCGGTGTGCAGCGCGTCATCGACCCGCTGCGAGGCGCTGCCCGCAAGGCCCCCCGCGCCGCCGATCGCGACATGCGGAAATACGCTCGCGCCCCACGCCCCGAAGCCGATGGCGATCGCCCAGATGGACACGACCAGGCGCGAGTGTCGCGCGATATGGCGGCCCAACGCTTGGAATGAAGAATTCATCTGCAGGATCGCACCCGGGGGGTTGCAGGGCGATGCGCCCTAGAACGGATAGTTGATCCCGGTGAACACGGCCGCGCCCTCGCTGCCGTAACCGACGTCGACGTAACCGACCACGAACGGCGGTGCGAGACCGCGGAACCCGAGACCGAAGACATGGTGCAGGTGCGTGACCGGCACCGTGCGCGAATTGGCGAATACTTCGCCGACGTCGATGAAGGGGGCGAGCTCGATGTAAATGTGGGTCGCCATCGCGTTCAACGACAACACGCGCCGGCGGTACTCGATGCTCGATGAGAATGAGTTGCGGCCGTAGAAGCGGCCGGTGCCGTAGCCGCGCAGCGGCTGCTCCTCGCCGAGCACGCTGCTATCGCCGCCGATGCTCGACAAGCTCCAGAACGGCACGTTTTCCTCGCCCGGCATGTAACGCAGCGCAACATGAGCCGCGATCGTCGCGTTGCGGCCGGCGGGCCAGAACTGACGGCCGTCGAATCCGGCGACGCTGTACATCGTCCCGTTGAGAATTCCGCGGCTCGCGGCGGCGCCGCCGAACAGGACGTAGGCTCCGCCGCGCGTTGGGATGGTCGCGTCGTTGCGCGTGTCGTACGTCAACTGGAAGCGGTTCAGGATCTCATGATTCACGCCGATGCCGAGCAAGCCGGCAAAGCGGGTCTGGATCGAGGCAATGTGCGCGAGGGATCCGGGCTGGATCGCCACCTCGCGCATGCGCAGCGTCCAGGAGATCTGCCAGGTATGGGAGAGGTTCCAGCCGATGGTCGTCTGCACGTATTTCTGTTGATCGGTGTAGTTCGTCTCGTTGATGATCGGCGAATTGTTGCCGATGCCGTAGAACCGCGGCGTCCCGCTGCGGTTATAGACGGCGCTCGCGGCGAACGACCAGCGCGTTGCCCGCAGGATGCCGGTCTGGTACTCATAATCGAATTCGCTCTCGATGCGTTGCTTGGCGCCCGCGACCAGCGACCATTGCGTATTGTCGGACGGATAGGCAAAGATCCGTCCGTGCGCGCCCCAGCCGAAGTTGGGGTTGTGAATCACGTCGGGGGCGATGATCTTGCGGATTTGCGAGCGGTCGTCGGTGACCAGCCAGGTCGGAATCAGGCCGAGCGTGGTGCCGCTGTTCGGGTCGACGTTGATTTCCGGCACCGGAATGAAGGGCGCGGTCTTCGGGTCCAGCCAGCGAGCGATCGACGGCGGCAGCGCGGCCCGGGCCGCGCCCGCGCATGCCAGCCCCGCGAGGCCGATGGCGAGAATTCCGGGCCGCAGTCCCGCTCGTTCGCTCAATCATCCACTCCTGAAAGCCCGGGGTGCGAGCTTAGCAATTTTTCACCGGACCATCGCGCCGAATCGCCCGGCGCGCGCGCCGGGCGCGCTCCTTGGTCGCCTCGGCGCTGGGATCGTTCGTCTATAATTGCGCCCGCTGTCGGTAGGAGGGGACGAAATCCGTGTTGCAAAACCTGAGCCGTTTGCGCGAAGACGCGATCCTCGGTGTCATGGCGAAATTCCGTGCCGATCCTTCGCCGCTGAAGGTCGATCTCGGCGTCGGCGTATACCGCGACGCCGCCGGCAACACGCCGGTGCTGGAATGCGTGCGGCGTGCCGAGCGCGGGATCCTCGATGCGCAGACGACCAAAACCTACGTTGCCGCCGCTGGTCGGGCCGAATTCAACGACGCCGTGATCGATCTGGTCCTCGGCCGGACACATCCGGCGGTCGCGGACCGGCGCGTGATTTGCGTCCAGACTCCCGGCGGCTGCGGCGCACTGCGGGTCGGGGCGCAACTGCTGCGCGTGGCGGCGCCGGCGGCAACCGTCCACGTCAGCGATCCAACCTGGGCGAACCATGTGCCGTTGATCGGGGGTGCGGGTCTACGCCTGCAACGCTATCCTTATTACGACGCGGCCGGACGGCGGATCGCGTTCGATGCGATGCTGGAGCACCTGAACGGCGCCGCCGAAGGCGACATCGTGCTGCTGCACGCCTGCTGCCACAATCCGACGGGCGCGGATCTCGACGCGCAGCAGTGGCGTGCCGTCGCGCAGATTCTGCTGCGCAAGCGGCTGCTGCCGTATCTCGATCTGGCCTACCAGGGATTCGGCGAGGATGTGGCTGCGGACGCCGCGGGCGTGCGCCTGATCGCGGATCTGGTGCCCGAATGTCTGATCGCCACTTCGTTCTCGAAAAACCTCGGGCTCTATCGCGAACGCGTCGGCGCACTGCTGGTGATCGGCGCGAACGCGCACGAGGCGGCGGCCGCACAGAGCCATGTGCTGCAGATCGCCCGCAGCATTTATTCGATGCCGCCGGATCACGGCGCGGCAATTGCGGCGCGCATCTTCGCCGATGCCGATTTGAGCGGTTCGTGGATCCGCGAACTCGGCGCGATGCGCGGCCGAATCCGCCAGATGCGCGGCCTGCTCGGCCAAACGCTGCGGCGAATCGGCGGCGACGGCCGCTTCGATTTCCTGGAGAGCCAGCGCGGCATGTTTTCCCTGCTCGGCGCGCCGCCCGCGGCGATCGAGCGGCTGCGCGAGGAGTATCACGTCTACGTGATGGCGGACGGGCGCATGAACCTCGCCGGCGTGATGCCGAGCAACGCCGAGTACCTCGCCGACGCGATCGTTCGCGTGCTGCGCTAGCTGTGCAAGCGGCCTCTCAGGCGCGGGCAACGTGACGCGCCGCGCCGCTGCGGATAGTTCGGCGTTCAGGGAGGCGATATGGACCGGCTGCGGAACCGATGGCGGATTTCGCCGTTGCGCGACCGCTCGGAGAACGCGCCGCGACAATAGTCGGCGAGGACGCGGCGCCAGAAGCGCACGGCACCGAGTTTGCGCTGGTACTCGACGATCTCCCAGTCGCCCGCGAATCGATCGAAGATGAGCGTCGCCGCCTGACGCCCGAAACCGCTGCGTCGATGCGCCACGCGGACAAAGAATTCCGCCATCCGAAAATCCGGCGGCGCCTCACCGGCGACCGGCATCTGCGGTCGTGCAACGAGTGCAAAGCCGATCCGGTCGCCGCCGTGAACGATCACGAGGGGGTGCGAATGCTCGCTCGCGAACCAGCTGGCGAAAATGCCGTCCTTCTGCGGATTGTCGTCGTCGGTGACGGGGAACAAGCCGGTGTTCAGGTCCGACAGCGATTCGAGGTATTCGCCGTACACATCCTGTATCCAGCGGCGATCGCTCGGCGAGTGGCGGCAATCCCGAATGCTAACGGACACGGCGCAACCTGCCGCCGTACGCGACAAGGCCCGGGCAAACGAACCGATCGGCCGTCCGCCCGGGCCTCACGCGATCAAGGCCGTCGCGTGTTACTGCGGCGGGGACGACGCGTCGGACGCCGCGGAAGCGCTCGCATCGGACGCCGCGCTGGCCGCAGCGCTCGCAGCGTACGCATCGCTGGCCGCGGCGGACGCGTTATCGGAAGGCGCAGTAGCCATTGCCGAGTTGTCGGACGACGCTGCGGGGGCTTCGGTCTTCTTGCCGCAGGCGGTCAACACAAAGGCAGCGGCGATCACGCTGAGAACGAGTTTGGTCTTCATCTATCGATACCCCAAATTGATATTTGATGTTTAAAGAAAGTAGGCAGACTGGCAGGTCTTGGACCTTCCCCAAGATGTCGCCGACCAGTTTAGAGTGTTTCCGCGGACATTCCCACCATTTTTCATGGAAACTCCGTCCAGTAAACGCCGTGAACCGGCGCCGGGGGTCAAGCCTTCATGGCGAAATCGCCGTGAGCGCGGCCCCTGGGCTGCAGTTAAAGGATTCTTAATATGAGCGCAGATTCGCAGCCTCCGCCGACGGCAGCGCCACGCCGTTTGGACCTGCTGTATCCCGGGCATGTGCGCGTTCAGATGCAGCGCGCCGATCAGGCGCTGGCGGCGAGCGGGTTCGACGCCCTGGAGATCCATTCCGGTCACCCACCGATCCAGTTCCTCGACGATCAGGACTATCCATTCAAGGTCAATCCGCATTTCAAGGCCTGGGTGCCCGTCGCCGACACCCCGGGGTGCATCTTGTTATACACGCCCGGCAGGCGGCCGAAGCTGCTGTTCCCGCAGACGGGCGATTACTGGTACCAGGTTTCGCCGTTGCCGAGCGACTCCTGGACCCAGGAAGTCGAGGTCCTGCCCTTGCGCGATGGGCGCGAGGCGCAGGCCCACCGTGCGGGGCTCGGCCGTACCGCCCGAATCGGCCCTGCAGAGTCCTGCGGCGACGCCGCTGCCGAGGACGTGAACCCGCCGGACTTGCTCACGCGTCTGCATTACGACCGCGCGGTCAAGACCGACTACGAGATCGAGTGCCTGCGTCGGGCGAACCGCCTCGGCGTACGCGGACACAGGGCGGCGCTCGCCGCATTCCGTGAGGGCCGGTCCGAATACGCCGCCCAACAGCGCTATCTCGAGGCATGCGCGCAGCGCGAGGAGGAGATGCCGTACAACAACATCGTCGCCTACAACGAGCACGCGGCAATCCTGCACTATCAACGCTTGGAGCGCGCGGCGCCGACTCAGCTGCGCTCGCTGCTGATCGACGCCGGCGCCCAGTTCTGCGGCTACGCCGCCGACATCACGCGCAGCCATGCCGCCGGCGACGGCGTCTATGCCGATTTGATCCTGGAGATGGATAACCTGCAGCGGGCGCTGTGCGGGCAGATCGTTGCGGGCACAGACTATCGGCAGGTGCATTTGATCGCCCACCGGGCGATCGGCGATCTCTTGCACCGCAGCGGGATCACCAAAGTGCCCGGTGAGGCCGCGATCGAGCGCCGGGTGACCGGCGTCTTTTTCCCGCACGGCATCGGCCACCTTCTCGGCCTGCAGGTGCACGACGTCGGCGGTGTGCTCACGAATCCCGAGGGACAGGAGTGCGACCGGCCGCCGGGCCACCCGAATCTGCGCCTGACACGCCGTCTGCAACCGGGCGTCGTCGTCACCGTGGAACCCGGAATTTACTTCATCGACACCCTGCTCGCGGCCGCGCGCGGCGATACGCGCGCCGACGCGATCGACTGGCCGACGGTCGAGGCGCTGCGCCCGTACGGCGGCATCCGGATCGAGGACGACGTCGTCACGACGGCGGCGCAGCCTGAGAACCTGACGCGCGACGCCTTCGCGTCGCTCGCGGATTGAGCGCGCGCCCCGCCGCTTCGGATCAGTGCCGGTCAGCGCGGACTGCGCAACGCGTCGCGAATTTCCTCGAGCAGCACCGCCTCGCGGGACGGCGGCGGCGGCGCGGCCGGCGCCGGCTTCTTCAGCTTGTTGATACCGCGCAGCACCAAAAACAAGACGAACGCGATCACGAGGAAATCGAAGATCGACTGCAGGAAGACGCCGTACTTGATGAGCACCGCCGCGCCCTTCGGATCGGTGCCGAGGCTTACGGCCAGATCGCCGAAGTTCACGCCGCCGATCAGCTTGCCGAGCACCGGCGTGACCACGTCGCCGACGAGCGAGGCGACGATCTTGCCGAACGCCACACCGACGATGACGCCGACCGCCATGTCGACGACGTTGCCCTTCATCGCAAATTCTTTGAACTCGCCGGCCAGACTCATGCCGCTCGCGCCTCTTGCTGTGGGGGTCCTTTTTTTTAACCCTTGCTCAAGCCGCGGCTTTCGCCCGTCGCCGGTTCGGCTTTGCCGCCTTGGCGGCATCGTCGGCGTCGGCCTTGGCGGTCGTCGCCGCCGCGGCCTCGACCAGCTGCATCAAGGCCATGTCCGCGCAATCCCCCGGGCGCGCCTCCATTCTCAGGATCCGCGTGTAGCCGCCCGGTCGCGTCCTGAACCGCGGCCCCAGTTCGCCGAACAGCTTCTCAACCGCCGTCTCGTCGCGCAGGCGCGCGAGCGCGAGGCGGCGCTTCGCCTGTGAGTCGACTTTCGCCAGGGTGATCAGCGGCTCGACCACGCGCCGCAGTTCCTTCGCCTTCGGCAGCGTCGTGCGAATCGTCTCGTGACGCAGCAACGACGCAGCCATGTTGCGCAGCAGCGCGTGCCGATGGGACGTGCTGCGCGATAACTGCCGGCCGCTGTTTCTATGACGCATGGTGCAAAGCCCTAGGTTCTTTGGTTCAGATGCCGTCGCGCTCGTCGTCGCGCTTCAGCCCCGGAGGCGGCCAGTTGTCGATGCGCATGCCGAGCGTCAAGCCATGGCTCTCGAGCACTTCCTTGATCTCGGTCAGGGACTTCTTGCCGAGATTCGGCGTGCGCAACAGCTCCACCTCGGTGCGCTGCACCAGATCGCCGATGTAATGAATGTTCTCCGCCTTCAGGCAGTTCGCGCTGCGCACGGTGAGCTCGAGCTCGTCGACCGGGCGCAGCAGGATCGGGTCGAACTGCGTCTCGGTCGCCTTGGCGGTCGACTCGTCCTGACCCTGCAGGTCGACGAATACGGACAGCTGATCCTTCAAGATGCCCCCGGCGCGGCGGATTGCCTCCTCCGGATCGATCGTGCCGTTCGTCTCGATGTCGAGAATCAGCTTGTCGAGGTCGGTGCGTTGTTCGACACGCGCGCTCTCGACGTTGTAGGTCACCTTGCGCACCGGGCTGAAGGAGGCGTCCAGCTGGAGTCTGCCGATCGCGCGCGTTTGCTCCTCGAATGCGAGGCGTTGCGCCGCGGGGCGGTAACCCCGGCCCCGTTCGACCTTCAGCGACATCGCGAGCTCACCCGCCTTGGTCAGGTTCGCGATCACGAGATCCGGATTCAGGATCTCGATGTCGTGGTCGCCGGCGATGTCGCCCGCCGTGACCGGTCCCGGGCCCTTCTTGTGCAGGCGGATCTCGGCGCTGTCGCGCGAATGCATGCGAATCGCGACGGTCTTGAGGTTCAGGAGGATGTCGACGACATCCTCCTGGACGCCCTCGATCGCCGTGTACTCGTGCAGCACCCCTTCGATCTCAACCTCGGTGATGGCGGCACCGGGGAGCGATGACAGAAGCACGCGGCGCAAGGCGTTGCCGAGCGTATGACCGAAGCCGCGTTCGAACGGTTCGATCACGATGCGCGCATGCCGCGCCGACACCGGCTGCACCTTCACGACCCGGGGCTTCAAGAATTCGTTGATCGATCCCTGCATGGATATCACCTGAATATGCGGGGCGCGCGGTCTCGGTCGACCGGCGCCGTTGCGTGTTACTTGGAGTACAACTCGACGACGAGGCTCTCGTTGATGTCCGGCAGGATCTCCTGGCGATCGGGCACGGACTTCAGAACGCCCGACATCTTCTTGTCGTCCACCTCGACCCAATCGGGAAATCCCACCTGCGCGGCGACGGCGAGCGCCGCCTGTACACGGGTCTGCTTCTTGGCCTTTTCACGCAGGTTGATCACGTCGCCGGCCTTGCACTGGAAGGACGCAATGTTCACCAGCTTGTCGTTGACCGCAACACCCTTGTGGCTCACGAGCTGCCGCGCCTCTGCGCGGGTGACGGCGAATCCCATGCGGTAGACGACGTTATCGAGGCGGCACTCGAGGAACTGCAGCAGGGTTTCACCGGTTGCGCCCGGACGCCCCGCCGCCTTTTGGTAGTAGTTGCGGAACTGACGCTCGAGCACGCCGTACATGCGGCGCAGCTTCTGCTTTTCGCGCAGCTGCAACCCGTACTCGGACAGACGCTGCTTGCGCTCGCTCTTGACGCCGCCCGGCGGAATCTCGAGCTTGCACTTCGACTCGAGCGGCTTCGAGCCGCTCTTGAGGAACAGATCGGTTCCTTCGCGGCGCGACAACTTGCACTTCGGTCCGGTGTATTTGGCCATTGCAAACCCTTGAGTTAGACCCGGCGCTTCTTCGGCGGCCGGCATCCATTGTGCGGAATCGGCGTGACGTCTTCGATGTTCGTGATCTTCAACCCGCAGCCGTTGAGCGCGCGCACCGCCGATTCGCGTCCGGGACCGGGACCCATCACCCGCACGTCGACGTTCTTCACGCCGTGTTCCTGCGCCGCCGTGCCGGCCCGCTCGGCGGCGACCTGCGCCGCGAACGGCGTCGACTTGCGCGAGCCGCGAAAACCGCAGCCGCCGGAGGTCGCCCAGGACAAGGTGTTGCCCTGGCGATCGGTGATCGTGATGATCGTGTTGTTGAACGAGGCGTGCACGTGCGCGATGGCATCGAGCACGTTCTTGCGCACCTTCTTGCGGGCGGGTTTCGCGGCGGCCGGCGCCGCATTCTGCTTTTGATCAGCCATGGTTTTCTCGGTCGACCTCAAACTTTACCGGGGGGTGCGTTCATCTTGACGGCCTGCTTGCGCGGACCCTTGCGGGTTCTCGCATTGGTTCGCGTCCGCTGGCCGCGCAGCGGCAAGCCCTTGCGATGGCGAATCCCCCGGTAGCACCCCAGATCCATCAGACGCTTGATGTTCATCGACACTTCGCGGCGCAGGTCGCCCTCGACGGCGAATTTTGCCACCTGTGAAC
>Ga0307372_10009134_pt1 | contig 13745 bp, 9 predicted proteins | sample OX1MG_FD_202533 | JGI IMG/M metagenome (GOLD analysis project Ga0307372, IMG submission 202533) | Soil microbial communities from Risofladan, Vaasa, Finland - OX-1 | ecosystem: Environmental > Terrestrial > Soil > Coastal area > Acid sulfate soil | place: Finland: Risofladan, Vaasa | collected...
GGCTTGGCCCCCAATCCACGAACCGCGCTCCAACTGCCCAAAGCAGACGAATCTATAGTCGTTTTCAAATTGCCGAAGCAGCGCGCAGAGGCTGCGCGGGACAACGAGGCCTTTCGGCACGCGCTGCTGTTTCTAAGTTTTGCCGCTTACGTCGCCCATGCTGACGGTATGGTGACTCCGGCCGAGCGCGAGTGGATGACCAATTTCGTGCGTACGGCGTCCCAACTTGACGATGCCGCCCGGATCGAGCTGGATGCGAATCTCCAATGGCTGCTCGCTGTACCTCCCGAGCTCGGTCCACTACGCTCGCGTCTGGCTTCTCTTTCGACCGAGGAACGTCACCAGATCGGCCGCACCGCGCTCGCGGTCGCCTGCACGACCGGCACGATCAACCCAACCGAAATCAAGTCGTTACAGCGTATTTACAAGGTTCTTAGTCTCGACGAAGCTCAGGTCCTGCACGACGTGCACGCATTCATTGCCGAAGCATCACCAGCGAATGAACCCGTCCCGATTCGCCTCGGCATGCAAACAGCCAAAGGCTATGCAATTCCGAAGCGTGCTCTTGCGAAAACTGCGACAGGTGTACGGCTGGACATCGAGCGTATCCACCAAATCAGCGAGAATACGAAACACGTGAATGCTATCCTCGCGAAAGTCTTTCAGAGCGACGAGTCGGATGAGAGTAGAACGGATGAGAAAGCGCTGGCGTCTGCCTCGGAGGCGTTCGACACTCTCGAATCGGATCCATTTGATGGTCTCGAACGACGCCACCGCGCATTCCTCGGTGAATTGCTCACGCGCCGAGAATGGCCCCGTCAAGACCTTGACAATCTTGCGCGCTCGTTCAGCTTGATGACAGATGGTGCAATCGAAGCGATCAATGAATGGGCCTTCGAGCGTTACGGAGATGCGCTCATCGAAGATGGTGACCCGATGAGCGTGAATGGGACGTTGCTCGCGCAAGTCAATCAGGCCGCACATGCCTGAGACGGTAGCGATCAAACCGCGAGAGCGGGACGCGATCCTGCAGGCGCTGCGAGCGGGTGTGGTGCCGAAGCTTGGCCTTCAGCACATCCAGGTCGGACGCGCCCGCGAAATCGAGGAGATGATCAAAGATATCGCCCGAATCGGCGGAGGGGGCGCCGGCGTCCGGTTCATCATCGGCGAGTATGGCGCCGGGAAAACCTTTTTCCTTAACCTCGTCCGCTTGGTGGCACTTGAGCGCAAGCTCGTCGTAGTCAGCGCCGACTTGGGGCCATCGAGGCGTCTGTACGCGACTGACGGTCAAGCACGCTCGCTATTCAACGAATTGGCCCGCAACATCGCAACCCGAACCAAGCCTGAGGGAGGAGCGCTCGCAAGTATTGTGGAGCGGTTCATCGCGAACGCGCTGAGCGCGCCGCATGAAGACGGACGTGAGCTCGACGACATCATCCAGCAGCGTCTGTCGCCGTTACAGGACTTGGTCTCAGGGTTCGACTTCGCGACCGTTTTGGCACATTACTCGCGCGCCTACGACCAGGGCGATGATGCGGGCAAGGCCGCTGCCCTGCGTTGGCTCCGCGCCGAATACAGCACGCGCACCGACGCGCGGGTCGCGCTCGGCGTGCGTGACATCATCGATGATGCGCGGGTGTACGACTATCTCAAACTGCTCGCCGCCTTCGTCAAGCTCGCCGGCTATGACGGGCTGCTCGTCGTGCTCGATGAAATGGTCAACCTCTACAAGCTGACCAATGCGCAGGCGCGTAACTCCAACTATGAGCAAATACTGCACATCGTGAACGACGTGCTTCAAGGCAGCGCATCGCAAATAGGCTTCTTGATGGGCGGCACTCCAGAGTTCCTGATGGATACCCGCCGTGGACTCTACAGTTACCCCGCGCTCCAATCCCGCCTCGCCGAGAACGGTTTTGCGCGCGACGGACTGCTTGACCTCTCAGGACCGGTGATCCGGCTGAAGAATCTTTCGCCGGAGGACCTTTTCGTGTTGCTAAGGAACATCCGGAACGTTTTTGCCAGTGGCGATCCGGGTGAATTTCTCGTGCCTGATGAAGCCCTCGTCCGATTCATGGAGCATTGCTCGAAAAAAATCGGCGACGCCTATTTCCGTACGCCCCGCAATAGCGTGACCGCGTTCGTGAACCTGCTCTCGGTACTGGAGCAGAACCCCGGCACGCGCTGGCAGGATTTGGTTGGCGGTATCGAGCTTGCGCCGGATCTTCCGGCGGAAACCACTTCAAGCGAGACGGCCGTGCCAGACGCGGAGACGGCGGTGGCGAGTGGCAGTGATAACGAACTCACCAAATTCCATCTCTGAGCGGCACTCCGCCAGCTTCGACCTGCTGAGTGAGCCGGTTCGGCGCTGGGTTTGGCAGAACGGATGGGAGGAACTTCGTGACATCCAGGAACGAGCGATCCCAGTCTTGCTGGAGGGCACGGCTGACGTGATCATCGCGGCCGCGACTGCCGGTGGGAAGACCGAGGCCGCGTTCCTTCCGATCATTTCGCGCATCGCGGGGAAGACTGGCAAAGGTTTCAAGGCTCTATACATCAGCCCTCTTAAGGCGCTCATCAACGACCAATTCCGCCGACTGGACGAGCTTTGCGAAGCAGTGGATTTGCCCGTTCATCGGTGGCACGGCGACGTATCAGCGAGCGCGAAAGCAAAAGCACGCCGGAACCCGGACGGAATCGTTCTGATCACTCCGGAATCGATCGAGGCATTGTTTGTGCGCCGGGGGATCGAGATCGCCGGGCTGTTCGCGGCCCTCGAATATGTCGTAATCGACGAGCTGCATGCCTTTATCGGGAACGAGCGCGGCACTCAACTGCAATCGCTCTTGCGTCGGCTTGAGGTAGTCCTTGGCCGTGCGGTGCGCCGCGTGGGGCTCTCCGCGACGCTCGGCGATATGGCTCTCGCAGCGGAGTTCCTTCGTACCGGCCACGGCAAAGACTGCGTCGTGCTCGAAAGTCACGAGGAGGGACAAACCCTCATGCTGCAGCTTCGCGGCTATCTGAGGGAGGAAAAGGCAACCAAGAGAAAGAGTGCTGGTAAAACTGACACGGGGCAAGCACCAGCAGCGCAGAAAGACGAGTCGCGCGATGTCCACGAGATCGCGCAGCACATCTTCGACACGCTGCGCGGCAGTCATAGTCTGATCTTTGCGGGCTCGCGCAGCAATGTCGAGGTTTACGCCGACCTGCTGCGACGCCAGTCCGAGACGCTCGGTGTACCGGAGGAGTTCTATCCTCATCACGCCAACCTGTCGCGCGCGCACCGCGAATTCGTCGAAGCGCGATTGCGCGACGATGCACTCCCGACTAGTGCGGTCTGCACATCGACCCTCGAGCTTGGCATCGACATTGGTTCGGTCGAGAGCGTCGCTCAGATCGGTGCACCCTGGTCGGTCGCGGCGCTACGCCAGCGGCTCGGGCGCTCTGGTCGCAGGGCAGATAAGCCCGCCGTCATGCGCCTATACATTTCCGAGCGGGCGTGGCAGCACGATCTCCATCCTGCTGACGCACTGCGCTGCGAGCTGGTGCAGGCGATAGCGATGATTCGGCTTCTGGTGGCAGGCTGGTGCGAACCGCCGCGAATGGGCACTCTCCACCTCTCTACGCTCTTGCACCAGGTACTGGCGCTAATTTCCCAATACGGGGGCGTTACCGCGGTGCGTGCCTACAATGTCCTATGCCGCGACGGCCCCTTCGGCGCCGTGCAGCCAAGTCTGTTCTCGGATGTGCTTCGGAGCATGGGCGCGGACGAAACGAAACTCATCGAGCAGGCACCGGACGGAACGCTTCTGCTCGGAGCGCTCGGCGAGCGCATCGTCGATAGCCGGGACTTCTATGCGGTGTTCCAGACCCCCGAGGAGTACCGCATCGTGTGCGACGGCAAGGAACTCGGCACACTTCCAGTCCTGACCGTGATCATCCCGGAAATGACAATTATTTTTTCGGGGCGGCGGTGGCAGGTGGTCGAAGTCGACGATCCGACCAAGACGATTACGGTCGTACCAGCAGGCGCTGGAGTTCCGCCCCTCTTTGGCGGCGAAGGCGAGAATCTGCACGATACCGTGGCTGCCGAGATGCGACGGATTTACGAAAGCGAAGAGGTCCCGCCCTTCCTCGATGCAACGGCGCGCGATCTTCTCGCCGAGGCGCGTCGGTCCTTCAATGATTTTGGGCTACGGCGGGTTGCGATGTTTGAACGTGATGGCGACAGTTTTCTGTTCCCGTGGTCGGGAACGATCGCCTGCAGCACGCTCATGCTGGCTCTCAAAGACACTGGCATAGCCGCGTCGACACGCGGGATCATCATCGAGATTGAACGCACACAACTCGAACGCGTAACTGCTGCGCTAAGCAACCTCGCGGCGAACCCACCACCGAATCCCGTGCATCTAGCGGCCAAGGTCGCCAACCTAGAGCGTGAGAAATACGACCGATTTCTCCCCCACTCTCTATTGGCTATTGGTTTTGCCGCCGACCGCCTTGCGCCAGAGACGGTGCCGGTTCTGGCTCGTCAACTTGTCGTCGGCTAAATGCCGGTCGCAGCGAATTATGTCGAGCGAAGTCATGGCGATTGGTCTCGCGGCGATTTGAGCCCGAGTGCCTGGTATGCAGGCTCAACCACAAAGTTACTAGCTAGACCTTTCAATGTCATATTCTCGGCGATGGCGTCGTGTAGAATGAGCAGATAGGTCCACGATTTCCCGCCATTTTTAATCGAGTGTTCCGTCGCGTGCCGGCACCAGGTTGTCGCAGCTTCCTTTTTCGCCTGAACGTCGGCGTCGTTCATCGCGTTCGAGGCCTTGGCTTCAAGCAGGTATTTGCGGTCGCCGGTATCGGCAACGAAGTCCAGGACGTATTCCGATTGGTCAGTGCCGTCTTTGTAGAAAATCCGAATTTGACCGGACGCGGGCTTGAACCACTTCTGCGATTCTCGATCGAGAATGATCGCCAACTTCCGTTCCGTATCCGATTGGAACTTTTGAACGGTATTGAGACAGCGCTGAAAGCCCCAGAATAGCATCTGCGCAATGCGCGACTTGTCCTCGACGGTTTGTCGGAAATCGTAGATCGGCTCGTCGGTGTTCTTGGTAAATGCGCTGCCCTTGAGCTGCGTGAACCCCTTGCTGACAATCGCTGTGTAGCCGCCTGCTTTCTCCCATTGATGCTCCTGCATCTGCGCATGAACGAAGGCCGCGATCTGGTGCTAATGATAAATCAGCACATTGTGGGCGTCGCCTTCGGGCTGGTTGTGACCATGTGCGCACCCTCGTGTTCAATACTTCCAAGCCTCATGGGCGAGCGGTGCGGAGTTTAGTTCCTGTCGATGCAGTCGCCAGTGCGGGAGATGCTCGTCCATGAGCGAGGTGAAGCGGTCATTATGATGCCGCTCGATTAGATGCGCGAGTTCGTGGACGACGACGGATTCGAGGCATTGCACCGGCTTCTTCGCAAGTTCGAGGTTCAACCAGATGCGGCGGGCGTCGGTGTTGCATGTGCCCCATCTGGTCTTCATTCTCTTGATTCCCCATTGTGCAAGCGGCGCTTCCAAGCGCGGCTGCCATTTCGCAATCAGCGGAGGAATCAATAGCTTCAGCTGTTGGCGGTACCAGCGCTGCAAAATGCGCTCGCGTTGCATGGCATCGGTCTGTCGCCGCACATGCAGCTCGATGATGGACTTATTGCGCACCACAACCCTGCTGTGCCCATCGCAGTTGACGATGCGGAGGCGATATCGCTGCCCGAGAAAATAATGACTCTCGCCGCTGACCATTTCGCGGGTGGATTGCCGCGGTTGAGCTTCAAATCTGGCCCGGTGTCGCTTAATCCAACCGAGCTTGCCGATTACGGCCAGCCGCACCGCTTCGTCGCTGACCCTCAGCGGCGCGGCAACGCGCACGCGGCCATTGGGCGGGTAGATGCCAAGGTGTAGGTTCTTGATGTCCTTGCGGACTACCTCGACCTGCAACCCGTTGACCGTGATTTGTCGTCGTTCAGTAATCACGCTGATTCTTCACCAACTCCAGAATCTTCGCGGTGAGTGCGTCGTCACCCTGCAACGCAGCTTTGATGGCGAACATTACTTTCTTGATTTTGAAGGCATTACTGCGCCAGTCATCCTGCCTGCTTTCACGGACAGCCGTGTCCACTGCGAGCGCGAGCACTTCGTCCTGATCGAGATTGTCACACAGCGCGCGCTTGGCCCCTGTGTTTAGCGTCTTCGGGTATGATTCTCCGGCGGTCGGATTCTGGACTTTCTTCGCCAGTGCAACGATCTTTTCAAGATACCGCTGATAGTCCAGAGCCTGCTTTCTGCGTTCCTCGATCAGAGCATCGAGCAATTCCGACATCTTCTCGTAGTACTTCGGGTTGATTGGCTGCTCGTCGGTAATCACCTTGCGGACGTTGTTTTCGATCGTCTCCGCCACAGCCTCTTTGTTCTCACGGATGCCCTTTGGCAGAGCGTTTACGGCCTCGGCACCACGCTCGACGATGAGCTGAACCAGCGACATGTCGTCGAAGGCGGCAACCTTCTGACTCTCCTCGGCTCCGATGTAGGCGTCGATCAGGTGACGCATCGCGGGCTCATACAGCTTGAGGTCGATGTAATCGCCGCTGCTCAACTTCACTTCCTGGCGTACGTTCTCGTAGTGACGCACTTCGTCTTTCAGCGCGCCGATTTCGGCGGCGGTGTAGCCTGCTTCTTCCAACTCGTTGGCAATGTTGGCAAACGCGCGGATCAGGGCCGCGACTAGTTTATACAGCGCCAGGCGCTTGGGCTCGTTCTCCTTGAGTTGCTCGACGCTGCCGGAATCCTTCGCGCAGAAATATCGCTGGTAAGCTGCCGTGTCTCTTGGCGCTTCCACCGGCTCGCAAAGCGCCTTGACGGCTTCCCGTGCTTCCTCCAAGTGCTCACGCGCTTTTTCGAGACGGTCTTTCAGCAATCCGGCGACGTCTTGTTTCTCGTAGCCGTCGAGAGCGCCAGAGGTGTAATCCTGAACCGCGCCCTCCAGGCTCTTGAAAAGGTCCTTGTAGTCGATGATGTAGCCATATTCCTTGTCGTCGCCGTCGAGCCTGTTCACTCGGCAGATCGCTTGAAACAGGCCGTGGTCGCGCATCTGCTTGTCGATGTAGAGGAAGGTAGCGGGAGGCGCGTCGAATCCGGTGAGCAATTTGTCCACCACGATGAGCAGCTTCATCTGACCGGGCTCTTCGACGAATTTCTTCTTGACCGCTTTTTCGAATTCCTCGACGCGGTTTATGGCCTTCTCGGGGGCTTGGTTGAACCAGTCGGCCAGCATCTTCTGGTAGATTTCGTACTTCCGTAGCTTCTCGGTCGGTCCCTCTCCGGTTTCTTCGCCCTTGATATCGGCCACCCCCGGTTTATATGAGGTCACAATGGCGCACTTACCGGCCAAGGGAGTCTCTTCGAACAACTCATAAAGCTTGCACGCCTGGTAGATACTGCCCGAGACGAGCATGGCGTTGCCGTGGCCGCTTTTGAGGCGGTCACGGGTTTCCATGTCCATCAAGATGTCGGCGACGATTTTCTCGAGCCGGTCCTGCGAACTGAGCACCTTCTGCATCGTGCCCCATCGCTGCTTGAGCTGCGCCTTGGCCAAATTCGTCAGGCCCTTGGTCTTTGCCTCAAACCACTGATCGATTTTCTCGGGCGACGTGAGCTTCTGTTCGATCTCGCGCGCCTCGTATCGCAGATCGACCACAACCCCGTCCGTGACCGCTTCGTCGAACTTGTAGGTGTGGATGTAGGGACCGAAGACCTCGATAGTCTTTCGCTTGTCGGTTTTAAGAAGAGGCGTACCCGTGAAACCGATGAACATCGCGTCCGGCAGGATTGCCTTCATGGCGTCGTGAAGCTCGCCGGACTGGGTCCGGTGGCACTCATCGACGAAGACGAAGATGTCGCCCTTCGGCTTGAAGCCCGATGGCAGCGCCCGCCGGACCTCTTTGATGAACCCCTCCACGTCATCGTCATCCTTGCCGAGGAACTTGTGGATCAGCGAGCAGATGAGCCAAGGGTGTGTAGCGTCGAGCGTGGCCACCAAGTCGGCGCCGCTCTTGGTGCGATAGATCTCCTCGCTGACGCCTTTGAAGACGCTTTCGATCTGCTCGTCGAGTTCGGTGCGATCGGTGATGATCAGGACGCGCGCATCGTTGACGTTCTCTCGAATCCACTTGGCCAGCCAGACCATCGTGAGGCTTTTTCCGGACCCTTGCGTGTGCCAGATGATGCCGCCCTCGCGGCGGCGCAAATGGTCCTCAGCGGCGCGGACGCCGAAATACTGATTGTGCCGGCAGAGCTTTTTGGTCCCGGCATCAAAGACCGTGAAGTCGTGAAGGAGTTCCAGAAAGCGGGCTTTCCCGCATAGCTGAATCAGCGCGCGATCGAGCGGGTTCTCGACCGGGCCGTCCTCCTTCCAGGTCAGATAATACTTTTCCGGTGTTTGGATCGTGCCGTAGCGCAGGCCCTCGGTGTCGTTGCCCGCCATCACGAGGTGCATGGTCGAGAAAAAGTGCTCGATGAAATCCTTTTTCTGGTTGTCGAGGTTTTGGCGAATACCCTCGGCCACCGAAACCGTGGAGCGTTTGAGTTCCAGAACCCCGAGCGCGATGCCATTCACGTACAGCACTACGTCGGGGCGTTTACCGTGAGCGTGCACCTCGGCCGCGGGGACAGTGACTTCCTCGGCGATGGCGAAGTGGTTGTTCTCCGGCTTTTTCCAGTCGATGAGCCAAACGGTCTCCGCGTTCTCGCCCACGTCCTGCTTGACCTTAACGCCGTAGCGGAGCAGTTCGTACACATCCTTGTTGCGGTCGTAAAGACTCCGGCTGGTATCGCCCGCCGCCTTGGCGAGGACATAAAGCGCGCGGCCGATCAGCGTCTCGTTGTGGCCGTTCTTCTCAAGGAAAGCGTGAAGATACGTCTCTTCGATGTTGGAGTTGCCTTCACGGTCGGACCAGTCGCCGAGGTAGTCGTAGCCTAGGGCGTCGCGGAACAGTTTGACGACGCGCTGCTGGGTCCTCTTTTCGATCTGGCCTACGCCGCTCATATCAACCTGGTCCTTCCCGTCAGAAGCTCCTGCATCATCCCCTGCTTGAGGTCGCGGGTCTTGTCGCATCGCCGCTCCAACGCGGCGATTTCACTGTCCATGTCGGAGAGGACGGTCGCGATGGCACATTGTTCATCGATCGGTGGAATGGGAAACTGAAGCTCGGCAACTTGGTTGCCATTCAGAGACGGAAGAGCAGTTGTGCTTACCAGGTTTCCGAGCCGAATAGTTAAGAATAAGAAATGAATGAACGCGTGGTGTGCACTGGCTCGAGCCAATATGAACCCCATCATGTTGTTGTCAATGCAGCTAGCTTGCGAAAGAATCTTCTTTCTTTCCAGAAAAATGGCTGCACCAATTTTCGCGAATACGATACTGTGAGGTGGGAAAGCATAGGCCCCGAGTTCTTTCCGGACTGCCTCAGATATCGAGTTGTTTGAGTTAACCATAAATGTGGTATTGCCATCATTGTTCATGTCAGACACCTTGAAGAACGGGTAGTCTCCTTCCAAGACCCCTTGATTTCTTCTAGGAAACCCATTGCCGCCCCGGAAGACCCCGATGTCTCCAAGTTTCTTCTTCTCCCATTCCCCACAAAACCCCGGCAGACGGGTCTTGCCCGTGAGGAGCTGCTGCATCGCTGCCTGTTTGAGGTCGCGCTTCTTGGCGCTGAGCCGGTCCAGCGCACGGATCAGCGCGTCCACATCGCTGAGCGCCGCTACGATGGCGTATTGTTCGTCAACATGCGGGAACGGGATCGCTAATGCCAATAGCGACCCCTTCGAGATGTTCTTCATGCTCCCGCTAGTTCCGGTTGCGATGCTTTTGAGCGTGCTCTTGTACTTCGCGCTACTTAGCAGGAAAGCCAACCACCTGACACATATTTGGCGACCTCCGCGAAAAACAGTCATCCACAAGCGGTCAGGCAGGAAGAGATGTGGGTAATCGTGCTCGACGTAACCACATTCTCCTACGAGATCAGGCGTATTCATCCTGCTAATGATGATAGTATCGCGACGTGGGCTGAGGCTTGCGCGATGAATGTCCTTGGCTGCTATTGGCTTGCACTCGTCCGGCAGAAATGCGCCATCCGATACAGATGACGTTTTCAGGACGGAAGCACCGTCAACGTAGTGTGATGAATCACTTTCTATGGAGTTTACGCTCACGCCTGCGTCTAGCCGTTCGATTTCGCTCGCAAGAAGGCGGATCTCCCACTCTTTTGGAATCAACCCCAGGTCAGTTTGCCGGTAAGCCGGCCTCAGTTCCATCGCGCGCCCATCTTTCTTAGGTGCTCGTCTACGCGGGTGGCAAGCAGTGCAACGTCGGCAGTGAGCTTGGGCAGCGGTGTGGCATAGCGCTCTGCTAATTGCTTGATTCTGCCAGTCAGGGCCTGTGAGAGTCGATCCAGTTCGGATTGGACTGCTTTGGCAAGGGTGGCCAGCCATTTGTCGTCGACAACAATCGTCTTGATCTCCTCCGCATTGAGCTTGCCGTATTTGGCTCCGACCATCGCTTCGAGCGCGGCCGTTGAATCTTTCACCCGCTTGGCAGTGTCGCACTCGCTCTCAATAACGGCGAGATATCCCGCTAAAGCAGCACGTTCGTCGTCGACGTTTTTATGGTTCTTGATTTCCTTCATCCGGGCCGTCACAGCGCCCTTCGAGATTTTTCCGTCATTCATAACTTCAGCCAGCAACCCCTCCTCGCCTTCGTGCTCGTCCCTCAGCTCCTCCATCTTCTGCTTGATTTGGGCGAGTTCAGCTTCAAGCTCTTCGACAGCCGCTCGCTCACCGGACAAGTAGCGCGAAATGATCAGATCTGTGGGGATCAGCTCGGCCTTATATTTATGCTTGCCGATAGTGAAATCGGCTTTCTCCTTGTTTTTATTTCCCTTGTCTTCAATTATCTGCCGGGGCTTGGCCGCTTCCCGCCAGCCGTCGCTCACGATCATGTAAACGTCGTCCTGCATGGTCTCGGTCCAATAGTCCATCAGGTGCTGGTACACGTCGTAGGCCTCAATGAGCGGGGCCTTCTCGAAGGTCTCCAGTAATCCCTCGGACAGCGTCGCGATCAAATCCTTGGGCTTATCGCCGACAGCGATGCCTTCCAAACGCGAGACGTTCGTCTTGCTCCATTTCTGAAAGAGTGCCGTGACCGATTTGTTGAAGGCGGTGAACTCCGAATGGCCGAAGATCGTGGGCTTGAGGTCCGCGACCGCGACTTTGAGCCGGGTGTAGCCGGGGCGGTCGGCCGGAGCGAAGAGCGCGTCGCGTACCGAGGGAAATACCTGCCAGTAGCGCTCGAGCGCGCCGATATCGCGGTTCGGGATGCCGCCCCGGAGGTGGCCGTCGATGTCCTGCAGGTCCTCCGGCTCGGTGCTGTCGATGTAGCGCGGGAGGTTGAGGTTGAAATCGTTCTTCGGATCGCTGATCTCGGCCAGCGGTACCATGCGAGAATAGTGGGGAAATTCGATTTGCCGGGTGAAGACATCGACAATCTTGTGGATGTCCTGGGCACGCAGCCGGTTCTTGTTGCCGTCCTTGATGAAGCCTTTGGAGGCATCGATCATAAAGATGCCCTTCCGCGCGGCGGCGTTTTCCTTGTCGAGCACGATGATGCAGGCGGGGATGCCGGTTCCGTAAAAAAGGTTAGCGGGAAGCCCGATGATGCCCTTGATGTAGCCAAGGCGGACGATTTCTTTTCGGATTTCGCCCTCCGAGTTTCCGCGAAACAGGACGCCATGAGGCAAGATGATCGCGCCCTTCCCTGTGCTTTTCAGCGAGGCGAGGACATGCACAAGGAAGGCGTAATCGCCGTTCTTGGCCGGCGGGGTTCCGTACTCGAAGCGCTTGAACTCGTCGTGTTCCGGATCGAAGCCATTGCGCCAGGCCTTGGTGGAGAAGGGAACATTGGCGACGATGTAGTCGAATCTCTTGAGGCTGCCATCGGCTTCCTTGAAGTGCGGGCTGGAGAGAGTATTGCCCTTCCAGATTTCCGCCGTTGGGCAGTCGTGGAGAATCATGTTCATACGCGCCAAGGCCGCGGTGGCGTTGTCGTTTTCCTGGCCGTAGATCGCGAGATCGAAGGGCGCTTCATCGTGCGCCTTCAAAAGCAGCGAGCCAGAACCGCAGGTGGGGTCGTAAATCGTCTGCTCGGAGCTTTTCGCGGCACCGACGCCGATCACCTTCGCCATGATTCGTGAGACTTCCGCCGGGGTGTAGAATTGTCCTTTGCTCTTGCCCGACTCGGTGGCGAAGTGACGCATCAGGTATTCGTAAGCGTCGCCTAAAAGATCATCGTGCTCGGCGCGGTTGCTTCGGAAGTCGAGCGCGGGGTTGTCGAAGATCGAGACGAGGTTGGAGAGACGATCGACCATCTCCTTGCCCCCGCCCAGCTTGTTCGGGTCGTTAAAGTCCGCGACGTCGATGACGCCCTTGAGGTCGTTGGCCTCGGCGAGCTTGGAGATAATCTTGTTGATCTTGTCGCCAATCTCCTTGTCGCCCTTGAGCGCGATCATATCGGCAAAGCTACCGCCGGGCGGCACATCGATGAGGGCCTTTACATCGCTGAGGGACTTGTCGGAGACGTACTTAACGAACAACAGAACGAGAACGTAATCCTTGTATTGCGACGCATCCATGCCACCCCGCAATTCGTCGCAGCTTTTCCAAAGAGAGCTGTAAAGTTCGGATTTCTTGATGGGCATCAGACGATCTCGTCAATCACTGAACGCGCGCGTCGATTCACTTTGGCTAACATCATTTTTGAAACGCTTCCAGCGTGCACATCCTGGAATGCCGAGTTGGTACGAGCATATGACGATCTCGTCGCATTCGAATGGCCGCGGATTTCCTTTCTTGATCGTCTCGTTGTACGGCTTCGTCTCGAGGATTCGACACCGCAGAAAAAACTTTTCCTGCAGCTCCTGATGCCACTGTTTCCGCAGATTCGCCGGCGTGATGACGAGAACTCGGCGTCGGCGCTCCGCCCATCTTTGAGAAATGACAAGGCCCGCCTCGATGGTCTTTCCCAAGCCAACTTCGTCCGCCGGGATTCCGCCTTGAGATAGCGGGGAGCTGAAGGCGAAGAGGGCAGCCTCGATCTGGTGCGGGTTAAGATCGACCTGAGCATCGACGAGAGCGGCGGCGAGTTTCTCCGCGCTGTCGGATGCGCAACGCTTGGTCAGCTCGTATGCGAAATACTTCGCGTGGTACGGCGTGAGGGTCTGACCCAACGCGGACCGATAGTCTGCCTTCGTCGCGGCTTCCATTCCCCCACCTTGCCGCAACGATCACGGTCCGTCATCAGACATGACGATTTTATCGAGCGCCGCTATAAGAGGTGGCAGATCATGATTGACGATCTGCCAAAGAATATCGAAATCGACGGAATCATAGCCGTGGATCAGTCGATTGCGTAGCCCGACAATCTGCCCCCAAGGTATCTGCGGATGCTGAGTGCGTTCGTCGTCCGGCGTTCTGCTTGCGGCTTCACCGACGATTTCGAGCAGGCGAACCAGCGCGAGATTCAGCTTGCGATCGCTATCCAGATCGTCGCGCGTCTTGCCGGCTGCCATGGCGACTGCTTCTCGCGCATGATCGAGCATGTGCCGAAGTCGCACCAAGCTCTCATGGCGCGACATACTGAACCTCG
>Ga0307372_10009139_pt1 | contig 13738 bp, 11 predicted proteins | sample OX1MG_FD_202533 | JGI IMG/M metagenome (GOLD analysis project Ga0307372, IMG submission 202533) | Soil microbial communities from Risofladan, Vaasa, Finland - OX-1 | ecosystem: Environmental > Terrestrial > Soil > Coastal area > Acid sulfate soil | place: Finland: Risofladan, Vaasa | collected...
GCATGGCGTTCTCCAATATCGTCATGTTCGCGATCATCGTTGCGACGGCGATCACCTTGACTCCGAAGTCCGGCCAGCACCTCACCATTTCCTCGCCAGCCCAGGTGGCGTCAGCCCTTCGCCCAGTGGCAGGTCGCTTTGCCTCGATCATCTTTGCCCTCGGATTCATCGGTTCGGGCATGTTGGCCGTTCCGGTCCTTGCCGGCGCCGGGTCAGCAGGAATGGCTGGGCTCCTCGGCAAAGAGACGGGCTTTTCCAACTCGCCGCGGCGCGCTCCCGTTTTCTACGGACTTTGCGCGGTGGGAACCATCGGTGGAATGGTGATGAGTCTTTTGTCGGTGAACCCAATTACGCTGTTGGTGTTCGTTGCCGTCGTCAACGGCGTCGCCGCTGCGCCATTCATCGTTATCACTATGTTCATCTCCTCCAACGAGGCGATCATGGGTGAGTACGTAAATGGAAAAGCCGCCAAGAGTCTCGGATGGCTGGCAGCGATACTGATGGCTGTCGCGGCAATAGCGCTCTTTGCAACGGGAGGCGTTTAGCGAGACCAAGATCGCATCGTTTCGCAGATCACAGTGACATTGCACGAGGGCCTCGTCGTCATCGGTAAGGCGATTGTCGACGGTACCTCTGTCGTCTTGTTCGCGCTGCTTGGTCAGGTGTTGCACCCAAAGCGGTTTTCGGGGCTAATTTCGGCGGATCCATCGATCGCAGTTGCGGGATTCATCATCACCGTGGTTGACAAAGGTGACCATGAAGCGACCTTGAGCGCGATCGGAATGATGTTCGGTGCAGTTGGTTTTGTCGTCTTTGCTCTCTGTGTTCGTATGTTTCTTGTCCGGTACAACGCCGAGGTGACTTCATCTCGCGCTTGTATAGAGCGGGCAGTCGTGGCGATCGGTGGCTACTTCGTGATACTTCGGTGATCAAGAGGAATGAACCTCTCGTCGGAGTCTCGTTCGGTGCTGTGCGAGCAGTTCCGCGAGGCGACCTTGTCATCCGCGTCGTATTCGGCGCGGGAATCTCCGCAATCGCGGCGATCCGTCCGATTGGGTGCAGTTTTCGATTATGCATCCAATCGGACGGCATAAAGCCCTCGCAGCCAATCGAGATCGCTGACATGGCAAGATGTAACATCACTGATCTACGAACCGGCCTTGAGATACCGTGGCGGACTATTGATACCGCACGTGGAATTTTCCTGAGCCATAAAGCCCTGTTCGATCGTGTGACCGGTACCGATACAGGCGCCTACCGAACCGAGCATCTCAACAGATGTGTCGAGCGTACGACCCGCTCCTTTGGAATGTTGAATATCGAACAGTTGCTTGAAGAACTTGAACACGATCGAGAGGTCACTCAGCGTTTTCGCAGATCGTTTTTCATCGGCGTGACCTCGGTCTTCCGAGATGTCGACGAGTATCGCAATTTGGAGCGCATCTTGCACGACCAGAATGACAGAAACGAGGCGGTCGCACGCGTCTGGTCAGCTGGATGCTCCTATGGGGACGAACTTGCAAGCGTCTATGAACTGATGTCTTCTCGGCCAGAAGTCGTGAATCGGGAGTTCATTGGCACAGACGTGTCTGTCGAAGCAATCACGCAAGCCAGTCGTCGATGCCTAGGTGATCCGTGCACAATCCGCGAATCATCATTGAAATTCATGATCGGCGATCTGCTAAAGGAAGAGGGTCCAGATGGTGAATTCGATCTCATCTTGTACCGGAATGTCTCGATCTATCTAAAAAGAACTCATCGCGACGCGATTATCTCGTTTCTGAGTGCCCGACTTAACTCAAATGGCCTCCTCATGCTCGGCAAGTCAGAATCTATTACCAAGCCCCGTGAGTACGGCCTTGAACGGCTGACTCGGTCGCTTTACCAAAGAACTGTCTGATGAAGCGGAGCCTGACCATCCAATGGCTAGTAGTCAGCATCATTAGTTCGGTATTTGTCATCGGCGGATTCGTGGTGCTTACGAGCGCAGTTCAAGGACTTCGCAGCGCCGGTCGATCCGCTGTTGCGGCTGAGCAGATTCTCTCCTCGGCGCATCTCCTTGAGATCGATGTGCTTAATCTCGAAGCAGGAATTCGAGGGTATCTGATCTCCTCTCAGTCGAAATTTCTTCAGCCTTACAACGACGCACTCAGCTCCTATCCGAAAATCTCAGCACAACTTGAATCTCAGGTCTCCTCCAACCCCGCCGCACATGTCAAGGTCGAGGCTATCGTCAAGAACGTAGATTCCTACGTCAACGACTGGGCGACAGGGCTGTTGGCGCTGGCAAGGAGAAGTATTCCTGCGGCTCGTAATTTGGCTGCAACCGGGGGAGGAAACCAACGCATCGCAACAATTCGATCGGAATTCTCCTCGCTCGCGACAAGCGAGGGTGCGATCGCATCCCAACAGACTGACCGCGCGAACTCACGTGGCGAACTTGGATTCATTCTTGCACTAGTCGCACTTGGTGTTTTCCTCATCGTCGTTCTCGCAGTCTCCCTGCTTCTCCGTCGCAAGATCGTGCTCCCAGTACGGAATTTGCGGGATGTCGCAGCGCGTCTTGAGCGGGGTGAACTCGCAATTCGGGCCGACTTCAATGCGACTGCCGAAGTCGGCGAACTCGTTGCAAGCTTCAACTTGATGGCCGAGAGTCTTGAAAGGCAACGCGACACCCTTGAGGCACAGAACGTCGAGCTCGCGGCTCAACAGAGCGACCTCACGAGAGTACTTGACGAGGTTGAGTCCGAGCGTAAACACGCGGAACTTATGAGGTCGTACGGAGATGATCTCGCAAATACCGATGGTCTCGAGGCGCTTTCAGACAAGGTACTCGCGGGTCTCGCCCAACGGGCGAATGCCGATTTCGGTGCAATCTATGTGCTCGACCAGAATGGGCGGGCGTACCAATTGGCGGCGAACCGCGGGTTCAATAACGACTCTCTCCCGCAACTCCTCGTCGCTGGCTCAGGATTTGCTGGAAGGGCGATCACGGAACGCGATCTCGTCGAGGCCACACTCGATTCCGTAGATACTGAGTTCCTCGCGCTCTCCGGGGTTGGTCGACCCAAGAGAGAGCTGCATTTCCCACTGATCCTGCGAGATCGCGTACTTGGAGTCGTGAGTCTTGGCCTACTTTCCGAAAAACCAATTCCGTCTGAGGTGATCTCAACGCTCTTTACGATGTCAGATCGAGCGGCGGTCTCAATTGCCGAGGCTGTCATCCGACGAGACCGCAGAAGTGCGGCGAGGGAGATTGAGTTGATTCTCTCCTCAATGGACGAGGGGATCTACGGTATCCAACCCGATGGAATTGTCACCTTTGTCAACCGCGCGGCGCTTGAGCAAGTTGGATTCACTCGAGACGAATTCGTCGGCAAAGATGCCCACCAGCTCATCCACCACAGCTACCCGGGGGGCTCCCCGTATCCCACAAGCGAGTGCCCCATCTGGAGAGCAAAGCGGGACGGGAAAGGGGAGCGGGTCTCAAACGAGGTGTTCTGGCGTGCTGACGGGAGCTCATTTCCAGTCGAGTACTCGTCCTACCCACTGCTTGACGAAGGCGTTGCCATCGGTGCGGTAGTGACGTTTATCGATATCAGTGACCGCGTCGAGATAGAGCGTCAGCGTGATGTCCAGCAAGTCATCAGTAGCTCACTTGCAAAGGCCGAAGACGCCGAAAGCTCACTTCCAGTCCTGCTGAGCGTTATCTGTCGAGGGTTTGGTTGGGACGCTGGAATTTCATGGCGAATCAATGGACGATCAGCTCCTCTGGAAGTTATAGCGACGTACGAGAATCCAGAGGGCGATGGCTTACTTGAGAGATATCTTGCTCTTCCGGCGGAGAGACGCACGGCCGCCACAGAGGCTGCGGACACCTCGACGATCGTTGTCCGTACAGATAATCGTTCACTTGAGCCGATCCGAACTGAAGATCAGGGGATTAAGACCAACCGTAATGTGATTGCGATTCCCATCGTGGGATCTCGAAGAAATGTCATTGGGGTCGCGGAGTTCCTCGCCTCGAACTATTCATTCAAAAAAGGTCTCCACGAGACGCTGAAATCAATTGGAAGTCAGGTGGCGCAGTTCATCGAGCGAAAGCGAGTTGAAGCGGAGATCGTGAGAGAAAAGGACGAGTTCGTTGCGACCGTATCCCATGAACTTCGGACTCCCTTGACGGCGATCAATGGCTGGATTCATATCATTCTGGGAGGTGAACCTGGACCACTTACACCAGAACAACTCCACGCCCTTACAGTCGTCCGTCGTAATAGCGATCGTCTGATGAATCTCGTTGAGGACCTGCTTCTCGTCGGGCGGATCGATGCCGGCCAATTTGAACTTGAGCTGACCAGGATCGACCTTGCGGAGCTCGTGGGGGAGACGGCCGAACTTCTCAGCCTCAGCGCCTCTGAGAAGTCGATAAAGATCACTGTCGCGATCGAGTCTTCTGGCGATGTACTCGGCGATCGAACGAGGCTCGTTCAGTTGTTCACCAATATCTTGGGGAACGCCATAAAATTCACTCCGCCCTTGGGAGAGGTGCGTTTTTTCGTTCATCGAGATGCGCACGACATGGTGGTGGAGATCTCCGATACCGGAATCGGTATTCCAGAGGAAGAGCGGAGTCGACTCTTTGAGCGATTCTTCCGGGCCTCATCGGCGACAGAACATGGAGTGGTCGGCACGGGACTTGGGCTCTCTATTAGCGCAGCGATCGCAGAGCGACACGGAGGATCGATCACACTTGGAGCGCACGAGGGATCAGGAACTACCGTTGTAGTCACAATTCCACTGGCGAAAAACGAGATCGGGGAGAGATGACAGCTCCACTTGACGGCACCGTCGCTGACACCGATCACAACGATCACATATTCACTGTCTTGGTCGCCGATGACGAGCCCGACGTTCGCGAGCTCGTGTCGTACCGGCTCTCTCGTTCGGGGTACACAGTCATTGAGGCAAAAGACGGGGAGGAGGCGATCAGGCTGGCCACCGAACACTGCCCTGACTGCGCCGTCATCGACGTAATGATGCCAAAGATCGACGGATACGAGGTCACTCGAGCGCTTCGATCCGACGAGAGAACTCGGCTTATGCCAATTCTTCTGCTTACGGCGCGCGCGCAGGAATCAGATATTCAGACCGGTTTCGATGCCGGAGCTGACGATTACCTCAAGAAACCCTTCAATCCTGACGAACTGGTAGCGCGCGTTCGAGCGATTCTCAGTCGTCGCTGACACACAAATTGAGAGATTTCTGCATCGCCGTCATAGTTATCGGGGGTGCGAGCACCCTCCTATTGATAGTGCTGGTTCTCCGAAGAATTTGGATCTCAACGACCGAAAGAACTGAGGGTCGGATCGAGACTCGAATCCGACCAACGGTACTTGGATTTCTCGATGGAGACATTCCCGGGATACGAGATCTTACGCGACGTGACCGAGGCGTCTTCGATCGACTCCTCATCCGTTACTCGAACCAGATCTCGGGTTCAAAGCTCGACAGCGTCTCTCAATATTTCTCCTCCACCCACGAGATTGATCGAGAGATTGCGACGCTTTTGAGCGCGCGTCGAGCGTGGAAGAGATATCTCGCGGCCCAACGTCTCGGGGCGATCAACGCGACGGTTGCCGGACCTGCGCTCATTGTTGCTCTTCGGGACAAAAACTTTGAGGTTCGAAGGGCGACGGTCCGGTCACTCGGGCGGCTCGCCGTTGCCGATGCCACTGCTGGCCTCATCAGCGCTCTTGCGGAAGGGCGTACTCCGGACTCACTTACGCTTTGGGCACTCCTGCAGATGGGTGCACCAGCACTCGAAACAGCCCGCGCTCACCTCGCGAACGGCGACGACCGTATGAAAATCTACGCGATACGTCTTGTCGAGCTACTTGGGTCACCACGGGACAGCGTTGCAATCTCCACTCTGGTTCATGATCTGTCTCCAGGTGTGCGCAGTGCCGCCGCATTGGCTCTTGGCAGGTTAGGCGGAGCCAGCAGCCTCACGCTCTTGCTTGAGCTCCTTGAAGACGAGGAGGGTTCGGTGCGCCGAGATGCCTGCAAAGCACTGGGAAGGTTACGTGACAAGACAGCCATCGCTTCGCTTCTTCTACACGCTGATACAGATGAATTTGATGTTGCAATGGCCTCATCCGAGGCACTCTTTGCAACAGATCCGAGCATCCTGGTCGATCTCGATCCGGGTGCGATCTCCTCTGCGCTCATGGAATCTCGCGATCTCGCGTTCATTGAGAGATCCTGATGCATTACTTTTTCGATGTCACCGCCATCTTCACTATCACCTATTTTGCGCTGCTCAATGGGATCTACGTGTTATTTACTCTCATCGCCTGGCGGTCACTTTCAATGAATTTAAAACGTCGAAATCTGCAGGGTTTTGAGGAACCATTCGACACTCCCTTTATACCCGGCATCACCGTAATCGTTCCTGCCTACAACGAGGAGACGGGAATTGTCGACAGTGTCAGGTCTCTTGTAGACCTTCGTTATCCGAAATTTGAAATCGTTGTCGTCAGCGATGGATCCACTGACGCTACGGTCGAGCGACTCAAGGATGAGTATGACCTCGTTCCAGCCCATCGTGCAGCCCGAAAGATCCTCAAAACAAAACCGATCATCTCGAGCTTCGTATCTCGTCACCACCCAAATATCTGGGTAATCGAAAAGGAAAACGGCGGAAAGGCAGACGCGCTGAATGTCGGGATTGACGTGGCTCGCTACCCGTATTTCTGCGCTATCGACGCGGACGCGCTTATTGAACCTGATGCACTTCTCCAGGTTGCTGCTCCTATTCTCAGCGATCCCGACCGTGTTGTTGCATCCGGAGGAATCGTAAGGATCGTGAACGGCTGTACTGTCGATCATGGCCGCGTCGTTGAGGTGGACCTGCCAAAGAGTCGTATCGCAGTCTTCCAGGTCATCGAATACTTCAGGGCCTTTCTTGTCGGACGAGTTGGGTGGACACGGTTCAACTCGTTACTTATCATCTCTGGTGCTTTTGGCCTTTTCCGCCGGGACCTCGTGACGAAACTGGGTGGCTACGCTACTGATACCGTCGGCGAGGATCTCGAGCTTGTAGTGCGCATTCACCGGTATCACCGCGAGCGCAAACTTGACTATCGAGTGGTATTTGTCCCTGGTCCTGTCTGCTGGACAGAGGCTCCTGAGGACCTCTTGACTCTGTCCCGTCAGCGTCGACGTTGGCATCGAGGACTCGGTCAGACGCTCTGGAAGCATCGGGCAGCGCTACTCAGACCGAGTCTCGGGGCACTCGGTCTATTTGCCCTGCCATACTTCCTTTTCTTCGAATTTCTCGGTCCGGTCGTTGAAGTTGCGGGTCCACCGATCACGATCGTTGCTTTCGTGCTCGGATATCTGTCGGTTCCATTCCTGGTCGCGTTCATTGTCATCGCATTTCTCCTTGGCGTGACCCTTACGGTCGCGGCATTGACCATTGAGGAATTCAATTTCAGAAGACACCGTCATCCCCGCGACATTGTGCGCTTGTTGGCCTACTCAATAACCGAAAATATCGGCTATCGCCAACTCACGGACCTGTGGCGGACTATGGCCTTTGTCGATCTTGTGAAAGGAAAGACAGAGTGGGGCGCGCAAAGGCGTAGAGGTTTTCAATCGCGCAGTTCCTAAGGACGAAGGTGATGTCTACGGACAAGGTTCGGGAGCGGCAATCCACGGTGTGTTCCCCTCCGACCGCATGGGTTTTGAGAGCCGCGAATAGCATGACCCTAACGTCTGTGGTCAACTCGAAGGCGACCGTTGTGCCCACACGGGCAAGGCCATTGCCAATGACGATCATGGCATTGTCAAGGTGTGTGCACCAAACAAGTCCCATGCCACAGAGCCTCAGAAAAAGGTCACTATTGAAGTAATCGACCAAGGGGTGAGCACGAGCACTCGGCGACGATCTGTAAAATCGACCGGAGCGGAAAAACCCCGTCAATCTTTGCCTTTACGGCACCTCTACGTCATCTTGAAGGTGTCGTAGAGGGTGTGAGCTCCTTCGTCGTATGCGACAGAGCTAACGTTAGGAATGACGCATTATCATCTCGTCTACCGACAATCAAAATTGCTCCGAAGTGCCAAATGGAGCGTGGCCATGGTGTTCGTTCTTGGCACACTCGCAGTTCTGTGGCCAACGCACCGGGCATTGGCCAGCACGACACCGAAGGTCTTGCTTGCGCTCGGTGACTCACTCGCCGCAGGCTATGAGCCGAGTTTCGGAACAAGCCTTCCGCCGATCAATCCGAGTTCGGGTTACCGCGACCATGGCTACCCGGGGAGCTACGCAGCGGACTTGGCCGGCGCGCGTGGGCTCAGACTCGTCGACCTCGGGTGCCCGGGTGAGACCACAGCGTCGATGCTCGGCATCCCAGCGCAACGCCAGTGTGCACGCCTTTACTCGACAGAATTTGCAGCCCAATCCCAACTTGTCGCTGCGGAGACCTTCCTGTCTCACCATAGGGGCCAAGTCGCTCTCATGACGATCGACATTGGCGTGAATAATCTCTTGCACTGTGTCTCGGCCTCTCAGGTGAACCCAACCTGTCTCCAAGAGATCAACGTTTCGACGCAGAGAAATCTCGCTGGGATCTTGCGTTCGATCATCGCTTCGCTGCGTCGGGCCGACCCACGAGCTCGCGTTATCGCGATGAACTATTACGACCCATTTCTCGGACTGGTCTACTCTCCCGGTGGTACCCAAGGTGTGAAGCTCGCTCTGGCCTCACTTGTCGCAACCAATGTCTTCAACACTGAGCTTGCGAACACGTACCGTACGTTCGCTGTGGCTGTAGCGAACACCGCATCGGCCTTTCAGATGAATTCGCCATTCCCCTTGGCCCACTATGGCGGCAAGACGCTCCCAATCGACGTCGTCTCGACCTGCTCGCTGACGTGGATGTGTCCAGTTCAATCCCAAAGGAGTCGCGATATTCATCCAAATCTCACTGGCTACCGCACCATAGCAAGGGCCTTCGGTCAGAGGCTCGGCTCCTGATCGGAAATTGACAGGTACTTAGTACACGAATACGGGTGCTCTGGGTATCAATATGCATGCCTCTGTGCTCGGTTCGTCTCGTGGGAGGACGCCTCATGGATATCGTTCGTAACGCCGACGGCACACTCGTAGTTCCCGTGCAACATGCGCGGCCAGATGTCACCGAGGACGATGCCGGTATCTCGTCAAACGGTGCTGAGATCGCGGCAACCCGGACGGATGCGCTGCCACAGACGCGGGTGCTCCATCCTGGCGAGGGTGGATACGACGAGGCACTTGCCGAATGGGACCTTCAGCAGAACCCCAATCGCGAGCCAGTCGTATCAACCGCCTCTGGCCGCGAGCAGGCTATGACGCTCGTGCACGCGATCGCGACCTCACCTGATGACGTGGTCGAGCAGGCGGTAGAAGGGCTCAAAGACCCTGAAGCGAGTGGTGAGGCTCTGCGCTTTGTACTGATTGGTGGCGTTCACTCGGTCGAAGCCTTCGCCACTGAGGTCGCCGAGGCGAAAGGCGGCGACCCGATCCCCGCGCATCAGATGACCAAGATCATTGGTGAGGTTCTTGCGAAGCTCGACCAGTGATTGGGAGATAGCTCCTTGAGAAACCCATTGTCGCATCTCTCTCGAAAACAGCTCAGTGCGACCGTCGGCGTCGTCGTCGCCGTCGTCGTTGTCGGTATCGTGCTCGGCCTCACGCTCAGCCAACCGAATGAGCCCAAGCACTCGCTATCCTCGCCGACGACTGTTCCGCCGACAGTTGCTCCCCAGGTCCCGACGAACAAGTCCCAAGCCGTTTCGAACCGGTGCCCGCTCACCGATCTTCGAGCGCGCGGCCGCGTGCCGGATCGGCCAGCACTCGCGGTCAAGATCGGCAATGAGCCCGAGGGCGCTCGGCCCCAGAGCGGCCTCAACGAGGCGGACATCGTGTACGACACGCCCGCCGAGGGCTTCATCATGCGCTACATAGCGGTGTATCAGTGCCATAACGCGGCGAGCATCGGCCCGACCCGTTCGGTGCGCTGGGTCGACTGGCATCTCGTCCGCCAGTTCATCCATCCGATCCTCGCCTTTGCGGGAGGTATCAACCCCAACGTCAACCAGGTCACAGGCTTCAACTGGTTGCGCTCCGCCAACCTCCTCGAGCAGGCACAAGCGGCCGGCACGCGGATCACAAGCCGCGTTGCGCCAGACAATCTCTATACGAGTACGGACGCGCTCTACCGACTGTTCCCCAAGCTCAATCGTCCTCCCAAGCCCGTGTTCACCTACTCGTTAGGACTTCCTACTGGCGCGATCTCGGCAAAGAGCCTTTCGATTGATTTCTCCTACGGCACCGATGTCGTCTGGAAATGGGATCCGACGGTCCAAAGCTGGCTGCACACCTACGGCGGAGTTCCCGATGTCGACACGCTCACGAATAAACTCGTCACGGCAAAGAACGTGGTGGTCGTGATCGTGAGCTACCAATTCGGGCCCTATGCGGAGAGCACCGGTGGCTCGGGAGACTTCGAGAGCCAGACCCTCGGACGGGGTGTCGGCTACGTGCTCCGCAATGGCAGGTCGATCAAGGTCACCTGGCATCGAAAGTATCTGATCAGCCTATTCAGCTTCACCCGCGCGAAAGGCGAGGTGGTGTCCCTCGCACCTGGCCGGACCTGGGTGGAGCTCGTACCCGCTGGTACATCTATGTCGATCACACGGTGAAAACTCCACCGAATTTCATCGAGCGGTCGTCTCCTAGGCCTCTTTTATCGCATCAATGAGCGCCAGCGTGACTTCCATCGCATTCACGACCCCTGCGAGGCTCATCATTTACTCGAAGAGCTCCAACACCATTGCTTCAAGCGCGTTGTGCCGCCAGAGATCCAAAAGTTTGGACGGACAATCCGCAGATGGTTCGACAAGATGTGCAATCAGCACATCGCCAAGGTGAGCGATGAACCGATCGAGGTGGTGAATAACTTGATCCCGTAGAGAAAATTCTCACCGATACGGAATGCACCGTCTGCGGCCTCCTTTATCTCGAAGTCTCGACCCGAGAACTCTAAGCTCGAGGGCCGGAACGATCTCAAAGTTGTGCGCTGCGATTCACTGGGTTTCAATTTCGTATTAGATATCGTCGATCGGTAGCTCTCGTGGTATTGCGCTGGCCCTAAATCGAGAAACTTTCTACGTGTTGACCTGCGGTGTTGCAGTGCGCTCGGAGGAATTCGAATCCCCAACCTTCTGATCCGTAGTCAGATGCTCTATCCAATTGAGCTACGAGCGCCCGGCGGACTCCTCCGCATGACAGCTCCTCACTCTAGTCGTGTCGGGCTTAGCGGGGATTCGTGGGCTTTTCGAGCTGCTCTATCTCGATTGGGCGAGCAAGGAGCCTCGGTCGCAGGCGACTGAGAAAAAGATGGCTTTGTTGTTGGGAAATTTGTGGTGATCGGTCGAAGACGATGACTGGCATGAAATCCAATTCAGGAGAGGCGCGCTTGGGTAAACCCGATTCCTCAACTGTCTGATCGAATGTCAGATGCCCTGTCCGATTGAGCTGCGCGCGCGTGTCACGTTCGTATTTGTCCGCCCCCTACTCTGGTCTGACTCGACTGGCTCTGGTTTTGAGGTCGTGGGCTCTGATGGGCCGCCAGGACATGGCCCAGAAAGAAAGTTCGAATTGGTGTCCTCGTCGCGAGAGCTGACAGGTGCTCGGTTGGGAGGGCATGGCACACCCTGCTCCGGCTCCGATACCCATCGCAGGGGACTATCGGTCGACCGCGATTGGCGCACGAAGGTCTCACTCTACATTTGGAATTGGATCGTTGGAGGAAAGAATGGGTTCGTGGTGTGGCTGAGTTGTCGTCAAGACGACTTCGCCTGATCGGGTATCTGGCATCTTGAAGATCACCAAAAGTGTCACGACTGCTGCAGAGCCTCCAACAAACAAGAATGACGCTCCGTAGCTCACCGCTCCGGCAAGAGCGGCAAAGATGAGCGGTGAGAGGGCGACACCTCCTTGGCCCGTAAAGCGCCAGAGTCCTAAAAACTTTCCTCGAACCTCACGCGGAGCGACATCAGCGCCGATGGTCTGAACCGCGCCATTGGTAATTCCCTGACAGAGCGAGGCCACGAGAAAGACAATGACGTAGTCAACAGAGGAGAGATCGAAGAAGGCGATGAGTCCAAGGCCAACCATGGTCAGACACACGCCGGTATATCCAGGAATCATCGTGAGCCGTCGACCATAACGGTCCATGACCCATCCGGTTATGAATCCGACCGGCAACATGATTCCAGCCGATGCAGCTGCAAGATAACCGACTTCGCTTGGATTCATGTGATAGCGGAATGCTGCATAGATATTGAGAAGTCCCGCCTGCATCGGGCCACGCGAGAATGCACCAAAGAGCGCGATCGCGAAATAGTTCGCATAGGTCGAAACAAGCTGACGGTAGGTGAATGGTCGAGGTGACGACGGCTCTGGCCCCGCGTCGCTCTTTGTTGCGACGACGCTCTTTGTTGCGACGACGCTCTTTCTCGGAGTATCTCCGATATACCGATAGGCCGGAATCAACGCGAGGAGTGAAAGCACCCCATAGGCAATAAATGGTGAGCGGATACCCCAGGAGGTTGCCATGAACCCCCCGATCAGCGGTCCAAGCGCCCGGCCGGAGTTGTCCATTCCGAATAACCAGCTGATCTGGCGTCCGCGCTGGTCTGGTGACGAACTATGCGAGATCCCGGTAATTCGCCCCATCATCCATAACTGTGTGGCGAAACCGTCGGCGAAACGAAGAGCGAGAAGTTGTGGGTAGGTGCGCGCGAGGACTACCGCGAATGCCATGACCGCAGTGAGGATCGGGCCGAGAAGCATGATGCGGCGCCGGCCAAAACGATCAATCAGCCAGCCTGCCGGCAGGGCTCCAGCGACATTTCCAATGAGGAACGAGGTGGTGACTCCTGTCGCAACCGCGAAGTCGACATGGAATGATCGAGCGATAGCCGGAATCGCTGGGATCGCGATGCCAGTTCCCATTGCAAGGATCAGCGCCGGTAGATAGGTGGAGTTGAACGCTGCGAGTGACCAAGCTCTCATGTTCTCGTCGGGCGCCGCGGCCCCTGGAGATCTTGGTGTTTTGATGAATCCCATTTCGGTCCCTCGCCTCGCGGCATACCCAATCAGGAGCAATCGCTCCGAGGGAACGTTAGTGTCGGTCGCGTTCTTCGCGCGATCCAGTGTGCGAGTCGACGTCTCCGTGCTCTTCATCGGTGAATAGCTAGATCAGACTTCGAACGAGCCGGGAGATTTTGGGGCCGGACCTCATCGAGGTCGGGGTCACTTCGAACTTCAACTGCTGTCGAACCGAGCCTTCCGGCGTGTGAGTGACAGCGCGAGAGGCGCCAGAGCCGCAGCCTCGTGGTCACAGAGGAATGCCAAGGCCCCTCTCTCGATGGCACGATCTGGGGAAAAATCTGGACTTCTCCGCAAGAACGGGGAAAAGACGGTCATCGGCGGAGGGAAAAACGTCTGGACCGGACCTGTTGTGCGACCAGCCTGAGCCAATTGAGTAACAATATGGACTATGACCAAAATCCAGAATAATCAGATCCATCCCTTCCTCTCGCGATCGCGTGTGCTTGCCGGGGTGCTCATGACCCTCGCTGGAGTTGCTGTTGCATCCGGTGCGACGGCCTCAACAACATCGCATGC
>Ga0307372_10009140_pt1 | contig 13737 bp, 18 predicted proteins | sample OX1MG_FD_202533 | JGI IMG/M metagenome (GOLD analysis project Ga0307372, IMG submission 202533) | Soil microbial communities from Risofladan, Vaasa, Finland - OX-1 | ecosystem: Environmental > Terrestrial > Soil > Coastal area > Acid sulfate soil | place: Finland: Risofladan, Vaasa | collected...
CTCCCTCCACCGACCTGCCCCGGGGTCGTCTGGACGGCGAGGGTGTGCTCCTCGTCGACCTGTTGGCCGAGACGGGCCTCGTCGGCTCCCGGAGCCAGGCCCGGACCACGGTCGGCCAGGGCGGGGCGTACGTGAACAACGCCCGGGAGGACGACGTCGCCCGCCGGCTCACCGCGGCCGACGTCATCGCCGACCGCTACCTGGTGCTGCGCCGGGGCAAGAAGGACCACCACCTGGTGCGGTTCGGGTGACGGCGGCCACGGGCCCCCCGGGTCCCGTGGGTCCGATGCCTCCGGCCCGTCGGGGGTCCCGTGGCACGATGGCCGTGTGCGCTTCCGGGTCGACCACCGCTTCGACGCCTCCCGTGCCGCGATCGTCGAGCTGTTGGCCGATCCGTCGTTCTACCGGGGACTGGATCTCCCCGACCTGGGTCGTCCGGAGGTGCTCGGCGTCCGGGTCGAGGGTCGGCGGGCGGTCGTGCGCCTCCGGTACACCTTTCTCGGGGGACTGGACCCGACCACCGTGCGGGTCCTCGGACGGGACCGCCTGACCTGGACCCAGGAGCTCGAGGTCGACCGCGACACCGCGGCCGGGGCGTTCCGGTTCGAGGCCGATGTCGATCCGCGGCACCTCCACGGCCGGGGGACCTTCGTCCTGGAGGACGCAGGAGGTGCCACCCTGCTGCGCTTCGACGGAGCGTTCACCGTTGCCGTGCCCGGGCTCGGACGGTTGCTCGAGCGAGCGGTGCTGCCGAGGCTCCTGCACCTGCTCGAGGTCGAGGCCCGGGCGGCCGACCGCCAGCTGCGGGCGCCCGTCCGACGGCCGGCCGGAGCGCCCTCCACCCGGACCGGGCGCGAAGGGGGGGCATCGGGCGGGTCCTACACTGACGCCCATGAGCGCTCCGGGTGACCCTGCCGACGTGTCCGCGGTCCGGCTGACCACCGGGCTCCCCGAGACGGTGCTCCGGGCCGAGCCGGACCCGGTGCGCTCGGCCCTGCAGGACGCGCTCGACCAGCCGGGGGAGCGCCGCCGGCACGCCGTGTCCGACGTCGTCCGCGCCCACCCGGACTCGCTCGATGCCTGGGCCGCCCTCGGCGCGCTGGCCCGGGACGACGTCGAGGCGTACGCCTGTTTCCGCGTCGGCTACCACCGCGGCCTCGACGCCCTGCGGGCCAGCGGGTGGAAGGGCTCGGGCCTCGTGCGCTGGTCCCACGGGTCGAACCGTGGATTCCTGCGGTGCCTGGACGGCCTGCGTTCGGCCGCCGGGTCCATCGGCGAGCACGCCGAGGAGGAACGCTGTGCCCAGTTCCTGCGCCAGCTCGATCCGGCGTGGCGCCCCGACTGGACCGGCTACCCGGCCTGATGGCCGGAGCCCGGCACCGATCACCGAGCCCGGAGCGCGGGCGCCGCACCGCACGGGCGGTCGGGGCCGGGCTGTCCGTCCTGGTCGCCACGGTCGTGCTCGGCGGATGCGCCGGCCAGGAGCAGTCCGGCACACCGGCTCAGCGGGTCACCACGTGGATGGACGGCGGGGGCGGTTCGGGAATCGGCAACGTGGAGGTGGCGTCGCGCAACGTCGACCTGGTGATCGCCCGCCACAATTCTGCCGCCGCCATCCGCGAGGTGTGCGCCCTGCTCAGCAACGAGGCGCAGACCTCGATCGGCAACCTGCCCACCCCGGACGAGCAGCTGACCAACGAGCTGAATGCGGCCTACCAGGTCGCCACCACCGCGGGTGACGACTGCTTCAAGGGCGCCTCGGGCGACGCCCGCCTGTTGGCCCGTTCCGCCGCGGAGCGGATCCGGCTGATCGGGATGCTGACCACCGCGGTCGACCACGTCGAGTCGATGACGGGACGCACGCCCACGACGGCCACCACCACCCCCCCGGGCGGCGGCGACCCGTTCGGTGGGGGAGCGTGAGCACGGACCGTGCCGGACCGGACGCCGGCGACGCCGACGCGTTCGACCGGTTGCGTCGCCGGGTCCTGTGGGCCATGCCCACCGGCCTCTTCGTGGTGGGCAGCCGGTCGGGCGACCGACGCAACCTCATGACGTGCAACTGGGCGATGCAGGTGGCCACGACGCCGAAGCTCGTCGCGGTCGGCGTCGAATCGGGCTCCGTGACCCGCCGGCTCGTCGAGGAGGGCGGCTCGTTCTCGGTGTCGCTCCTCGCCCGGTCCGAACGCGGCCTCGTGCGCCGGTTCGTGAAACCGGTCCGCGACGTCGAGGTCGACGACGCCGGAGTCGCCCGGGCGCTGCAGGGCGTGCCCGTCGTCGAGGTCGTCGGCGGGCTCCCCGTGCTGGACGCCGCCGTGGCGTGGCTGGCCTGCTCGGTCCGGTCGATCCAGGAGTGGGCGGTCGACGGGGCACCGGCCGCGGGCAGTCACGTGCTCGTGGTCGGAGAGGTCGTCGACGTCGGGGAGTCGCCGCGTCTGGCGAACCCGGGCGACGGGGACGGCGCCGTCCTGTCGATGGAGGACACCCGGATGAACTACGGGGGCTGACCGCGTCGCGCCGCCCCGGCGGAGGTGCCCGTACCGGAGGTGCTCAGGCCCCGGTGTCGCCGGGGGTCGGGCGCAGGTCGACCCGCAGGACGAGCACGCCGTCCTCGAGGGAGGCCTCGGCGTCGCCCAGCATGGCGTAGTCCATGAAGTCGGTCCGGGCCTGCTCGATGAAGCGCTGGCGGTCGGGCCCCTCGATGGGCGGGAGCCCGCGGTTGCGCACCGCCTCGGCCCGCGACCGGAAGCGGGCGGTCATCTCCTGGGGATCGAATTCCTCGGCCACGGTGCGACTGTAGCGGTCCCACCGGCCGGTGCCGGTGGTGCCACGACGGCTGGAGGTGGCACTAGACTCGGTGCATCGTTCTTAGGTGGTGACCCGGCCGCGCCGTGCGCCGGGAGCAGTCCACCCCTGGTGGGGCAAGGAGTTGGTCTCGTGAAGAAGGGACGCCATCGCCGCTTCGAGGAGGCGCGCAGCCTGAAGCGGTCCGTAGCGACGGCCAACAGGCGCTGCCCCGAGTGCGGAGCGGAGCCGGAGGACAAGCACGCCAGCTGGTGCCTGGCCACCGAGGACGACTACGACGAGATCCTGGGAACGGCACCGCGCACCGCGTCGGCCGACGAGGACGACCCGCTGGCCGAGTAGCCGTCGCACCGTCCCGGTGCGCGGGTCCCTCCGGCCCGGCGGTCGCCCGGTTCAGCGCCGGACGGTCGGGTGGGGGAGCAGTGTCACCCGGACGGATGCGCCCGTGCGCTCGTCGAGGTAGGCGGCAAGGCGCTTGTAGACCTTCCGGCCGGTCATGGTCTCGAGCTCGGTCCGCATCGTGCGGTACACCGGATCGTGTCCGGTGAAGGCCTCGGGTGCCTCGGTGCACCACCAGTGGAATTCGGCACCCCCGTCCCCCCAGTGGCGCCGGTCCCACTGCCGCACGACCGACGTGACCCGCCCGTCGGGCGCCGTCTCGTCCTCGCGCCGCAGGGGGAGCTGCCAGCAGACCTCGGGCTTGAGGTCGACGTGGCTCACCCCACGGGCCCCGGCCTCGATGTGGAGGGCGCAGCCGGGGCCGGCGGCGAACCCGGGTCGGTTGAGGAAGATGCAGGCCCCGTCGACCAGGCGCGTGCCCAGGTCCCCGTCGGAGAGCTTCTTGACCACGCCCTTGCGGCCCTTGGCGTGGAACTGCCAGACGTCGGGGCCGAGCGTCTTCGCCACGGCGGACACCTTGTCCGCGTCCTCGCGGTCGGTGAAGTGGGCACCGTAGGAGCAGCATCCCTGGACGAGCTCCTCGGCCGGGCCGGTCAGGACCCCCTGGCACCCGTGGCCGAAGATGCACGTCCACCCGCTGGCCAGGAAGGTCACGTCGAACAGCCAGGTGCGCTCCTCGTCGGGGTCGTCGAAGCTGACCCACTCGTGGGCGTCATCGGGCACCTGCTTGTGGGAAGGGGACACGCCCTTATGATGACAGGCATGAGTGAAGACCGTGAGGACATCGCCCCCGTGCTGACGATCACCCCCGAGGCACGCGCCACGGTGCTCGAGGTGCTGGCCAACGAGGCCGAGCCGGACGCGCTCGCCCTCTGGCTGGAGGTCTCCGGCGAGTCCGGCGGCGCCTACGCCTACGACATGTACTTCCAGGCCGTCGCCGACGCCGGGGAGGGCGACGTGGTGCAGCCCGACGACGGGCTCCCCGTCGTGATCCCCTCGACCAGCGTCGGCAAGCTGCAGGGCGCCAGCCTCGACTTCGTGACCGACGCCTCGGGCGAGGGCGGCCTGGTGGTCGTCAACCCCAACACCCCGCCGGCACCGACGCTCGCCGGCATGGCCTCCGTCCCCGAGATCGACCTGTCCGACCCGTTCGCCGCCCGGGTGGTGTCCGTGCTCGAGGAGCAGGTGAATCCCAGCATCGCCTCCCACGGGGGCCGCGCCGACCTCGTCGCCGTCGAGGACCTGTCCGTCTACCTCCGGCTGAGCGGGGGGTGCCAGGGCTGCGGCATGGCCAAGGCCACGCTGTCGCAGGGCATCGAGGTCATCCTCCGCGAGGCGATCCCCGAGATCGCCAACGTCGTGGACATCACCGACCACGCCGACGGGACCAACCCGTACTACCAGCCGGCCTGAACCGCTCCGTGCGGTGAGCGCACCCGGTGGACGCCGCGCCGCTCAGCCCGCCGGGGCCAGGTGGTCGTCCAGCCAGGCGAGCGTGCGGGACCAGGCGTCGGTGGCGGCGGCCTCGTCGTAGGAGGGCCGGGCGTCGCAGTGGAATCCGTGTTCGGCGCCGGGGTACCGGACGATCGCCGTGTCGACGTCGGCGCCGGAATTGAGCTCGTCCCGCAGATGTTCGACCTCGTCCACCGGGATGCTCGTGTCGGCGTCGCCGAAGAGCCCCAGCCACGGCGTGCGCATCACGGTGGTCAACGGCAGGAGTGACGGCATCGCCTCCGTGCGTCCCTTCACGATCCCGCCGCCGTAGAAGCCGACCGCCGCCCCGAGCGCCAGGGTGCCGGCCACGAGGAACGTGACCCGGCCGCCCATGCAGAAGCCGACGATCCCGACCTGGCGGTCCGACCATCCGGCGGACCGGAGGTGGGCGAGGGCGCCCTCGACGTCGGACAGCAGCTCCGTGTCGCTGAGGGCCATGACGTGGGGGACCACGTCGGCGAAGTTGTCGTAGCCGAAGGCCGGCGCGCCCGTCCGATGGAAGAGGTGGGGGGCGACGGCGTGGTAGCCGGCTCCGGCGAACCGCCGGGTCACGTCCTCGATGTGGTCGTTCACGCCGAACGCCTCCTGGATGACGATGACCGCGCCCCGCGCCGCGCCCTCGGGCCGGGCTTCGTAGAGCGGCATGGGTCCGCCGGGGACGTCGAGTGTGAGGGTCTGGGTGTCCATGGGCGACCACGATGCCCCGTCCGGAGCGGCCCGTCCAGTACGTTGCACGGCGTGCACGCCCTTCTCGTCGATGTCGGCACCGCCGTCGGGGTCGCCGTCGGCGTCCTGCTCGATCCGCTGGGCCAGCGCCTGGCCGGCCGGAGCCGGGAGTTCGAGGAGCGGCGCCGCCGGGAACGGGCGGTCCGCCGGGACGGTGCGGCCGACGGGCCGGCTCCGGCCGGTGCGGTCGTGTCCTCGCCGCTCCCCGTGCCCGAACTCGACGCCGTCGCGGCGACGTCCCCCGCCGAGGTCGTGCCGGTGGAGGGGGGGGACGGGCCCGGTCCGGTCCGCCACCTCCTGCCCGAGGGGCGCTCGCTCCCCCGGACGGTGGGTGCCGGCGTGGTCACCGGGGTCCTGTTCGGCCTCACCGCCGACCGGCTCACCGTGCACGGCCACGCCGCCACCCTGTTGCTCGTCCTGCCCTACTGGGTGTTCCTGGCCATGGCCGTCACCGTGTCGGTGACCGATCTGACCCACCGCCTCGTGCCCCGCCAGCTCCTCTACGGCGCACTGGTGCTCCTCGTCCCACTGCTGGTGCTGGTCTCGGTCCACCTCGACGCGTGGCGTCCCCTGGCCGACGCGGCCGCCGCCGGACTCGTCGCGTTCGCCGTCTTCTTCGCCATCTGGTTCTTCGTGCCGCGGGGGATGGGGTTCGGCGACGTGCGCCTGGCCGGGGTCATCGGCGTCGCCGTCGGCTACCTCGGCCTCCTGGAGGCCTACCTGGCCTTCCTGGTGGGATTCGTCCTCGGGCTCGTGTTCGGGCTGGTCCTGATGGTGGGGTCGGGGTCGGGCCGCAAGACCCGGATCCCCTTCGCCCCCGCCCTCTGCATCGGCGCCGCCGTCGCCATCGTCTGGGGTGCTCCGTTGGTCCACCACCTGTTCCCGGGGTCCGGCTGACGCACCCCTCGGTCGGTGGCCATCGGGAACCGCGGGCGTGCCGAGTAGATTTGTCCGGATGCTGCGCTACCTGACCGCCGGTGAGTCCCACGGACGTGCCCTCGTGGTGATCCTCGAGGGCGTACCGGCCGGCCTGCTCGTCACCGCCGAGGACATCCAGCGGGGGCTCGCCCGCCGCCGGCTCGGGTTCGGACGGGGGCCGCGGATGCGCTTCGAGGTCGACGAGATCAGCCTGCTGGGCGGGATCCGCCACGGCCGCACCCTCGGGTCCCCGATCGCCATCGAGATCCTGAACACCGAGTGGCCGAAGTGGGAGGAGGAGATGTCACCCGCCCCGGGGCTCCCCTCCAAGGTCCTCACCCAGCCTCGGCCCGGCCATGCCGACCTGTCCGGGATGCTCAAGTACGGGCTCGACGACGCCCGTGACGTGCTGGAGCGGGCGTCGGCCCGCGAGACGGCCGCCCGGGTGGCCGCCGGCACCGTGGCCAAGCTGCTGCTGGGCCAGATCGGGGTCGACGTCCTCAGTCACATCGTCCAGATGGGCGCGGCCCAGGCCCACCCGGGGCCGCTGCCGGTCATCGCCGACCTCCCCCGGATCGACGGGTCCGCGGTGCGCTGCGCCGACCCGGAGGCCGAGCGGCGGATGATCGCGGAGATCAAGGCCGCAGCCAAGGTCGGCGACTCCCTGGGCGGGGTGGCGGAGGTGGTCGCCCACGGGGTCCCGGTCGGGATCGGCAGCCACGTCCACTGGGACCGACGGTTGGACGCCCTGCTGGCCCAGGCGCTGATGAGCATCCAGGCCGTCAAGGCGGTCGAGATCGGCGAAGGCAACGAGGTCGCCGGCCGGCGCGGTTCCGAGGCGCACGACGCCATCCGCGTGGTCGACCCCGCGGCCGACGGGTCGGAGCGGGCCAGCGCGCTGATGGGTGGTGGCTACGTCCGCGACACCCACCGGGCTGGTGGCATCGAGGGCGGCATGAGCACCGGATCGCCGATCGTGGCCCGGCTGTCGATGAAGCCGCTCGCCTCGCTCAACCGGCCCACCCTCGGCACCGTCGACGTGGTCACCAAGGAGTCGACGGTGTCGTTCAAGGAGCGCACCGACGTGACGGCCGTGCCGGCCATGGGCGTCGTGGCCGAGACGATGACGGCCCTCGTGCTGGCCTCGGAGTCGCTGCGCAAGTTCGGTGGCGACTCGGTCGACGAGTACCGGCGCAACTACACCTCCTACCTGGCCTCGCTGGGCGAGACCCCCTCCGCGGCCCGGCCGCCGGCCGATGGCTGAACGGGTGATCCTGGTCGGGATGATGGGCGCCGGGAAGACGACCGTCGGGCAGCAGCTGGCCGCCCGACTGGGCTGGCGGTTCCTCGATTCGGACGCCATGGTCGAGGCCGCCACCGGCTCGACGGTGGCCGAGCTGTTCGCCACCCGCGGCGAGGAGGCGTTCCGGGCCGAGGAGTCGCGGGTGCTGGCCGCCGCGCTTTCCGACGCCGTCCCGGCGGTCGTGTCGGCCGCGGGTGGCGCCGTCCTGGACCCGGGGAACCGTCGGCTGCTGGCCACCGCCGGTGCGGTGGTGTGGTTGCGGGCCGAGCCGGACACCCTGGCCGGCCGGGTGGGGGACGGGACGGGCCGGCCCCTCGTCCGGGACGATCCCGCCGCGGCGCTCGCCCAGCTCGACGCCGTCCGCCGTCCCCTCTACGGCGAGGTGGCGGACGTGGTGGTGGACGTCGACGACCTCGACCCGTCCACGGTGGTCGACCGGATCCTGGCTGCCACCGCGCTCGCACGGCACCGGCCATGAAGGCGATCGCGGGAGGGAGCGGGCGATGAGACCGACCGTGGCGGCGCACGCGTCGTGACGCGGATCGTCCCCGTCGAGCTCGCCGACCGCACCTACGAGGTGCTGGTGGGCGACGGCGTCCGCCACGAGCTCGCCCGCGTCGTCGCCGAGACGGTCCCCGGGGCACGCCGCGCCGCCGTGGTCACCCAGCAGGGGATCGAGGTGGTCGTCGACCCCGGACTCGACCACGAGGTGTTCACCGTCCCCGACGGGGAGTCGGCCAAGTCGCTCGCCGTGGTCGAGGACCTGTGCCGGCGCTTCGCCCGTTCCGGGCTGAGCCGGGCCGATGTCGTCGTGGCCGTGGGCGGGGGCGTGGTCACCGACCTCGCCGGCTTTGCCGCGGCGTCCTTCCACCGGGGCACCCGCTACGTCAACGTGGCGACCTCGCTGCTCGGGCAGGTCGACGCCGCCATCGGGGGCAAGACGGGCGTCAACATCCCCGAGGGCAAGAACCTGGTGGGCGCGTTCTGGCAGCCGAGCGCCGTGCTGTGCGACACGGGGGTGCTGGCCACCCTTCCGCCCCGCGAGTGGGCCTCGGGTCGGGGCGAGGTGGCGAAGTACGCCCTGCTGGGCATCGCCACCGCACTCGGGGGCCCGCCCACGGCCGACCTGCCGCTCGAGGACCAGGTGGCCCGGTGTGCCGCCATCAAGGCGGCCGTCGTGTCCGCCGACGAGCGCGAGGGCGATCGCCGGATGCTCCTGAACTACGGGCACACCCTGGCCCACGCCCTCGAGGCCTCGGCCTTCGGCGCCGAGGGCGCCGACCTGCGCCACGGCGAGGCGGTGGCCGTCGGCCTCGTCTTTGCCGCGCTCCTGGCCCGCCGCCTCGGCCGCATCGATGACGACCGGGTGGCCCTCCACCGCAGAGTGGTGGGGGAGTTCGACCTGGCGACGGAGCTGCCGGGGGGCACCGACCCCGAGCGGCTCCTGGGGTTCATGGGCCGGGACAAGAAGGCCCAGGGCGACCTGACCTTCGTGCTGGACGGCCCGTCCGGTGTCGAGGTCGTGCGTGGCGTCGACCGTGCCGACGTGGTCGCTACCCTGGCGGACATGGAGTCGACGGCATCGGCCGGAACGGCGTGAGGCGGTCCGGAGGACGGTCATGAGTGCGAACGGGCTGCTGCTGCTGCTGTCGGGGCCGAACCTCGACCTCCTGGGGGACCGGGAGCCCGCCGTCTACGGCCGGGAGACCCTGGACGACCACGTGAGCGCGGCCCGGGCCGCCGCCGAGGCCCTCGGGTACGAGCTCGAGCACCTCCAGTCGAACCACGAGGGCGACCTCGTCGAGGCGATCCACGGCGCCCGGGGCCGCGCCGTGGCCATCGTGATCAACGCGGCGGCCCTCACCCACACGTCGTGGTCGCTGCACGACGCGCTGGCCGCATTCGACGGCGTGGTCGTCGAGCTCCACCTCTCCAACCCCGCGGCCCGGGAGCCCTTCCGTCACACCTCGACCATCGCCGCGGTGTCCGACGGCTGCATCGCCGGGTTCCGCGGCCTCGGCTACCCCCTGGCGATCGAAGCCGCGGCGCGGCTGCTCGCCGCACGACCGTGAATCCCGTGACGGGCCCGGTGCCCGACGACGAGCCCTTGGCGCCGCTCCAGGTGGCCGGTCGACTCGACCGGGCCCGTGCCGCGCTGGCCGAGGCGGAGACCGACGACGCCCGCCCCGACGCGCTGCTCGTCACCGAACCGGCCAACATCCGCTGGCTCACCGGGTTCACCGGGTCGGCCGGGGTGCTGCTGGTGACGGGTGGGCGCGCCCTGCTGACCTCCGACGGCCGGTACCGGACCCAGGCCGCCGAACAGTTGGCCGCCTCCGGTGCCGCCGGCGCCGTGGACGTCCGCATCGGCGGGGTGAGCACGCAGCGCGAGGCCCTGGCCGAGGCGGCCGGGGAGGCCGAGGTGCTCGGGTTGGAGGCCGACCAGGTGAGCTGGTCCGCCGTGCGGTCGTGGGAGACGGTCTTCGCCCCCCGGCGACTCGTGCCCACCCACGGGGTGGTCGAGGCACTGCGGGAGGTGAAGGACGCCGGTGAAGTGGCCCGGATGGAGCGGGCGGCCGCCATCGCCGATGCCGCCCTGGGATCGGTGCTGCACCTGCTCGCCGACGCCGGCGCCGGGCGGGAGCGTGCGCTCACCGAGTCCGGGTTCGCGGCCGCCCTGGACCATGCCATGCGGGTGCTCGGCGCCGAGGACCGGGCGTTCGAGACGATCGTGGCCTCGGGGGAGAACTCGGCCAAGCCCCACGCCCGGCCCGGCGACCGGGTCCTGCGCCCCGGCGATCCGGTGGTCGTCGACTTCGGGGCCGTCTACGACGGCTACCGGTCGGACATGACCCGGACCTTCTGCCTCGGGGGCGACCCGACCGGCGAACTCGCCACCGTCTTCGAGGTGGTGGCGGCGTCCCAGTCCGCCGGCGTGGCCGCCGTGGGCCCCGGGGTGGCGACCGGGGACGTCGACTCGGTGTGCCGCGACGTGATCGCGGCAGCCGGGTGGGCCGAGCGATTCGAGCACGGGACCGGTCACGGGGTGGGCCTCGACATCCACGAGGGGCCTTCGGTGGGGGCGGGATCGACTGCTATCCTTCAGCCGGGCAGCGTGGTGACCGTCGAACCCGGCGTCTACCTCCCCGCCCTGGGCGGCGTCCGCATCGAGGACACGCTCGTCGTGACCGCGACCGGTTGCCGCCCCCTCACCCGTTTCCCGAAAGAAGTGGCCGTCTGATGTCCGTCTCCACCAACGATCTCCGCAACGGGATGACCCTGAACCTGCCGGAAGGGCTGTTCAACGTCGTCGAGTTCCAGCACGTGAAGCCGGGCAAGGGCGGCGCGTTCGTGCGCACCAAGCTGAAGAACCAGCGCACGGGTGCGGTCATCGAGCGCACCTACCGCGCCGACGAAAAGCTCGAGCAGGCGATCATCGACAAGCGGGAGATGCAGTTCCTCTACCGCGACGGCGGCGACTACGTCTTCATGGACACCACCTCCTACGAGCAGCTCCAGGTGGAGACCGGGCTCCTCGGCGACGCCGCCAACTACCTGAAGGAGGGCGACGACGCCGTCATCCAGTTCTTCGGGTCCGAGATCGTCGGCGTGGAGCTGCCGGCCGCCGTGGAGCTCACCATCGCCGAGACCGAGCCCGGACTCCAGGGCGACCGGGTGTCCGGTGCCCGCAAGCCGGCCACCCTCGAGACCGGGCTGGTCATCCAGGTACCCCTCTTCGTCAATCCGGGCGAGAAGGTCAAGGTCGACACCCGGACGGGCGAGTACCTGACCCGGGCCTGAACCCGCAGCGCCGCCCCCCGGGGGGCGGCACCCACCCTCCTCCCATGAGCGCCGACCCCGCACCCCGCCACCAGTCCCGCGAGCGGGCCCTCACCCTGCTGTACGAGGCCGAACTGAAGGGGGAGTCCCCGGCCGACGTGCTGGCGGACCAGCCCGTGGCCCCCGATCCCTACGTCACCCGGCTGGTGTCGGTGGTCGCGGACCGCACCGCCGAGATCGACGCCCTGGTGGGCGGGGCGGCGATCGGCTGGGACCTCGACCGGATGGCCGTGATCGACCGCAACGTGCTCCGGATCGCCACCGCCGAACTGCTGGCCTGTGACGACGTGCCCACCGCCGTGATCCTCAACGAGGCGGTGGACCTGGCCACCGCGTTCTCGACGGACGACTCCGGCCGGTTCGTCAACGGGGTGCTGGCGACCGTCGCCGGGACCGTGCGGGGCGCCGGGACCGACTGAGCGGACGGGCCGCCGACGGCGCGGCCCACCCCCCCGGTCGCGGTGCGCGGCGGGTGTCGTGCGTCGGACATGCACCGCTCGACCGCGCGTGGCCGACAGACTGTGTCTTTCCGAGTGGAAGGCCGAGCGTGGCGAACGGGGGAGCGCAGTCCAAGAACCTGGTCCTCGCGGCGATGATCTTCGCCGTGTCGATGACGTTCATCGACCAGACGATCGTCTCGATCGCCGTCCCGCAGATCCAGCGGGAGCTCGGACTGTCGTCGACCGGCGTCCAGTGGGCGGTCAACGCCTACCTCATCTCGCTCGCCGCCTTCTTCGCGTACGGGGGCCGGCTGGCGGACACCATCGGTCACCGGAAGGTGGCCGTGATCGGTGTGGTCGTCTTCGCCGCCAGCTCGGCGCTGTGCGGGCTCACACCGAAGGGCGCCCCGGCCGAGGCGTGGATCGTGACCTTCCGGGCCGTCCAGGGATTCGGCGGTGCGCTGCTGTTCCCGGCGGCGCTGGCCGTGGTCGTCCAGACGTTCCCCCTCCGCGAGCGGGGCAAGGCGCTGGCCACCTTCTTCGGGATCGCCGGCGGCCTGACCGCCATCGGCCCGCTGCTCGGCGGCTTCCTGACCCAGTGGACGTGGCGGGCGATCTTCTGGGTCAACATCCCCGTGGCCGTCATCGCCCTGGTGCTCATCGTCGTGTCCCGGCCGGAGACGGAGTACCGGCCCGCACCGATGGACTACCGGGGCCTGGTCCTGATCGTCTCGGGCGTGTCGGTCAGCGTCTTCGGGTTCCAGCAGGCGGCGTTGTGGGGCTGGTCGAATCCGGCCATCGGCGGGTGCATCGCCGTCGGCATCGCGCTGCTGGTGGTGTTCACCCTGGTCGAGCTGCGCACCGAGGCGCCGCTGATGCAGGTGCGGATCTTCCGGGTCCGCCCGTTCCTGGTCGAGAACCTGGTGCTGGGTGTGTCGATGCTCGCCTTCGTGCCGGTGTTCTTCTTCGCCTCCGAATACGCGCAGATCTCCCTGGCGCAGTCCGCGTCCGAGGCGGGGCTCTTCCTCCTCTACTTCTTCCTGGGGTTCGCGGTCGCCGCCCAGATCGGCGGCCGGATGCTCGACCGTGGCGGCGCCAAGCGGCCGGTCGTGCTCGGCTGCATCCTGGCGGCGGTCGGCTTCTCCCTGTGGGCCGGCGAGGTCACGACGCTGCGCTTCGGGGCCCAGGAGTGGTACGTGGTGCTGGCGGGCGCCGGGATGGGATTCCTGCTGGGTCCGGCCAGCACGGACGCGGTCAACCGTGCCTCCACCCTGTCCTACGGCGAGGCGACCGGGATCACCCAGACGGTGCGGAACTATGCGGCGAGCCTCGGTCTCGCCATCCTCGGCACCGTCCTGCTGACGCAGATGCGCTCGCGCCTGACGGCGTCGTTCGTGGCCATGGGCGTGCCGAAGGACCGGGCGGCGGCACAGGCGGCGTCCCTGGCCCAGAACCACGCGGGCACCGGCGGCCCCGGCTCCATCCCGCACTTCGTCCGGCTCGACTTCGCCTATGCCACACGTGGCGTCCTCTACGGCATGGCACTGGTGATGGCGGTGGCGGCCGTGGTCGGCATGGTCGGCCTCCGCCGGGGGGTCCAGGAGGAACCCGTCGAGGGGGATCCGGTCCCGTCGCCCCCGGTCGCCGGCTGAGGCGGCCGCCGGCGCGGCCCGGGCGACGGCCCGGGCGATCGGATAGCGTGGGGCGCGGAAGTTGCCGGCGGGCTCCTTCGTTCCTTCGGGTCCCACCGGGTCGTCGGCATCCACCGTCGAGGTCAGGAGCACCATGAAGCGTTCGAGGATCCTTCCCGCC
>Ga0307372_10009141_pt1 | contig 13736 bp, 14 predicted proteins | sample OX1MG_FD_202533 | JGI IMG/M metagenome (GOLD analysis project Ga0307372, IMG submission 202533) | Soil microbial communities from Risofladan, Vaasa, Finland - OX-1 | ecosystem: Environmental > Terrestrial > Soil > Coastal area > Acid sulfate soil | place: Finland: Risofladan, Vaasa | collected...
GAAGCCCTCTGACGGACTCGAACCGTCGACCCCCTCCTTACCATGGAGGTGCTCTACCAACTGAGCTAAGAGGGCTAGTAGAGGCCATCGTATCGGCGCATAATTGGGAGCGTGGGTCGTTGGGGTCGGGTCATCCTCGTTGCGTTTGCGGCGCTCGCGTTCGCGTCCTCCGCGCAGGCGAAGCCGCAGCTCGGGATCACCGGCGACCTGCCGCGCTTCCAGACGCTGACCGGCCAGGACTCGACTGTGCACCAGGCGTTCCTCGGCTGGGGTCAGGGCCTCTCGTACGGGTCGCCGTTCGTCAGCCTTTTCGGGACGCTGACGCCGATCCCGATGATCCATCTCGGCACGAACCGCGGGACGAGCAAGAAGGAGGCGATCACACCCGCCCAGATCGCCGCAGGCGCGGGTGACGGATACCTCTTTGGCCTGAACGCGGCGATCGCGGAGTGGGGGAAGGGGATCTACATCCGGCCGATGGCCGAGATGAACAACTACACGGTCAACTGGTCCGGGTACACGAAGAGCGGAAAGCTGAAGGCGGGCCACACGCCGGCCGATTACCGGAAAGCGTTCGAGCGCATCTACCTCATCGTTCACGGCGGCTCCGCGGCGACGATCAGCGCCAAGCTCAAGGCGCTCGGCATGCCGGGGATCTCGCAGGACCTCGCGTCCAACCCGTTCCCCCGCGTGCGCGTCGTGTGGAGCCCCCTCGCCGGCGGCAATCCGCGCGTTGCCGGCAACGCAGCGCAGAACTACTACCCGGGCGCCGCATACGTCGACGTCGACGGCGGCGACATCTACGACGAAGTGCCGACTGACACGGCTCCGTGGAACGACCTCGAGGCGCTGTACAAGGCGTCGGTCGTCCACGGTCGGCCGTTCTCGGTCCCGGAATGGGGTCTCTCGGTCGACGATCCCACGTACATCAGGCACATGTGCACGTTCCTCACGACGAACACGAGGACGGAGGAGGCGGGCTTCTACGAGAGCCGCCCGGGATCGAAGTGGGACATCGAGCCAAAGCTGAAGAGCAAGACCGAGTACGGCGGCTGCCTCACGCCGCTCGGCGCGGCGGTCCCGGCCTGGGCGGCCGCGAGTAAGACGACGCCGCCGGGCAACACGTCGACGCAGCCGACGATCACCTTCACGGCCGGCGGACAGACGCTCGGCTCGGTGTCCGCACCGATCGGCGCCGACGAGATCGAGCTCGACATGGTCCCGGCGACCGGGATCATCGCGAAGGCGTACTGGATCCGCGGCGGCAAGTCACTCGGCCCGATGACGGTTCCGGCGGGAGCGACCGGCGCCGTCTTCGAGACGAAGTCGGGCGGCGCGGCGCCGACACCGCTCATCCGGCCGCGGGCCGGCACCGACTTCCACGTCAAGTGGACATCGTCGGGAACGATCACGGCCGCCTGGTGGACGCGGGTCGGGAAGCTGCTCGCCCAGATCCCGGTCACCGCGGGCGAGACGTCGATCGCGATGACACAAGGATCGTGAGTGGGGGCGGGAGGATTCGAACCTCCGTAGGCTGAGCCGACGGGTTTACAGCCCGTTCCCTTTGGCCGCTCGGGCACACCCCCGGGGCGCCGATTGTAGCCTCCGTCCATGCCCGCCCACGATGTCGCCGTCGTCGGCGCCGGCCCGGCCGGATCGACCGCCGCTTACCGCCTCGCGCGCGCGGGCGCGCGCGTTCTCTTGCTCGACAAGGCGCGCTTCCCGCGCGACAAGCCGTGCGGCGGCGGCGTCACGCTGCGCGCTGCGCGCATCCTCCCGTTCTCGATCGACCCCGTGGTCGAAGACGTGATCGACCGCGTCGAGTGTCGGCTCGACTTCGGCCCGCACTTCTCCCGCAACGCGCAGACGCCGCTCGCGTACATGACGCAGCGCAAGCGGCTCGACCACTTCCTGCTCGAGCGCGCCGCGGAAGCGGGCGCGGAAGTGCGCCAAGGCGTGACCGTCGACGCGCGCGAGCTCGACGCCGAGTTCGTCATCGGCGCGGACGGCTGCAACGGCACGAGCGCAAGGCAACTCGGTCTTGCCGGCGACGTCGTGCACGGGGTCGCCCTCGAGGCGAACTTCCCCCGCGACGAGCGGTACGCGCGCACGATGACCCTCGAGATCGCGTCCGTCCCCGGCGGGTACGGCTGGATCTTTCCCAAGGGCGACCATGTCAACGTGGGCGTGGGCGGCTGGGGGAGCGAGGCGCCGCGGTTGCGCGCGCACCTGCGCCGCATGTGCGAGGCGTACGGGATCGATCCCGAGTGTGCGACCGAGACGCGCGGCTACCGGCTACCGATGCGCCGCGGGGGCCTGCTCGTGTGTGGCAACGCCGCCGTGATCGGGGACGCGGCCGCCCTCGTCGACCCGTTCTCCGGCGACGGCATGTACGAGGCGTTCCTCTCGGCGAAGCTCGTCGCGGAGGCGGTCCTCGGCGGCGACCTGCCGTCGTATGCGGACGCGGTCGAGCGCTCCATCACCCCGCTCACACGCGCGGGCTGGGGCGCGAAGCGGGCGTTCGACCGCTTCCCGCGCACGACGTTCGCGCTCGCGCGCATGCCGTTCACCTGGAGGGCGGTGGAGAAGCTCCTCCGCGGCGAGCTCAGTCATCCCGGCGCCGCCCGCGGCGTCGAGAAGGGCGCGATCCGGCTCATCGACGCCCTTTCGCGCGCGGCGTAGCTACGAGGTCGGTCCCGGGTCGAACGCGGCGCTCGCCTCGTACACGATCGGCGTCCCACTCTGTTGCGGATCGCGCACGATGACCGTGACCATACGTTCCTGTGTCGTGCCGGACGGGGCGTTCTGCGTCACGGTTTGGATGAATGTTTCCACCTTGTACGAGCGGCCGTCGCTCCCTGTCGGGTTCGGGCTCTGCACCGGCAGGCAGTTCGCGGTCGTTCCGCAGCTCGAGATGGTGACATCGGGGCCGGTGGGGCTGAGGCTGTTGTAGTCGCTCAGGTACGTGCTGTCCGACGCCTTCGCGGTCGCGAGCTTCGTCGAGTCGAGACCGACGGCCGTGTAGGGGAGGGAGCTGTATAGCTCGAGCTGCGTCTCGGCGAGCGTCGCCGCCGCATTCGTCCGCGCCGACTTGTGCAGCGACACGAACCCCTCGTCGTAGGCGGCCATGAGCGCGAGCACGGCGACCGTGATCACGACCATCGCGACGACCAGCTCGATGAGCCCCTGCCCCTGCTCGTCGTGCAGCCTCGTCCGCATGGTCTAGCGGTGCAGGTAGAGGTGGAGGAGTGGGTGCCCGGCGAAGAGCGCGACCACCGCGCCGAGGGCGAGGAACGGGCCGAGCGGGATGCCCATCTTCCGGGCCGCCGAGCCGTGGCGGGCAAACAGGACGACCGCCGGAACGAGCGCGGCGACCATCCCGAGGAGGATCGCGACGGGCACCGTCCGGCCGAGCATCGCGCCCAGAAGCAGGGCGAGCTTCACGTCGCCCATCCCCATGCCGGCGGGATAGACGAGGGCTGCAAGGAGGAGGAAGCCGGAGGCGCCGAACGCCGCGGCCGCCCATTCGGGGCTCGGATTGAGCGCCGTCTGGGCGACGAGGACGATGACGGCCGCCGGGACGACGATCCGGTTCGGAATGATCCGGTGCTCGAGGTCGGTGGCCGAGACGGCGACGAGCGCAAGGCAGAAGAAGGAGGCGACGAGCGCCTCGAGGTGGAAGCCGAACTTCCAGACGCTCCCGGCCACGAGTAGGCCGGCCACGAGCTCAACCGCCGGATAGCGCAGGCCGATCCGGGCGCCGCACGAGCGGCAGCGGCCGCGAAGCGCGGCGTAGGACAGGAGCGGCACGTTCTCGTACCAGGCCAGCTCGTGCCCGCACGCCATGCAGGCCGAGCCTGGGCTGACGATCGAGCGGCGCAGGGGAACGCGGGCCGCGACGACGTTCAAGAAGGAGCCGAGGGCGAAGCCGGGGGCGAGTGCGAGGGCGGCGAGCGTCACGTCAGCTCGTGCCCGCCAGCCGGACGGCGGTCGCGGCGTACGGCGACGTGTCCTCCGGCTCCCCCTGGGGGCCGGACTGCTTGTTCCGTTGCAGCGTCACCCGGATGAGCGGCGCCCCGGTGTCGATGAGCTTCGTCCCGGGCGCAGGTGACTGGGAGACCACGATGCTGGCCGGATAGCCCGGCGCGCCGCCCACGACCTTCCAGGCGAAGCCCGCGTCCTGGAGCTGGCCTTTGGCGAAGACGAACGCCTCGCGGCGGAGGTCCGGGACGACGAGGGTCATCGGCGTGGACCGCAGCCGCGACGCGCTCGTGGGCACGACCGCCAGCTGGCGGCTGGCGGCGAAGCTGATCGCCGTCATCGCAAGCGCGGCGACGACGGCGGCGGTGAAGAGAAGCCGGCGCATGCCTTTCTTTTCGGCAGAAATCAGCCTCGGCTGAAGAGGACGACCGGGGTCTGCGTGACGACCGTGAATACCCGCCCGGAGGAGGGCATGATCGACCGGTCGGCCGCAACGACCACGGCAGGCGTCCGGATGCCGGCTGTCGGGGCATCCGACCAGGTGAAGGCCGTGCCCGCGAAGGCCTGGAACCAGGCCTCCTGCTGCGGCCAGGCGGTCGGGGGCTGGAGCTGGAGATGGAGGTGCGGCCCGGTTGCGTCCCCGGTGGCGCCGACGAGGCCGACCTGCTGGCCGGCAGTGAGCTGGGCGCCCGGAACGACGCTCTGGTCGAGGACGGCCATGTGGCAGTACGTCCACGTCTGGCCGTCGGTCGTCTGCATCGTCAGGCCGATGCCGCATTTGGGGTCGTCGTAGGTCCAGGAGCGGAGCACGGTCCCGTTCGACAGGGCGTAGATGGGCGAGCCGAGCGGAGCGGCGATGTCCACGGCCGGGTAGTCGTGATGGGTGTGGGAGGCGGAGACGACGCCGGGGCCCCCGCCGACCGGGAAGGCGTACCCGTCCTGGAAGGTCGCGCCGGCGAGCAGATCGGAGCCCGCGGGGGAGAAGGAGGCAGCCGCCGACGACTGCTGGGCGGCGGTGAGCGCGCCACGGGCTGCCGCAAGCGCACTCGAGGCGTGCGCCACGGCCGGCTGGAGCGCCAAGCGAGCCGAGAGGAGGGTCGCGCGAGCCTCGCGCGCCTCGAGCAGCTGCAGCCGCGCGGCGGCGTCCACAACGGCCTGCCTGGCGCCATCGAGGTTCTGCTGCATCCGGTCGAGGGAGAGGGGAGCCGCACCGTCGGTCTGGTACAGGTCGGCGAGCGAGAGCACCTCGTTCACGTACCAGTCGGCGTGGTTGTAGGCGAAGACGGCCCGGTGCAGGTCGGTCGGGGCGCCCGCGGCGGACAGGTAACGCGCTGCGGAGAAGATCGCGTCGGCCGCGTTCCATGGGTCGGCGATCCCGTCGCCGTTCGCATCCACGCCCCAGCGCATCCAGGTCGAGGGCATGAACTGCATCCAGCCGATGGCTCCGGCCGAGCTCGGCCCCATGTTCCGGCCGAAGTTCGACTCGATCTTGTTGATCGCGGCCAGCACCTGCCAGGGCACGTCGTACTCGGCGCCGGCCTGCTGCCAGAGCGAGAGCAGCTGGGAGTACGGGAGCGGCGCCACCGTGGCGGTCGCATCCGGGGCCAACGGCGTGACGAGCGGGGTCGGGACGACCGTGAAGGTGTCCGCACGGGCGCCGCCGGCGACGATGGCGGCGAGGAGGACGAGGGCGAGGAGCGCGACGCGCTTCATGGTCACCCAGCGGGGACGATGCGCAGGCCGGTCGCGAGCTGCTCGGACGGATGCTGCTCGACCTCGGCCTCCGCCGACGGGACCGCGGCCGGCTCGTCGGCTGCGTCCGCCGCCCGCCGGACCTTCTCGGCCCGTTCGAGCGCGACGAGGAAGTCGTGGCGGTGGGTGGCGGCGTTGGCTGCCACCTCCCGGTCGATGGAGCCGGCGAGCACGTGCTCGATGAGCGCCTGCGTGAAGGTCTGCATGCCGAAGTACTCGCCCTCGGCGACGGCGTCGGTGATCTCGTCGGCGCGGGCCTCGCGGATGAGCTCGGCGATGCGGGCGTTCATGACCATCGCCTCGATGGCGGCGACCCGTCCGCCGCCGACACGCGGAAGCAGCCGCTGGCTGACCACGCCGCGGAGGACACCGGCCATGATCGCGCGGATGACCTGCTGCTTCTCGGGCGGGAAGAACTCGACCATGCGGGCGACCGTCTCGGCGGCGTCGATCGTGTGCAGCGTCGAGAGCACGAGGTGGCCCGACTCCGCCGCCTGGAGCGCGGTCTGGGCCGTCTCGGCGTCCCGCAGCTCGCCGATGAGGATGATGTCCGGGTCCTGGCGGAGGGCACGCCGGAGCGCCTGGCCGAAATCCGTCGTATCCAGGCCAATCTCTCGCTGGTTCACGATGCAGCCCTGGTCGGGATGGAGGATCTCGATCGGATCCTCGATCGTGATGATGTGCTGCGTCCGCGTCTTGTTCATGTGGTCGATCATCGCGGCGAGGGTCGTCGTCTTCCCCGAGCCGGTGGCCCCGGTGACGAGGATCAGGCCGCGGTGCTCGTCGGCGAGCGTCTGGACGACGGCCGGGATCCCGAGCTGCTCGAGCGTGGGCACGTTCTTGGGGATGACGCGAAAGGCGAAGCTCGTTGCCCCGCGCTGGCGATAGGCGTTGACGCGGAAGCGCGGGAGATCCTCGTCCTGGTAGGCGATGTCGAGGTCGCCGGTGGTCTCGAACTGGGCTCGCCGCTCGGGGGAGCGCGCGCCGACCGTATCGAGGATGGACAGGAGCGCAGCCGCGTCGAGCGGGGCGGTTTCGACCGCGACGAGGCCGCCGTCCCGGCGAAGGACGGGTGGCCGCCCGAGCTTGAGGTGAATGTCGCTCGCCCCTTGCTCGACCGCGTGCCTGAGCAGGCCGTTCAGGTCCACGCCAGAGGGATCGGCTGCGGCGCTGCCCGGCTTTAGCCGGACCAGCTGTCGATGGCCGCGGGGTGGGGGATGAGGTCGGTGTTCTTCGGCGTCCCTGGCGGCATGTTGTGGAACGGGATCAACGAGCTCGTGCTTCCGCCCAGGCTGAGCGAATTGGCGAGCACAGGCCCCATGTTCGAGGCGCTGCCGGCGATGGAGTAGTTCGTGGTGACGTAGGCCGCGAACTGGACCTGCGAGCTCCCGCCGATGTTGATGCACCCCGAGGTCGTGAGTGAGCTCCCGGTTGAGTTGGCCCAGCATCCGGCGACGAAGACGATCCCGTTTGTGTCGGGCTGCCAGAAGGTCGTGCAGTTCGTAATGCCGCAGAACTTCGCGCTCCCGGTCGTACTGACACCGCCGGTGAAGTACATCGTTGCCTGGCCGGAGTAGGTAACGGTCCCGCTGAGGTTCAGGCTGCCGTCGAAAAAGAGGGTGCCGCTGACGAAGAGCGAGTTGGTCGAGTGTGTCCACTTGATCTCGTTCGTTCCGAGTTTGCAGTCGTAGTCGGAGTTGCCGAACATCACGGAGGAGATCGAGGCATCGCTGTTATTCAGCGTCGAATCGTTGTCGAACAGGTTTGCCGGGCACCCGGTCTTCGTGAGGCCCGCCTGGGTGGTGTAGGCCGCCGCGAGCTCGGCCCAGTTGCCGTCGTCGGGCGGGGTGTTGGTCGCTTTGCACTGAGGGTCCCAGGTACTCGGCTGGCCGATGCATGGCATCTCCGGCGTGATGTCGAGCGTGGGGCTGACCGAGCTCGCATAGATCGGCGAGTGGTTGCCGTCGCAGGCTCCCGTCCCGGGGGTGACGGAGTTGCACTTGTTGCCGACCTGCAGCGTCAAAATCTTCGACCCGGCCGCGCCGATCTTCGCGCTTCCGCTAACGGTGAGGTTGCCGCCCACTTTGAGCGAGCTGCCGGTGAAACCGACGCTGCCGCTGAGGCAGAGGTCGCCGCGGAGCAGCATCGGCACCGTGATGCTGACGCTGCCGCTGAGCGACGTGCACGATCCGGTGCCGTCGGCATAGAGGTAGTTCCAGACGTTGTAGTCGGCTGTCGACGTCGACGACGCCTTCGAAAGGACCTCTGTGATGGAGCGTGATATGCCGTCGGCCTGTCCGACCGACGTCAGCGACCACATGCAGTTGCAGGAGCCGCCCAAGAACGTCGCCGACCAGTTGGCGGTGCCACCGCCGGGCGCGGAGACGGACTGCGGTGTCGTCGTTCCCGGCAGCGCGACGTCTCCCGCGAAGATCGCGCCCTGCCCGTAGGCCATTGCGGTCTCGGCGAGCGCGAACGCCTGCTTCGCGTCCGCGGACTTGAGCGAGTTGCGTTGGTTGACCGCGCCGGGGATGACGAGCGCCGCCGTTGTGCCGGCCAGGATGAGCATGAGCATGAGCGCCATGACGAGGGCGACCCCGCGGTCATCCCCTGCGACGCGTTGCAGGAGCCGGCGCATCACGAACAACCACCGGCCCACACGACAGGAGCGAGCGCTGCGAGAGTGCCTGTACCGCCGGTGGCGCCGGTGAAGGTCGTCGACGTCGTCCCGGTGTAGGTGATGACTCCGTTAGGGGTGTTGAGCGAGCCGGAGGCGGGGAATCCGGCGGTGGTGCTCCCGACTGTGATCGTCGTCGCCGGAAGGACGGTCGCGCCGCCGGTGTTGGAGGTCGCCGCGACGTTGTGCATGGTGATGTAGTCGGTCGCGGAGGTCGCGTCCGACGTCCCGCCCGAGTCGACCCTGAGCGCCACCACCAGCTGCGGGTCCACGGCCCCCGTGGGCGTGTAACACGAGAACGGCGTCGCTGAAGTCACGCTCGAGGCGAGGGTCACGCCGGTGCCGGTGCACGTCGTCGCGGCGTAGCGGACGAGGTTGCCGCTCGTCACGCAATACGAGACGTTGCCGGTCGAGTGTGTGCACTGGCTCGGGATGCTGAGATAGACCCCGCCGCCGTTCGAGCCGGTCTTGTTCAGAAGGCTCGCCGTCGACGCGCAGCGGGCGTCGTATTCGAGCCGGGTCAGCGCGACAGTCACGTTCTGCTGGCTCGTCAGGCGGGCCTGCCCATCCGAGCTCGCCCGCGAGCCCGAGATGAAGATGTTCGCGAGGCCGCCCATGACGAACCCCATCACGACCATCGACACGAGCATCTCGATGAGGGTGAACCCCGATTGGGGCTGCAGGCGCGCGCGCGGCGTGAACGATGGCATCGCTCCTATCGATTTCGGTAGCCGCAAGGCCCCGCTTGAGGCTCTTGGAGCAGGATCACCCTCATCCGGGGGATGTCCGTCACCGGGCGAACCCCCTAATGGCCCCCTGGCTTGCTGCCGATACCTCAATCGAGGGATCGGATGAGCGACTCGAGCCAGGAACCCCCCTTCCTCCGCACCGTCCTGCCGACGGGCGGCGGCCTGCGCGCGCCGCTCGGCGGCGAGTACGGAGTCAACGAGCTCGCCGAGCTCGTGGCCGACCTCCTCGCCGCCACGCAGCTCGTGCCGGCCGACGAGCTCGCGGTCGCCCGCGGCCGCGCACGCCAGACCGGCTCTTTCGCTCAGGCCCTCGTCGAGGAGGGCATCGCCTCGAGCGACGGCATCGCCCGGATCCTCGCCGCCCGCCACCAGCTCCCCCTCGTCGACCTCGCCCTCGCAGACGTGGACGAGGCGGCCGCCCGCCTCATCCCGCTGCACGTGCTCGAGCGCGTCATCGCCATCCCGTACGGGCTCCGCGGGGACACCCTCCTCGTCGCGGTCGCCGACCCGGCCAACCTGCACGGCATCGACGAGCTCCGCCTCGGCACCCGGCACCCGGTCGAGCTCGGGGTTGCCTCGCGTGAGGACATTCTCGGAGCCGTCCGGAAGCTCGTCCGCAACTCGGAGGCGTTCGGCGCCCGGGTCGCGCTGGCCGACGAAGAGGACGACGACTACGAGCCCGCCGAGAGCGAGCACACCGATCTCGAGGCAGAGGACGGCGTCTCGGACGTCCCGCTCGTCCGCCTCGTCAACTCCGTGCTCTTCCAGGCCGCCGAGGACGGCGCCTCCGACGTCCATTTCGAGCCCCAGGAGGACGCACTCGTCGTGCGGTTCCGGATCGACGGCGTGCTCAACGAGATGCAGCGCATCCCGAAGCGGCTCATCCCCGGCGTCACCACCCGCCTGAAGGTGCTGGCGAAGATGGACATCGCCGAGCGGCGCAAGCCGCAGGACGGGCGCATCTCCCTCAACGCCGCCGCCGCCGGGCGCAACCTCGATATCCGCGTGGCGACCCTGCCGACGGTCGAGGGCGAGAAGATGGTCATGCGCCTCCTCGACAAGTCGCGGCGGCCGCCGACGCTGACCGAGCTCGGCCTCTCCGAGGACATGCGCGACCAGCTCTCGAGGCTGGTCACCCGCCCGAACGGCGCGATCCTCGTCACCGGCCCGACCGGCGCCGGCAAGTCGACCACGCTGTTCGCCTGCCTCAGCCAGATCAACCGGCCCGAGATCAACATCATCACCGTCGAGGACCCGGTCGAGTACCGCATGAGCGGCGTCAACCAGGTGCAGATCAACAACCGCGCCGGTATGACCTTCGCTGCCGCCCTGCGGTCGATCCTCCGCTCCGATCCCGACGTGGTGATGGTGGGCGAGATCCGCGACGGCGAGACCGCCAAGATCTCGATCGAGGCGGCACTCACGGGCCACCTCGTGCTCTCGTCGCTGCACACGAACGACGCGCCGGGCGCGCTCACCCGCCTGAACGAGATGGGGGTGGAGCCGTTCCTGACCGGTGCGGCCGTCAGCGGCGTCCTCGCCCAGCGGCTCGCCCGCAAGCTCTGCACGCACTGCTGCGAGATGTACAGCCCGTCTGTGGACGAGCTCGTCGCCGCGCGCGTCTCGCCCGATATTGCCGCCTCGGTGGACGGCATGGCCTTCTACCGCAAGCGCGGCTGCCCGCGCTGCAACCAGACCGGCTACCGCGGCCGGATCGGCATCTTCCAGCTCCTCGAGATGACCGAGGAGCTCGCGTCTCTCGCCGCTGCGAAGGCGCAGCGCGAGGAGATCGAGCGCGCTGCGCTCGCGACGGGCATGCGGACGATCTGGGACGACGGGCTCGCCAAGGTCGCCGCCGGGCTGACCTCGGTCGAAGAGCTCGCCCGCGTCTCGGTCTAGACCGCTTGCCCGAGCGCGTAGGGCGCCTGCCCAACGGCACGGGGGTCGGCGACCGTGAGCCGGCGGAGCACGGCCACGAGATAGACCCCCAGGGCAGCCGTCCACAGGAGGTAGAACGCGCTCGCGGCCGTTCCCACGAGGAAGCTGTTCGTCACGATGAGAGAGACCGAGGCGGCGAGTGTCGCGAAGGGAAGACGGCGCTGCATCTTCACGTCCCAGGCGAGCAGCGCCATCAGCAACGGCAGGTGGTAGTAGTAGTTGTCCACCGGGTCGAAGACGCAGCGGACGAGGAACAGCAGCGCGAGGAGGGGGAGCGCGTCTTCAGCGCGAAGCCCGCGTCGGTAGGCGATGACCGTGAGCGGGAAGGCCGCCAGCACGATGGCCGGATGCGTCGACCGGGCGAGCCAGCCTGGAAGGGTGTGCCCGAGGAGATACCACCAGCTCTGCACGAAGGTGTCGTTCGTCGCAGTGGCCGCGTGCTGCGACACCGATGCGAAGCCGCCCGGGTCGGCGAGCAGCTGCGGCAGGGTCAGAAGGGTTGCCAGGCCGGCCGCGGCTCCGACGACGCGCCATCGGTACGGCCGTCCGGCCGCGAGCGCCGTCGGAGGCAACGCGATGACGGCCCACTGCTTCGTGGCCAGCGCCAAACCGAGCAGGACCGCCGCGGCGACGAATCGGCGGCGCATCGCGGCGACGACCGCCAGAATGCTCAGCGCGGCGCAGAGGACTTCCTCCGGATGGCCGAGTGAGACGGCGTTCGTCGCTGCCGGCGATGCAACCGCGAGTAGGACGACGAGTATGGCCACCGGCCAGCGCCTCGAAGCTGCGGGGAACGCGCGCAGGAGGACGACGCCGAGCAGACCCGCCGCGATGAGGCAGGGAATCGCGCCGGCGCGGTAGCTCGCGAGGCTGCCTGCGCCGAACAGATGGGCGCCGGCGACGAACGGGGCGCGGGCGAGAATCGCGATCGGCCCCATCAGCGGCTGCGGATGGACGGTCAGCGCGCCCAAGACGTGCCCACCGGCGAGGGCGTCGACTGCCGCGGCAGCGTCGTGGGGATAGTCCCCGACCTCTCCGCGGTACCAGCTGACGCCGATCGCGGACAGGACGGCCAAGGCGGTCAAGCCCACGGCGGCGCGCGGACGAGCGAGAAGCGTCATGGCCTATTCGGCGTAGACGTCGCAGCCGAGGTACATCAGCGACTCGACCGCTTCGGTGACGAATGCCGTCGCCTGGTGGGCGTCGGCGAATGTGTACGGGCCTGGCTGGACCGGGTCGCCCTGCGGGGGGTAGACCTCGGTCTCGACGACGCACGAGTCGCCGTAGTCGACCGCGCGCAGCACGGCGATGGAGCGACCGTCGCGCTTCGCGTGCCGAAGGAAGAGCTCGCGGGCGGCGGGTTGCTGGCGGAGGAGGCTCACGCGCCGGTTCCGGTGAACGGCGGTGCCGTCACCGACGCTGCCGCCGCCTGGGCGACGACGTCCTTGTCGGTGAACCCGTCGATCCGCTCGACGAGGGTCCCCGGCCTCCGGTAGATCAGGACACCGGGAGCCGGCAGGAGGCCGCCGCCGGGGAGGGCTGTGGTCAATGCAGCAGCGAGGGGGTTGTCGAGGAGGCTGATCCCGACGAAGCCGACGCGCGCGTCGGACGCGCCCGCCTTGGCTTCGGCATACGAGATCGCGTCGGTCGAGGACTGGGGATCGAAGACGGAGACGACGACGATGCGATGCGTCCGGAGCGCCTGGTCGATCACGGTCGGCAGCCCGTTCTTCGCGACGACAGGTGCCTTGGGGGCGGCGTGCTTCGCCGGCCGGTGGGCGGGCGTCGCGGGCTTCGTCGCCGTGGCGGCGGTCGTCGACGTCCTGTGTGGCGCCGTCGCGGCCGGGATCGTGGGCGCGGCGGGCTTGCTGACGACGACGGGCGGAGCGGCCGCCTGCTTCGGCTTGAGCGCGAGCATCGACGCGCCTCCGGCGGCAGCGATGACCGCGACGAGCGCGAAGATCTTGATCGGGCGGCTGACGGTCAGGTCCACGCTGTTCCTATCGGCACGCGCGGGTGACCGCTTTACGGCTAAGAGCGCCTTTCAAAATGCGTTCTCCGAGTGGAGGAGCTTGAGGCAGATCAGGCTGCAGCCGATCGCGAGGAAGGCTTCGTGGATGTCGTCGCGGCGTTCGTAGCGGACGCGCAAACGGCGGTACTGGTGCAGCCAGGCGATCGTGCGTTCAACGACCCAGCGCTGCTTGCCGAGCCCGGAGCCGTGCGGCGCCTTCGGGGCGGCGATCCTCGCCTGGATGCCGCGCCGGCGCAGCTCGCGGCGGCCCTCGCGCGAGTGGTAGGCGCGGTCGCCGTAGAGCCGCTTCGGCCGGCGGCGGGGACGGCCGCGCCGTCCGCGCACGGGCGGGATCGCATCGACGAGCGGGATCATCTGCGTGATGTCGTTGCGGTTGCCGCCGGTCAGGCCGACCGTGAGCGGACTGCCACGACCGCAGGCGATCAGGTGATGCTTGGAGCCGCTGCGGGAGCGGTCGACCGGGCTCGGCCCGGTTTTGGCGCCCCCCCAAAAGCGCGCACGTGCGAGCTGTCGATCACCGCCCGCGACCAGTCGATCAGATCCGCCTCGTTGAGCTTCGCCAACAGCAACTCGTGCAGCCGCTGCCACACCCCGGCCTCCTGCCACT
>Ga0307372_10009143_pt1 | contig 13734 bp, 12 predicted proteins | sample OX1MG_FD_202533 | JGI IMG/M metagenome (GOLD analysis project Ga0307372, IMG submission 202533) | Soil microbial communities from Risofladan, Vaasa, Finland - OX-1 | ecosystem: Environmental > Terrestrial > Soil > Coastal area > Acid sulfate soil | place: Finland: Risofladan, Vaasa | collected...
CAGCACAAAGGCTGCCTGGCGCAACCTGCGGGCAGGGTGCACGCCGACTCCTTTCCAGTTCCCTTTCGGCCCGGAAAGCGAAGCGCCCCTGAATGACCCCGCACGGCGGATCGGGGAGGCAGCGTGATAACTGACGGTTTCTCATCGGCCGACATCGACACGAGAGTGCCTGGGCGTAGGCGGCAACCTCGTGTGGCTTGTCGAGGTAGAAGGCGCTGGTCATGTTCTCGCCGTAAACGATGTCAGGCAGCTCGGCGGCAGGGAAGCGCAGCAGGTGGAACATGCCGTACATGGCGGGATGCGGGCCCCCGGCGAATGGCAGCACCTGCAGGGTGATGCTGGGCGTCCCGGCGGCCTCGATGAGGCGGGTGAGCTGGGCGCGCATAACCGCGGCCCCGGCGGCGGGACGGCGCAGGACCGCCTCGTCGATCACCACCCACAAGTGTGGCGGGTCGGAGCGGGACAGGACTTGCTGGCGGGCCATGCGCAGGGCGACCCTGCGGTCGGTCTCCTCCGCGGCAGCGTCGGGGTACCCGGCGATGGCGAGGGCACGCGCGTAGTCGCTGGTCTGCAGCAGGCCGGGCACGCAGTGCGGCTCGTAGCCGCGGATCAGTTCCGCGGCCTGCTCCAGGCCGGGGAAGACACGGAACCAGGTCGGCAGGACGTCGGTGTAGCTGTGCCACCAGCCAGGCTTGTTCGCCTCGCGGGCCAGGTCCAGGAAGGCGCCGATCTCGCGGATGTCGGTGATGCCGTAGGCCATCAGCAGGCTCTTGACGTAGTTCAGCTTGAGGCCGACCTCGGCTTTTTCCATGCGGCGGATCGTCCAGGCCGAGGCGTAGACCGTGTCAGCGGCCTGCTCGTGGGACAGTCCCGCTTTCTCGCGGAGCGCCTGCAGCTGCCTGCCGAGGATGATGCGCAGGACGGTCGGGCCGTCGGGTGCCGGCATGGGCATCTGCCACCTCCCGCTGCCAGCGCCTGCGCTTAGTCTGCCACCTTCATGTGCCTAGTCATCATGTGTGCTGCCATTCCGCTGCCCGTGTTCTGGTTTGTTCAGATATGCCTGCTTGATAATGCTAATTGCAGACGCAATGGTTGGACGCGTGGCAACCGGAACGACACGAGCTGGGACCCAAGGTGACCGATGCGCGGCCGCACGTACCCATGCGGCCTTCCACGCCAGCGCTCCGGCAACGGCGGCCTCCGCGCCGTCCGCGCCCCGTGAATGGCCACGAACCCAGCAGCCGGCCTCTCCGCGGCGCGCGGGGAGCGGGCGGCGCACGCGAGGCACAGAGCATTGCCCCGGTCACCGGTCTGTGGCCGCCCAGGCGCGAATGCGGCGCCGCGGAGCGTACGGCTCCGCCCAGCGCATGACCGAGGCAGGAAGGGAACTAAATGCCCACCAGCGGTGGCCAAAGCCACGTCACAGGCCCGTCAGGGACGCCGCCGATGCCGGCCCTGCGGTGGCGGCGGGTATTCCCCGGGGAGGAACGGCAGCTTGCCGCGCTGCGCGCGTGGCTGGCGTCGCTGCTTCCCGACTGCCCCGCCCGGGCCGACGTGACCAGTGTCGCGGTCGAGCTGGGCACCAACAGCATCCGCCATACGGCCAGCGGCCGTGGCGGCTGCTTCGCCGTGGAGGCCACCTGGTTCGGGCCGGTGGTGCGAGTAGCGGTCGCCGACTGCGGCGGCCCGGCAGAGCCGCGGGTGATCGATGACCCGCTAGGTGAGCATGGCCGTGGCCTGGCCCTGGTGCGCGGGCTGTCCTTGCGCACAGGGACGTGTGGTAACCATCGCGGGCGCCTGGTCTGGGCCGATGTCCCCTGGGGTGACGCGGGCGCCGCGGAACCCGCGTCACCCCAGGACCGGTACGAGGCGGCGATCCGCGACGGCCAGGCGGGCCTGGCGAGCCGGTTCGCGGGGGTGCCGGCCTGGTTCGGTCGGTCCACGCTGCAGTGGTGGGCGCTGGCCGGCGGTGAGCTGGTGGCTGCCCCCTCGGCGCAGGAACTGGCCAGCGTGCTCGGCCGCGTCCTGGACCGCCCCCCGCCACAGCGGGCTCCTGCGGCGGGGGATGCGGTCGGCGACGACGCCGGGACGGCCCCGGCTGCTGGCCGGGATTACCGGCCTGACAGCCTCGCGCCGCAGTTCCCGCCCGGACCCGCCCCGGTGCCCCGGGATGGGCGGGACGGGATCCGTCCGGGCTGGTATGGCGGTCCGCGCACCGTCATTGGTGGATGCAGGCCAGGCGCCAGGACCCGGCGGCCTGCGACGCTCGGCGGCCTGGGCTTGCCGGCTGCTGCCGGTAGCGGATGCTGACTCGCGATGGCAGGAAGGTGCCGGCGATGAGCGGCCTAGGGCCGGGCAGGCAGCCGGGTGAGCAGCACCTGATGACGCTGCGGGGTGAGCTGGCCAGCCGGGGGGTGACCTGTGATCTGCGCGACGGCGGCAGGCAGCTGCGGCTGCCCGTCTGGTACCCGGGTGCGAGCACCGCAGATGAGCCTTTCGACAGCGTGGCCGTGGCCTTCCTCAGGGGCGAATGGTGGTACTGCTGGCCGGAGGTCACGCCGATCAGTCCCGTAGCCCCGGTCAGCCAGGCAGCAGAGGCCGTCATCAGCGAACTCCGCCTCGGCGACGGCAACGGGGAGGGCGGGGAGGTCGCGGATCCGGCCGTCTGGCGGATGCTGCGGCAGGCGCGGCTGGAGATCTTCCGGCCGTATGCGCCTGGCGGTGCGCCGGCCCGTCTCGCAGCGGCGCACGGCCGGGCACCCGGCGGCGGCTGCCAGCCGGCGGCCCCGCACGGCCAGCGGGCAGACGGCACCGGGCCGGGCGGGACCATGCCGTCAGGCGGCCAGGCAGGCGGCCCGCTGCGGGCCGTTGCCGCGGAGCTGGCTATCGCCGGTTTCGGGGTGGACGTCGTGGACCGCTGGAGTGATGGCCAGCCCGCGGTGCTGGCGGTCACCAGCCCGGCGACCGGGGCCTGCGCCGAGGTCACCGCGCACGGCACGGAACTGGAGCCGCGGTACCGGACCGGCCCCGCCGACGCTGCCGGGCTCATCACCGCGCAGGTCACTGCCGTCCTGACCGCCAGCGCAGGAGATGACACGCCCGGCGGGCCGGTCACTGCGTGGCGGCCGGCGGAGGCGGGCCCAGAGGAGCGGCGGGTGCTGCTGGCGCGGTTGCAAGCCGGGCTGGCCGGGCTGGGCGTGCGGGCGTCACCGCAGCCGGGCGGGCAGTCGCTGGGGATCTGGCCGGGCCTGTACGCCGGCGTCAGCCAGGACGGCACCCGGTACGGACGGACCGCGGAAGGCGGGATCCGCACCCACCCCGCCAGTGACGCAGACGGCGCCGCCCGGCGCATCGCCGCATGCCGCGACATGCTGGCCGGCGGCGCGAGCGGGTGGCTGGTGTGACCGGCGCGCCCGGCAGCGACGGGAGACTTCAGGCCCGCCCGGCCGGCGCACGCCCGTCAGCGGACCCGGCGCGGCGGAGCTTGCCGCACGCACAGGAGACGCTGGTGACGTGGCCTGAGCTGATGTCGCCGGGCCGGGCGCTGGAAGGGCTGCGCGCGGAGCTGGCCGCCCGGGGCCTGGCCACGGTCGGCATGACCATCACCCGGCTGCAGGGGATGCTCACGCTGGCCGAGGGTCCTGGTGTGGAGTACCACTGCGGCTGGCTGTTCTGGCCCGCGGGACGGCTCAGCATCAGCGGGCGCCCGCTGTATGCCGTGCACTGTGCCCGAGATCCGGCCGGCGCGGCCCGGCGGCTTGCCCTGCCCGAGCACCGGGACGGCAACGCGACAGCACGGCCGTGAACCTGCGACCGTCACGGCCCTGCCGTCCAGCCGCGCACGACAGCTACCGGGACGCCGGGCCCGCCCTCCGTTGACAAGAAGAGGACGCATTCCGCGTGAGTGAGACGAGCAGGTCATCGCCGTCTGGGCCGCCTCATCGCGGCCGCCGGGAGAGGATGGCCGCCACGGTCGGCGACGTGGCCCGCCTGTACCGCCAGGGCCGGCTCGGCGAGATCGCGGGCCTGGGTGCCCGCGGCATCACCGAGATCGAGGCCGGCCTGGTTTTCGCCGGGCTCCTCCTCGACGCCGGCCCCCCGCCACGACAGCAGCCGCATGCCCGCCGGACCATGACGCCGGCCCGCGCTGCCGGCACGCCCGACTGCCCGGTAAGGCGACCCGGCCATGGCCCGGGCTGAGCCGGGCTGGATGCCAGGGCAGGCCGCATGAGCGACTCCGAGAACATCGCCGCGATGCAGCGGGAACTTGGCCGCCAGCTCGCGGCCCTGCGGCGCGGGGCCGGGCTGACCCAGGAAGGCATTGCGGCCCTGGCGGGATTTTCCCGGTCCACGGTATCGGTGGCCGAGATCGGCCGGCAGGCTCATGCCCGCGAGTTCTGGGAGGCCTGTGACAAGGCCCTGGCCGCCGGCGGCGTGCTGGCCGCCGGCGTTGATCAGGTCGACGCGGTCCGGGACGCCGAGCAGCGTGCCGCGGCCCGCGCGGCGCAGGAAGCACGCGAGGCCCGGGCGCTGGCCGCGCTCGGCGCGGCCCGGCAGCACGGCGGCGTCACGGCCGGGGTGACCGCGGTCCAGCCCTGCCCGCACTGCGGTCAGGAGGTAACCGTCCTCACCACCCTCCTCGCCGAGCCGCGCCAGCACGCTGAGCACCCGGGTGGGCCAGTCACGGCGGACCGGTGACCGCCTGCAGGCCTGTCCGGCGCGGCTGCCGGACGAATCCCGGTGGTCCGGCACGACCGCCTGCGGGCTGGCCTGGCTTGCTGCCGGCCGGGCGCGCCCGCGCGGTAGCCCCCGTGCCGCGGGCGCGCCAGTGAGGGAGGGGCGCGCCGGGCTGAGGCCGCTGCCCGGCCTGGCGCGCCCCTCGCCAGCCCGGGCCCTTCCGCCCAGCCGATCTGGAGGACGGGCGTATCCGCTTCCCCGAGGAGAGCGCAGTGGAGGAGTTCCGTTACATCGTGGTCGGCGCTGGCACTGCCGGCTGCGTGCTGGCTGCCCGGCTGTCCCAGGACGCGGGCGCCCGGGTCCTGTTGCTGGAGGCCGGGGGCCCGCAGCGGACCCGCGCTATGACGGTGCCGGGCACATGGCCGGACAACCTCGGGTCTCCGGCCGACTGGGCCAGCGTCACGACCAGCCAGGCCGACGCGGGGCCGGTGACCTGTCCCCGGGCCGGGGCCGGGGCGGGTCGGGCGCGATCAACGCCATGGCCCACGTGCGCGGGCACCGGTCGGTCTACGACGGCTGGGCCGCGGGCGGGGTGCCCGGCTGGGGCTCCGCGGACCTGCTGCCGTATTTCCGGCGCAGCGAGCGGACGCAGGGACGCGACCGGCGCTGCGCGGAACCGCGGGCCCGGTGCGGGTCGGTGCTGGAGGCGGGCCGGCATCCGGTTGCCCGCGCATTCGCGGCCGCTGCGCGAGCGTCAGCTACCTCCGCGGCGGGCACCCCGCGGCGATACTGCGGCTTGCCCTGCCCAGCGGCACCTGCCCTGATCCGCGGGCAGCGCCTGGCCAGTGGCGGCCTTGTCGCCGCCCAGCAGCAGCGCGGACCGGCTCGGGTCGAAAGCGAAGATGATCCTGATCTCGGAGCGGCCCCCTGATCCTGGGCGTAGCTCCTTCTGGCCCCCATCGCCCATGCGGTTTCCGCAGGTAGACGCCTGATCAAGCACGATAAGCAACGCGGCACGGCACCGATTCTTGTCGGCCATCCAGCAGAGCACGCCGCAGTACGCTCAGGTCACCGCTGCCTACTCGCTCCGCCGGAGAAACGCATGAGTCACTGGCTGGCCCGCAGGCTGTTCCCGGTGCTCGCCACGGCCGGCCTGGTGACCATCGGGCTGGCCTCGACGATCTGGTGGGGGCCCGAACTGCTCGGCCGGACGGCCTGGGCGCTGCCGCATGACCTGTGGGGGACGATGGTCGCCGCCCGGCGGCTGTGGCAGCTGAACTGGGGCGGCCTGTACACATCACCCACCGGCCTGGTCGGGTTCCCCGGCGCGGCGGTGATCCTTGTCCCGGTCGTGGCCGTCATCGACGCGGCGGGACTGTCGCTGCGGATTCCGGGAGCGCATAACGCCCATCCGGGTGCCTGGCTGCTCGCCGGGCCCTACGAGATCGCCATCTCGGCCGTAGCGCTCTTCGCCGCCGACGCGCTCGCCGAGCACCTGGGCGTGGCCCGGGGCCAGCGGGCCCTGCTCGCCGCCGCGAGCGCGGTGGCGCTGTGGAGCGTCTCGGTGCGATGGGGCCATCCCGAGGACGCCGTGGCGGTGGGTTTGCTGCTGCTGGGCATCCTGGCGCTGGCACGCTCCCGGCTGCCCCGGTCCGCGTGGCTGATCGGGGCGGCGGCCGCGGTGCAGCCGCTCGTGCTGCTCGCGCTGCCGGTCCTGGTGATGGTCATCCCGCCACGGCGGCTGCCAGGTCTTCTGGCCAGGGCAGCTGTCCCTGGCGCGCTGCTGCTGGGCGCCGCCGTCGCGGCGAACTGGTCGGCCACCCTCGGCGCGGTGAGCCGGCAGCCCAACTGGCCGGCCCTGGACCACCCCACCCCGTGGATCTTCCTGGCCCCGCACCTGGCTCACGGGGCGGTCGCCTCCGGGCCCGCCAGGATCCTGGCCATCCTCGTGGCCTGCGGCTGCGCGGTCGCCGCCGGGCGCGGCTGGCAGCGGGCGCGGGAGACGGGGCCGTGGCGCCCGGAGATGCTCCAGCAGGTGCTGTGGTGGGTCGCGGTGACGCTGGCGCTCCGCTCGGTGTTCGAGCCCGTGATGGTCGCCTACTACCTGTGGCCGGTGCTGGCGGTGGCGCTGATCACGGCCGCCACGACCTGGTCCAGCCTGATCGCGACCGCCGTCGCCGCGGTGACACTCACCTTCGCCTCCCAGGTCCCCTGGCGGGGCCCGTGGATCTGGTGGACCCCGATGATCGCGGGCCTGGGCATCACCCTGTACCTGGCCCGCGTCCGTCCGCGACGACCGAGCGCAGCCATCGTTCAGCCGGACGGATGAGGAACGTGACGCGACGGAATCGAGGATGGTAAAGGAGCCGGCAAGCTGCGGTATGGGTAACGCCTGGCCCGTGCCCGGACGTCCCTTTTCATGTTAAAACTGAAAATATGACATGCACGTCCGCGACGAGGCGAACAGGGCTGATCAGATGGGACTGACCAGCCCGGCACTGGCGGTTACGCTGGCGGTCACGGTCACGGTGCTCCTGGCGGTGATCCTGCTGGGCTGGCGGCGGCTGGCCGGCCGCGGGGTGCGCTACATCGCGCTGCGGATCACGGCGGCCTGCGCGCTGCAGGCCAGCGTACTGAGCCTGGTGTTCGTCCTGGTGAACAACTCGCTGCTCTTCTACTCCTCCTGGTCTGACCTGGTGGGCGCCGACACCGGCGGCGGGACGGTCCTGGCCGTGCAGGGCGTCAGCGTCGACGCCGGCAATCGAGTGGACGTGCTGAGCCGGTCGGCCGTCACCGTGCCGGGCGTGCCGCAGGCCGGCGGCCACCTGGACAGGGTGCGCATCCATGGCGCGCTCTCGGGCCTGACCGTTCCCGGTCGCCTCTTCCTGCCGGCCGGATACCGCCGCGGCGCGAACGGCGGCCAGCGCTACCCGGTGATCGTCGTGATCACTAACCAGGCAGCTAACGACAGCTCGCCGTACGGGGCCCGCCGCCTGGCCGGTGCCGCGTCCGCGCAGATCGCCGCCGGCCGACTGCAGCCGGTCATCCTGCTCTTCGTGCCCGCCCGGCTGAGCCGGTCCGACCAGGGCTGCCTGAACCAGCCGGGCGGCATCCAGGGGGAGACGTTCTTCGCCCAGGACATTCCGCGGGTGCTGCAGACCGCGGTGGACGCCAGTACCTCGGCGAGCCAGTGGGCGCTGCTCGGCGACCGGTCGGGCGGCTACTGCTCGCTGCAGCTTGCCCTGGACGACTCCACGGTGTTCTCGATCGCCGTGGCGCCGCGTGCCAGCTATACCCGGCCTCCCGGGGCCGGCGTCGTCGCCAGCAGCCCGCAGCTCAGGCAGCAGGACAATCTGATGTGGCAGCTGCAGCACCTGCCGCCCCAGCCGCTGTCGGTGCTGTTCGCCGGGCCGGGGACCGCGTCCGGGCTCGGCCCGGCCCGCGGGCTCGCGGCGCTGGCGCGGCCCCCGATGCGCGCCGCGTCGGTCGGCCTCGGTTCCGGCCGCTGGCCGCTGGCCCCCGTCCTGGACTGGATAGGCGCCACGCTGCCGGCGCGCGCCGCACTTGCCGCGGCGGCGGGGTAGGGGGCGGCGATGGGACTGGACAGTGGCCTCTTCGAGATCATCATGGTCGTCGCCGCGGCGGCCTCGCTGGCGGTCGTGGTGTGGCTCTGGCCGAAGGCGGCGGGTCAGCACGCGGCGCACCTCGCCGCCCGGCTGGGCCTGATCGCCGGCAGCCAGCTGCTCGTGATCGTGACGTTCCTGATCTGCCTGAACGGTTACTTCGGTTTTTACGGGTCCTGGGCGCAGCTCCTGGGTGGCACCAGCCCCTCGACGGTGGCCGCCGCCGCGGCCCGGCCCGGCGCCGCGGGCGGCCCGAGCGACGGTCAGGTCCGCTCGCTGGTCGTCAACATGACCGAGCCCGGGCCCGTGCCCGGCGGCCAGGTGCTGCCGGCCGAGGCGCCCCGATATGCCGCCGCCGGCCCCGGCCTGCACCGGCGGCGGGTCACCGTGCACGGCCAGCCCCAGTACGGGCCCGTCGCGGGATCGGGGGTCCCTGGCCTGAGCGGGCTGAGCAAGCGCGTCAGCACCAGCCCCGCCGTCGTCGGCCGCCTGCTCATGGTGTCGATGACCGGCCAGCAGACCGGGATCACCGCGCGCGGGGCCTACGTCTACCTGCCACCGCAGTACTTCCAGCGCGCCTACGCCCACGCCCGGTTCCCCGCCGTGCTGGCGCTCACCGGGTATCCGGGTGCGTCCTGGAGCATCGTCAAGCGCCTCGGCCTGCCATCCGAGGCCGCCCGGCTGGTCGCGGCCGGCCGGATGCCGCCGGCCATCTACGTCATGATGAACGTGTCGGTGGTGATGCCGCGAGACACCGAGTGCACCAACGTCCCGGCGGGCCCGCAGGTGGAATCGTTCTTTGCCCAGGATGTGCCGCGAGCGATCGAGCAGTCGTTCCGCGTCCAGCGGCTGGGCTCGGCCTGGGGCCTGATCGGCTACTCCACCGGCGGGTACTGCGCGGCCAAGCTGGCCATGCTGAACCCCTACCAGTTCCACTCCGCGGTGTCCCTGGCCGGCTACTACGTCGCGCTGCGGGACAACACGACCGGCAATCTCTACGGCGGCAGCCTCGGCTACCGGCACGAGAACGATCTCGACTGGCGGCTCGCTCACCTGCCCGCTCCGCCGATCTCGCTGCTGGTCACCTCCAGCAAGATCGGCGAGAAGACCTATCCGGGCACCATGGCGTTCCTGCGGCTGGTTCACTCGCCGATGCAGGGCTACTCGCTCATCCTGGCGCAAGGCGGCCACAACTTCGGCAGCTGGCAGCGGGAGCTGCCGCAGTCGCTGACGTGGCTCGGCCGGCGGCTCCGGCCCGCGGTGCCGAACCAGGCCCAGGTCCTCCTGCACAGCTAGCCGCCAGGTCAAGCTCAACACGTCACAGCTGCGTCACTTTTAGGCGTCAACCTGTTACCCTCTGTGCTCAGCGTCGTTTACCGGTGCTAAGACGCCGAGCCAGCGGGGGAGCGGTCGTGACGATATGGCTAGCCAGCGGACCGGAGCCGGGGGTCGGGCCGACGGCCCCAGGGGGCGCCGCGGCCGGGTACGCCCCGGCGCAGGAGCCCGACCTGACCGCCTACCGGTCGGCGGTGACCGACCTGGTCGCCTCGTTTGAGCGAAGCGGCGCCGGAACCAGCGCCAGGATGGCGCAGCGGTTCCTGTCCGGCCGGATCGCGGCGCCTGACCTCGCCGCGGTCCTGGCCCGGACCCCGCAGGGCACGGCCGGGGCCCTGGAACGGCTCCGTTTAGAGATTCAGAGCTACCGGCCCAGCGCGCGCAGCTCGGCCACGAGCCTGGCTTCCCTGACCCGGATCTCGCTGCTCGCCCAGATCGACGCGATGTGGTGGGGCCGCCAGCCAGCCTTCCCGACCGACGACGCCGTGCTGGACGCCCCCGAACTGCTGGACCTCGACGCCCTCGCCCAAGGCGGGCTCCTGCGCTTCCGGTACCGGCATCAGGCCTCGTCCCTGGTGGGCCGGGCGGCCCGGTCGGTCGAGCGGCGGGCCCTGCCCGGCCGCAGGCCGATGACGGCGGGCCTGTGGCTCGCCCGCGCCCGGCCGCAGGCGGTGGCGCTGCTGAACCAGATCGCGGCCCGGTTCGCCGAGCTCGCCCCGCCCGGCACACCGCCGCTGTGGGTCACCAGCCTGGCCCGCAGCGTTGAGCACCAGCGGCGGCTGCGGGCGCTCGGCTACGCCGCGTTGCTGCCCAGCTCGCACTGCGTGGGGTACGCGGCGGACGTCGAGATGGCGTGGTTCCGCCGGTTCGGCGCGCACCAGGTCCTGCAGCAGGTCCTCCTGGAGCAGCAGGCGACCGGGGACGTTAACGTCATCGACGAGGGCCAGGCCTGGCACGTCTGCCTGCGTCCCGGCGTGAGCTACGGATCGCGCCTGATGCCGCCGGACCGGACGGGCGGCTGACCGATGTGCGGGATCGCGCTCATGCTCGGCCCGGGGGTCGAGTACGCCGGAGACGGGGTCTTCCGGCCCATGCTCGACGTGCTGGCGCCCCGCGGCGAGGTTCTGGAGGTCCGCCGCCAGCCCGGCCTGCTGGCGGGCACCCAGCGACTGCGGATCGTTGATCGCTCCCACGCGGTGCAGCCCTGGACCTCCGCCGACGGCCGGTGGGTGCTGTGCTATAACGGCGAGCTGTTCAACTACCGGGAGCTGCGGGCCGAGCTGCTGGGCCTGGGCCGGTCGTTTCGTGGCGTCAGCGACACCGAAGTCCTCTTCGAGGCGCTGCTTCAGTGGGGCGAGCGGGCCGTCAGCAGGTTCCGCGGCGAGTTTGCGTTCGCGATGGCCGACACGGCGGAGCAGCGCGTCTACCTGGCCAGGGATCCGCTCGGGGTCAAGCCGCTCTACTGGGCCCGCCGCGACGGCCGGCTGCACGTGGCCTCGGAGATCAAGGCGCTGGTCCCGCTGGGAGCACCCGTCCAGGAGGTCCCGCCGGGCCAGCACGGCTGGGCGGCCGCCGACGGCGATCCCGGTCTCAGCGCCTACGTGGACCTGGCGGCGCTGGGCGGCGACGAGCCGGTCGAGGACCCCGAGCAGGCGGCCAAGCTGGTGCGGGCCGCCTTCGAGGACAGCGTTCGCGTCCGGGTGGACACCGACCTGCCGGTCGGCGTGATCTTGTCCGGCGGCCTGGACAGCTCGCTGACGCTGCTGAACGCGGTGGACATGCACCCGAACTGCGTCGCGTTCACGGTGGGCGCGCCGGGCAGCGACGATCTGCGGTACGCGCGGCGGCTGTGCGCGGACCTGCGGGTGCCGCACGAGGTCATCGAGGTCTCGCCGCGCGAGATCCGGCTGGCCACCATCCGCGAGGCCATCGCGATGTCGGAGCTCACCGAGTACGGCGACATCATCAACGCCGTGGCCTGCGTGCCGCTGTTCCGGCGCATCCACGAGGCCGGGGTCAAGGTGGTGCTCACCGGGGACGGCTCGGATGAGCTGTTCGGCGGCTACCCGATGTATGACCGCACCAGTCCCGAGCAGGCCCGGCGGCTGTTCCTGCACAAGATCAAGAACCTGGCCCGGACGGAGTTGCAGCGCGTCGACCGCATCAGCATGGGTCACGGCGTCGAGGCGCGAGTGCCGTTCCTGGACCTGGCGCTGGTGGAGCTGGCCATGCGGCTGCCCATGGGGCTGAAGGTGCGCGACGGGCAGGAGAAGTGGATCCTGCGCGAGGCGTTCGCGGACCTGCTGCCCGGCTATGTCCGCGAGCGGCCGAAGAATCCGATGTCGCATTCCTCCGGGCTGCACGAGCGGGCCCGGCTGTATAAGCCGCTGTTCCCGCGGCTGCACCGCGGCCTGGGCTACGACCTGTGCGCGCCCGTGCGGCGTGACTTCTCGCTGGTGCTTGAGGACAGCGGTAACGACCTGGACCTGGCGCTGCGCAGGATCGCCGCGCGCGGCGACTACACGGCGGCCGAGCGGGCCCGGGATCTGGCCGGGGCGGTGAAGTGGAACGCGGCCGCCGCGGCGGCTGAGGCTGCCCAGCGTCACCGCGGTCGACCTGTGCGCCGGGGCCCTGCGGGCGGCTAAGCGCCGGGGGCCAGCGCCTCCAGGATCTCGGTGGCCCGGGCGGTGGCGGCCGCCGGGTCCGCGTCGGGGGCACCGATCTGCTTGTCCCAGTTCAGGTCGTAGAAGACCTCGGTCACGCCCTGCTCGGACAGCCGGCGGCTGTCCGCCAGGATCTGCTCATAACTCCCCGATAGGGGCAGCCGCTGCCCGTCGGGGCCGGTCTCCTCGGCGCCCGCCCGGACTATGCCGCGGCAGATGATCCGCAGCGAGTCCGGATCGCGGCCCGCCGCGGCGGCCGAATCCCGGACGATCTTGATGAGCTCGTCAACCCGGGCCAGGTCGGTCCGGCTGGAGGTGACCCAGCCGTCCGCGAGCCGGCCGACCCGCTCCAGGGCTGGCCGGGCCATGCCGCCCAGCAGGATCGGCGGGCCGCCGGGCTGTACCGGCAGGGGAGCCATGACGCCCCGAGGGATCTGGTAGAACTCGCCGTCGAACTCGCTCACGCCCGGCGCCCAGAGGGTGCGCAGCACCTCGATGAACTCCGTCGTGCGAGCACCGCGCCGGGCCATGGACGCCCCGGTCAGCGCGAACTCCTCCGGCATCCAGCCGATCCCGAGGCCGAGGTCGTGCCGGCCGGCCGACAGCACGTCGAGCGACGCGGCCTGCTTGGCGACGTAGGCGGGGGAGACGTAGGGCGCGTTGATGACCGCCACTCCCAGGCGGATCCGCGAGGTAACCGCCGCGGCGTACGCCAGGGTCGCCATCGGATCTAGCACGCTGTGGTACACCGGTTCCATGGTGGCGGCCCTGTCCTCGGGGATCAGCAGCCGCTGGAAGCTCCAGAGCGAGGCGTAACCGGCCGCCTCGGCCCGGGTCGCGAATGAGGCGAGATTCTGCGGGGTCGCCCAGGCGCCCGATACGGGCGCACCGAAACCGATGTGCATGGTCGTCATGCTGCTCACTCTAAGGGCAACCAGTTGCCTGAGCCGACCGCCCCGGCCGGCTTTTGCCAGGGCTCCCGGCGGTAGGCGCGGGCTGGCCAACGAGTGATCGAGTCAGCCGAGGAGCAGGCTCAAGACGGGCGCAGGGACGGCCCATGCTGGATTGGAAAAGTCGAGGACAGAGCGCGTGGCGACGAGGCCGGCGTTGAACTTTCCCTCGATCGCGCGAGCTTCAGAACGCCAGCCGCGCGACACCCATTTGGACTCGATGGGAATCGTATGCCGGGGTCCCGACGACGTCGGGGCCGGTACTGGCCCGAAGTCGATCTCGTTGCCGCTGCCGGTTCGCAGGTATCCAATCGAGTCGTCGCTCTGCCACCGTCCAGGTTCGAGTCGATCGACGGCTCGGGCAAGGGCGGTCGCCGTGCAGGCTTCGGTGAGGCGGGTGAAATCGGGGTGGGGAAGCCCCGTCCGCAGCCGCGGCCCCAGCCAGAACCCCCCCTATTTTGGTAACTGCTCAACCCAGAACCCCCC
>Ga0307372_10009144_pt1 | contig 13734 bp, 13 predicted proteins | sample OX1MG_FD_202533 | JGI IMG/M metagenome (GOLD analysis project Ga0307372, IMG submission 202533) | Soil microbial communities from Risofladan, Vaasa, Finland - OX-1 | ecosystem: Environmental > Terrestrial > Soil > Coastal area > Acid sulfate soil | place: Finland: Risofladan, Vaasa | collected...
TGACGAAGGCCGGATCACCGAGGACAACTACGTGGTGATCTCCGACCGCAAGAAGGACGTGATCATCTCCGGCGGCGAGAACGTGAGCTCCGTCGAGGTCGAGGACTGCCTGTACCAGCATCCCGCCGTGGCCGAGGTTGCGGTGATCGGGGTTCCGAGCGAGAAGTGGGGCGAGACGGTCAAGGCGCTGATCGTGCTGCGCGCCGGACAGGAGGCGACCGAAGAGGAGCTGATCGAGTTCTGCCGCGGCCGGCTGGCGCATTTCAAGTGCCCGACGACGGTCGAATTCAGGGACGCTCTCGCGCGCACCGCGACCGGGAAGCTCCAGAAGTTCAAGCTGCGCAGCCCCTACTGGGAGGGTTACGAGAAGCGGGTCAACTGAAGAGGTTCGGACCTCTTTAACTCGTCGCAGTCACCGTCCCACCTCTCGCCTCACGTCGAGCGCCGCTTTGTCGGTCCTCAGTCCCTCGTAGCGGGGGTGTCGGAGCTTGCCGTCCCTCGTCCACTCGGTAAACGACACCGCCGCCACCAGTTCCGGCCTCACCCAGTGCGAACCCTTGACTCGGACGGGAGGGGCGAAAGGGCACTCCGTGGTGGAGCGTTCCGCGAGCATCGCATGGAGCCGCCCCAGTTCGGCTTCGGAGAAGCCGGTCCCCACCTTGCCGGCGAAGACCAGCCGCCCGTCCTCGTCGTAGTAGCCGACGAGCAACGCGCCGAGGGCGGATCGGCTGCCGGTAGGTTCGGTCCACCCGCCTACGACCAGTTCCTGGCTCGCGCTGCACTTGAGCTTGCGCCAGTCAGGTGAGCGCCCAGAGCAGTAGAGGGACCCCGGTCTCTTGGCCACGAGACCTTCCCAACCGTTGCGGCATGCCTCGTCCAGGAGCTGTGCGGGGTCTCCGGTGAGCCGCTCGACGGTGGTGATCGTCCCGCGTGTCGGTCCGCCGGCTGCGGCTACGAGCCGATCGACCAGCTCGGATCGGTCGGTTAGAGGCAGGTCGCGGGTGTCGTTGCCGACAAGGTGCAGCACGTCGAACACGACGTAGACGGGAGCCGCCCGTCTGCCCGACTGCTGGAGCAGGGCGAAGCTCGTGCGACCCTCGTCGTCGAACGCGACTATCTCGCCATCGAGGGTGACGTCGTCGACCGGAAGCTGCGCCACGGCGGAGACCACATCGGGGAAACGGGCGGAAAAAGACAGGCGGTTGCGCGACCACAGCTGTACTTCTGCACCGTTGCGCGTGGCGAGGCAGCGGAGCCCGTCCAGCTTGCGCTCGAACACCCAGTCGCCGGCGTCCAGAACCCGTCGTTCTTCTGGAAACCGCAACAGCTGGGCGAGCATCGGTTGCCGCCAGGTCGCCGGCATGGTCCTGCTGCCGGGCTTACCGCGCGGTGAGTATCCGTTGGCTGAAGCGCATCTCACGGCCTTCGCCGACGAACGTGTCGTGGTACCGGCCAACGAAGGCTGGCGTCCAGGAGCCCTCCAGCTTCGCCGCGACGCTCAGGTCCGCCACCGCGTGGAAGGTGCCTGACTGCGAACCGTTGCTCACGACCACGTTGGACACCTGGTGCAGGGTGGAGTGGTTGCCTTGGTCGACGAGCATCGCCTTGATGGCTGCGCGCCCGTCGAGATTCTTCCCGAGGGCCACGAAGCGGGCGTCGTCGGTGAACAGAGCCGCGGCTGCGTCGTAGTCACCGTCGTCCACCAGGTGGCAGTAGCGAGCGATGAGGCGCCGGATGGCCGAGTCGACTTCGGGGGGGACTTCCTTGGGGCTCGTCATCGGCTGTGACCTTAGAGGCTCCTGACCTCTTTAGGTCCGGCCGCCGAGGCGCCGGTCCGCGATCAGGTCGACGACCAGCCCGGTCCAGCCTGTCTGGTGAGATGCGCCGAGTCCTGCTCCGGTGTCGCCGTGGAAGTACTCGTGGAACAGCAACTGGTCGCGCCACGCGGGATCGTCTTGCATAACGGTGTAGTCGCCGAAGACCGGCCGCCTCCCGTCGGAATCCCGGAGGAATATGCCCACGAGCCGGCGGGCCAGGTCGTCGGCGACCGCTGAGAGCGTCGCCTGGTCGCCCGAACCGGTCGGACACTCGACCACCAGCCGCTCCCCGAAGAATCGCTGGTAGGAGTCGAGCGCTCCGATCAGCAGGTGGTTCAGGGGGAACCAGACAGGCCCCCGCCAGTTTGAGTTACCCCCGAAGAGGAAGTTCGTCGACTCGGCCGGCTCGTAGTCGACGCTCGCGTGCATGCCTCCGAGATCCATGCTGAAGGGATGGTCATGGTGGTGGCGCGAGACCGACCTCATCCCGTGGTCCGACAACATCTCAGCTGGGTCGAGGCACCGCTGCAGGATTCTCCGCAGCCGCTGCTCCCCGACGACCGAAAGGAGGATCCTTCCGTCGCTGCGCGTGATTTGGTGCGAGTACTGCTGCTTGTTGTCGACGAACCACTCGAGGCGCCGGGCAAACGACGGGAGTCCGGCGAGGTCCTGCTCCTCCAGGACCGACACGGCGAACAGGGCCACGATGCCGACCATCGAGCGCACCTTGACGGGAATTCGTTGGCCACCGTCGAGCACCACGAGGTCGTAGAAGAACCCGTCCTCGTCGTCCCAGAGGCCCTGCGACTCCATCGCATGAGCGATGTAGGTGAAATGCTCGAAGAACTTCGTTGCCACGTCCTCGTAGACATGGTCGTGCTTCGCGAGTTGCAGCGCGATAGCGAGCAGGTTGAGGCAGTACATCGCCATCCAAGCGGTGCCATCCGACTGCTCGAGGATCCCCGGGACGGGGAGAGGTTTGGAACGGTCGAACAACCCGATGTTGTCCAAGCCGAGAAAGCCGCCCTCGAACACGTTGTTGCCGGCCTGGTCCTTGCGGTTCACCCACCAGGTGAAGTTGAGCAGGAGCTTGTGGAACACGCGCTCCAAGAAGTCCGTATCGGGAGTCGCGTCCTCGCCTCGGGCGGCGCGCGACTGCCGGTCGACCTCCCATACACGCAGCGCTGCCCAGGCGTGAACCGGCGGGTTGACGTCACTGAAGTTCCACTCGTACGCGGGAAGCTGGCCGTTGGGGTGCATGTACCACTCCCGGCCGAGCAGTATGAGCTGGCGCTTGGCGAACTCCGCGTCGAGGTGCGCCAGCGCAACGCAGTGGAATGCCAGATCCCAAGCGGCGTACCACGGGTACTCCCAGGGATCGGGCATCGAGATCACGTCGCGGTTGTCGAGGTGCACCCAGTCGCCGTTGCGGATGTCGCCCCGCCCCGGTGGCGGTGGCGGCTGACCTGCGTCGCCAGCCAGCCAGCGCTCGACGTTGTAATGGAAGTACTGCTTGGACCACAGCATCCCCGCCGCGGCCTGTCGAAGTACCGTCTGTTCGTCCGGGGTGCTGTCCTTCGGTGCCAGCGCATCGTAGAAGCGGTCGGCTTCGGTTTCGCGATCAGCGAGGATCCGCTCGTACGCGGCTGCGAGGTCTCCCTCGGCGGATGTGGGCGTCGGCCGGGCACCTTCGCCCGGCTTCCAGAACCTCAGCCGTAGCTCGCTGGTACCGCCCGCGGGTACCTCCAGGCGGTAGCGCAGGGCCGCCTTGGTGCCGGTCAGGGCCGGATTGACCGTGGGAGCACTGGAGATCAGGTGCTCGGCGATCCCGTCCTTCAGGTAGGCAGGCCCCGGGGTTCCGTAGAGCTTGTGGTTGTTGGTTTCGTTGTCGCAGAACATAAGCTCCGGTGTTCCGGCACCGGCGAGGATCCACTCGCCGAGGACAGGGTGTACGGCTCGGATCGAGGCGCGACCGTCGGCCCGGAGGCTCGGACGCTCCGCTTCGCCGCCCCAGCTCCAGGTGTTGCGGTACCAGATCGTGGGGAGGACGTCGATGACCGCCGATTCTGGGCCGGCGTTGCGGACCTCCAATCGCCAGAGCATGTCCTCAGGGCCCCCCTTGGCCCAGGTCGCCGTCACCGCCCAATAGCGGTCATCCCCGAAGATCCCCGTGTCGACGAGCTCGTACTCCGGGTCCTGCCGCGAACGGGAGCGGTTGATTGCTACTAGGTCCTCGTAAGGGAACGCACGCTGCGGGTAGTGGTACCGCCAGCGCAGCCACGACGAGGTCGGGGTGGCGTCGAGGTACCACCAGTACTCCTTGACGTCCTCGCCGTGATTGCCCTGCTCGCCGGTGAGGCCGAACATCCGCTCCTTGAGGATGGGATCCTGCCCGTTCCACAGGGCCACGGCGAGGCACAGCTGCTGGTCTACGTCGCATATGCCGCCCATGCCGTCCTCGCTCCAGCGGAACGCTCGCGACGCCGCATGCTCGAACGGGAAATACGACCACGCGTCGCCGCCTGCCGAGTAGTCCTCCCGGACGGTGCCCCAGGCCCGCTCCGCGAGGTAAGGCCCCCAACGACGCCACGGCAGGTCCCCCCGGTCGGCCTGGGCCAGGCGTTCTCGCTCGTCCTCCACTCTCAGATGCTCTCACGCCGAAAGTTGAGCGTGTTGGGAACAAGTTTCTTCCTGGTGTCGTTATCCTGGCTGTCTTACAGGATTACACCCCCCTAAGTGAGGCCTCATGCCCCCCATCGCTGTGTCCGCCCTGCCACTTCTGCCCCTCGACTCCGGGGTCGTCCTCCCCGGCATGACCATCACGATTGCACTGGAGACCGACGAGGCCAAGGCCGCAATCGAAGCCGCCGCCAGCTCCGACGACCGTCTGGTACTGGTGCCCAGGCTGCGGGATCCCAGGGGTGGGGCAGGTGGATCGAATGTCGGCGGCAAGTACGCGTCCGTCGGGACAATTGCTTCTGTCGACCGGTCGGGCAAGCTTCCCGGTGGCACCCCGGCTGTGGTGGTCACCGGACACGAGCGCGCTGTGATAGGCGCAGCCACGGGCTCCACGGGCAGCGCGCTGTGGGTCAGCACGGAGATCGTCCGCGAAGCTGCGCCCGAGCCCGGGGCAGAGGAGTCCGCCCGGGAGCTGCGCGCGGTCTTCGAAGCGATCGCCGAGCATCGTGGATTCCGGCTCGCCGGTGACGCCCTTCGCGACATCGACTCGCCGGGCCGGCTGGCGGACATGGCCGGGTACTGGCCGGACCTGTCACTGGAGAGGAAGGTCGAGCTCCTCGAGACGGTGGACCCCGCCAAGCGCGTAGCTCTGGTGCTCGCCTGGGCCCGCGAGACCCTCGCAGAGATCGAGCTCAAGGACAAGATTCGCAACGAGGTCTCCGAGGGTATGGAGCGCACCCAGCGCGAGTACCTGCTCCGCCAGCAGCTCGCCGCCATCCGCAAGGAACTGGGGGAGACGGACGGCCAGGTCGGAGAGGAGGACTATCGCGAGCGGCTCGCTGGACTGGACGTCCCGCAGGCGACGCGCGATACCATCGAGCGGGAGATCGACCGCCTAGAACGCACCAGCGACCAGAGCCCCGAACACGGGTGGATCCGCACGTGGCTCGACACGGTGTTCGAGATCCCCTGGGGTCGCCGTTCGGATGACCGGCTGGACGTCTCAGAGGCGAAACGGATTCTCGACGACGACCACACCGGTCTCGACGACGTCAAGCAGCGTCTGCTCGAGCATCTCGCGGTGCGTAAGTTGCGAGCCGAGAGAGGTATCGAAACGTCCGCGCCAGCGAACGAGCGCGGTACGGGCGGCATGATCCTCACTCTTGCCGGCCCTCCCGGGGTCGGCAAGACGTCGCTGGGTCAATCGATCGCGCGGGCCACCGGACGCCAGTTCGTGCGCGTCGCTCTCGGTGGAGTACGCGACGAGGCCGAGATAAGAGGTCACCGGCGCACCTATGTCGGGGCGATGCCGGGTCGGATAGTTCGTGCCGTCAAGGACGCCGGGACGATGAACCCGGTCCTCCTTCTCGACGAGGTCGACAAGCTTGGGAGCGACTGGCGCGGGGATCCGTCCTCGGCTCTGCTCGAAGTCCTCGACCCCGCACAGAACCACACCTTCCGGGATCACTACCTCGACCTCGATCTCGACCTCTCCGATGTCCTATTCATCGCCACCGCGAACATGATGGAGCAGATTCCCGGGCCATTGCTCGACCGGATGGAAGTGGTCCGCGTAGACGGATACACCGACGACGAGAAGGTCGCCATCGCGCGCGACCATCTGATCGGCCGCCAACTTGCCAGCGCCGGTCTGTTCGACACGGAGGTTTCCGTCGGGGACGACACTCTGCGCGCGATCGTCACCGGATACACCCACGAGGCAGGGGTCCGATCGCTCGAGCGCGAGCTCGCGAGGCTGATGCGGCGGGCCGCTGCCAAGGTGGCAGAGGAACCCGGTTCCGTACCGCTCATCGTGACCCCGGACCAGCTGAGCGAGTGGCTTGGAAGGCCCCGTCATCATGCTGAGATCGCTGAGCGCACCTCGCTTCCGGGTGTCGCAACCGGTCTTGCCGTGACCGGAGCCGGCGGTGAAGTTCTGTTCGTCGAAGCGAGTTCCTCCCAAGGCGACGCGGGTCTCACCATCACAGGCCAGCTCGGCGAAGTCATGCAGGAATCGGCTCAGATCGCGCTTTCGTATGTCAAAGCGCACGCCGAGGGCCTTGGTGTTCCGGAGGACGCGTTCGAACGACGCAGGCTGCACGTCCATGTCCCAGCCGGTGCAATCCCCAAGGACGGACCTTCCGCGGGCGTAACCATGACTACCGCTATCGTCAGCTTGCTGACGGGTGTTCCTGTGCGACCTGAAGTTGGAATGACAGGTGAGATCACACTTCGTGGCAAAGTCTTGCCGATCGGTGGTGTGAAGCAGAAAGTTCTCGCCGCGCACCGCGCAGGACTGACCGAAGTTGTGTTGCCGGCGCGCAACGAAGCAGACGTCGAAGACGTTCCGGACAGTGTCAGGAAGCAGATGAAGTTCCACTTCGCGCGTGAGATCGCAGAAGTTCTCGAATACGCCCTGAGCCGGAATTCCCTTGTGGCACAAGGAAATTTTTAGCTCTTCGGACAGAAAGCCCTTGTCATGCAAGGGAAATGCTTGACCTAGCGCCGCGAAACCTCTTGTATATCAGAGAACTTCCCCGACTAACGCCCAGGAGGTGGCGGTGAACAGGACAGAGCTCGTCGATTCCGTTTCCGGGAAGACCGGTCTCGACAAGAAGCACTCGGAAGCTGCGGTCAACGCAGTGGCCGAAGCAATCATCAACGAGATCAAAGCCGGCAAGAAGGTTTCAATCTTCGGCTTCGGCACCTTCTCGCCAACGGCGCGAGCAGCTCGCATGGGTCGCAATCCCCAAACGGGTGCTCCTGTGAAGATCGCCGCCTCCAAGGGAGTGCGTTTCGCTCCGGCGTCCGCATTCAAGGAAGTGCTCAACAGCCGCGGTGGTGCCAAAGCCGCGGCTGGCAAGAAGGCGACCACCAAGACCGCGGCAGCGAAGAAGTCCGCACCCGCGAAGAAGGCCGGAAAGAAGTCGGCACCGGCCAAGAAGTCTGCACCTGCCAAGAAGGCCGCCAAGTCGGCGAAGAAGCGCTGAGAAAGGCATAGCCGATGAGCCCAACCAAGAAGGCTGCGCCCGCCGCCAAGAAGGCGACGGCGAGGAAATCAACAGCTAAGAAGACTGCCAAGCGGTCGCCCGCCAAGAAGACGGCGGCGGCCAAGAGGACAACGGCCCGCAAGACCGGGGCTGTGAAGAAGTCGACAGCCAAGCGGACAGCCGCAAAGAAGTCCGCGGCGAAGAAGACGACGGCCCGAAAGTCAGCCGCCAAGAAGACCACCGCGCGGAAGTCCGCGGCGAAGAAGACGACGGCCCGAAAGACTGCCGCCAAGAAGACCACCGCGCGGAAGTCCGCGGCGAAGAAGACGACAGCTCGAAAGACTGCCGCCAAGAAGACCACCGCGCGGAAGTCCGCGGCGAAGAAGACGACGGCCCGAAAGACTGCCGCCAAGAAGACCACCGCGCGGAAGTCCGCGGCGAAGAAGACGACAGCTCGAAAGACTGCCGCCAAGAAGACCACCGCGAGGAAGACGGCGGCCAAGAAGACCGCCCGCTAACCAAGCGGCACGGAGATACAGAAGAAGCGGGCCTCCGGGCTCGCTTCTTCGCGTCGTGGGTGCACTAATCCTGGACCGCTGCCAGGTCGTCCGGAACGTCCACATCCCAAGCGAGCGGTGTGTCCTGGACGACACGGAGCCCGACCTTCACCCTCTCCGCCTCCGCAACGTGCCGGGCGAAGGACCCCGGGCCGTACGAGAACCGGAATCCGCACGTGCCGGGCACGCAGATGACGTTCGTCCCATCTCGATGGCGGTCTGGGACGATGGTGATGCCGTCGAACTCGGTTACCCAACGCAGGTCGGACGCGAGCGGCAGATCGCCCGCCGCCACCACCACCAGCCGTGCTCCGTCTGCGGCCAAGCGGTCCACACCCTGCTGCACGGCGCCGTTGAGACCGCGCCCTGGCTCCCATATGACACGAGCTCCCAGCTTGCGAGCCCAAGTTGCTACCTCGAGGTTGTCGCACACCACCGCTACGGCCAATCCGGCCGCCGACTCGACCACCCTCGTAGCCATGGTCCGGGCGAGAGCAGCCCTCCTGTCGGGGGACAACGCAGGGGCAAGCCGCAGTTTGGCCTGGCCAAAGGCCTTGACCGGCACGAGCACGGCGTCTGCACCGATCGCGCCGGCTCTCCCGGCGAGATCCGCAATGCGAGCGGTCACAGGAGTTCTCAGAGGGTCGTCACCCATCGACCCGATCCTACGGCCACAACTGCGTGCACCCGGCCGGGAAAGCGGGCCACCGCTAGGCTCGGTCGTGTGCGGGTGGCGTTGGGCACAGACGAGGTCACATCCTTGGTGGACGAGATCGAAGAGCACCTGGAGGTGGCAGGCCACGAGGTCGTCCGCGTCGCCCGCCCACAACCGTGGCCGCGAGCAGGCAAGTCGGTCGGTGAGGCGGTCGCTTCGGGGCTCGCCGACAGAGGAGTCGTGTGCTGCTGGACGGGCACCGGGGTGTCGATCGCAGCGAACAAGGTCTCGGGCGTGCGGGCGGCGTTGTGTGTCGACGCAGCTACCGCGGCGGGAGCGCGCAGGTGGAACGACGCCAACGTCCTGGCACTCAGCCTGCGCCTAACCAGCGTGGAGGTGTCCCGTGAGATCCTCGACGCATTCATGAACACGGCGACCGATCCCGGCGAAGCCGCAATGGTGGCCGAGCTCAGTTGATACGTCGCCTCCTGCCCTCGCCGGCAGATCTCGAAGGGCCCGAGGACCTCGAAGCCTTCTACGAGCTGCCTCCGGTCCGCCACCTGCGCGCCGACTTCGTCGTCTCCCTCGACGGCGCGGCCGAGATCGAAGGCCGGAGCGGACCGCTCGGCGCGCCCGCCGACCGCGAAGCGTTCATGGCGATGCGGGCGGTGGCGGACGCGGTGATGGTAGGCGCAGGAACGGTTCGGGCCGAGAACTACGGCACCGTCAAGCTCCCGGCCGAGGTGCAGGACCGCCGCGAGAAGCGGGGTCAGCACCGCCTGCCTCCGCTGGTGATGGTCAGCAGGCGGGGCCTCCTCGACCCCGCTGCCAAATGCTTCGCGCAGGGCGAGCCCCCCATCGTGATGACGACGGGAAGAGCCTTGGCCGAACACCCCGAGCTCCGCGAAGCTGCCGACGCCGTGGAATGCGGTGCGGAAGAGGTGGATCTCCGCTTCGCCGTCGACCATCTTGGCGGTCGGGGCCTCCAGCGGGTTTTGTGCGAAGGCGGTCCGTCGTTGCTCAACTCGCTCATCGCAGCGAATCTCGTGGACGAGATGTGTGTCACCATCTCGCCCCTGATGGCGGGCCCCCAGCGGCTCCATCTCTCCGGCGGCCATCCCTTCGAGCATCCTGTGCGATTCCGGCTCGAGGCTCTGCTCGAGGGGGACGGGATGCTGCTCGGCCGCTACCGGCGCTCGAGCGAACAATGAGACCGGGTCAGGCGAGATGAACCGCCCCCCGAGCCTGAAGATCGAGCGGGAACACTGGGATGCCGGCGATCAAATAGTGGTAGGAGTCGACGAGGTCGGCAGGGGAGCGTGGGCCGGTCCGATCACCGTCGGCGCAGCTGTACTTCCCCGGGACAGGCGGGTCTACCGGGTGCGTGATTCCAAGATGCTGCGCGAGTCGGAGCGTGAGCGGCTGTTCGAGAGGATCGCGAGCTGGTGCGTCGCGTGGGGAGTCGGGTCCGCATCGCAGGAGGAGTGTGACGCCGTCGGGATGGCAGACGCGCAGCGGCTCGCAGCGCGGCGTGCGCTGGAGGCGCTCGGCGTGCAGCCGGATCGCGTGCTCGTCGACGGCAACTGGGACTTCGTCGGCACCGGGTCGACCCGGAAGCTCATCAGAGGCGACGCGACATGCCTGTCGATTGCGGCGGCGTCGATCCTCGCCAAGGTCACCCGTGACAGGGTTATGCGATCCGAAGCCGATAACTACCCCGGCTACGAGTTCGACGCCAACAAGGGCTACCCGTGCCCCCGTCACAAGATGGCCTTGCACGCATACGGCCCAACCGCCATACATCGCCGGACCTGGATCTTCATGGAAGGCCTCGTCTGGGGCGTAGAAGGATCTCGAGCGACCCCGCGCCGATGGGCGGTCGAGCCAGGGGCGCCCGAGATCGGAATGGTCGAGTGATGGCGGAGCCATCTGCCACCTGAGCCGGCAAGTGGTGCCGGTGGCATCTGACGCTCGAGTTTGCCTTCGAGCTCAGCAGCGACCGGAACCGGGCGTCAGTGAAGCGAGGTTGGCGAGGGCGCCGCTCGCCGCCGCCCCAGTCAGTGGTTGCGGGCTGCCCGTGGCGTCGATCACAGCAGGTGTGAACTCGTAGGTGTCCGCCCCGGCCGAACCCAGCTCCACCGACAGCAACCCCGTGACATCAATCTGGGGGCTTCCGGCATACCAGACAAAGTCCCCAAGGCTGTAGTCCACGAGCGCTGATCCGATCCGCTCGAGACCCTGGAGAACGTGAGGATGCGAACCGACGACAACGTTGGCTCCGGCGCCCACCAACGCCTTGGTGAGAGCATATTGGTCGGCCGTCGGGCACTGGTTCAGCTCGACACCCGCGTGAACCATGACGACGACTTGATCGGCAAGCGAGCGGGCTTCGCGGACAGCGGCGATGGCCGCCGGCAGGTCGAAGGCGGAGGCCACCCCAGGCTGGGTCGCGGTGGCGGCCCAACCTGCGGGGACGACCTGGCTCAAGCCGAGGAAGGCGACTCTGCCAGCCGGGGTGTCGACAACTGCCGGCGAGTAGGCCTCGGCTCTCGTCGCGCCGGCCCCCACGACGAGCAGCCCTGCGGCGCGGGCATCCGAGATCGTTTGAAGAAGGCCGGCGACACCGAAGTCGAGGCTGTGGTTGTTCGCCAGGTTGACGACCGAGACCCCGGCCGCCCGCAAGCGGTACAGCAGCTCCGGCGGGGACTGGAAGGTGTACTGCTTGTTCTGAGCCTGCCCGGCCGAGCCTACGGAGGTCTCCAGATTCACGAGATTGACGTCGTTTGATCCCAGGATGGGCCGCATCGCTGCCAGGGGATCGCCACCTTCACTCATGAGGGTCGCGACGCGGCCGACCCCGTTGACGTCACCGGCGAACCCGATGCGCACGGTTCCGCTAGTGGCCAGAATGTCATAGCCCCGACCGGTTGGACTGCCGATGACGGCCGCGGCGACGCGGCCGGATCCCAACGAGCCGACGCCGCATCCGTAGAAGGGTGCGTCGCCGAAGGTGAAGATGCCGCCGTCGGAGGCGACGAGCCAGTAGCCGCCTCCGTCGGGGGTGGCGGCCATGCCGACCACGGGCCGGTTGAGGCGGATGCTTGCGGTGGTTCCGTAGAAGGGTGCGTCGCCGAAGGTGAGGACCGCAGGTCCTGATGGCGCGGTGGCCGCAACGACCGAGCCGGCAGTGCCCGGAACCAACACCGCGACCAGGGCGATAGCTATGGCGATGGCTATGAAGACTCGCGCCCGCAAAGCTGCGAAGACCATGTGCCGAGTGTGCGGTGCCGGGCGGCCGGCGCGTCAGGGTCTAACGACACATCCGCCGCCGCCGGTTTCGACCGGTACTCGGAGCCGGTCTACGGGATGTCATGAATCCCGCATCCGGGTAGTCCTGAAACGCACCGCGCTTCGGCGAACGCGGCTCGTTTCCTCCTTTGCCGCGTGGGCCCCCGCTGGTTCAAGTCAGGCCGTCTCCCGCCGACGACACTCGGGTGAGCAGGACGTTTCACCGCGCCGGCGGCGAGCTGGATTGGGCCCCACGCAGGCGGGTTTCGGATTCTCTCGACCGGCCCGGCCGTCTGCGGGCTCGTGGCCGCTACTGGTTCGCCCTTGTGTCCGCCCTCGCGGCGCTGGCTCTGCAGCAGGTGACAGCAGGCGCCGCGGCTGTCCCCTACCAGGCCACGTTGGCCGCCCACTCTTCGGCGACAGCCCCGGCGGTGGCGCGGCCAGCCCAGACTGCACGCGGAACTCGATCTGTCCCGCCAGCCGTGACCGTCGCGCCGGCACCCGCCACGACCGCCCCGCCGGCGACAACGGTCCCGCCCCAACAGCTGGCTGCCACCACCCCGGCACGCACCCCTGTTACCTCTCCCCCCACCACGGTGCACGCCGCATCTCAGCCTTCGGACTTCGGCTGCGGACCGGCGCTTGCATACCTGGCCGCCCACGCTGCGCCGGGGTTCCACTTCGAATGCCCCGGCTACTCGCTCGGCCACCAGGCCATGACCTGCATCAACGTGGCCGGGGTCTGCTCGGGCCAGAAGCTGATCGTCATCACCGTTCCGTGCCGGGCCGCGTACATGAACGAGTCCTCCAACAGCTGGTCCATGCAAGGACTGTCCAGCGCCCCGATCGACCCGTACGGCTACTGCCACTGAGCCCCGTTCCCATGCCCAGCCCGGCACACCCGGGGCGCCGAGCATCGTAGAGTCGGGGGGTGAGCGACCCGTACCAGATCGAAGAACAAACCCGTGTTGCCGGGTGCGAACTCTGCGAAGCCGCCCGGCGCACGACATGGTTCTACGAAGACGAGGTGTGCTGGATCGCCGAGTGCGAGATCTGTTGCGTGCCGATGGTCGTGTGGCGCAACCACGGGACGGCACCGCCTCCCGATGCCATGTCACACATGCAAGATCGGCTCGCTCGTGTTGCAGCGGAGCAGCTCACCGCCGGGCACTACGTGGACGACAACATGCGCAACATCCCCGACCACTACCACGCGCACGCCCGCCCGCATGGAGGGTTCTTCGGGCAAGCCTGGAGGCGCTAGAGCCGCCCAGCCGGCCGCCCGAACGTCCCAGGGGTCATTTAGCATTGCTCACGATATGGATGGACGGGAGGGGACCGCGCAGAGGAAGGGCTGGATACGCCGGCTGATCCCCTGGCTGGCGCCGCACAGGCGCAACGTCGCGCTCGCGTTCGGCGCAGCGCTTCTCGGCAGTGGCATCTCGGCCGCCGTTCCCGCAATCGAACGTGAGGTCATCGACCGGGTCATCATCCGCCACGAGTCCGCGCTTGCACCTTGGATCATCGTGCTGGTCGTCCTCGGTGTAGTCAGGTTCGGGTCCGCTTACATCCGGCGGTTCGTCGGCGGACGGGTGAGCCTGGATCTTCAAAACGACCTACGGAACGCCATCTACGACCAGCTCCAGCGCCTGGACTTCGCGCGCCACGACGAACTGCAGACCGGCCAGCTGGTGTCCCGCGCCAACTCCGACGTCGGCCTGCTGCAGGGTCTGATGGCATTCCTGCCG
>Ga0307372_10009146_pt1 | contig 13733 bp, 14 predicted proteins | sample OX1MG_FD_202533 | JGI IMG/M metagenome (GOLD analysis project Ga0307372, IMG submission 202533) | Soil microbial communities from Risofladan, Vaasa, Finland - OX-1 | ecosystem: Environmental > Terrestrial > Soil > Coastal area > Acid sulfate soil | place: Finland: Risofladan, Vaasa | collected...
TCACCGGACTCCCCGGTGCCTCTTGTTGGGCTCCGGGGAGTTCGAGCCCTGGGTCGGCCCCACGGAGCTGCTGGCGCTCTCTGGTGCCGGCGGTGACGGGACCGCGGTCGTCGTGGCCACAGCCAGTGCACCTGAAGGAGAGGCCACGTTTGAGCGCTGGAACGAGATGGGAGTGACGCACTTTTCGTCCCTCGGGGTGCCAGTTCGCGCGCTTCCCGTACGAAATCGCCAGGATGCCGAAGACACCGCGTACGCCTTGGCAGCGAGCCGGGCCAGCTTGATCTTCTTCTCGGGTGGTAACCCGGAATTTTTGGCCCGCACCGTCGAGGGCACTGCCCTCTGGCGAGCAGTTCTGGAGGCTCTCGCAGGCGGAGCAGTCTACGGTGGCTGCAGCGCCGGGGCCATGGTTGCCGGCACCTCGAGGAGGTCCGGGCCCGCCCGAGGACGATTTCGGTTCAGCGGGGGCCTGGGGCTCTGTCCTGATGACGTTTTCGGAGTCCACTGGGACTCAGCCTTCATGCGCGTCCTGCGGCCTGCACTGATCGGCAGAGTGCCGTCTGGCTGCCGCCTGATTGGCATCGCCGAGCGGACCGCCATCGCGAGAGAGGATCGGGGCTGGCGGGTATCGGGGGTGGGCGTGGTCGAAGTCAGAGACAACCGGGTCAGGCGTTCCTATCGGGACGGAGATGTAATTCCAGGCGGCCCGAGGACCGCCCCTCTCTGAAGACCTCGAAGTGTTTCACGTGAAACATCCTGGCGCTCCTATACTGCCGAGGATGTCTCGCCCCCGGGTGATAACTGTGTGCAATCAGAAGGGCGGGGTCGGCAAGACCACCACCGCGGTCAGCCTCGGAGCTGCCCTGGCGGAAAAGGGTCTGGAGGTGCTCCTGGTGGACTGTGATCCACAGGGGAACGCGTCGTCCGGACTCGGAATCAGGCCGGCTTCGCTCTCCAGCTCCATCTACGACGTGATCGTTCTGGGCCAGCCGCTCCTGGAAGTGGCGATCAAGGTTGGCGAAGTTCCCGGGCTGACCCTGGTTCCGTCCAACGTTTCCTTGGCGGGATCAGAGCTGGAACTCGCTGAACTTCCCCTTCGGGAGTCGCGACTCCGTCTGGCGCTGGATGGTCTCGAGGACTACGACTATGTCCTCCTCGATACCCCGCCGTCGCTCGGCCTGCTCACGGTCAACTGCCTGGTGGCGGCGGATTCACTGCTGATCCCCTTGCAGTGTGAGTACTACGCACTGGAAGGGCTATCGCTGCTCACCCAGACCCAGTCGCTGGTACGGCAGTCACTGAACCCTTCGCTCACGTTGGCCGGAATCGTCCTGACCTTGTTCGATCCGCGCACGATTCTTAGTTCGCAGGTGGTCAGCGAGGTCCGGCGTCAATTCGGCGACCAGGCGTTCACCACGGTGATCCCGCGGTCGGTGCGGCTCAGCGAGGCACCTAGTCACGGGCTCCCGATCACCCTCTACGAGCCGGCGGGACGGGCTGCAGCCGCATATCGCGCCTTGGCCGAAGAGTTGCTCGCTCGGACCGCTCCGGTCGCCGCATGACTAAGCGGAGGGGCCTCGGCCGAGGACTGGAGCAGCTGATCCCGACGGGGGCGACCGACTTCAATCCGATTCTTGGGGGACAGGGCGCACGGGACGTCCCGGTGGCCCTGATCGACCCCAACCCAGAACAACCGCGAACGAATTTCGACGAAGGCGCCTTGCGGGCTCTGGCAGACTCGATCCAGGCGTATGGCGTCCTCCAGCCGCTGGTCGTGGAGGCCAACGGGCCTAGGTTTCGACTGGTTGCTGGTGAGCGCCGCCTGCGTGCCGCCCAACTGGCGGGCCTGGGCCGCGTCCCGGCCGTCGTGCGGCCGGTTGGCCCGGATCGCGAGAAGCTCGAAGTCGCCCTGGTCGAAAACCTGCAGCGCAGCGATATCTCCGCCCTCGACGAGGCGCGCGCCTTCGCCCGACTTTGCGACGTCTTCGGACTGACTCAGGAACAAGTGGCTCAGCGGGTGGGCAAGAGTCGGTCGGCAGTGGCTAACACCATGCGCCTGCTCCAGACCGCCCCCGCCGTGCAGCTCGCCATCCAGGGCGGGCAGATCGCACCTGCTCACGGTAGAGCGTTGCTATCCCTGCCCGACTCTGAGGAGCAGGAGAAACTGCTGGGCCGGATCATGGCTCAGAATCTGTCAGTACGGGAGACCGAGCGCCTGGTGTCGCAGCGGGCGGGGACCAGAGGGCACCACGCCACGCCTCCGCCTGACTCATCGGCCACCCGGGCGATGGGGGCGATCGAGGAGGCCCTGACCAGAAGGTTGAGCACCCGTGTCAAGGTCTTCGCGGGTCCGAAGGGACGAGGCCGGATTGTCATCGAATACTTCTCCGACGAGGAGCTAAACGGGCTGCTGGATCGACTGGCGATCTCCATCTAGCCGGGGGGCCCGTTCCCCCCTCCCTATACTTCCCGGGTGCCAACCGACCCCATGATCGTCGCCGATCCCCCGCCGGATCGGATCGAGGACCAGGGATCGACTCACCGCCGTCGTTCGCTGGTCTGGGACCTGGCCGAGGTCGTCGCCCTCGCGGTACTGATCTACCTCTTGATCGCCTTCGCTATCCAACCGGTACACGTCGAAGGCACCAGCATGTATCCGGGGCTACAAAACAACAATCTGCTGATCGCGGAGAAGGTGTCACTCTTCGTCGACGGCCCTTCGCGGGGTGACATTGTCATCATCAAGCCACCCATCCCCTCCTCTAACGACTTCATCAAGCGCGTCATCGGCCTTCCGGGTGAGTGGATTCGGATCGCTCCCGATGCCGACCACGTGGGGCACGTTTACATCAGTGACACCCGCCCCACTTCGAAGACGGTGGGAGTCCAGCTCAACGAGCCCTATATCAACGGAGTCTGGCAAGACGAGGTCGAGTGCTGCACCGCGACGGGGACCTTCTCACCGCTGCTGCCGGTCTCGGGTAAGTGGATGCGCGTTCCCCGAAACGACTACTTCGTAATGGGTGATAACCGCAACGTTTCAGAGGATTCCCGGACCTTTGGCTGGGAACCTCGGGCGGGCATCCGGGCCATCGCCATCGCCCGCTTCTGGCCTCTTAGCGAGCTCGGGCTGGTCCCCGGTGAGAGGTCGACCCTCAGCCTGCTCCTGGCACTGGGCACAATCCTGCCAGTGCGGTTCCTCCGCCGTCGTGGTCAGGGGTAGATCCAGCGACTCCCGTCGCGATCCCAGCTAACCAACTCGTCGTCCTGGAAGAAGAGCCGGATCTCCTCTTCGGCGCGAGCTGGACTGTCTGACCCATGGATCACGTTCTGGCCGATGTCAACACCGAAGTCGCCGCGAATCGTTCCCGGATCAGCCCTGCCGGGATTCGTCGGCCCCATCATCGAGCGGACAATGGTGATCACATCAGGGCCCTCCCAGACCATGGCGACGACTGGCGAGGAGCTAATGAAATCGATCACCGCATCGAAGAATGGGCGCCCCCGGTGTTCGCCATAGTGGGCCTCCGCCAGCTCGCGTGAGAGGGCAATCAACTTGAGACCGACTAGGTGGAGGCCGCGGCGCTCGAATCTGCCGAGGAGCTCGCCCACGAGACCACGCTGGACGCCGTCTGGCTTGATTAGTACCAGGGTTCGCTCCAAGATCAGAACCTCCTCATAGGAATAGCCTCGACAGAGCCGCTGACGTGATCGGCATCATCCCTCAACACCGCTCGAGATAGCTGCCAACGCGGCCTCCGAATCCAATCCCGGCCCGACCGCCGCCAGTCTCCAACCCTTACCGGAGAAGAGGTCCGCCGCCAGGGTCTGCACCTCTTCTACCGAGACCGAGCGGACCGCCGCGACAACCTCCGCCGGTGACATCACCGAGCCGATTAGAGCCGCCTGGTGGCCCAGGAACTCCGCCATGGCACTGGTGCCCTCCAGTTGCAGGCGCAGCCTCCCCTCAATCTGTGTCTTGGTACGCTCCAACTCCTCTGCGGTCAGCTTCTCACGGACCAGCCGGCTGACCTCAGCGAGGGCTCCGTGGACGGCGGTCTCCACCTGCTGCGGCTGGGTCGCCAGGTAGATGCCGAAGGCACCGGAGTCGCGATGCCGCGCCGAGAAGGAATGCACGTCGTAAGCGAGTGCCTGATGTTCTCGGAGTTCCAAAAACAGTCGGCTACTCATCCCCTCACCGAGGATCGTGTTGAGAACGTCCAGGGCCCAACGGTCAGGGTCCAGGTAGGACGAGCAACGCAGACCGAGCAGGATGTGCACCTGCTCCCCCCTTCGCCGGCGCAACTTGACCGCCGGCTCTTGGCCAAGTTGTGCCGGAATGCCTCCGTCCGTCTGCCGCTTACCCGGCTTATTGCTGGCCGGCCTCTGCTCATCGAAGCAGCGTTCCACCAAGGATCGCGCTCGCTGGGGATCGAATCCGCCTGAGAGGACGACCACAATCCGGTCCGGTACGTAGTAGGTGTCCCGGTAGGAGCTCAATTCGGGAGCGCCAATCCGGGCCAGCGAGGCCCCGGTCCCGGCGGGGTCGCGCCCCAGCGGGTGCTCGGGCCAGAGCATGTCGTCGAAGATCATCTGCACTAGATCCCCGGGCTGGTCGAGGTACATGTGCAGCTCTTCCAGTACCACGTTGCGCTCCCGCTCCGTCTCGTCGGGGTCGATCCGCGGCGTGAAGGCGAGGTCGAAGAGCAGCCGGAGCGCCAACTCCAGGTGGGCTCCCGGCACCTTGGCCCAGAAGGTTGTCAGTTCCTTGTCAGTGCTGGCATTGAGGACACCCCCGATGCCTTCGATCGACTGCGACACATCCCGGCTCGTGGGAAAGCGCTCGGTTCCCTTGAAGACGATGTGCTCGAGGAAGTGCGATACGCCAGCCAGGCGCTTTGTCTCCCAGCGGGACCCGACCCGGACCAGAATCGACGCCGCCACCGAGTCGCGCCCTGACATCGGGGCCAGCACCAATTGGGCACCATTGGCTAGCTGGACCAGCTCCCAGTCCGGTTCCAAGACGAGCCGCTCCGACGGGGACTGCGCAACCACCTAGCTCGCCATCTCCCGGCGCTCTTGGACCCTGGCCAGGGTGAGCGCGTAGTTGAGGTCTAAGGTGGCCGCGTTGCCCGCAATCCGGACCTGGTTGACGACGTTCGCCTGACGCCACTCGATCACGAAGGACTGGTACTGGATCTGGTCCAACGCCTTACTTTCGGTGAAAGCCACGGCCTCGGCGCCCAAGCTGCCGGTTGAAACCTGCGTCCAGCCCGTCGCGTCCAACTGCTGCTTGGCCAGGGTGAATCCGCCGGACGCGCCGGCCGCCGATTCGTACTTCACGGCTGAGCTCCCGATGACGACCGGCCCCACAACCTCCTGCGGACTGACTTCCCTGATGAACGTGGCAACGTACGCAGACTCGCGCTGCTCGTTCTGGTACTGGCGCAGCACCGAGCGATCGCCACCAGCCGCAGCCTTGTTGCTAATGACACCATTGTTCGCTCTTCCCTTCTCGGCCACGAAGCCCGGGTATGGCAACTGCGACAACGACAAGACCAGGCTTCGGGGAGAGCCGTGGAGGTTGGACGGGGCGCCACCGCATCCGACCAGCATGAGGCCTAGGCTGCCCGCAAGCAGGAAACCGGCCCCGGTCCGCCCGGAGCGCCACGTCAGTGTCTGGTCTCTCCGATGGGACGGATGGTGACCCGACGCTCAGCGTCGGTGCCGCTGCTCTCGGTGGACACATTGGGGTTGTCGGCCAGCGCGAGATGCACAGCACGTCGCTCGTAGGGCTGCATCGGCTCCAAGGTGACCGGACGACCGTTACGGGCAACCCCATCCGCCAGTCGCAGCGCCATTTGAGCGACCGTCTGTTCGCGACGTTGCCGATACCCAGCTACATCCACGATCAGGCGCGGCGACCCGGCAGCGAGCCCACTCTCTCCCAGCATCACGTTGAGCACGGTCTGCAGGGCGCGCAGCGATTCTCCTCGCCACCCGATCAGGACGCCCAGATCCGCGCCCTCCACGTCCAACAGGAGCGGGGGGACCTCGAGAGCTCCACTCGGTGCTGGCGTGGCAGGCCGAACCCGCTGCACGGTGACCTCGGCTTCAATCTCCATGAGCCGGAGAATTGTCTCGAGGTTTCGCTTGCCGAGTACCCCTTCGGGCGGGATCGGCTCAATCTCCACCCTGGCGCTTGAACCAGCGATTCTTTCGCCGGGCACTGCGTCTCCGCCTTCGCTGAGCACGGTCACGAGCACTTCTGCGGGATCGAGAGAGCCGGCCCGACAGGCCGCCTGGACGGCCTCATCAACACTGGCGCCTTCACCCTGAAACCGCGCGGAAGTATCTCCCATGTGGGTCTCAGCGCCCGGAGCGCCCTCGCTCCTTGGGACGGGGACGTCGAGACGAAGGACGTCGCGGCGGCGGTGGCTTGCGGCGTCCATTGCCGGGAACCAGGTTGGAGCTAGCGGGAGCCGGAAGCATCACACCCAAGCCAGGCCCGTTCAGACCCATGGGTGAGTTCTTGGGCCGCCAGCCGGCTCCCGGGAACCAGGGCGGAACCTTGAGTCCCCCCCAGCCCATCATTGAGAATACTTGGAGGACCATGACCCCGCTCTGGGTGATCCAGTAGAGTCCGATCCCCTGGTTGAAGTTGAGGGCAAACACGGCAATCAGTACGGGCATGAGATACGTCGTCTGCGCCATGACCCGGTACATCTGTCTTTCCTGGTCGGTCATATCGGGGCGCTGCTGCTGCATCATCATCTTCGACTGCATGAAGGTCAGCGCCCCAGCCAACAAGGGCACGATGATCAGAGCGGGGTGACTGAGCAGCCCGGCCTTAAGGGCGGACTTGTCTAGGTTCTGGATCCAGAGGAAGCTAGTCTGGCCGTGAAGGTGCTTGGAGAGACTGTTGATTGACCCAAAAAGCGCATATATGAAGGGCAACTGGATCAACAGCGGGAAGCACCCAGACAGTTGACTCAGCGGGTTGATCTGGTGGCGCTTGTAAAGCGCCATCGTCTCCGTCTGGAGTCGGGCTTTGTCTTTCTTGTATTTCGCCTGGATCTCGCGCAGTTCCGGACCCATCCGACGCTGGTCCGCTTGGATCTTCCATTGGGTGCGGATCTGCCAGCGGAATAAAGGGAAGAGCACACCCCGAATGCAGAGAGTGAGGACGATGACGGCCAGCCCGAATGCACCGATAGTCTGGGTCGGCCCAAAGCCGCGGAAGGCGTGGTCCAAGAACTGCAGAGCTAACGCGATCGGCGTCAGCAGCACATAGAAGAAGATCGCCAGGATCGGGTTGGTCGGCGGCGGTGCCGCCGGGTTGACGAAGGTGAGGAACTCAGTGCCCATGCACTAGCTCCTCTGGCAGGGGGACAGGGTCGTACCCGCCGGCGTGAAATGGATTGCAGCGCACGATCCGGCGAATGCCCATCCACCAGCCGCGACGGACTCCATAGAGTTGGATCGCCTCGTAAGCGTAGTGGGAGCAACTGGGGTCATAACGACACCCGGAGATCAGGCCGAATATGGGGCTGAAGGTGGCCTGGTAAAGGGCGATTGCCCAGAGGGAGAGTTTCTTCACCGGCCCACCCCGATCTGGCGCAACGCCTGCTGCAACGACTCTCCCAGGCCGGTGGCACCCGTCCTCAGGGCCGCCTGTCGGGGGAGGAGGACCACGTCGCATGGGCCTAGCCGGGGAATCATTGCGGCCACGGATGCTTGCAGTCTTCGGCGCAGTCGGTTGCGGACCACAGCACCCCCCAAACGCTTGGGGACCACAATCCCCACTCGCGGGTGGCCGACCGAGTTCCCCCTTGCCCTGACGCGGAGAATGCCGTCCCCGGCGCCCCTTCGCTCCGCCGTGACAGCCCGAAAGTCGGTGGAGCGACGGAGCCGGTACTTGGTCTTCACCGCACGGGCGCGGGTGTCAGTCGCAGACGCCCCTTCAGGCGGCGACGCTTGAGGACACGGACCCCCCCGGGGGTCGACATACGGGCCCGGAACCCGTGCACCTTCCTCCGGTAGCGCTTCTTCGGCTGAAAAGTTCTCTTGATAGTCGAATTCCTTCGCGGAGCCAGCTTGGGGTCCAGGCGGCGGTCTTCCCAACTGGCCTCCAGCGGGGGATAACTCTCTTGGGATCGGCGCTGAGGATAGCAGAGAAGCCTCTGGGGTCCGGGATCGAGACTTGATCTCGAACCGAAACCGGCGGCCCGGGGGCCCCCCGCACAAAGGGTCTCCGGGCCGTGCGCGGGACGCTGTTCGACAACGCGGGTCAGGCGCGTACCAAGGCCGCGCGGCGCGGTGTCACGTCCGCCCGGCGCGCACCGTAGTCTCTCCTTGGCCGCACGGCGCGGTGTGTGTGTACCAGGACCACGCCGGTTGACCGACGGCGTGCGGGGCCGGGGTGCGATAGTCAAACCCGCTTGAAACGCCGAGTCGGCGTTTCAAAGAAAGTAGGAAAAAATAGGGCTTTTTTTTCATTGCTTGCTGACCCCGCCGGGGGCCGTTCCCCGTGCCGCCGCCGCTTCCCGTGCGCACGACGCACGCGCGTGGTAGGCGAACATCTGCGCCGCAGCACCCCTTGTGTTTGGGTGTTGGTGCGCTAGCGAACATTGCTTTCGCACGGACCAATTTTGTCGCGCCAAACGTTGCACGAGCGTGTGGTCGGTGCTACCATCCGGGAGCGACCGCAGGGGTGGGCCAGACCCGGTCCGAGCTTCTCTCTTCTCCAGGGCGAATCTACCCCTCAGGTGGGTTTTCCACTCCTGTGCAGAAGGTGTGAATTGCGATACGTTCAGTGTGCCCCGCTTTGCCCGATGTCGGGCCCTAGGTGAGCCTCTCCTCAGATCAACTCTGGACGGCTGCTCAGGAGGAACTCCGCTTCCAGGTAAGTCGTCCCGGATACGAGGCCTGGCTTAAGAACGCGCGGCTCCTGACCTTCGACCTGGACCGGGCCCGGGCCCTCATCGGAGTGCCGACGCCGCTAGCTCGGGACTGGGTCAGCGACCGCTATTCGGCGGTCATCCGCGAGACCCTTTCCGCCATCCTCAATCTCGACATCGAGGTGGACTTTGCCGTCCAGACCGCCTCCGAGGACGGGGTCGCTGAAGCGCCTGCGGATGCCAGGGGTCCGATGGTGCTGTCCGACGACCGGTCGGGTGGGATCGCCGAAACGGTCCCCGGACTCAATCAGCGCTACACCTTCAACGCCTTCGTCGACGGTAACACCTCCCGCTTTGCCTACGCCGCCTGCCGGGCCGTCGCGGACTCTCCGAGCCGTGCCTACAACCCCCTCTTCCTCTACGGCGGAGTTGGTTTGGGCAAGACCCACCTCATGCACGCGGTCGGCCACGCGGTTTGGCAGAGCCATCGCCTGCGGGTCGCTTACGTGACTTCCGAGAGCTTTATGAACCAGATGATCACCTCGATCCAGGAGAACCGCATGGCTCAGTTCCGAGCCCGGTACCGGACGGTCGATGTGCTCTTGGTCGACGACATCCAGTTCCTGGCCGGCAAGGACCGCACTCAGGAGGAGTTCTTCCACACCTTCAACGCACTGCAGGAGGTGAACCGGCAGATCGTCATCACCAGCGACCGGCCTCCTCGCGAGATCCCCACCCTGGAGGATCGACTCCGGACCCGTTTCGAGGGTGGCCTGATGGCGGACATCCAGCCGCCGGACTTCGAGACACGCCTGGCGATTCTGCGCAGCAAGCTGGACCCGGCCCAGAACCCTCTGAGCGACGAGGTGCTTTCCTTCATCGCGTTCAAGATCCAGAAGAACATCCGCGAGTTGGAAGGGGCGCTCATCAGAGTCCTGGCCCACGCCTCCATCTCCGGTGGAGAGAGCCCGACCCTAAGTCAGGTCTCTGAGATCCTCCGCGACATCATTCCCTCTGCCGACACCAAGCCCTTGTCCGTGGAGCACGTCCAGCAGGTTGTCGCCGAGTACTACGGCATCTCCGTCGAAGAGATGCGAAGCAAGCGCCGCGACAAGCACATCGTGTTTCCTCGCCAGGTGGCGATGTTCCTCATCCGGGAGGAGATCGCCATGAGCCTTCCCGCCATTGGCCAGGTCTTCGGTGGCCGGGACCACACCACGGTCCTCCACTCCTACGAGAAGATCTTCAACGAGGCCAAGGAGGATCCCCGGGTCTCCGACGACATCGCTCGCCTGCGGGAACTCCTCCTCTCGCGTTAGACCGGATCACCACATGTTTTCCAGTGTCCCCTGTTAGCCGTCGCCCCTCTGTCGGGGACAACCCCGCGGTCGCGTCTCAGGCGCCAGTTAACGGCTTGCCTAGAAGAGGATTTCCACAGGCTCTCCACCGTCGGCGCGAGTTCAGCTTCGATCAGTTTCCCCAACCTTCACTCCCCTACTATGGCTACGGATCTACATATCCGTCCCAAGGGCTGCGCGGGGGTGTTGAAAGGGAAGGTGGAGAGCTCTTGAAGCGTAGGAGGCCTATTCAGTGAAGTGCACGATCTCACCCCAACAGTTGGGGGCTGGACTCAACTCGGTAAGCCGGGCCGTCTCCAACCGGGTCACCCTCCCGATCCTGAACAACGTCCTGGTTGCGGCCCGCGGAGGAACGCTCCAACTCACCGCCACCAACCTTGACCTGACCATCCACCACTCCTTGGCAGCTGAGGTAGAGGAAGAAGGGGAGGTCACGGTTCCCGCCCGGATGCTCTCCGAGTTTGTCAGCGCCTTGCCGGAACAGCCACTCCGTTGGCAGCTGGACGGAGCCCATCAGACGGTGAGCTTGCAGAGCGGGCGTTTCGATGCCCATATCCGGGGTGTAGACGCCAAGGAGTTTCCCCCGCTTCCCGACGTGTCTGATGGAGACACCGTTGAGCTGGATCCCCAGACGCTGCTCACGGCAATTGACCAGACGGTGATTGCCGCCAGCGCCGATGACGGTCGGCCCATCTACACCGGGGTGCTGACGGAGATCGCCGGTCCCGAGGTGACACTGGTAGCAACCGATGGCCACCGTTTGGCCATCCGGGTGTTGCGGGCCGCGGACGGCGAGCGTCAGGGAGATCGCCTGGGTGTGATCATCCCGGCACGGGCACTTTCCGAGCTATCACGCCTGCTCAAGCCGGTCGCGGCAAGTCCTGCTTCGGTGAGCCTGACAGTGGGGGCGTCGCGAGCGCAGGTGAAGTTTGAACTACCCGGGTACGAGCTCACGGCGCGTCTGATTGACGGCGTTTATCCCAGCTACGAGAAGGTCATACCCACCGCCTCACAGACGGTGGTACGAGCATCCACCGAAGAACTCCGGCGCACCACCAAGGTCGTATCTCTGTTCGCCCGGGACGCCGCCAACGTCCTTAAGATACGTTGCGATCAAGGACAGATCGTGCTCTCCGCCAACACCAACGAGGTGGGCGACAACGTCGCCGGCGTCGACGCTTCGGTCGAGGGAGATGGCCTGGGAATCGCCTTCAATGCACGCTACGTGGCGGATGTGCTCAACCTCATCGACTCCCCAGAGGTGGAGCTAATTCTCAACGGGCCGCTCTCGCCAGGCCTAATTCGTGCCCCGGGAGACGACTCCTATCGGTACGTCATCATGCCGGTACGAGTAGCCATCTGAGGGCAGAGGCCGACCCCAGCCGGTGTACCTGTCGCAGCTGCGTCTGGTCAGCTTTCGCATCTACCAGGAGGCATCCCTAGATCTGCTTCCGGGGGTGAACCTTGTTCTGGGCCAGAACGGCCAGGGTAAGACCAGCCTCCTAGAGGCCATATCCACCCTAGCCCTGACCCGCTCACCCAGGTCAGCTTCCCTGGGTGATTGCGTCTCCTGGGGAGAGGCTCGAATGGGAGTTGCCGGGCACCTAGTCAGCCGACGGGGGGAGAACGACCTGGAGTTGAGAGCCGAGCGGCAGCAGGGAAGTGAACGCTGGCTACGTCGCCTGCGCCTGGACGGAGACCTGATCCAGCCACGTCAGCTGCTCGGCCGCTTCCGGGTCGTTCTCTTCTGGCCCGAGGACCTTCTCCTGGTCAAAGGAGGGCCAGAGCCAAGGCGGCGACTCCTCGACGTGGTCCTCAGCCAACTCTCACCGACCTACGCCGAGGCGGCGACCAGGTACCGGCGGGTAGTCGAGCATCGCACCGCCCTGTTGCGGCGGGTAAGAGAGGGGCTCGCCAGCGCGGCTGATCTGCGGCCTTGGTCGGAGGCCCTGGTCGAACACGGGGCCCTGGTGATCCAGGAGAGGCGCCTGTACCTGGCGACCGTGGAACCGGTGGCCGCCGAGGCGGTCCGCAAGATCGGAGAGCCGTCCGAGCTCCAGCTCCGCTACCGGCCGGGGCTGGGTCGCGAGCACCGGGAGGGGGAGGAGAAGGATGCGGCGACAGCGCTCCGACGCGCCTTGGTCGGGGCAGCGGCCGAGGAGGCGGCAAGGGCTCAGTGCGTAGTCGGCCCGCACCGCGACGACTTTGAGGTACTACTGGGAGGCCGCCCAGCCCGACAGTTCGCCTCCCAGGGCCAGCAGCGGAGTGTGGTCCTGGCGCTCAAGGTCGCGGAGGTCCGGCAGCATCTCAGCCTGGGTGGGGAAACCCCCCTGCTCTTGCTCGACGACGTCCTCTCTGAGCTAGACCAGGGAAGGCGCACCGGGCTGATCCAGCTGCTCTCCGAGGAACTGGCCGTAGAGCAGACCCTGATCACCTCCACCGAGGATCCCCAGATAGAAGGGGATGTAGCGGTATCCCAGGTACTGCAGGCTAGAGGTGGCCACCTCGCCCCAGCTTCGCGGCCTGGTTGGGAGCTCGCCCCATGGAGGGGATAGAGGCGATCCTACCCCGGGTTCTGCGCCGCCTGGGGGCCACGAGTCAGGTCCGTCAGGTACGGGTCGAGACAGCCTTTGCCAAAGTGTGTGGAGAGTACATTCGCCCTCACGTCCGGGTCTTTGCTGTTGAGCGCTCGGTCCTGGTCCTTGCCTGCGCCCACCCCGCCATCGCCCACCAACTACAGATCGAGGCGACCACCATCCTGGATGCCATCAACGCCGAGGTAGGGGGCCGGCCGCTCACCCGGCTGCGCTTCGTGCCCGAAGCGGGGACTCCGGCCACGCCGCGTCCAGGAAGCTAAGCACAATCTCGGCCGCGTCCAGGGCGGCCACCGGTCGGGCCCAGCGGAGGGCGCCCTGCTGCAGTTGTCCGAGGAGAGGGTCCGCCGGTAGACAGAACCGACTCATGATCTCGACCAGGTCTTGGTGCCCACCCACTTGGAGAGCGGCGCCGGCGGCCACCACGGCCGCCCCGTTGTTCTCCTCCTGACCTGGCAGGGAGTCGGTCACCAGGAGCGCCAAACCGGCGGCGGCCGCCTCCGCGAGGGCGCTCGGGCCGGCCTTGCCCAGGTACACGTCGGCAGCGCGCAGCCAGGGGGTGAGCGAATTCTGGTAGCTCAAGCAATGGGTGGGCTGTCGTTGCGGGTGCCTCTTCAGCCAGGCCAGGAGGCGACGGTTGTTGCCGCAGGCGACCACCACCTGGAGAGGCAGCTCGCTCTGCCCCAGCCAGCAGGCTAGACGCCGCAGGTTCCCGGCTCCCTCTGCGCCGCCACCGACCAAGACTGTGAGGAGGTCGGGATTCAAGCCGAGCTCGCGGCGCGCCTGCCGGCGCTCCGCCTGGTCGCGCGATCCGGCGGCCAGAGCCGGGTCCACGGGGAGCCCCGTTTGTCGAATCAGCTGGGCCGGGACTCCGAGCTGCAGAC
>Ga0307372_10009148_pt1 | contig 13730 bp, 10 predicted proteins | sample OX1MG_FD_202533 | JGI IMG/M metagenome (GOLD analysis project Ga0307372, IMG submission 202533) | Soil microbial communities from Risofladan, Vaasa, Finland - OX-1 | ecosystem: Environmental > Terrestrial > Soil > Coastal area > Acid sulfate soil | place: Finland: Risofladan, Vaasa | collected...
CCGGTGCATAGCACCGCGGCGGCGAGCAATTATGCCGTGGTCGTAGGCTTCCAGCTCACGCCCGACCAGCTCGCCTACAACCGCTCCTCCCGCACGCAGTGACCGCGCGGACCGGGCGCCGATGATTGCCGGCTTCGCAACGCGGCGCGTCCTGACCGAGGAGGCCGAAATCCTGATCGAGATCGGCGGCGGCGGTCCGCCGCTGCTGCTGCTCCACGGCTATCCCGAGACGCATGCCTGCTGGCACAAGGTCGCGCCGCATCTCGCGCACGATTTCACCGTGGTCTGCCCCGACCTGCGCGGTTACGGGGAAAGCCGCTTCACCGGCACCGAGACGCCCGATCACGCGGCTTATTCCAAGCGTGCCATGGCGCGCGACCAGGTGGCAGTGATGGCGGCACTCGGCTTCGAGCGGTTCGCGGTCGCGGGCCACGACCGCGGCGGCCGCACCGCCTATCGCCTGGCGCTCGACCACCCGGCGCGGGTCACGCGGCTGGCGGTGCTCGACATCGTGCCGACGCTCGAGATGTTCGAGCGCATGGACGCGCGCAGCGCCCTTTCCGCCTATCACTGGCTGTTCCTGGCGCAGCCCTTCGATCTGCCCGAACGGCTGATCGGCGCGGCGCCCGATTTCTATCTCGACTGGACGGTGCGGAGCTGGTTGGGAGCGGGAGCGACGCTGGCGCCAGGGGCGATGGACGCTTATCGCCACGCCTTTCGCGTGCCCGCGGTCATCCACGCCGCGTGCGAGGATTACCGCGCCGGCGCGACGCTCGATTGCGATGCCGACCGCGCCGACCGCGAGGCCGGGCGGCGCATCGCCTGCCCGGTGCTGGCCCTGTGGGGCGGAGGACGGACCGTTGGCGCGGCGGCGACGGACCCGATCGCGACGTGGCGGCGGTGGGCCGACCGCGTCGAGGGCGCGCCCATCGATTGCGGGCATTTCCTGCCCGAGGAGGCGCCCGATGCCGTGGCGGACGCGCTGCGGCGCTTCTTCGCGGCGCCGGAATGACCGGGGCCCGCGCCTGCCCGCAACCGACGTGATGGCGCTTCGCCCGATCGCCGCGGGAAACCGGCCGGCGCGCGTTGACAAGGTGAAACGCGGCGATTTTAGTGCGGCCATGCCGGCATGGATCCTCGCCCTGGTGCTTGCGTTCGCGGTCGCCGCCGTCCCCGCTCGGGCCGAGGCATCGCAGCAGCTCAACATCTACAACTGGTCCGACTACATCGCCCCCGACACGGTGGCGCGGTTCGAGCGCGAGACCGGCATCAAGGTCAATTACGACGTCTATGACAGCAACGAGACGCTCGAGGCGAAGCTGCTGGCCGGACATTCGGGCTACGATCTCGTGGTGCCGTCTGCGAGCCCGTTCCTCGCCCGCCAGATCGCGGCCGGCGTCTATCGCCCGATCGACAAGGCGAAGCTCGCGAACTACGGCAATCTCGACCCGCGGATCCTGGCGGCGGCGGCCAAGGCCGATCCGGGCAACCGCTATGGCGTGCCCTATCTCTGGGGCACGACCGGCATTGGCTACAACAAGGCGATGGTCGCGGCGGCGCTGGGCCCGAACGCGCCCACCGACAGCGACCGGCTGCTGTTCGACCCGGCCAACGCCAAGAAGCTCGCGTCTTGCGGCATCTCGCTCCTCGACACCGCGCAGGAGCTGTTCCCGGCGGCGCTCGCCTATCTCGGGCGCGACCCGCTGAGCCGCGCTCCCGCCGAACTCGAACGCGCGGTGGGGGTGATCGCGGGGATCCGTCCCTATGTCCGCAAGTTCAATTCCTCGGAATACATCAACGATCTCGCCAACGGCGATCTGTGCATCGCCTACGGCTATTCGGGCGATGTCATCCAGGCGCGCAACCGCGCGCGCGAGGCGAAGAACGGCATCGCCATCGCCTATGCCATCCCCAAGGAAGGGGCGATGATGTGGATCGACATGATGGCGATCCCCAAGGACGCGCCGCATCCCGATGCCGCGCTGCGCTTCATCGACTACGTGCTGCGGCCGCAGACGATTGCCGCGATCAGCAATGCGGTCGCCTATGCCAACCCCAATCTGCCCGCGACCGCGCTCGTCGATCCGGCGCTGCGCGACGATCCCGGCATCTATCCGCCGCCGGCCGTGCGCGCACGCCTGTTCTTCGACACGCCGGTGACGGCGCAGTATGAGCGGCTGCGCACGCGCGCCTGGACCAGGGTCAAGACGGGTGAGTAGTGCGGCGGCGGCGGCGATGCCGCATCTGCGCATCGAGGGCGTGACCAAGCGCTTCGGCCCGCACGGCGCAGCGGCGGTCGACCGCGTCTCGCTCGACATCGCCCGTGGCGCGTTCTTCGCGCTGCTGGGCCCGTCGGGCTGCGGCAAGACGACGCTGTTGCGGCTGCTCGCCGGGTTCGAGCACCCGGACGAGGGGCGCATCCTGATCGAGGGCGTCGACATGGCGGACGTGCCGCCCTATCGGCGGCCGGTCAACATGATGTTCCAATCCTATGCGCTCTTCCCGCACATGAGCGTGGCGGAGAATGTCGGGTTCGGGCTGCGCCAGGACCGGGTCGAGCGGCGCGAGATCGCGGCGCGCGTCGCGGCGATGCTCGATCTCGTCAAGCTCACGCGGCTGGCGGCGCGGCGGCCGGCGCAGCTCTCGGGCGGCGAGAAGCAGCGCGTCGCGCTCGCCCGCGCCCTCGTCAAGGAGCCGAAGCTGCTCCTGCTCGACGAGCCGTTGACCGCGCTCGACCGCAAGCTGCGCGAGGAGACGCGCTACGAGCTCGTCCGCATCCAGGAGCGGGTCGGCATCACCTTCCTCATGGTGACGCACGACCAGGAGGAAGCGATGAGCATGGCGACGCGCATGGCGGTGATGAGCGCGGGCCGCATCGCCCAGATCGGCGCGCCGCACGACGTTTACGAGGCGCCGGCCAACCGCTTCGTCGCCGATTTCCTCGGCGCGGTGAATCTGTTCGCTGGGCGGGTCGCGGTGGTCGATGGCCGGCTGCACCGCGTCGCCTGCGCCGAAGCCGGCGCCACGCTCGCCGTCGCGTGCGAGCCGGCGCTCGCGGCCGGGCGCGACGTGACGATCGCGGTGCGGCCCGAGAAGATCGCGATTTCGACCGCACACGCCAGCGACGCCTTGAACCGTCTTACCGGCCGGGTGGCGGCGATCTCCTATCGCGGCGAGGCCTCGACCTATCGCGTCGCGCTGTCGAGCGGCAAGGTGGTGCGCGTGACCGCGCCCAATTCCGCCCGCGGCGGCGGCGGCATCGTCGAGGGCCAGGACGTGACGCTCGCCTGGGATGCCGGCGCGGCGCTGGTGCTCGAGGCATGAACCCGCGCGGCCGGGCGTTGGTGCTGGGGCTGCCTTACGCGTGGCTCGTCCTGTTCTTCCTCGTGCCGTTCCTCATCGTGCTCGGCATCAGCCTCGCCGAGCAGAAGATCGGCATTCCGCCCTATACGCCGCTGGTGGCGCACGGCGCATTTCGCGGCAGCCTCGACAATTACGCGCTGCTCGCCGGCGATCCGCTCTATTTCCGTGCCTTCGTCAACTCCGTTCTCTACGCGGCCGGCGCGACGCTCGTGGCGCTCGCGATCGGCTATCCGATGGCCTATGCCATCGTCCGCGCGCCGCGCGCGTGGCGGGCGCGGCTGCTGCTCCTGGTGATCCTGCCGTTCTGGACCAGCTTCCTCATCCGCGTCTATGCCTGGATCGGGCTCCTCGACAGCAACGGGCTCGTCAACAAGGCGCTGCTCGCCCTGGGCGTGGTGCATGCGCCGCTGCTATTGCTCAACAACCTCTTTTCGGTCGAGTTGGGGCTCGTCTATTCCTACCTGCCGTTCATGGTGCTGCCGCTTTATGCGGCGCTCGAAAAGCTCGACCCGACATTGCTCGAGGCGGCGTCCGATCTGGGCTGCCCGCCGATCACGGCGTTCTGGCGCGTGACCTGGCCGTTGTCGTTGCCGGGCGTGGTCGCCGGCGCGCTCCTGGTATTCATTCCGATGTGCGGCGAGTTCGTCATTCCCGACCTTCTGGGTGGCCCCTCGACCCTGATGATCGGCAAGGTCTTGTGGGACGAATTCTTCACCAACCGCGACTGGCCGGTCGCCTCGGCCGTGACCGTGGCGATGCTGGCGCTCCTCGTCGTGCCGATGGGACTGATGCGGCGCCTCCTCGCCGGCAAGGCCGGGGCAGGCTGACGCGGCGCGCGGCATCTTACGTCACCAGCGGCTCGAGCGCGGTGACGGCGTCGGCCTCGGCGGCGGGCTTGTCCCAGCGGATGCGGTGAATGCGGGGAAAGCGCAGGGCAAGACCGGATTTGTGGCGCGGCGAGCGGTGCACGCTGTCGAAGGCGATCTCGAGGACGAGTGCCGGCGCGACCGCGCGCACCGGGCCGAACCGCTCGACCGTATGCTCGCGGACCCAGCGATCGAGACGGCGCAACTCCTCGTCGGTGAAGCCGAAATAGGCCTTGCCCACCGGCACCAGCGCGCCGGCCTGCCAGACGCCGAAGGTGTAATCGGAATAATAGGACGAGCGCCTGCCGTGGCCGCGCTGGGCATACATGAGCACGGCATCGACGGTGAGCGCGTCGCGCTTCCATTTGAACCAGGGGCCTCGCGGGCGGCCCGACACATAGGGCGAATCGCCGCGCTTCAGCATCAGCCCCTCGATGCCGCGGGCACGCGCCCCGTCCTTGAGGCGGCGCAATTCGTCCCAGCCCGCGAACGGAATGAGCGGCGAGAGATCCATCTTGAGCCGCGGCGCGGCGCGATACCATGCGTCGAGCCGGTGCCGGCGCTCGTCGAAGGGCAGCGCCCGCAGATCCTCGCCGTCCTGCTCGAGCAGATCGTAGAGCCGGACCCAGGCGGGAAATTCCTTGAGCTGCCGCGGCGTCGGCGTCTTGCGGTTGAGGCGCTGCTGCAGATCGTTGAACGGCGCGACCGCACCCTCGCGCAGGACCAGAAGCTCGCCGTCGAGCACGACGTCCTCGGGCAGCGCCGCCGCCACCTCGGGAAAGGCGGCGCCGATGTCGTCGCCCGAGCGCGAATAGAGCCGCCTGCCGCCGCGCGCGACGAGTTGGACGCGGATGCCGTCCCATTTCCACTCGGCGCGATAGGCAGCGGGATCGAGGCCCTCGAGCGCATCCTCGTCCACCGCCTGGGCCAGCATCAGCGGCGTGAAAGTGGGCCGCCCCGCCGTCTCGGGCCGCGCGGCCTTGCCTTCGAGCCAGGCGAAAAGCTCGCCGTAAGGCGGCGCGAGGCCATGCCATACCGCCTCGATCTCGTCGAGCGAAATGCCCGACCACTCGGCGAGCGCGGTCTTGGCGAGCCGCGCCGAGACGCCGATGCGCAGCCCGCCGGTCACCAGCTTCAACAGCGCCCAGCGTCCGGTCGCATCGAGGCGATCGAGCCAGTGAGCGAGGCGCGCGCCCGCATCGGCGCGCGTCGCCGCGGCCAATTCGGCGACGATCGCGCTCAATTCCGGCACCGTGCCGGCGGCGGGGCGCGGCGGCCAGATCAGCGCCACCGTCTCGGCGAGATCGCCGACGAAATCGTAGGACGCATCGAACAGCTCGGCATCGACGCGCTCGAGCGCCAGCGCCCGCACCTGCTGCGGCTTCACCGCGCGGAACGAGATCGCGCCGGTGAGCGCGGCGAGCGCCCAGCCGCGTTCGGGATCGCGCGCATCGGTGAAATACGCCTGCATCAGCCGCAGCTTGCCGGTGCGCGCCGGCATGAACACCAAGGCGTCGAGCAGCGCCGCGTAGCGCTCCATCACTCCTCGTCCTCGAAACCGACCAGCGACAGCGCGCGGGCGGCGACGCCGCTCAACGCGCAGTGCCGCAACAGCGCATCCTCGGCGCCGTGCGTGACCCAGACCTCGCCGGGCGCGCACTCGGCGATGGTGGCGGTCAGCTCGTCCCAATCGGCATGGTCGGAAATGACGAGTGGCAGCTCGACGCCGCGCTGCTTCGCCCGCTGCCGCACCCGCATCCAGCCCGAGGCCATGGCGACGACCGGATCGGGCAGGCGCCGCACCCACGGCTCGGACGCGGCCGAGGGGGGCGCCAGCACGATCCGGCCGCGCAACGCCTCGCGCGCGACCCCCGCAGCCGCAGGCACCGGCCCGAACGCGACGCCCAGCTCTTCGTAGAGCCGCACCAGCGGCATGAGCGCGCCGTGGAGAAAGACCGGTTCGTCATATCCCTGTTGGCGCAGCAGGCTCAGCACACGCTGGCATTTCCCGAGCGCATAGACGCCGACGAGATGGCAGCGCTCGGGAAAGAGCGCGAGCGAACGCAAGAGCCGGCCGATCTCGCCGCGATCGTCGGGATGGCGGAACACCGGCAGCCCGAACGTCGCCTCGGTGATGAAGACGTCACAGGATTGCGGCGCGAAGGGCGCGCAGGTCGGGTCGAGCCGGCGCTTGTAATCGCCCGAGACGACGACACGCGTGCCGCGATGCTCGAGCACGATCTGCGCGCTGCCGAGAATGTGACCCGCCGGGACGAGCGTGACGGCGACGCCGCCGATGTCGATCGTCTCGCCATAGGCAGTAGCCTGGAAGCTTGCTGCGGCGGCAGTGCCGAGGCGTTGCCGCATGATCGCGATGGTCCCGGCCGTGGCGAGCACGCTGCCATGCCCCGGCCGCGCGTGATCGCCGTGGCCGTGCGTCACCACCGCCCGGTCGACCGCGCCGGCGGGATCGACATAGAAATCCCCCGGCACGCAATAGAGCCCGCGCGGCACGACCTTGAGCCAATCGACGTCCATGCGCGGAATATGGGAGTTCTCGTCGCGAGACGCAGCCGTGAACGATGGCATTGCGAGCCGCTTCCCGCTGGTCACATGTAACCGAAGGGGGGCATCACCGCTTCGTCCCGCCGAGAGACTTCGCGGGACACGGTCCGGGCCCACCGGGAGCGATTGCGCCGCCGGGGCTTGCGGCCGATTCAAATCTGGGTGCCGGATGTGCGGGCACCGTCCTTCAGGGCGAAGGCGCACCGGCGAACGCCCTCGTCGGCGCCGCGTTACGGGTTCCGGCGACCCGGGCGGGCTGCTATGTTCCGCGCCGATTCTCGCGCGGGTGGCACCGAGCCGTTCTTGCCGGTGGGTGGCAAGCGCAGCCGGACATGCCCGGCATGGAAAGCATCATCGAGCGTGCGCCCGACACCACGGCCACGCACGCGAAGACAGGAGTGGAACGTTGAGGATGATCCGACTGCACCCGCTTTTTCTTGCCGTGCTCGCCGTCGCCTTGGGATCGCCCGGCGGCGGATCGACCGCCGCTGCCGCGACGCTGAATGTCGGCAAGGCGGACTCGAACGCCTCCCCGATCCTGCCGGTGAATGTCGGCGCGAAGCTGGGCATCTTCGCCAAGCACGGGCTCGACTTGAAGATCTCGGACTTCACGGGCGGCAGTAAGCTGGTTCAGGCCATGGTGGCGGGCAGCATCGATATCGGCGTCGCCGCCGGGCCGCTGATGGCGCTCACCGCCAAGGGCGCGCCGGTGATCGCCGTCTGCAACGACGCCCCTTCGATCCCCTTCATCGGCATCGCGGTGCCGTGGGATTCGCCGATCCACACGGTGGATCAGCTCAAAGGCAAGAAGATCGGCATCTCCAGCACCGGCTCGCTCACCGATTGGCTGGCGCAGCAGCTCGCGCGCGAGCGCGGTTGGGGGCCTGACGGGGTGATCCGGGTCGCGATCGGCAATTCGGCCGCCGGCGACATCGCGGCGTTCCGCACCCACGCGGTCGACGCCGACATCAGCGTGACCTCGAACATCTTCGGCTGGGAAGAGAAGAAGCAGGCGCGGCTGCTGTTCCCGGTATCGAAATATGTCGGCAATATCGCCGCGGGCACGCTCTTTGCCACGAAGCACCTGATCGCGAGCGACCCCACCGCGATCCGCAGCTTCATCGCTGCCTGGCTCGAGACGATCGATTACATGCGCAAGCACAAGGCCGAGACGGTCAAGATCGAGAGCGCCGTGACCGGCTATTCGCAGAACGCGATGGCGAAGGAATACGACCTCACCATCGGCATGTTCAGCCACGATTGCAAGTTCGACGCGGAATCGCTCGCCAATCTCAAGCGCTCATTCGTCGATCTGAAGCTCGTCGCGTCGCCGCCCGACATGTCGAAGCTCTATACCGAGGCGTTCCTGCCGAAGTGACGGCCGGCCGCGCCGCTGGCGGCGGCGCGACGCTCGCGGGGTTCCTGCCGAGCCTGATCGCGCTCGCCGCGGCGCCGCGCTCGAGGCCGAGGCGACGGGCGCCTTGTGGTGGCCGGACGCGGCGACGCTCATCGTCGCCGACCTTCATCTCGAGAACGGCTCGAGCTTCGCCGCGCGCGGCCGGATCGTGGCGCTGAACCGGTAGCGCGCCGCCAGGCGACCGTTGCAAGACCCTGTTCCCTGGCCGCCGGGACGCTATGATGGCGCGCCATTCAGCATGGGGAGGAGCGGCTTATGAAACAGTACTGCGACGGCGGCGAGGCGATTCTCGAGGCGTTCCGCACGGTTGGGGCCGACTACATCATCTCCTCGCCGGGATCGGAATGGTCGCCGGTGTGGGAGGCGGTCGCGCGGCAGAAGGTCAACCAGCAACCAGGTCCGAGCTATATCGACTGCTGGCACGAGACCTTGGCCGTCGACATGGCCATAGGCTACACCCAGATGACCGGCCGCCCGCAGCCCGTGCTGCTTCACGCCGGCGCCGGTCTGCTCCAAGGCACCGCCGGCATGCATTCGGCCGTCCTCGCCGAGGTGCCGATGGTGATCATGTCGGGCGAGTCGCTGACCTTCGGCGAGAATCCGAACCTTCCCATCGAACCGCAATGGTATCGCAGCCTCAGCATCATCGGCGGGACGCAGCGCCTGGTCGAGCCGGTAACCAAGTGGGCGACGCAGGTCGGCAGCATCTATACGCTCTACGAGTCCGTCATCCGCGCGATGGAGTTCGCGCAGCGCACGCCGATGGGCCCGGTCTATCTCAACGTGCCGCTCGAGACCATGCTGCATGAATGGACGCCGCCTGCGCAGCGCCGCAAAATTCCCGCCCCGCCCAAGACGCAAGCCGCCGCCGACGACGTCGAGCGGATCGTCAAGCTCATCATCGCCGCCAAGAGCCCGGTGATCCTGACCGACACGGTGGGCCGCGATCCCGCCGCGTTCGCGGCGCTCGTCGAACTCGCCGATCTCTTCGGCATCCCGGTGGGCAGCGGCCGCAGCACCGCCTTTGCCAACTTCCCCAAGAACCATCCGCTGCACTTGGGCTCCGCCATCGACAAGTACCTGAAGGATTCCGATCTCGTCCTCCTGGTGAGCTGCAAGGCGCCGTGGTACCCGCCCAGCCGCAAGCCTACCACCGGCACCGTCGTCGTCATCGATTCCAATCCCCTCAAGCATCAGATGGTCTATCAGAGCCTGCAGGCGGACCATTATCTCGAAGGCAATGTCGCGGCCTCGCTGCGGCTCATTCTCGAGGCGGCGCGTTCGGCCGGCGCCACCGCAGCGAAGAACGCCGACCGGCACGCCCGCTGGCAGCGCGAGCATGACAAGATGGTCGCCGACGAGCTGGCGGCCGAAGTCAAGGCCCGCAACAACGGCACCGGCGTCGAGCCTCTCGCACTCGTCGATGCGATGCGCACGGTGATGCCGGCCGACTCGATCTATGTCGAGGAGACCATCACCCACTCGCCGCAGTTGCAGCAGCAACTGCCGTGGACCGATCCGCAGAGCTATTTCCGCGTCGGTGGCGGGCTGGGCCAGGGCCTGGGCATGGCCTTGGGCGTCAAGCTCGCCGCGCCGAAGCGGCCGGTGGCGCTGATCGTCGGCGACGGCTCGTTCCTCTACAATCCCGTGGTGCAGGGGCTGGGCGCCTCAAAGGGCAACGCGCTCCCGCTGATGGTCGTGGTGATGAACAACCACAAATACGCGGCGATGCAGAAGGGACATGTCCACCACTACGCCGACGGCGTGGCGCAGGGCGCCGACATCTATCACGGCGTCCACATCGACGGGCCCGATTACGCCGAGCTCGGCAAGCCCTTCGGCCAGCACGGCGTCAAGGTCGAGAAGGCGTCCCAGCTCAAGGGCGCGCTCGAATCGTCGCTCAAGGCGATGAAGGACGGCAAGACCGCCATCCTCAATGTCGAACTGACGCGCTGACCCGCAGCGGCAAGCGCGGGATCGCCGAAAGCGGTCTCGCATCTCATTTCGTCACTGCCGGGCTCGACCCGGCAATCCACCTGGACCCCCGGGCCAAGCCCGGGGGTGACGAAAGTGAGAAGGCGACCCGGTCCGAGGCGATCGCGCGCTACGGCTTCACCGGCACGAATTCGGTGGTGTAGATCGCGCTGTCGGGCGGCTTCTTGGGCAGGATGCCCATTTGGATGAACGAGTCCTTGATCACCTTGACGGCGGCAGGATCGAAACGCCCGTCGGGGTTGAACATCGAGATCTCGTAATCATAGGTCTTGGCGGTCACTGCCTTGCTCAGGTGCAGGACTTTGCTGGTGATGTCGATGGTCTTTTCGCGGTTCGCCTTCATGAAGGCGAGGACGTCGAAGAACCCCTTGAGGAACTTGCGGACCAGCGCCGGATTGTCGTGGACGAGCTGTTTGCGCGCGAACACGACGTGGGTGATGAATTTGGGCGCGAACTGACCCATGTCGACGAGCACGCGGCCGTCGTGCTTTTCCTCGAGGCTGTAGCCCGATTCGACGGCGGTCATCATGCCGTCGATCTCGTGCGTGCGCAGCGCCGCGAGCGACGAGGTGAACGCGCCCAAGGCCACCGTCTTCACCCCATCGGGTCCCCATCCCTCGGCGATCGACAGGCGCTTGGCCAGCCATTCGGTGAGCGAGCCGCGCGTCGTCACCGACAGCGTCTTGCCCTTGAGGTCCTTCACCGTCTTGATCGGCGAATCCGCAGCGACGACGACGGAAAGATTCTTCGGCGGTCCGGCAAAGGCGGCGACCGCGATCGACGGCGCGCCCTTGGCCGAGAAGGCCATGGACGGACCGCTGCCGAGGCCGAAATCGAGACTGCCCGCGGCCAGCGCCTGTTGCAGCTTGGCATCGCCGGCGACCGCCACGATATCAACATCGAGCCCGTTCTTGGCGAAGATCCCGGCCTCCTTGCCGACTTCCAGCGTCGAGAAGGTCCAGGCATTATCGGCGGCCTTGCCGACCCGCACCTTGTCCGCAGCCCAGCCCGTTCCGGCCGCGCCGGCCCATCCGGCCGCGAGCGCCAGCCCTGCCAAGGCGGCCCGCCGCGTGAGCATCGTCACCCTCATCCCTCACCTCCCCTGCTGCAACCATCGTTGTGCAAGCGTGCCGCATCGAAAGACGCGGGCGATTGCCTGGCTCGGGGCGCCGTCGGCGTCCCTTCTTGCAGTCCCGCATAGTAAGGGGCCTTCGCGACCGCGGGCAATCGCGACGATGGCCATGGCCTATTAAACATTTCACAAAAGTAATGGCCCGGCCTCGACCGGGCCGAATGCGGCATCCACCGCCGGTTGGGGACGCCATCGCCGGAGGCGTGGCAGCACCGCCCTCGATCCGTTCGATGCGGTCACAACCAAGGTCGCCGGCGCAACGCCGTTCGTCGGCGCCGTCCGTCCCCTCGCCGGCGGACCGACACGGTCCGGCGCCGGACCGGCGCCGGAATTGCCTTCGGCGCCGCGCGGAACTAACATTCGGGCAACCCGGAGGCATGATCGATGGACCCGATCCTCGACTATTTCGCGGCCACGGCCGAGGCATCGATGGCGCGCTGCACAAGCTGCGGCAAATGCCTCGAGGCCTGCCCGACCGCCGCCGAGATCGGGCTCGACAAGGGCGCGGCTTCCGCAATCACCGGCGAGCTCGCGCGCCTGACCGCGGGCGCCGGCGACGCGCCGCTGGCGACGCAGTGGGTCGAAGCCTGCAACGGCAGCGCTCAATGCACCGCCGCCTGCCCCGAGGGCATCAACGTGCGGCAATGGGTGTCGATCGAGCGCATGCGCCAGCGCGTCGTCCGCGCACCCGCCGCCGCGCGCACCGCGGCGGCGAGCCGGCGCTTCCGCAACATGTCGCATTCGGTGCGGCTCCTCGCCGGCATGCAGGTGCCGTCCGCGGCGCTCGCCCGCGTCATGGCGCACCGGCGCGAACGTACCGCCGATTTCGTCTTCTATACCGGCTGCAACGTGCTGCGCACGCCGCACATGGTGTTCAACGTCATGGACATCCTCGACGCGCTCGGCGTCGCCTACGAGGTGATGGGCGGCCCCGGCCATTGCTGCGGCGTCTATCAGTTCCACGAGGGCGACCTCGGCGCCTATGGCCGGATCGCCGGACATACCTACGATTCATTCGCCAAGGTGGGCGCCAAGCGGGTCCTGTCGTGGTGCCCGAGCTGCACCAAGCAGTTCGGCGAGATGTACCACGACTATGCCAAGCCGAATTTCGACTTCGGCCATATCGCGATGTTCCTGGTCGAGCAGCTCCCGCGTCTGCGCGAAAAATTCGCGACCGGGCTCCCGCCGCAGCGCGTCGCCATCCATGAGCATGACGGGATCGAGGGCGTGAGCGCGAGCGTGCGCACGCTCGTCGCCGCCTTGCCCCATGTCGAGATCGTCGAGATCGCCCAGGACCGCGGCTTCGGCTATGTCTGCGGCGGCCCCGCCGCGCGCCATCCCGAGCGCGAGCGCGAGGTTCATCGCACGGTGGCGGAGAACGCGGCGGCAGCGGGCGTCGATACGCTGGTGACGATCTATCATTCATGCCACCGCCAATTGTCCGGCGCCGAGGCGCACTATCCCTTCGCAGTGAAGAACTTCACCGACCTCATCGCCGAGGCCATCGGCGCCGGCGGAAGGCACGACTACTACAAGCAATATAAACGCGGGGGCGAGATGGACGAGGCGCTCGCGGCGGCGCGGGTCTATCTCGAGACGAACGGGATCACGCTCGACGCGGCGACAGTCGAGGCGCTCTCGGCCGAGATTTTCGGCGAGACCGGCATCGCTGGATCGCGCGAGCCCTTCGCGCGCGGCCTCGCCCAGCACGTCACCTCGCCCTAGCGCGCGTGGGCACGATCCTCACGCTGCACGATCCGGCCACCGCCCGGCGCCATTACGCCGCCGGCGTCTGGCAGGAAGATACGCTCTATACGCTGCTGCGCCGCCATGCGGCGGAACGTCCCGCCGCCTTCGCGCTGCGCGACGCGCGACGCCGGCTGAGCTGGGCCGCACTCCTCGTCTGGGTCGATGCGTTCGCGGCCGATCTCCATGCGGCCGGGCTGCGGCGCGGCGACCGGGTTGCCGTGTGGCTCCCCAACCGCGTCGAGACCGTGGTGGCGCTGCTCGCCTGCTCGCGCAACGGCCATGTCTGCAATCCGTCGCTCCATCACAGCTATAGCGCGGCCGAGATCGTCGCTCTCATCGCCGGCATCGACGCGGCGGCGCTGGTGGCGCAGCCCGGTTACGGCGCCGATGCGACGGCGGACATCTTCGCCGCCGCGCGGCGCGTACCGTCGCTCCGCCGCGTCTATCGCGTCGCGCCGCCGGGCGAAGCCGCGGACGATGGTGCCGCCGCCCATCCCTTTCCCGATCCTGGCGCCGTCGCCCTGCCGCCGCCCGCGCCCGACGACAACCCCGACAAGATCGTCTATCTCGCCTTCACCTCGGGCACGACGGGCAAGCCCAAGGGCGTGCTCCATTCCGACAACACGCTGCTCGCCAACGGCCG
>Ga0307372_10009149_pt1 | contig 13729 bp, 9 predicted proteins | sample OX1MG_FD_202533 | JGI IMG/M metagenome (GOLD analysis project Ga0307372, IMG submission 202533) | Soil microbial communities from Risofladan, Vaasa, Finland - OX-1 | ecosystem: Environmental > Terrestrial > Soil > Coastal area > Acid sulfate soil | place: Finland: Risofladan, Vaasa | collected...
GAGCCTGCGCCAACTTCGTCAGTCCATCCTCGAGGTCATTCCAGAGGCTGAAGAATGCATGTCCTATGGACTACCTGCCTTCCGGGTTCGGGGCCAGGTGATCGCCGGATTCGGAGCCTTTAAGAATCACCTGAGCTACTTTCCGTACAGCGGGTCTGTAATCACCGAGGTCGGCCCGGACGCGGCCAGTACGCGGCGACGAAGGGGGCGCTGCGGTTTCCCGTCGACAAAACCATCCCCAATTCTCTCGTGCGCAAACTCATCACCGTGCGAATAGGCCAGGCGTTCCATGATGAGAGCCGCCCTGCGTGAACGTGCGATCGTCAACCCGCGGGGCCGAAGGCGGCCCCCGTGCCCGCCACCTCGAAGGGGCTGACTCTGAAATGGTGAGTTGCGCCCAGGGCGCTGGCCAAGCCGAGACTGCGATAGTCCGTTCAGATCGTGCGGGCGAGTCCGAGAGAGTTCGGTCATAACCGCCTTCCGTGGCCAATGCCAGTGCCGGCCCTAGAGGACGCGCCCAGGGCGGGCGTGGTTATCAGCATTTCCTCGTCGGTCTCCTTTTGGTGCCCCCGGAAGGACTCGAACCTCCGACACGCGGTTTAGGAAACCGCTGCTCTATCCCCTGAGCTACGAGGGCCTGATGGAAATTGAATTCAAATCACTGCTTTGCGCGGGCACCGTACAGCGCGCCATACAGCAAACGCCTAACTCTCCCTTATAGCCGCCTCGATAGCCTCTGCCGCACTCCGATGCATGGGCTCACTGACATGAGAGTACAGATCCAGGGTGACGGCCACTGTGGCATGACCCAGCATCTCAGAGGCTACCTTGGGATGGACTCCACGCGACAGCATCAGGGTGGCAGCGGTGTGCCTGAGATCGTGGAACCGGACGGCGGGGAGGTCGGCGGCCTTGAGGGCGGCCCAAAACAGGCGTCGCGTTCGAAAAGGGTCCAGCGGCCCACCGACTGAGTTGGCGAACACCCAGTCGCTGTCCGCCGGCCAGCGGCCTCCACTTTGGAGGCGGTCTTGGAGTTGCTTCGCCCGGTGGGTCTTCAACGCCTCCACCGCCATGTCCACCAACTGGACCCGTCGCCTTGACTGGGCGGTCTTGGGCTCCAGGAACTGCAACCCTTCCCCCTTGATCGGCTGGAGGCTGCCGACCACTTGTAGGGATCGTCCCTCCAGGTCCACGTTCCGCCACTGAAGGCCGAGAAGCTCACCCTGGCGCATGCCCGTGGTCACAGCCACTACCCAGAGGGCCGCCATTCGGTCGGCCGAGGTGGCCTCCAGCAGTTGCCCCACCTGCGCCGCGGATAAGGTTCGCATCTCCGCTCGCGCCACTCGAGGAGGATCCACCAGATCAGCCACGTTGCGGGAGAGGACTCCCCAACGGACTCCCTGGCCCAAGGCTCGGTGAATCAGCATGTGCGTGTGATGGACGGAAGCGGGGGAGAGGCCGGATTGAAGAAGATGGGCGTAGAGCCGCTGGAGGTCGTCCGGAGCGAGCGCGGTCAGTTTCACTTGACTGAGAGTCGGCACGACCTGCAGGCGGACCAGTTGCTCATACCGTTGCCAGGTGCGCGGACGCAACTGAGCCTGTGCTCCCCCCAACCATCTGGCGAAGAACGCGCCGACTGTCTCCCTGCCGGTCGGGATGACCACACCAGCATCGCGAGCGTGAAGGGCGGAGTTCAGCTTGGCCGCCGCCTCAGTCCGGGTTGGCGCGTAGAAGATCTGCCTCCGCCCGTTGGGGAGGGTGATGGCCGCAGCCCAGAGCTTGTCATTCTGGCGGTAGATCGAGCCCTCTCCGTGGCCCCGGCGGGTCATGTTGGGTACTGGCGCGTCATCTCACCGATGGCCGGGCCATTCTCAGCTGTAGATCCTCGCGTCGTCCGGCTCATGGGTGATCTCCAATCCAGGCAGGTCTAAGACTAGCCAGCTCTTGGGGGTCCCGTCGTCAGAGAGCCTGACCATCTGAGCCTCCGGCCTTGGCAGGCGGACATGCAGGTTGATCTCTACGACGCCCGAGACCGTGGCTGGCCCTCCCAGGTCGAGCACCAGATGCGGCTCGACCGGCAGCGCCGTCAGGCGAGCCACCAGCTCCGGCGCGAAGTAGACGGGCACGCGGACGGATGGTGCCCGCTCCCACCTCGGCCACACGTCCGGGAGCGGGCCCATGTGCTCTCCCTCGCTCGGGGAGACTACCCCGTCCACGTCTAGGAACAGAAGTGGCAGCTGCGAGTTCGAGTTGCGGGCGGACACCTTGAGATCGTAACCAGCACGGGCCCGCACGTTTCAGTGCAGGGGAGTAATCAGCAGTTCAGATCTGGGCGACTGAGTTTGGTCTCGGGTCGCATCCCAGGGCGATTCGGGGTAAACGATTTACGTTGCTGGAACCACCCAGCGCCTGGGGTGGATAGTGATCCCATTTTGAGGGGGTAGGGGTTGGTGCCTTCTCTCCCTTCCATGGTGAGATCGGCCCGTGCCTGCTGGGTCGTCCAGTGCAAGCGGCCGCCTATTCCCACGCTCCGGCTGAGCGGCATCAAGCGCGGCATGCACCAAGACATCATGGACGGGCAGTCGTAGGGGCCGGTCCAAGGAGCACGGTAGGTTGCTCAAGGGGATTCCCGAGTAGAGCCACGTAGAGCCACATGGTTGAGGAGGCTGACCCCATGGGTGAGCGTACGCGATACGTGGGGTCCGATGTGAGCAAGGCGTCGTGTTCTCCCTGGGGCTCTCGCGCAGCTGCATCAGCCGCCAATGCGCCGGTGGCGTTGCCAGTTTGTGACAACGGAGGGACCAGACCGTGACACCCCCGGCACGCTCAAAGCGCCATTCTGATCGGGACCGGCTGCCGCCGAGGATCCGCCGTGGACAAGGAGTGAGGTGCCATGCTCCCGTCACGCAAGAGTCGTTCGTTCTGGATCTGTCGAGGGTTGAGGCTGTGGGCCGGCCGCCTTCGACACGGCGCGGTTCTGGTCATCCTGGGCATGTTGCTTGCGCTCACGGGCACGGCGGGACAGTCTCTCTTCGCCTCGTCGGTCTCGGCGCAGACGACCGCGGCCAACCTGGTGGTGAGCGTGGGGTACGCCGACAACCTGAGGGCCAACCCCTTGTTCCCAAGCCCCTGGGACGGGTCGCCGAATACGACCTTCATCGGCCAGGGTCCGACGTACGACAGTGGGGCGCTGCTGCTGCAGGACACCTCGAGCACGGCGATCAGCGTGAGCGACGTGTCGGTCCAAGTGGGCACATCCACGTTCGACCTCTGGGGCAGCAGCCTGACGGTACCGGCGAATGGGAACCTGATCCTGACCCAGACCAGCGGGTCGCAGAACTTCGACACCTCGGACGTGGGCGGGGTCTCGAACTGCACCCCGGACGGGGTCTATCCCACGGTCACGATGACGATCGGGGGGACTGCCTACCCGTACACGGACACCCAGCAGATCCTCAATACGGGAGGAATAGACCCTGGGGGCAGTGGCAGCTGCGGCACCTACAACGAGTCCCACCCGTGGGCGGTGATCGGCTCCCAGCAGCTGGCCGCCTCCACCGAGTTCGGCAGTGGCAACCTGGTGGCGCCCCAGATCCGGCAGGCGTGCGTGGGCAAGCCGGTGGACTGCGCGACCGGGAACTTCACCGAGACCTTCGACGAGCTCTCCATCCCCGGCCGGGGAGTGCCGCTGCAGTTCGACCTCACCTACAACGGCCTCGGAGCCGCCAACCAATCGGTGGTCGGGTATGGGTGGTCGTCCACCTACGGGACCTCGCTGGCAGTTGACTCCACCACCGGGACGGCCACTGTGACCGAGCCCGACGGGAGCACGGTCACCTTCACCCAGAGCAGCGGGGCGTGGGTGGCCCCGGCATGGGCCCAGGCCACGCTCACCCAGAACTCCAACGGCACCTACACCTTCGACGACCAGACCCAGCAGGTCCTCTATCTGTACTCGTCTTCCGGCCAGCTGCTCTCAGAGACGGACCGGAACGGCTACGTGACCAGTTGCACCTACAACAGCAGCGGCCAGCTGAGCCAGGTGACCGATCCCGCGGGGCGCTCGCTCACCTTCTCCTACAACGGGCAGGGGGAGCTGGCGTCGGTGACGGACCCGGCGGGCCGTACCGTGACCCTGGCCTACGACTCCGCGGGGGACCTCACCTCGATCACCGACCCGGCGGGGAAGGCGACCACCTTCACCTACGACTCGGCACACCACCTCCTGTCCCGCACCGACCCGCTCGGAAACGTCCTCAGCAACAGCTACAACAGCCAGGGCCAGGTCTTGAGCCAGACGGACCCCCTGGGTGGCAAGACCACCTTGAGCTACAGCGACGGGACGACCACCATCACCGATCCCAACGGCAACGTGACGCAGGAGACCTTCAGCGACCTGGAGCCGACCTCGATGACCAAGGGGGTGGGCACCTCCGCTCAGGCGACCTGGGTGTACCGCTACGATCCCGTGACCTTGGGGATGACCTCGGCCACTGATCCCAACGGCAATACCACGACCATGACCTACGACAGCCGTGGCAACCTGCTGAGCGTGACCGACTCGCTCGGGCGGGTGACCAGCTACACCTACAACAGCCGCAACCAGGTGACCTCGGCGACGGATCCGGAGGGGGTGACCACTACCTACACCTACAACTCGGATGGCGACTTGACTGGGATCTCGACCCCATTGACCTCGACCGGACAGGTGCAGACCACGACCCTCACCTATGGGGACTCCAGCCAGCCCGGGGACGTGACCGCGGTCACCAACCCGGACGGCAAGAAGTGGACATTCGCCTACGACTCCCAGGGAGATCTGGTCTCGACGACCGATCCCCTCGGGGACACGACGACGGCAGCCTACAACGTGATCGGGGAGATGACCTCCAGCGTGTCGGCCCAGGGCAACGTGAGCGGCGGCAGCCCCTCCAGCTACACCACCACCTACTCGTACAACGCCCTGGGCGAGACGACCGGGGTGACCAACCCCCTCGGCGCCACCACCAGCTACACGTACGATGCCGACGGGAATCTCATCTCAACCACCAATGCGAGCAGCCAGACGACCACTTACTCGTACGACGCCAACTCGCAGCTGGTGAAGACGGTCGAACCGGGCAGCATCACCATCGCGTACGGCTACGACCCGGCCGGCAACCTCACCTCCGTGACGAACGGGGCAGGGCAGGCGACCTCGTATGGGTACAACGCCCTCAACCGCCTCACCTCCGAGACCAACCCTCTCGGCCAGATCTGGACCCTGGCATACGACGGGGCAGGCAACCAGACCAGCCTCACCAACCCTTCTGGGCAGGTGACCAGCTATACCTACGACGCCGCCAACGAGCTGAGCGGGATCTCGTACTCCAGCGGCCAGGCGTCTGTCAGCATGAGCTACACCTTGGATGGACAGCTGGCATCGATGACCGACGGCACCGGGACCAGCACCTACAGCTACGACAGTCTGGGACGGCTCACACAGGATGTGAACGGGGCCGGCCAGGCGGTGTCGTACGGCTACGACTTGGCGGGCAACCTCACCTCGCTGACCTATCCCGACGGACACCAGGTGACCCGCAGCTACGACCCGGCGAGCCAGCTGACCAGCGTCAGCGACTGGCTGGGCAACACCACCAAGTTCAGCTACACGGCGGACGGGATGGTGAGCACGGAGAGCTACCCCAATGGGGTCCAGGCCCAGTCCACCTACAACCAGGCCGACCAGGCGACCGGGATCACGGACACCCAGGGTTCGAGCACGCTCGCATCCTTCTCGTACACTCGCAATCCGCTGGCGCTGGTCACCGGAGCCAGCCAGTCGGGGGTGGGCCAGGGGTCGCAGTCCTACACCTACACCGGGCTGGACCAGCTGGCCTCCTGGAACGGCGCCTCCTACCAGTACGACGGGGCTGGCAACCCGACCGCGCTCCCTGGTGGCACCAGCCTCAGCTACAACTCGGGCAGCCAGCTGACGACCACGACGCAGGCCGGGGTCACCAGCCACTACACCTACAGCGCCGAGGGCAACCGCACCTCTGGGCCCAACCCGCTGGGCGGCAGCAACACCTACTCCTTCAACCAGGCGAACCAGCTGACCGGGGTCACCACGCCCAAGCGCCAGGGAGTCATCGCAGGGGGCTGGTTCCACACGCTGGCGGTCAACCAGAATGGGACTGTGTCTGCCTGGGGCGACAACGGCGACGGCCAGCTCGGCAACGGCACCACCACCAGTTCTACGACCCCCGTCCAGGTGAGCAACCTGAGCGGGGTGGAGGCGGTCTCCGCCAACGGCTACTACAGCATGGCGCTCAAGTCGAACGGGACGGTCTGGGACTGGGGCTATGGGGGTGACGGCAACCTCGGCAACGGCAGCACCAGCAACTCCACGACCCCGGTCGAGGTGAGCAACCTGAGCGGGGTGGTAGCGATAGCGGCGGGGTGCGACCACGGGTTGGCGCTCACCTCGTCGGGGACGGTGTATGCCTGGGGCGATAACAGCTACGGCCAGTTGGGCAACGGCACGACCACCAACTCCTCGACCCCGGTGGCGGTGAGCGGCCTCAGTGGGGTGGTCGCCATTGCGGCCGGCTGCGACCACAGCCTGGCGCTGACCTCCAGCGGTGCCGTCTATGCCTGGGGCTACAACCACGACGGGCAGCTGGGCGACGGCTCGACCCGCAACAGCAGCACCCCCGTCGAAGTCAGCGGCGTGAGCAACGTCACCTCGATCGCCGCCGGGGAGGACTTCAGCCTGGCGGTCGAGAGCGGCGGTACCGCCTGGGCCTGGGGCAACAACGGCTACGGGCAGCTGGGCGACGGCTCAACCAAGAACAGCAGCACCCCGGTCGAGGTCAGCGGGATAAGCAACGTGGTGATGCTGGCCGGCGGGGGCTTCCACACGGTGGCGCTCACGACCTCGGGCGCGGTCTACGCTTGGGGGTACAACAAGTACGGCCAGCTGGGTGATGGGACCACGACGAACTCCTACACTCCTGTACAGGTGAGCAATCTCAGCGGCGCGGTGACGGTGGCGGCCGGAGTTGACCACAGCATTGCGGCCACCGGCGGGGCGGCGGTCTGGGACTGGGGGAACAACCAGTACGGCCAGCTGGGCAACGGCTCCACCAGCGAATCCGACGTGCCGGTGCAGCCCACCAGCCTAGGGTCGGTCGATACCCAGACCACCGCCACCTACACCTACGACGGCACGGGGCTTCGGGCCACCAAGACAGTGAACGGCACGACCTCCCACTTCGCCTACGACCTGAGCTCTGGAACCCCCCTGATCCTGACCGACGGGACCACCGACTACGTGTACGGCCCCGGGGGTCTGCCGATAGAGCAGGTGACCGGCTCGGGCAGCCCCATCTACCTGTCCCAGGACCAGCTGGGCTCGACCCGGCTGCTGACCAACTCCTCGGGAGCGGTGGTGGGCACCTACTCCTACGACCCGGCGGGGAACATCACCTCCGAGACCGGGACCGCCACCACCAACCTCCTATTCGCTGGTCAGTACCTGGACCAGGAGTCGGGGCTGTATTGGATGCGGGCCCGGTACTACGACCCCACCACTAGCCAGTTCATCTCGATGGACCCCCTCAACACCGGGGCGACGTCGCCGTATTCCTATGCATCGGGCAACCCCGTCAACATGATCGATCCCACCGGTGAGCTAGACAGCAACGTCTTCCTCCAATGCTCGCATACCCCTGGAAGTAGCCAGTGCGTGGCTTTGGCGAACGCGGCGGTAGCCGCTAATGCCAACGGAATCTGCCTACGCGACTTCTGGGCGGGCAACAACGGGAACGGCGGCTGCCAGACAGCGCTTAGCACCACTCAAGCAGGTACCGATATCGGCATCGCTCTCGGGGCGGGAGCAACGATTGCGACGCTCGGCGGGTTTGCGCTTCCGGAAGGGGCTGGAGTCTTTGGGCTAGAAGCCGGAACTCAGTCCGCAGGCGTGCTTAAAGCCGTGGCCGTAGTGGCGGGTGCTGCGGCCGGGTTGGCGGACCTCCCGGGATGCCTCCACGGCAATGTTGGGGCTTGTCTCGCCGGCGGACTGGGGGTGGCTGGCGGCGCGTTCGGAGCCGGAGGCCCCGCTCTGCAGTTCTTCGGCGGCACCATCGGCATGTTCGGGCTAGGCTTCGACACGGTGTTTAACGTCTTTCAAGTGAATGCGATGGCGCGCTCAAGTCGCGTGGCGTTCCCAACCCCGTGCGGCCAGTTGGGGTGATGTCATGCCTGTCCTACCTGGGGTAGTTGTTGAGATACGGTGCTGGATGATGAGCCGACAGCCTGCCGTTGCGGGTGCTTGTCATGCCCGCTAGTGCCTACAAGACCAGTGCATGGAACGCCATCAATCGAGAAAAGGTGCGACTGGCCAGAGCTGAACTCGTTCCCCTCATTGGCGAGGAGGCGTTCAAGTACGCACAAAGGCCGCAATGGGTGCTCAAGTTTTCGGTGCTTCCGTTTGTGGCGGTAATAGGACTGGCGGTGGGCGTGGGTCTGAGTCACGGAACGATAGCCGTGGTCTTGGGCGCGATCGGGTGGACTCTAGTTGGTGCCATGGTCACCGGGGTCGTTCTCTACTTCCATTGGGCATTCAAGGCGAGCCGCCTAGCCAACGCCAAGCTAAGTGCGGACCTTGGGTTCCCAATCAAGGTCCGCGGAGGAGGTGGGGGAATTGACCCGCAGGACTGGGCACGAGCCATCGAACGCGCCAAGCAGCGGTACTGGGATTCCGTGAGTAGCCCGTAGTTCAGATGTGGGTGATTGAGTTCGGTATCCGGTCGCATCCCAGGGCGATTCGGGGTAAACGATTTACGCGGCCGCAACCCGCGCTACCGCCAACGGACCGCACCTGCTCGCCCCCGGCGGCCGGTCTTGATCTCCTACCAGGTAATGGCGGCTGGTCCCCCGTTCCCCGGTGGGTCCGGCTGTCGCCTTGGCGATTGTGGGCTGAGATCAGAAAACTCATGAGCCGCCGATAACGGGAATAACCGGCAGCTCGCAAGATGCCATTTCCAGCACGGGGGAGCCGTGCCAGCCGCTCCCGCGCTTGAAGCCCAGTCAAGTCGGCCCCGAGCCCCAGCCCCGCTGCGGCCGGCTCGTCGCGCCCGACAATGAGCCGATGCGCGCCGCTCAACCGGCCGACCGGCTCCCCCTCGATCAGCAGGTCGACGTCCTCCATGGCATCCTCGGCCAGAGCCCGGTTTTCCTCGAGGTGCTGCGCCGTGCCCGCCGGCTCGGGTTGCCGGGGTGCTACCTGGCAGCCGGTTGCGTGGCCCAGACGGTCTGGAACGTCCTCGGCTCGCGGCCGCCCGACGAGGGCATCCGGGACTACGACCTGCCGTACTTCGAGCCCAGCGACCTGAGCTGGGAGGCCGAGGACCGGGCCATCCAGGCGGCGGAGCAAATCTTCGCCGGCCTGCCGGTGGCGGTCGAGGTCCGCAACGAGGCCCGGGTGCACCTCTGGTATGAGGCGCACTTCGGGGTCCCCTGTCCTCCCTACTCCTCGACGGAGGCGGCCATCGACACCTTTCCATCGACCGCGTCCTGTGTGGGCATCCGGCTCGAGGAGGATGACCGCTGGCGCGTCTACGCGCCCTACGGACTCTCCGACCTGCTCGGTCTGGTCGTCCGCCCCAATCCGACCCTCGCCCCCAGGCACGTCTACGAGGAGAAGGTGTCCAGGTGGCGGCGGCAGTGGCCGAGCCTTTCGATCCTACCCTGGCCGAGGTGAGCGGAACGGTCGGAGATGAGCTGGCTCGGGCGGCGACTTCGGTGGGGGATCCAGCTCCAAAGGCGTAGGCCCGGGGGGCAACGGGTCTCGGTTGGCAGGGAGCGACGCGGCGTCCCATCCGCGTACTGAGTGTGGGTAACCGGTAGCTCGGCCGAGGCCACTTCCTGGGTCCTTCCGAGGGCGTAGCCGCGGCCGTGGTCGAGGACCGCCGGGCCGCGGCGAAAGCCCCACTGCGGGCGGGCTCCGCACCGGGACTCCCCCGCCGATGGCACTGGATGCCACTTCCTGCTACCGGCTCCCAGACAGGTAGCTCCGCCTGCCACCGGAGACCGTTGCAGCCCTCCTGGCCCGGCTCGCCGCCGGAGTGGACATGGGAAGGGAGTCTGCGCCCTATTTGGTGGAGGGGTGGTCGTTGGCGCCCGCCATGGCCAGTCCGGCTGACCCACGGGCCGGCTCACCCGGAGGAGTTTTTCCCGCCGTGGCCTCGCGGCAGACTCCAAGCAGGCGCCGACCAGTGGGCCGGCGCCACCACAGTCCTCCAAGGGGACAGATGTGCGCTCCGGGCGCGAACCCTGGTGGCTGGCAGGAGGTGGCTCATGTCCCGCTTTCTTGGAGACCTCGACCCCCGCCCGTGCTCCAGCTGTGGCCTGCTGCATCCGACGCTCTCCCGCGACGACTGTCCGGTCCGGCTGCGGGCTGCTGAGCTGCGGGCGGAGGCGGAGGCTGAGGATCAAGAGGAACATGCCCGCGCAAGGGCTGAGCCCGTCCGCAGGGCGGGCGAGGAGGCGTCACCTGCCGAGCCCGACGGCACGGCCGCCCTGGTGGCGCGGGCCAGGGCGGCGGTGGCCGAGGCTTCGGAGGCCGTGAAGGCCGAAGTGGAGTCGGTGGTTCAGCGGGCGAGTAAGGCCGAGGACGATTACGTCGCCACCCGTCAAAGCAACTGGCTGCGGGTGGTGTCGGATCTGCCCTGGGGCCAGCCGCCCCCCGCCCGGCGGACGCCCACTGCGGCGGCGCTCGGGGCCCTCGACGCGGCGCACGGTGGCCACGCCACAGTGAAGTCCATCCTCTCCGACCGTGCGGCCGCAGCCGCTCACATGGAGCGTCATGGGGATGGTGAGCACCGCCTGCGGCCCCTGCTCCTGGTCGGCCCGCCGGGAACCGGCAAGACCACGCTGGCACGGGCCATGGCCGCTGCCCTGAGCCGTCCCTGCGAGGTGGTGTCGGTGCCGATGGCGGCGGTGGACGAGTGCTACCTCGCCGGGGCCGACCGCATCTGGTCGGGAGCGGAGCCCGGCGCCATCATCCGGACGGTCAGGCGGCTGGGCACGGCCAGGCTCCTGCTGGTGCTCGACGAGATAGACAAGGTGGGCACGGGGAACTGGCGAGGCTCCTCGCCCACGGCGTGGCTGCTGGAGCTCCTGGGCTCGACCACCTGGACCGACCGATATCTCGGGGTGCCCTACCCGACCTCGGCGATGAGCTTCGTGGCCACAGCCAACTCACTGGGCCCGATCCCGGCGCCGCTGCTGGACCGCTGCGAGGTGGTGGAGGTCCCCGGCTTGACCCCCGCCGAGCGGGTGCAGGTGGCGGGCTCCCACCTCTGGCCCAGGCTGCTGAGGGCGTACAACCTCCCCACCCGGACGGTGCCCCTCCCGCCGGACGCTCTGGAGCTGGTGGTCATCGGATACGCCGCTGCAGAGGAGGCCGGGCTGCGGGGAGTCGAGACCCGGATGGAGGCTCTGCTGAGCCGGGCGATCGCCCAGGGCGCCCCGACCCGGCGGGTGTGGATCACCCCGGAGTTCGTGGCGGAGCGGCTCGGCGCCAGGTCACGCGGGCGGCGGGTGGTGGGGTTCGGCCCGGCCCGATTCGCTGCGGAGCCCGAGGGCGAAGGAGCTGTGTGGGCGGTCTCGCCAGGGCGGCTGATCCGCCCACCAGCGCCCCCGTGCTCTCCGGTGCCGGTAGCTGGGTCATGAGCCGCTCCTCACCTCTACGCAGGGAGCCGGCGGCTCGCGGCGGGTGCTCTGAGCACAATCACTGATCTCAGCGCCCGGTACATCTCTTCGCTTTCGGTTCGAGGCATCCGGAGCCCAACCACCCCGTAGGCATCGCCGACTGGCCGGCTGAGATCGCCCGAGGATGGGGTTGCGCGATCAGTTCGTTCAGCCGCTCCTCAGCCTGCCCCTGGGCCGCCACCAACTCCCTTGCCAGGGCCGAGAACGGCGCCGCGACGGATCGCCACTCCGCGGAGCGCGGCATCCGTCAGCGCCGGCAGGTCGTCAGTGAGCTGGTAGGCGGCGATCCACGGCCCCCACACCGTCCGCCAGCAAAGCTACTTCCGAGGGTCGGTTTGGCGTTGCTGACCGCCATCGGGAGCCAAGCCCTTCTCGACCCGTTGCAACTGGTTCGGGTCCACAAACGTGACCTTGGTGGGCACGCGGATCGTGGTCGCAGGTACAGGTGGGCGAACGTTCGGCTCGGTAGGCATGTCGTCAAGGTACCACTGGCAAGTAGAAAGCGCTCCCGACAGCTGTGACCATGATCGCCATGGCCCCCAGCCGAAAGGACACTGACCGCCATCCGCCAAGGGTGCGTTTGTTCTCAGCGAGACTCGTGGCCAGCTCCCGGTACAGGTCGTACTGGGCGGTGGCAATATCACGCCCCGCATGCTCCTCGTAGAACTTGACCATCTCCGGGCCATCGGCCATCGAACGGGCCACGATCGGAGCGAAGAGGCCGACAGCCGACACAACCAAACCCACAATCGTGGCTGGCCAAAATCGGTTCAGCGCTGTGCGAGAGGAGCATCTATGCGCCCTACGGACTCTCTGTACCTGCTCGGCCGGGGGGTCGTCCGCCCCAACCTGACCCAGGCCCCCAGGTACGTGTACGAGGCGAAGGTGTCCAGATGGCGACGGCAGTGGCCGAGCCTTAGGATCCTGCCCTGGGCGGAGGTGAGCGGAACGGTCGCCGATGGGTTTGCTCAGGGCCCAACTTCGGTGGGGGATCCAGCTCCCCGGGAGTAGGCCCGGTGAGGGGCAACGGGCCTCGGTTGGCCGGGAGCGACCGAGGGTCCCAGTCGCCTGCTGACTGGGTAATCGGCGGCTCGGGAGAGGCCATTTAGGGCAGGGAACACCCGTGCGATGCTGGGTGCATGGACATCACAAGCGACACCCCGCAGATCACCGTGGCACTTCGGACGACCGGCGGCAGGATCCTCGCATCCTCGGCGAGAACGGCTCGACGAGCCCGAGAGACAACGCCCGGCCACGACGATATTGCGGTCGAGGCGGCGACCCAGCTCTTCTGCGACTCGCACTCCAGCCCGGCCACCGCCCGCTCCTATCGCACGGCGCTGGCCCGCCTCACCGACTTTTGCGACGCCCACGAGGTCACGGCGTGGTCGGAGTTGACCCCGTCGGTGCTGGCCGAGTACCAGGCCACCCTGGGCGATCTCGCGCCCTCGACCAGATGGCATCGACTGTCGGTCGTGCGGGCCTTCCTCAGCTGGGCGTCGAGCGCGGGCTGGTGCGATCTCGCCTGCTCCGATGTGATCCGTCCTGTCCGGCAGCGCCGCCCAGGGTGGCTTGCCCCCTGGTCGGCGGAGGAGTGCCGCCGGCTGCTGGCGGCCGGGGAGAGCTGGCGGGACCGGGCGCTGGTGGCGGTGCTCGTCGCCAGCGGGGCTCGGATAGGGGAGGTGGTGGCCGCCGCGGCCGGGGACTTCGATGGTGAGTGCCTCGTCCTCACGGGCAAGACCGGGCCCCGCTCCGTGCCGCTGGGCCCGTCCGCGTGCTCGGCACTCACCTGGTACCTGCGCCACCGCCACCCTGACGACCCCACCGCCCCCCTGTTCCTGGGCCGCCAGGGGAGGCTCTCGGCCCGCCAGGCGCGGGATGTCGTGCACCGGGTATGCCGCCGGTCCAGGCTCGCACCCCGGGGCCCACACGCCTTCCGCCACGCCGCCGCCAGCCGGTGGCTGCGGGCGGG
>Ga0307372_10009152_pt1 | contig 13726 bp, 11 predicted proteins | sample OX1MG_FD_202533 | JGI IMG/M metagenome (GOLD analysis project Ga0307372, IMG submission 202533) | Soil microbial communities from Risofladan, Vaasa, Finland - OX-1 | ecosystem: Environmental > Terrestrial > Soil > Coastal area > Acid sulfate soil | place: Finland: Risofladan, Vaasa | collected...
CGACTCGGGGCTGCAAAAGTCTTCGCCGGAGTCGGACCCTGCCATTGCGCGGCCGGAATACCTTTCGGGCGCGGGAGGGCTGGCCACCACGGCAGAGGATTACGCGAAGTTCGCTCAAATGATGCTGAACGGCGGCGAATGGAATGGTAAGCATCTTCTTAGTCCGAAAACCGTCGCATTGATATCCTCCGATCACGTAGGCAATCTCTGCTGTCCCGGAGCGGGTGACATGCACGGCTACGGATTCGGCTTCGGCGTCCAGGTTTTGGTGAACTCAATCGATGCATCAAACTTGGCCATCAATGGAAGTTACGGCTGGAGCGGGGCGTTCGGCACATTCTACTGGATCGATCCGCAGGATAAGGTAATCGGCATTCTGATGGTGCAGACGTGGGGGAATCCCGCAATCACGCGCCTCCGCCAGGATTTTCAGACGGCCGTGAACCAGGCGATAGTGAAATAGCCGGAAGCAATGAACCGCGAGCCAGACTCGCCGGGGTGCAGTCCCGGATTATACAAACCGGCCACGCCTGCCTTGCATCTATAATGTAGCCATGAGAATCCTCTTGTTCAGCGGCAAGGGAGGCGTGGGAAAAACCAGCCTGGCCGCCGCGACAGGCGTAAGGCTCGCCCAGCTCAATTACCGCACGCTGGTGATGAGCATCGATCCGGCTCACAGCTTGGCGGACTCCTTCGACCTGGAGAACGATCTTTTTCATGCCAACACATCCGATCCTCTTCCGATCAACGACCACTTATCCGTTCTCGAACTCAATATCCAAAAAGAAATTAAGCGGCACTGGCAGGAAATTTCATCTTACGTAAGTTCGGTGCTGCGGACCACCGGGATGAGCGGCGTCGAGGCCGAGGAACTTGCGATTCTGCCCGGCATGGAAGAGCTGAGCGCGATGATGTACATCAACCAGTACCGACGGGAACAACGCTACGATGTCATCGTGCTCGATGCAGCGCCCACGGCAGAATCGCTGCGGTTTATCAGCATGCCGACCACACTCGACTGGTACATGAAGCATATTTTCCCCTTTCAGCGGAACCTGCTGAAAGCGGTGCGGCCCATCGCCAACCGCGTGGCCCCGTTCGAACTGCCCACCGACAGCTATTTCGTCAACATCCGAGATCTGTTCGAGAAGCTTGAGGGCGTCGATGATTTAATGGAGGATCCCCACACGACCAGTGTGCGGCTGGTGACCAATCCCGAGAAGATGGTGCTGCGCGAGACACAACGTGCTTTTGTGTATTTCTCGCTGCATGGGCTGACGGTTGATGCGGTGATCGTCAACCGCGTGTTGCCGGCCCAGGTCATGGACGTATGGTTCCAGGAATGGCACTTGTCCCAGGACAAGGTCCTCCGGGGGATCGAGGAATATTTTGCTCCCGTACCGGTCAAGCGCGTGCCGTTGTTTGCGCACGAGGTACTGGGCAATCAGAGGCTGGAGGAGCTTGCCAAGGTGCTGTATGCTGAGGGCGAAGACCCGTCCGCGGTGACGCGTACCGAGAAACCCTATACTTTCGGAAAAGTACATGGGGTTTATGAAGTTCGGGTGCTTCTGCCCTTTGCCACCAAGGGCGAGATCGGTTTGTTTAAAAAGGGAGACGAGCTCGTCGTCGAGATCGGCACGTTGCGGCGCCATATTGGGCTGCCGCGATCAATGGCCATGCTGCAGCCGACAAAGGCCACGCTTGAGAAGCACATCCTTACCGTGGAAATGAAGGAGGCGGAATGAGCGAACAACAGGCTAATCAACAGTCCGAAAGCGGGCGTGTGGCTGGCGACCGCCGCTGCCTATGCCATGAAGTTATGGACCATTTTAGCGATTTTCTGGGGGTTTCGCCCGAGGTGCGAAAGCATCTGGCCAATTCGCGAATCGAATTTCTAAAGGCGATCCGCGAAGTGATCGATGCACGAATCGAACGCATCTCAAGAGCGGCCCAGCACGGCACCAAAATTAGTGTTGAGTAAGGCCGCATATTTCAGCTAGAACAAGTCGACAGCTCCGAACCGCTCTCTGCGTACCTGAAAATGGTCATTGAAGGCGTCGGCTACTAGATCAGATCCAAATTGTCCAAAGCTTAACCCACCGGACGCGCTTCCGAAATGCGATTCCGTGAACGCCGTGAGACCGCTCAGTGAGCGGCTCTCTACTTAGCCGAAGCGGGCCCAGGAAATTCCGACTCGTGGAAAACTGTGATCCGCCATTGGCCGTTTTGCTTGGTCAGCACCCAGTCGAGGAGGCCTTTGCGAAGCGGTACATCCTCTCCGTCAGCACCTTTGGCTCCGGTCATTTCCCAATCGGCATCCATTAACGCTATATCTGGATTCAAAAAGCGGATTTTCTTTACTGAATCTGTTCGATGAGCGTCTTTGAGACGTCCCGAAAAGAGTCCTTTGAGAAGGCCTTCGATTTCCGTACGGCCGTGATCGCTGGCGCCACGCATATTTGTAAAATCCGCATCCTCTGCAAACAACGTCGCGGAGGCTTGTGGATCGTGATGGTTGAAAGCCTCGGAGAACCTAGCAACCACCTGTTTGATCGCGGCCGAGTCAGCATCCTTGTTTTGTCCCCTTGCAATTACAGCCAAACATGGAATGAGGAGAAGAACGGCTACTGCTTTTACGCGAGTCCAAGTCATCGAAACCTCCTGCGAAGGTAGCCCTCGACGGGGCTTGACGTACCAAAAGTGGCACGATTGTATTGCTGATACGGAAAAGTGTCCAATGACTCTTAAATCGGAACTCCTGTTCTCCTATTGACTCGAGATTCATTGATGTTGTTGCTCCGAGCGAGGGCCTGTTGATAATAAACTTCCATTTGCTTCGTCAATTGTCCCCAATCCAACTGAGCGGCAACTCGGTGGCATCCCTCCTGCAATTGCGCGTAGAGCACCTTATCGTCGATCAATCTCCTTAGCGCTTGGGCGATAGCTTCTTTTTGAGGGGGGATTACTAATCCTGCGCGCCCATCCACGAGCGACTGGATGCCACAGCCCTCACCGACAATGACCGGAACGCCGCAGGCCATCGCTTCCGCAGCCGCATTCGCAAAATTTTCATAGCGCGATGGAAGAACGAAGAGATCGGAATCCACAAGCACTGCCTTCTTGTCTTCGTCGTAGAGTGGGCCCGTGAAGAGAACCCGATTCTCCGCGCCAACGCGTTTCGCACAACTCTCCAGGTACGCGCGGTATCCGGATTCTCCTTCTGGCCCCGCGATCACCAGGCGTCCAAAATCCGGACAGGCCTGCGCAAATGCCTCGATGAGAAGATCGGCGCCCTTGCGAGGAATCAGCCGGCTTAGAAACAAAATTAGCAGTTCTTCCCGCGGCAAATTCCATTTTGTCCGAAAAATCCCGCGGCGCGGCAGCGTCGAATGCAAGTCCATATCGATGCCGTTATAACGAACCACCACTTTTTGCGGCGGTGTGCCTCCCTCAACGACATCCTGCTGTTCCATCTCGGAAGTAGTCACGATGATGGCTGCATTTCGCCAGAAAGCCCTGCCTATGCTCTGATGCCAAAGGTGCTTTAGCCGAAGGCTTCGGTCGATAGGACGATGCATTCCCATCGGCTCGATGACGTAAGGGATTCCTTGCTTGCGGCAAAAAAAGCTTACGGCTGGGCCCAACACGTCATACAAGCCGAAAAAGTGAACGATATCGAATCGTCTCAGAGCGCTCCTGCAAAACCCGATCACACGGAGATTAATCGTAAGAGCGCGGTAGCTTCCGAGCGTGGCCAAGTAGATAACCTCGACACCGTCCAACTCCAGCCGGCGACCCCATTTGCAGGATTTGTCTCGCAGATTGTCTCTCGCGTGCCTGCGAAGGCCCAGGTCCGCAGTGAGAACGGTCACTTGGTGGCCCCGCTGGGCCAAGCATCGAGCAAGCGAGCGCACTTTGACCACAGGGCCGCCTTTTTCCTGGAAGGGATAATACGCCTGCACGACGTGCAGTATGTTCACGGTCGATTCACCTTCGCTCCGTCACAACACAGTCACCGTGGACCGTCGTCCCATCCAGGATCTCTTCGAGACGGGAACGGAAGACTTCGAACTCATATTCCCGGCGAACCGTTTCAGCGCCATTCCGGCCCAACTTCGTCCGCAAGGATTCATCGTGCAGCAATCGTTCGAGCGCCTCCGCGAGTCGCGCCGTATCGCGTGGCGGCACGAGCATGCCGTTGACGCCGTGTTGGACGATGTCCAGGGTGCCTCCACAGGAAGCTCCCACCACAGGTTTGGCAAAAGCCATCGCCTCAATAAAAACCAGCCCGAAGCCTTCGCCAGAACTCGGCAACGCAAAAAGATCGGCGCTTGCATAGCAAGCCGCGATTTCTTCGCGCGAGAGCATTCCCAGAAAGTGTACGCGGTCCGCGACTCCTAGGTCGCTGGCAAGCTTTCGAAGCCGGGGAAGATCGTCACCGCCTCCCACGGCAACCAAGTGTAAGTCCGGGATTGTGGCACGGAGCTGTGCCACGGCGCGGATCAATTCATCTGCTCCTTTATATCGCTCCGCGGCGGCCCATCGGCCCACGGTGAGGATGATCTTGCCGTGCGGGAAACCCTGGGGGAGAGGGAGATCGGCAGGATTCGCGGCCAGCCATACAAAATCCGGGCTGATTGGCCATGGCAGCCGGTGGATCTTCCCGGGGAATACTCCTTGTATCTCGTTAAGTTTCTGTGCGGTGTCGCGGCTTGGACAGAGCACCAAATCGGCTCCTAGCAGGGCGCGCCGCCGGGCATGCGACAGCGGTTTCCATACTTCCACGCCGTGCGACATCACGATGGTGCGTAGTCCGGAACAAATGCTCTTCATCCAAGCGACAGGCTGTGCCAGATAGGGATGTGCTGCAAGCACCACGGGATCGCTACTTCCCGAAGTTTTCCGGGCCAATCCAAGGGACGCAAGTACGAACCGCAATTTTGCGCGGCCAAAGCCCCGGAACGGAATCTCAGTCACCTGATCTCGCAGAACTTGAGTTCCCGCTGCATCATTGAGACTCAAAACACGAATGTGCCAATCCTGGCGAAGCGCTATTTCGCTCAAAGCCATGACCGTCAGTCGGCCTGCTTCCTGTATTCCGCCGACGCCAAGCAATTCCGGGAAGAGTCCGATGATTTGTTTCTGGTGCCTTGCAGGTGTGGATACCAGCGCACTCATTTTCGGAAGACGAACACGCCATGAGTGGCGAGCTGAGCTGGACACATTTTTCCGACGACAGGATCAGCCCATGCCGAAAGAGGGGCCGTAACATGCCGCAGATGCCAGTAGGCGCGCCGAGAGATACTCGGGCTTTTCTGCGGGACTTCCGTCAAGGGAATGCTAGTGCTATTGCCCTTCTTGCCTCCAACAGCTTGCGCCGCGCGGACGAAAATACGGTCGAGCAACAGGAATTCCTGACCGAACCAGCCGATGAGCTTCAGGCCGCATGACGCAGCCTGCTGAATCCAATCTTGAGGACTGCGAGAAAAGACATGTCCCCCCTTTCCTCGAATCACTTCCATGAGTATCAAGCGCCCTCCCGGACGAAGTACCCTCGCCATTTCGCACAGAACCTGCACGTGAAGAGATGATGGAATGTGCTGGACGACAGTGATGTCCGACACCGCATCGAACTTAGCCCCCGCGAATGGCAGACGGCTCGCTTCGCCAACGACCAGCGAAGTCAGAGTCCCTTGCTCTCGCGCTAGACCAAGCATTGCTGCAGTGGCGTCCGTGCCCGTTGCGCGAAATCCTAACTGTTGGTAGCGGCGAATCCACCGGCCTGTGCCACAGCCTACGTCTAGGATCGAAGACCCGGGTTGTAAATCCGCTAGTGCAAGGGCGCGCCTTACAGCGCGAAGCTGCAACCGGTCAATCAGGCGATTAAACCAAGAGGGAGCGCCCGGATGCCGCACCGGTCCGAGTCCGCGGATATCGGCGGAGCGAAAACTTTCCGCGAGGGCGGACCAATATTCTTTTGGAGAATAATCGTTCATGGACTGGACCGATATTACGGATCCTCGGTTACCGGTTGCGCGGCAAGACGCGCCTTTCTCGCCACGATGTTTTCGAAAATAACTGCCAGTTCCCGCCCGTTCCGCTCCCAGGTATACTGCCGGGCCGTTTCCGCGGCCCGTTCGCCGAGCTTCCTGGCAAATTTTTTGTCTTCGTAAAGTCCGCGTATCATCTTCGCAAGAGCCGTGGCGTCCACAGAGTTGTCCAGAATCAATCCATCCACTCCATGGGTGATTATCTCGGAAGTTCCGTTTGCGGACGACACAATAACAGGCAGTCCGCACGCCATCGCTTCCGCGGGCGGAAGCGCGAACGTGTCTCCCAGGGATGGACCCGCATAAGTGTCCGCTGCGGCGTAGTAGAACTCAACGTCTTTGCGCGGCGGAAGAATGCGCACCTGTTCAGCGAGTCCCTTTTCACGCGCCATGCCACGGACCGGAGCCGGGTCTTCGCGACTTACCACGAGCAGATCAATATCCAGCTCACGGAGTTGCGTCATTGCCTCGAGAAGAACAGGCACGCCCTTGTTGCGCCAGTCGTTCCCCACTAGAAGGAGAGCGAATCGACCTTCAGAGAGTGCCAGCTCGCTGCGTGCTTGTTCGCGGAGAGCCGCGCGCCGGGCCGGATTGTAAGTCGCATGGTCAAGGCCGAGATATAGGACTGGAAAATCATCGCGGCGCCCATAAAATCGCTCAAGGTCGGTGGCCGTCTTTCGTGCAATGAGAATCAATGGGATATCAGATCGCGTGTAAACATGACGCTCCAGTGAGATTACTAGCCGGTAGTAGAGCCGTCGGTGTAGCAGCCTTGGCCATGTCCATATGGAATGTTTCCGGAACTCCATATCCAGCTTGCCCTTCCAAACATACTCGGCAAAAATGATGTGCACGGAGATCGCATCGGCGTCAAAGCAATTGATTCCGGGACTGTAAACCAGATCGTACACCGAGCCTCGAAAGCGCCGGTCACAAGCCCGGTAGAGCTGATTCGCCGCAAACCACCAGAGAAAATTGAAAAGATGCGGTCCCGGCAGCTTCGGCACGCGATGCCAAGTGATTTGCGAAAGGTCAACATCCTCAACGTGCTGGCTGTAGATGTGGACTTCAAAATCACTGCTCAGTTTCGTGATCCACTCAACCACGATGCGCTCGGTTCCAAGACTCTTGTCAAGGGTCGGCGAGACAACAGCCAGCCGAATTTTTTGTTTCGATGGTTCCACCTAGTGCGTCCCTTTCCGAATTGAGGGCTGTCGATGGCACGAGCACAATGAATGCAGTAACGCCCGATTAGAGTCTAGCCATGCCGGAATCGCCGCCTTATTTAGCCCCCTCAGTATTGAAAGGCATCTTCTTTGTGCATGGCTCACGCGCCGCTCGCCGCCACTGCCGTTGGCGCGCTCGCTTGTAAATCCGGCAGACGGAACAGAATCCCCACGAAAAGCCAGAGATATGCGTTGCACACGTAATTCTGATAGGGAGACAGACCTAGGTACGTAAGAGGATACAGAAGGACGAAAGCGAACCACAGGAACGCGAATGCAATCGGGAAAAACCGTGTTCGCTTCAGCCTGCGAACGACCTTCCAAGAGGAATATATGAGAGCGGCCGTCCAGAGAATCCAGAGAAAGGGCGCGATGATTCCCATTTCGATCATCAATACGCCATAGCCTTCTTCAACCCAAAGGTTGGGTGCGGGCTGCCCGAGAAACCTTGCGACATACTGCGTGCCAAGGGAAGCGGTACCCGTGCCGTTTCCCAGAACCCAGTTTGGGCGGTCGAAAGCGAACATGAGATTTTGGATCGGGTAATCCCACGATCGATAGGAGACATCAGATGCGGAGCTGGATGGATTCAGGGTTTCCATATAAAGCCCAATTCGAGAGCCGGTCTCGTCCGGGAAAAGCACTAGGAGCGCGGCAAATCCCAGTGCCGCGACAATGAACGACCGGCGGATTGACTTCCTCAATCGATAGGCCTGATCTTGTCGCTGCGGCGCACCCCAGAGAAATGCGGCTGACAATACCAGGGCGCTTGCCAAGGTGTAGACGACAGCCGTGCGAGAGCCGCTCATCAAGCTCGCACCGGCCAGAAGCCCCACCGTAACAAAGGCAACTTTCCGGTGACGCGTGGTGTGCAGGAGGAAGTAAGCAGCAGCTCCCATGGCCAGAATAAAAGCGACAACGAGATATACGGCCAGGCGGCCGGAACTCACAAACACGGAGTCAGGCAGGGAAAGCATCTGGTGGGAAAGCGGCGTCAGCTTCGAAAGGTCGCCGAGATCCTGCAAGTCGGGAGCAAGATTCGCCGGGTTCAAGAAGCTATTGCCGACAATAGCCTGGATGATTCCGAGCAGCGAGATCACGCTGGCCAGCGCCATATTGACCACCAGGAATTTGCGCAAATCCTCGTCGTTTCGGACCAGGGCATATCCCACGAATATCAGCGGGAAATAGTAGAAGTCGACCTTGATCCCCAGCAAGCCGTAAAGGATGCTCGGGGAGTGCACGTTGAAAATTTGAAGCACTCCCAGCCAGAAGAAAATCCCCAGCAGAGCCAGAAATGGCGGCCGAAACGTCTTTTCGCGCCTTCGCCGGATGGCAAGAAATAGCGACATGTAGACCAAAGCCAAGACTGCATCCTTCGCGAAAAAAAACATGCCGCCGTTGCCCATGTACTTGCGGACGAGATCTTCGAAGAGCAAGCAAACGATAAAGATGTAAAGGCCGTTGCGCCAATTGCGCAAGGTGGCGATGGCGATTGCGCAAGCCACGGCCGCGACCGCCGCCAGCGAAAGCGACCGCAGGTCGCCTTGGACGATCTTTCCTCCAAGATCCCATGCCGCCCATAGCGCGAAACCGAACAGGCCAATCCCAATCAAGGCCTGATTCCTCATCGCGGACGTGGATGGGTTCAACATCTCGGGATATTATCAGTCCTGCTTCGGCGTTCTTTACTCCTTCGATTTGCCGCTGAGTGGCGCGCGCGGCCCAGCGCTACGGTAAAATGGGAAATCGCTTAAATATACTATCGGCCAGAAAGGCTGGGTGTGTTTGCGTCCAGACCCAAAGCTTCGATATACCTTTCTGCAATCGCGCTCCAGGCGAAATACTTCTTCTGAGCCTCGCGGCTCCTGCTTCGCAGTGCTTCTAGGCGTTCGTTGTCCGAAAGAACGTCCAGCAGCGCCGCTCCCAAAGCCTCCCGGTCGCGATAAGGGACCAACTCGACGCCCGCCTCTTGCAAGAGCGTGCCTGTCACAATTCCCGAATAGCCCACGATAGGCAATCCACACGCCACGCCCGCCAGGACACTCCCTCGTGTTTGCGACACTTGCCCATAGACGCACAACAGAGCGCTGGCCCCAGAAAGAGTCTCCGCAATCTGTTCCGCGGGAAGCATTCCGTGGGCCGATACATTCACGCCGCTGTCCGCCAGGGCTCGTTCAATCTCCGTCCGAGCCTCCACCGATCCCTTGCCGAGCACTACCAGACGCACCGGCACGTCACGGCTCTGCACATATCGAACAGCGTAGGCCAGGTCCTCGATTTCAGTGAAGAGATTTCTGTCCAAACTCAGGCAGAAGATCGCGATGGTCCTGACGTTGCCGTTCTTTTTGCACGCGTCTTCGCGAGAGGAAAGGCGTTCTGGCACATTCGCGCCAATGGGGATGAATACCGCGGTTTCACGGTGACCAGCCAACCAGGGAACCGCATCGAGCGGCAACGTAAAAATTCCTTTTGCAGCGCCCCGATGGAGCCTGTGAATCAGCCAGTCCTGGCAGGCGCCACGAATGCGATCGATCCATCGCGACCGATGCCCTTGACGCCAGGGTTCGTGGAACACCACAGCACAGCGTGCGCCTCGGCGCCGGAGAATCGCGAGCACGGCCAGCGCCGGAAATGGAAAGCCGCGCCTCGACCACGAAAGTGCCGTGTATTGAATGAGCACCCAGGAATGGCGCCAGCCGGCACTGTCACGCCAGAGCCGCCATAGCGCTCCGACCCATCCGCCTTCTGCCCAGTCCATGCGAACCTGCTTCAATTCGATCCCGCGCTCCGCCAGCGCCCTCGCCAGAAAAGTGCAATAGTCCTCCACGCCATCCGTTGGCGTGTCTTTCTGGCCCAATAATGCGATCACGGGACGCATTTCAGCCATAAAAAGAGCGAGTGGGGTGCATGGCCAACCAATATTACTGGTAAGCCTGTGGCCAATGAGCTTTTAGAGACGGGGCCTGCGCGCAAGGCTCTCACAATGTTCCCGGCGCAGCCGCTTTTATGCCACGAAACCATACCTCATAGGCGAGCCATGCGAACCGATTGGCGGCCCATTCGTCTAGTCCTCGAATCATTCGAAACGCGCTCTCTGGAGGAAACCGGATTGGGCCGAAAGCCAGAGGGACCGTGGCAATGATTCCATCGCCTGCCATTCCAGTTGGCTGGACACTTACGTCCCGGAGGAGCCTGCGAAACGCTGCAGGCCTCCGAAATTTTTGCACAAACCCGCTCTTGCGCTGGTTCCACAGGCGAACCGGGAGTGAATAAGGCGAAAGCGTGTTGTTGATGCTGCACACCAGCACCCCGCCTGGGCGAAGCACTCGAGCAAGCTCCTGCACCGCCGCCTGGTCCTCCGCGATGTGCATCAATACTCCGGTGCAGAGCACCTTATCGAATTGATCGTTTCGGAAAGGCAGCCGGCAGGCATCGGCAATCAACGCCCGCAGGGTGCCAGGGGAGGATCTTTTGTGGAGCGAGCGAATCATCTCCGCCGAGCGGTCCACTCCAAACCAATCGATTCGGGCTGCTTCCCATAAAGCTTGGGAAATCCAGCCATACCCGCAGCCGACCTCGAGCACGCGGTCCCCGTCGCGAAGCGCGAGTGCTTTCAGGACAAGCTGGCGGTCGCGCATGGATTTATATCGCCGGTAAGGGCTTTTTGACTCGCGCCATCCCTGCCAAAAGTCGGGTGTCCACTCAAATTGGGTTTGATTCATGCAGTCTTTCCGTGCGTTCGTCACATCACCGAGCTGGCAGCTGCCGGTTTCGCAACAGCCCAGAGATAGAGCTGGCGATAATCGGAATAGTGCGGATGCACGGGCTGCCACTCATTTGTTAAGGATTCCTGCCTGCACCGGTCGCAAGACGAGCTTGGCGCGTCCAACTTTCTCAAACAGATCTGCCCGCTCTCCTGGAATCGCGACGATATTCTCGAATGCTTTCGAGCGCCGGTCCCACAGCTCCTGTGCTACATAGCCATATCCAGCTAGGTGCTGTAGAAGCGACGAGACTGATGCACCGTCTCGTGAAAGGCAGACTTCATTGGCTTCGGCCCAAATCATTGGCCGAGCCCTAGCAATCAAAGCCTGTGCCCCTTTGAGAACGCGACACTCGGCACCTTCCACATCCAACTTGAGAAAATTAATTTCTTCGATTCCCGCTGCCGACTTCCAACTGTCCAACGTGCAGGCGCGAACGGAAAGCTGCGCCCGCTTACCGTCCTGTTTAAAGATTGTCCCCCAGCCGGATTCGCTCCGGATTGGACTTCGATAGAAGGTGATTTCGCCCGTGCAGTCGGTTACAGCGCAATTATGGGCCGTAACCCAGGGGTAGGCGCGGGAGTTCGCAGCCAATCTGGAGAAACAATCAGGATCAGGCTCAAAGGAGTAAACCGCACCCCCGTGGCCAACCAGCGCGGCGGCGACGATGGAAAAATAGCCAATCTGTGCTCCGACATCGACAAACTTCATACCCGGCTCGAGCACATGCTTGAGAAGGGCTATCAGATCCATTTCATAGCAGCCCATCCACATCAGACGCCCAATTCGATCATTTACCGAGACATTAACCCGTGCACCCGGAATCGGATAACAATCCGCCCCTGCCGTGAACCGGCTTGCCATTCCGCCCATCCAATTTGCTAACCGTCCTTTTCCGCGAAAGTGTATGGGTGCCAGGATCCTGCCGAATCCATTAAGGAGACTCCGCGAAAATGAGGCATCGCACCGGGAATCCAATGTCGCCCCTCCTCGTTGTACCGTGGCCTTTGGCTGGGAAGGCACCGCCCAGATATAAAGCTGGCGATAATCGGAATAGTGCGGATGCACGGGCTGCCACTCTTCCGCCGCATAACCAAACCGTTCGAGATAGGCGCGAATCTGCCCCATCTGGCTCGGATCGTGCACTTCGCACAGCAGCTTCGGCCGCACTTCACTCAACAGGCGGGAAGCGCCCTGCAAAGCGCCCCATTCCGCGCCTTCCACGTCCATCTTGATCAAATGAGGAGCGGGATTTCGTGCTTCGAAAACGATATCGTCCAAGCGGACTGCGGGTACCGAGATATGGGCAAGGCGCGAGTCCATCATTGAGGTCACATGTCCTTGCGTGCGGTTCGAGGCGTCCGACGCGCGTTCAAATGTCACCTCTCCCGGTGAAGACCAGACTGCTGCTTCGATAACGGCGATCTGAGTGATGCCATTTTTCGCGATGTTGGCTCTCAGGCCGGCAGCGTTCGCCGGATCCGGTTCAAACGCCACGATCTGTCCCGTTGGCCCGACGAACCGGGCAGCGATGATCGAAAAGAATCCCGTGTGCGCGCCTACATCATAGTAACAATCGCCCGGCCGAAGCTCCGATTTCAGCAAATCCTGAATCCACGGCTCGTAGTCGCCATTGGTGTAACCGAGATCGAATCTCGGATCAACGTACATCCAGAAATTTTTGGCGAGTCCTTGCGGCACTTGGATCCATAGCTTCATCCCGCGCGGAATGGCGGACTGCACAATTTTCCGGACTCCGGCGCCGACTCCTGGGATTCGCCTCAACACGCTGTATGCGCCGCGCACGAAGTCCGAGCGCGTCATCTTGTGCAGAAATCTTTCCCGGGTGCTCATGCCACCTGCTCCGTCCGCTCGGTGACAAGCCTCAGAAGCTCGCGGCTCCTGCGCTCGATCGAGAAGTCCTCGGCGCGTCGGCGAGCGCCCTGCGCCAAACGAAGCCGCAACGGTTCATTGGTAAGCAAGGCGATCAGAGCCTGCGCGAGCGCACCAGGATCCTTTGGAGGGACAAGTAACCCGCTTTCGCCGTCCTGAATAATTTCTTTAAGCCCGCCTACTGCCGTCGCCACCATCGGAACTCCGCACGCCATGGCTTCCAGCGCCACAAGACCGAAAGACTCAGAATAAGACGGCACCACGGCAATACCCAGGGAATTCCAGAAACCCGGCATCGCAGAGCGGGGCATGCATCCCACTATATCTAGCAGTCCTCGCTCTTCCATTTGGACGATTCGCATGGTGGTCTCCGCCGTTCCCACCGGCTTTGCAATTGCCTTCCAAAGCCGTTCTCCCCCAGCTAAGCGCAATCGTGCATTAGGCACGGTCGATATCACCGATTCCCAAGCCTCTAGTAGTTCCTTTATGCCCTTGCCCGGCACCCATTGGCCGGCAAAGCCGACCCGCAGCACATCGGTCTGCCCGTTCGTTGGGTTTCTCTTTGCCGGGCAGAAGGCCCGAAGATCCACCGCATTCGAGATCACCGAGATATGATCTGCCGGAATGCGGTGATATTTTATGGCAAACGACTGCTTTTCGCTTTCGCTGGGGAATAGATACCGCGCCCGCCGGAATCGCGAGATCCACAGCGGCCAGTTCCAGTAGCGCGGCAATGCGGTGTCCCAGTCAAAGCGCACAATGGTGCGTTCGGGCGCCCAGCCGCCCAAGG
>Ga0307372_10009153_pt1 | contig 13725 bp, 10 predicted proteins | sample OX1MG_FD_202533 | JGI IMG/M metagenome (GOLD analysis project Ga0307372, IMG submission 202533) | Soil microbial communities from Risofladan, Vaasa, Finland - OX-1 | ecosystem: Environmental > Terrestrial > Soil > Coastal area > Acid sulfate soil | place: Finland: Risofladan, Vaasa | collected...
CGGTCGACCTGAGTGTTAGACGCAGCGGCATCAACGACGCGGTCACCCGGCTCGGGGATCTGGCCCAGGCCGACGGCGGGTTCGTGTCTCATAGCGCCACCCAGTCGGGCGACAGCAGCCCATCTGCCAATCTCACCCTGCGCATCCCCGACGCCCAGTACCCGGCGGCCATCGACTCCATCCGGGGGCTCGGCAAAGTCACGTCCATGACCAGTTCGGGCGACGACGTGACCTCCCAGTACGTCGACCTCCAGTCCCAGATAGCGGCCCTGCAGGGCAGTCAGCGCCAGTACCTGACCATCCTGGCCAGAGCCACCTCGATCGGGGACATCCTGGCCGTGCAGGCCCAACTCGACTCGGTCGACTCCCAGTTGCAACAGCTTCAGGGCCAGGAAAACGTGCTGGCCGATCAGACCACCTACGCCACCATCAGTGTGTCGGTGGTGGCAGCCGGAGTGCCCGCCCGACCCCAGCCCCAACCTCAGACCGGTCTGGCCCTGGCCTGGCACCGGGCGGTGGCCGGCTTCAGCGCCGGGGTTGACGTCCTAGTGACGGCAGCCGGACCGGTCCTCTTCGCCCTGCTCCTGCTGGCTGGTCTTTGGGGCCTCTACCGGGGCGGCCGGGTTCTGGTCATCCGGCGGCGCAGCCCGGCGGATGCCCCCGTGGCCACCGCCTAGTCGTCAGCCTCAGCCGGGTCGGCCCACGATGGCCGGACGCCGTCCGGCGGGGCGGGGCGGGACGGGCCGGCCCAGCGGACCCGGCCGGGTGTGGCGGAGAGCCGGGCGGCGGGCCCCGGCATGGTGATGCCATCCACCTCCACCATCGACCCCCGGCCGACCACGTGCGGGTCGGCCACCAACTCGGTCATGGCTAGTACCGGGGCGGCGGCCACGTCGGCCTCTTCGCAGAGTTCCAGCACCTCGGCGGCCGGCCGGGCCGCCACCCACTCCCGGAGCGCCGCCTCGACCACGTCCCGATCGACTATCCGCCCGGCGGCGGTGGCAAAGCGAGGGTCCTCGCCCAGGCCGATGAGGGCCATCAGCCGGGCCGCCACGGGCTCGGCCGAGGTGCTGAAGGCGACCCACCGGCCATCGCCAGCCTGAAAGGTGCCCCGGGGCACCGTGTAGGGCAGACCGGACCCCAGCCGGGGCTGGTCATAGCCGAACATGGCGGCCATGGACGGCAGCGGACCCATGACCTGGAGCATGGACTCGAGGAGGTTGGCATCGACTACCTGGCCCACCCCCGACCACAGGGCGACCATGGTGGCGAAGGCGGCGGTGAGACCGGTCACCTCATCGGCCAGGGCAATGGGTGGCGGCAGAGGCGGACCGTCCGGCTCACCGTTACCAGCGGCGAATCCCGACATCGCCTCGGCCAGCGTGGCGAATCCCGGACGCCGAGCGTAGGGACCGTCTAGGCCGAAGCCGCTGATCCGGGTGACCACCAGCCGGGGGTTCCGGGCCCAGAGCGCCTCGGGGCCGAGACCGAGCTTCTCCATCGACCCGGCCCGGAGGTTTTCGACCAGAACGTGGGCGTCCTCGCAGAGTCCGAGCAGGGCGTCGCGCCCCTCCAGACTGGCCAGATCCAGGCTGATGCAGCGCTTGTTGCGCGACAGGATCTTCCACCAGACGCTGTCACCGCCTTCTTCCGCCGCCCAGCCGAGCGACCGGGCGCCGTCACCGGTCCCCGGCCGCTCCACCTTGATCACGTCGGCGCCGAAGTCCCCGAGATGACGGGCGCAGCCAGGCCCGGCCACCACCGTCGAGCAATCGATCACCCGCAGGCCGGCCAGGGGCAGCGGTGGCGTCGGGTCCGGGCCAGTATCAGACATGGATGTCCTCGTCCTCACCGTCCATGCGGGCACAGGTCGGGCACCAGTACCGGACCTCCATGGGGGTGCCGCAGGAACCGTGGCGGGGCCCGTGGGTGTCATCGGCCGTCGCTCCCCAGGCGGCCAGGAGCCGAAGGGAGCCGGCCAGTTCGGCGCCGACCGAGGTGAGTTGGTAATCGACTCGGAGGGGCCGGCGGGAATAGGGGACCGACATGACCAAGCCGTCCCGCTCTAGCTCGCGGAGACGGCTGGTCAGAACGTTGGTGGCGATGCCGGGCACGGCGCTGCCCAACTCCCCGAAGCGCCGGGGCCCATCGAGCAGGGCCGCCACCAGGAGGAGGGTCCAGCGGTCCCCCACCCGGGCCAGGGCGGAGACGAGTGGCGGGGACGGATCGCTCAGGGCGTCTTTCCTGCTCCGCTGGCCAGAGCCACACTGACCTGGAGTTCCTCGACGCCCCGGACGATGCCGAGGTCCAAGGAGCCGGAGGCGGCGTCGAGAGCCTCGTGCAGGTCGTCCACCGAGGTGAGATTACGGCCCCCAGCGGTGACCAGTACGTCCCCGCGCCGGAGGCCGGCGGCCGCCGCCGGGCCGTCTTCCTCGACCCCGCGGACAAGCAGGCCGGTGACATCGGGCAGGCCGGCGGCCTCCCGCAGCTGACGGGTGGCCCGGGGTGGGGCCAGGGCGATATCCAGCCGGGGACGCCAGCGCGATTCGCCCCGGCCGAGGGCCTCCAGCCGGGCGATGAGCTCGGCGCTGGCCGGCAGGGCCAGGTAGAACCCTTCCTGGGGTCGGTGGGTGTTGAGCCCGAGGATCCGACCGGCGGCGTCCACCACCGGCCCGCCCGAGGCCCCCCGGGGGAGCGGCGCGGTGTGCTCCAGGCTGGCCGCCACCCGCCGGCCCCGGGGACCGCGGAAAGGCTGGCCGACGGCCGACACCGTGCCGAGGGTCACTCTGACGCCGCGCCCGCCCGGGTTGGCCACGCCGAAGACGACGTCGCCCAGACCGGCCTCGGCTCCGGCCCAGGCCAGGACCGGTGCACCGGCCGTATCCACCCGCAGCACGGCCACGTCCCCGTCGACATCGAACCCGGCCACTTCGGCGGCCACCTGGCGACCATCGGCGAAGGTCACCGTCAGCCCCTCGCCCCTCAGGTTGTGGGCGTTGGTGGCCACCAGGTCCTTGCCTACCACCACCCCTGAGCCCTCCCGGCCCACCCCCACCACCGACTCCGCCACGGCGGTGTGGACACTCCGTACCGCCGAACCGATCTCGTCCAGGGTTGATCCCATCTGCGACCTCCTAGTCACTTGCTAATTGCAAGTTAGCACAGACCTGGGCGACGGCACCTGGCCGGGCGGGCCATGATGGCGGCGTGGCCGCCGTCTACGCCGTGGTCGTCGTGGCCCATGTCCTGACCGTGCTCGGGGCCCTGATTTCCGTGGGTGTGGCCGGCGGATACTTCGCGGCGGTGGTGGGGGGAAGGAGAGGTGCGGCGGTGGAGAGGTACTTTGCCGGGGGGCCGAGCTGGGGACCGCGGCTGCTGTACCCGGCGGCCCTGCTCGGGTTGGCCGCGGCGGGCCTGTCCCGGGGCCGGGTCCACCTGGGCGACTACTGGGTCCTGGCAGCCGCCGGCCTGTGGCTCGTGGCCGTGGTCGGGCTCGAGTTCGTGCTGCGGCCAACCGAGCGCGCCGTGGCCGACCGTCTCGCCTCGGCGGCGGAAGGGCTCAGGGGCCGGGCCGCACAGGGAGTCGGCGGGGCGGTGGTCGTGGTCGGGTCGATCCTGGCCGCTTCGGTCCTCATGACCGTCCGCTGAAGGCCGGGCTGGCTATTGGCCTTCCAGCTTGAGTTCGACCACGGTGTCGAGGGGCTCCGTCGGCCCGCTGACCTCTCCTCCGACCAGATAGCCGACTCCCCCGATCACCACCGCGCCGGCGTCGGAGCGGGGACCGGGCAGGCTCCCGGCCGCCACCACGGTGCCGGCAGAGGGGTCGATCTCCCAGATGGCCGCCGAAGGCCCCGCCGCCGTGCGGCCGCCGGTCACGTAGATGCGGCCCCCGAGGAAGAGAGCCTGGTCGTGACCCAGAGTCGTGGGCAGATGAGCCACCACGCTGGTCATGCCGGTGGCCGGGTCGAAGCGCTGGATCTCGGAGGTGGCCCCGCCCGCATCGGCGTTTCCGGATGTTCCCAACTCACCGCCGATCACCCAGATGTCGCCCGAGCCGTCGAGGGTGACCCCGGCGTAGCGGACCGGCTGGGAGAGCTCACCGACCACCTTGAAGTGGACTCCATCCTTGGTAGCCAGGATCGATCCGACCATGGCCGTTCCGTCGAACCCACCAAGGACATAGGCGGTGGCACCGGCCTCGACCGCGGCCAGATCGGAGCGAGCCACCGGCAGGTTTCCCACCACCACGGCCGTAGGGGTGCCGGGCGTCCAGCCCTGGACGGTGGCGACGTCGGTGTACGAGCCGCCTCCGAAGACCATGGCGGTTCCGTTCAATACCGCCCCGGCGGCGTCGTGGACGCCTTCCTCCAGCTTCCCTCCTGGATTGGTGGTGCCCGACGTCGGATTCATGGAGACAATGGCATCGGTAGAAACGTCCCCGGTGGCCAGGCCACCGAGGATGTCGAGTTGACCCCCGAGGTTGAGGACCACCGGCCGGCTGACCGCGGCCGGAAGGGTCCAGGGGGTGAGCGTGGCGCGAAGGGAGGGGGGTCCGGTGGTAGAGGTCCGGCCGGCGTCATTCCCGGGCCGGGAGGCGCCCGGACCGGAGGGGCTCGTCTTCGCTCCCCCGCCACAACCTCCCAGGACGGCCAGGGCCGCGGCAGCCAGAGCCAGGCCCCGGTGGCGCAAGAAACGAGTGGGAAGGAGACGGCGCACGGTCCGGCACGCTAATGAGCCGGTCACGGGCGGTCGACCCGCCCGAGCGGGGGGAAATGTGGCCGTCGGTGCCCGGAACAGTCACCGGGTGGGTCAAAATAGAGTCATGCCCGAGATGGAACTGACCGACGAGGAGTGGCGGACGCGCCTCGACCCCGACCAGTACGCCGTGCTGCGTGGAGCCGCCACCGAGCCCCCCGGTACCGGTGAGTTGCTGCACGAAGAGCGATCCGGGCTGTTCAGCTGCGCCGGATGCGGAAACCTCCTGTTCCGCAGTGACGCCAAGTTCGACTCGGGCTGCGGCTGGCCGAGCTTCTGGGAACCGGTGGCACCCGGGGCGGTCACCGAGCGCAAGGACCGAAGCCTGGGCATGACCCGCATCGAGATCCGCTGCGGGCGCTGTGACGGCCACCTGGGCCACGTCTTCGAAGACGGCCCGCCGCCCACCGGCCTGCGCTTCTGCATGAACTCCCTGGCCATGACCTTCGCCCCCGAAGGAGACCCGCCGGATCAGCCCTAGGCCATGCCACCACGATCCGGCCCCGGCCACCGGCCTTCTGATCAACTGTGGAAGAGGCGCTCAGCTGTGGAAGAGGCCCCCTGACAGGGAAGCCAGGGCCACCACCTTGAGTTGGGACGTGCCCACTCCGAGGTGGGCTCCGCTGGTGTAGTTGTAGTTGGCCAGCAGCCCCTGGTAGTTGGCGTTCTCGATGAAAGTGCGGATGTCGCCCGGACGGATGGAGTCGATGCTGGTGCCCACATAGGCGAGCAACTCGATGCCGTCATAGGCTTCGGCGTAGGGGACCATCGAGCCGCTGAAGGCAGAAGCTCCCACCTGGCGGCGCATGGTGGACAAGAAGGCGACCATGGTCGGGTCCGACGGAGTGCCGTTGGCCCCGGACACCACCAGCGCCGTCGGGGCGATGACGGAAACGCCGGCGGCCCCCGCCGAGCCGAGTTCACCCACCACGGCGGCGTCGGCCGCCACCGGCGCCGCCACCACCGGCACCTTCCAACCCGAACTGCGGCGGGCGGAAAGGATAGCGCCGACGCCGAGGTCGTCACCGGCCACGAACAGTCCCTGAGGATTACCCCCCTGCAAGGTCTGCAGCTCGGACTGGATGTCCGCACCGTGGGCGGCACCAGTCATACTCAACCCGGCCTTGGCCGCGTCGACCGAGAAGTCGGCCACACCCTCGGCCCCGGCCGGGTTGTTCTCCCCAACCGCGGCCACCGATGTCCAGTGCCGGGAACGGGCATAGGAGATGGCGGCGTGGGCCAGGACCGACTCGGGCGGGGTCACCGGGAACAGCTGGGGGTACGGCTTGGTCCTGGTGGTGATGTCGAGACTGGAGACACTGACGGTGGGAACTCCGGCCAGACCCAGATCCGCCCCACTGAAGGTCACCTCGGAGGCGTCGAAGGGGGCGAACAGGAAGGCCACCACCTCGTTGTTGACCAGATCGAGGACGGCCTTATCGGCAATCTTGGCATTGTCCTCGGTGTTCTTGTAGAGGAGTTCGAGACAGCGGTGGTTCTTGAGGACCCCGCCACTCTGGTTCACCTGCTCGACGGCCAACCGGATCCCTGCCAGGTACTCCCGGCCCAGTGAGGCCTGGGGCCCGGACAGGTCCAGGGCGGCGCCCACCTCGACTATCCGTGAGCTGTCACATGTCCCCTTCGGGCTGACCACGGTGGTGTTGACGCCGTACTGCTTGCGTACCGAACAGGCGGACAGCAACAGTGCACCGGCCACCCCCAGGGCAATCAGGCGGGCGAGGCCGTGCCTTCGGGAAAAGTGGAAGAGGTCTCTGGGCATAGATGGCTCCGGGTCCGGGTTCGGCTGTGGCGGCCGGGGGAAGTTGGTCATGGGTCCGGCCGGCTCTAGACCGTGGCGGCGGCCCGGCCGAGGTAGGACTCGACCACCAGTGGGTGGCTCAGCACCTCAGCCGGTGGGCCGACCACCACCACCCGCCCGGTGTCGAGGGCGACGATCCGGTCGGCCAGGCCCTTCATGACCGTCATGTCGTGCTCGACGATCATGATGCTGCAGCCGAGGTGCTCCTTGGTGGCCTTGAGAACCGGTATCAGCTGTTCGCTCTCGGCTTGGGCTATGCCGGCCGAGGGCTCGTCCAGCAGCACCACCGAAGGACGCATGGCCACGATCACGGCCAGCTCGGCCAGGCGCCGGGTTCCGGTGGACAGATCCGAGATGAGCAGATCGGAAAAGTCCCCCAGGCCGAGGAGCTCGATCACCTCCCCAGCGATCTTTCTAATTTTCTTCTCCGCCCGGCCGGTGGTGGGTAAGCAGAAGAGCGTCTGAAGGGTGCCCGGCGTCTTGAGGTGAGCGGTCACGGCCAGGGAGACGGTCTCCTCCAGAGTCAGGCCCGGCCACAATCGGGCCGCTTGAAAGGACCGGCCCAGACCCTTGGCCGCCCGCTCATGGGCGGGCAGGTTGCTGATGTCCTCCCCGTGCAGGACGACCTTTCCGGAGTCGGCGGCCAGCTGAGCCGAGACCAGGTCGAACACAGTGGTCTTACCGGCGCCGTTGGGGCCGATGAAGCCGAGGATCTCCCCCTCCAACAGGTCGAATCCGACCTTGTCCACGGCCACCACTCCGCCGAAGCGCTTGGATAACTCCTCGGTGTGCAGTGCAACTGAGCCTTTCTCTCGCCCATGGTCCCGGTTGGAGGGCAAGCCGGACACGTCCCGGCCCAGCGAGGTGAAGGTCACCTCCAACCCCGCCTCGGCGGGGATGTCGGACTGGGCGACCGCCGGGCCGCCCCCCTTGATCCCATGAGCCTGCTTGGCTCCCTCCAGGAACACGGCCCGGACTATGTCATCCCGCCCGAGCAGCTCCGAGGTCGAGCCGGAGAAGACGACCTGGCCCTTCTCCATGAAAATGGCCCGGTCGCACAGACGCAGGGCCAGGTTGACCGACTGCTCGATGAGGACCACGGTCGTGCCGTTGTCATGGATGGCCTTGACGATGTCGAGCAACGATTCCACCACGGTGGGGGCAAGGCCGAGGGACAACTCATCGATCATGAGTAGCCGGGGCTTGGCGATGAAGGCCTGGGCCAGGCTCAGCATCTGCTGTTCTCCACCCGACAGGCTGGCGGACTGGGTGTTCCAGCGGGTACGCAGGATGGGGAAGTAGCCGAGCACGGACTCGGTGGCCACCTTCAGGTGCTCGGGCTCGTCGTGGTACATCCAGCCCGCCACCCGCAGGCTCTCGCCCACGGTCAGGCCGGGGAAGATGCCGCGTCCGCCGGGCACCTGGACGATCCCCTGGTCCACGATCTTGTTGGGGTCAGCGCTAGTGATGTCCCGGCCATCGAAGAGGATGGCCCCGGCGGTGGGAACCAGAAGACCGGAGATGGCTCGTAGCAGGGTGCTCTTACCGGCCCCGTTGGTGCCGAGGATGGCGATCATCTCCCCGTCGTGGACATCGAAGTTGACGCCGAAGAGAACCTGGACCCCTTCGTAACCGGCGTCGAGAGATCGGACCATTAACAGGTTGGCCCGGCCTTCCATACGGGCCTTGCGCACTTCGGCCCGGGCCAGGGTGGAGACCCGGACCTTTTCGATGTCGCCATTGAGGAAGTTGCCCGAGGAACCGAGCAGGATGGAGCCGAGGATGTAGACAGGAACGAAAATCATGATGCCGGTGCGCAGACCGAAGTGGTCACCGATCCCCCCGACGATGGGGATGATGGGAACCCCGAGGATGAACCAGAGCGAGCTGGTGGCAAAGCCCAGCGTCCGCATCCGGGGCGGCACGGCCAGGGAGATCACCGCGAAGATCCCAGGGGTCAAAGCGGACGAGATGACGGCGTAGGAGAACTGCGCCGCGAAGGCGTAGGGCAGACTTGGCGACAGGGCGAACCAGAGGAGGCAGATCCCGGCCCCCACTCCTGACAGAGCCACCAGCTTCATCGCCCGTCCCGGGTCCTTGGTCATCAGCCGCTGCACGACCACCAGACCGATGGCCAGGCCCACGAACTCACCCGGCTCGGTCAAGGACACGATGAGGCCGCGGCGGGAGGCGTCCTGGTGGAGGATCTGTTGGTAGAAGAGGCTGGTGAACTGGGCGATGCCGATGGTCGAGGCGGTCAGGAAGGGAAGCGAGTAGTAGATGCGCCGGGCCGACCGGTTGGCGAAGAGGACCCGGAACGTCTCGGAGAAAGTTGGAGGCTCATCCTCGATCTCGGCGGTGCTCTCATCGGCGCCCAGATAGCGGCGCTCGTGCAGGCCCCGGATCGGCTCCTTCTGGCGCAGGCCCATGACGATGAATATGACCGTGGGGGCAGCCAGGACCAGGAAGGGAACCTCCCAGGAGTAGAACAGCTCGAAGGCAGCCACGATGGCCGGTCCGAGAGCGAGAGCGGCGGCTATGGCGCCGCGCTGGGTGTAATAGACGCGTGGTCGGATGTTGACGGGGTAGTAGTCGGCCAACAGGCTGTTCTGGGTCGAGGTGAAGGCCGCACCCACGGCCACGCCGCTGCGGGCCACGTAGAGCAGAGCCAAGCTCGCCAATCCACCGGCAACGCCGGTGAGCACCGAGAAGCCGGTGAAGAGGAAAAGCCCGATACAAGCCATCCGCATGCGGGGGATGCGGTCGGCGTAGTAGCCGACGGGTACGTCGGCCAACAATCCCAAGGGCAGGCTAACGGCGGTAATGAAGGAGATGCCCGTGAGGCTGAGGTGATAGCTGTTCTTGATGTCGGGCACGAGGATGTTGAAGGCCGAGTTGTCCAACTGCACCATGGCGGCCAGGCCGCAGAGCACGATGAGCGGGGTGATCGGGAACGGCTCGGTCAGGGCGCGCGGGTCCCACCGGCTGAAGCGGCGCTCAGACTTGGGCTCGGTCGACTCCGACCCGTAGGCCACCGTGGTCATCCGCGACTCCCTCCCCTGGCCGTCCTGGATCGGCGGCCGCGCCCCGGCCCGGTGGTGCCGTTGTCCTTATCGTCCTTGCCCCCGCCGGCCTGGGCCTCAACCAGCTCTTCGCCCGCTTCCACCAGAGGCGGTGGGAGCATTCCCCCGGTCAGGGCCATGGTGCCACCGCCCTCGGCGGGTGGTGTCCCGAAGGGTGCGGGCCCGCTGACCGCCAGTTCGCTGATGACGGCGGCGGCGCCCTCATCGTGTGCCTCGACCACCCGGGCGAGGAGGCCGGGAACCTCGAGGCGGCGGGCTTTGGCCAGGCGGCGGAGCCCGAGGTCGCGCAGCATGTAGAGCAACCCGCCCAGGCCTTCGGGTAGGAACATCAACAGAAGGAGGATGCCGCCGCCACTGGCGACGATTGCCCAACCCCCCGTGAGGAAATAGCCGGTGGACCAGACGTATATGGCGCCGAGTGCCACTCCGGGCAGGGACCCCAGCCCGCCGATCACCACCATGGAGAACAGCGCGATGTTGATGTCAGGATTGAACGAGCCCTGGTTCACTCCCTTGACCGCCACTACATAGATGGCCCCAGCGAAGCCGGCTATGGCTCCCGAGATGAGGAACCCGATCAGCTTGGTCCGGGCGACGTTGAGGGTTGCCGCCTTAGCGGCGGCTTCGTTGTCCCTGACAGCCAGCAGGGCCCGGCCGGTACGACTGCGCCGCAGTGATCGCACCGACATGAGCACCAGGAAGAAGGCGATCAGGGCGAAGTAGTACATGCCCTTATCGGACGCCAGCCACGCATGGCCGAAAACGGTGGGCCGGGTGATCTCGGCGGTCACGAACCAGGGGAAGTACTGGGGATTGAGCACCAGGGCCCACATGCTCACGCCGAAGGCCAACGTCGTAACAGCCAGGAACGGGCCGCTGATGCGCAGGGCGGGCAGACCGATGATCAGAGCAGCGATGGCACCGACCAGGACCCCTGCCACCATTGCTGCTAGGAAGTTCCAGCCGTGCGTCTGGTAGAGCACGGCCGTGGTCGCACCGCCGAGGCCGGCAAATCCGAACTGGCCCAGCGATATCTGGCCGGTCCAGCCCGTCAGCACCAGCAGGGAGAGGCCGACGATGGCGTAGACGACGATGAGCGAGAACAGATAGGTGTCACTGGTGGAGACCACGAACGGAAGGAACACCGCCACCGCTGCTACCAGCATCCGCCCGCCGCGGATAGTCCACCTGACCGTGCCCAGCGCCATGAGGATGCGGGGGATGGGCCGCACCTCGGCCACCGAGCGCCAGGTGGTGTTGTCCGACTCCGAAACCCGGGAGTAAACCCCCCGTTGCATGATCAGGGCGGCCACTATCACCAGCAGCAGGAAGCCGTCGACGTAGGTGGTGTTGGAATAGAGCCAGGTCATGGACGAGTCGAAGATGCCGATCCCGATGGCGGCGACGGCTGTGCGGGGCAGGTTGTCCATGCGTCCGATGACGGCCGCGGCCAGGGTCCGCACCAGGATGTCGGTACCACCTCCGGAGACGGTCTGGAAGCCGGTGAAACCGAGGACCGGCACCCGAAGGAGCACGGCCAATGCGGAGAGCAGGGCGGCCAGGCACCAGACGATGGCATCTAGCCGGGCCACCGGGACACCGAGCAGGCTGGCCCGGTCCCCGTTCTCGGCTGAGGCCCGGATGGCGACGCCGTAGCGGGAGTAGCGCAGGAACAGAGCCAGGGCGGCGATGACCAGCAGGGCACCCCCCAACGCCACGATGTCGTTGCCGCTGAAGACCACCGGGCCCACGGTGAACTGGGTGTTGAGGGGCGTGTTGAAGCTCTGACTGTTGGCGGCGGTGAGGCAGTTGGGGTTGTTGGCCGGGTTGCAGAACTCCAGCGGGATGATCTGAGACAGGCCCGAAAGCAGCTGGGCCAGGCCGATGGTGGCCACGGTCAGGATCAGCCGGGAGCTGCGCCGGAAGCGACGGATGATGACGCCGTTGATGATCCCGCCGAGGAGGATGGAGCCGACTATGCCCACCAACATCACCAGGAAATAGTTGACGTGGTAGGTCACGGCCAGCTCGATGGCCACCACGGCAGCCAGGACACCGAACTCCGCCTGTGCGAAGTTGATGACCCGGCTACCGCGGTAGACCAGCACAAGCCCTATGGAGACAAGCGCATAGAGCGATCCGTAGATGAGGCCCAACAGGATGATCCCCAGGGGCAATCCCCTGGCGTAGGCATGTCCAACGATTGCCCAGAGGGCGAGGAAGATGATGGCCACGCCTACGGGCCTGACCACCACCCCCCTGTCCTCCAAGAGGTCATCCAGCCGGGCCCGCATCAGCTACTGAACAAGGTGGGAAGCGTGGTCGGCCACTGTCCGATGCCGTAGCGCTGCCCATTGAAGACGGGCACGTAGGTGCCCGGCTTCCCGTTGTCCTGCGAGGTACCTGAGGCGTTCCAGTAGACGAAGCGGGCGTCGGAGACCATCGTGTGGTCCCCGTAGCCCACATTGCCCTGCGGGTTGGTGGAAAGGTCCCACTTGCCGAAGGTGTAATCCGGTCCGCCGAGGGATGGCAGGGCGTGGACGCCTCTGGCCATGTTCTGCGGAGTCAGGTCCGGTCCGGCCGCCTGGAGAGCGTCGAACATCCACACCAGGTCGGAGTAGCTGCCATCGGTGCCGGCCGGTATGGCGTGACCGGTCAGCTTCTGGTACAGCTTTCCGGCCAGCGAGCTGGGCCCGAAAATCTGGGTCTGGGGGCTGGCCTCGGACAAACCGAAGAGGTGGCCGGTGACCTCGGTCTGGTCGTAGGTCTGGGCCACCGAGTCGGTGTCGTCACTAGCCACGCCGTTGAGCAGCCACTCGGGGTGGTAGTTCTGGGCGGCGGCGGCCTTGGTCAGCAGGGCCAGCGAGAACGAGTCGCAGGCGGTGATGATGGTGGTGACTCCCGCCGCCTTGAACTGGACGATGGCCTGTTGGGCCGACTGCTGGAAGGTGGAGATGTCCAGGCCGTAGGTGAACACCGTGCTCACGGCACTGGCCGGTACGTGGTAGGTCTGCTCCATCGCCTGCTGCGACTGGGTCGTGCAGGAGGTGTAGGCGGGCAGGTTGGGCACGTAAATGCCGAACTTCCGCGTGGCCGTCTTGAGACTGGCATCTCCGGCGTAGCTGGCCGGCTTGCCGGCCAGAAGCTTGGCGTAGGCCTCCGCCGAGTTGTTGGCGATGCGGGTGCAGTCCTGGGGTATGCCCCACACGTAGGGATTGTTCTGCTGGTAGAAGCCCTCGTTGAAGTAGGCAGCTCCGTCGAAGACGACCATCTTCTGCTGGGCGGCGCACTGGGCGAAGACGCTGGTGCCGCCGCCCTGGAAGTCCTCACCGATTCCGATGTCACCAAAGGCGTGCTGCTGGTTGGCGATCTTATCGGCATCCGCGCAGGCCTGGGCCTGGTTGGTGTTCAACAGCTCGGCCGTGTAGTTGCTGGTCGAGGCCACCGGGGTGATGACGACCTTGCGCCCGTAGAGGTCGTACGCGCTATTGAAGTAGTTGATGAACACGTTCATGACCTGGTCGGTCACCTGGGGAAGGGCATAGCCCTCGTTCTTGGCCTGGGCGGCGATCTCCTGGCCGTTGGCCGTCTCCGGGAACTCACGGCGGGAGATGTTGATGGCCGTGGCGGTCACACCGTTGTAGGTGGCCCCCCCGTTGCTGCCGGTGAATTTGGAAATGCATGGGTCGGCGTAGGGCGAGTCCCACTGGGGTGCACCCGAGCTGCAGGCTGCGCCGCTGACGGTGGTGCCGGTCCCGATGGAAGTGCTGCCGGAGGCCGGGTACTTCCACGGATAGGGACCCTCGCCGGCAACCCCCTTACCGGTCGAGCCGTTGGTCAAGGTGAGGGCATTCGACCCCGAGGAACCCGAACTGCCGCTCGAGGTGCTGGTAGAGCTCTTGTTGCTACTGCCGCAGGCGGCGGCCAAAAGAGCCACCGCTCCGAGGGCGGTGACGGTTCTGGCCCAGCCTTTCCTCCTGCTGGCCCCCCTGATTCTGGATGACACGGCGCTACCGCCGGACTCCCGGATTCTCAGCACTCGCTGCTCCTCACTCGCCGTCCGACGAC
>Ga0307372_10009159_pt1 | contig 13721 bp, 10 predicted proteins | sample OX1MG_FD_202533 | JGI IMG/M metagenome (GOLD analysis project Ga0307372, IMG submission 202533) | Soil microbial communities from Risofladan, Vaasa, Finland - OX-1 | ecosystem: Environmental > Terrestrial > Soil > Coastal area > Acid sulfate soil | place: Finland: Risofladan, Vaasa | collected...
CACTTCAAGCCGACACGCCCATCCCGGAACCAATCACCACCCCAAGATGGGGCCACTTCAAGCCGTCATGGTGGGGCCAATCGGAGCCGTCATAGCCACCGCCGCATCCGGCATGCCGCGAACGCCGCGCTGGTGGCGGCAGCTGATCGGCTCCCGGTACTGCCCGCACTGCCTGGCCGCCAACAACGGCCGGTGGATGCTCGCCTGGCGGATCCCGTGGACCTTCGCCTGCACCGGCTGCCAGGTGCTGCTCGCCGACACCTGCCCGGACTGCGGCCGGCGGCACGGCCGCACGCGCACCGGGCAGCCCCGCCAGCCCGGCCACTGCGACCTCACCGGCCTGCCGATGCCCCCGCCCCGCCCGCCGCGAGGCGGCATCGTGTCTTGCACCAGCGACGCTGCGCAGGCACCCGCCATCACGCTGCCAGCGGACGGTCACGTGCTGCGCGCCCAGCAACACATAGACGCCCACATCGCCGAGATGCTCACCGCACGCGGCCAGCCAGCCGAACTCGCCGTCCTCCAGCAATACCTCGATGACATCTACGCCGTCGCCCGCGCGGCCCTCTCAGCCCTGCACGGACCGGTGACACCGCCAGCCATCGCCATCGCAGTCCTGGGCGAGCCCGGCGCGCAGCCCGGTGCACCCGGCCTGCCAGGAAGCATCGCCGACACTGGCGCGCCTACCGGTCCCGCGCACGGGCAACGGCGGCAGCTCGCACCTGTCACCGCCTTCGGCGTCACCATCGCCGACGTCATGCTGCACGGCCGCCGCGATGATCCCGACCCGGTGATCGCCGCCTGGCTCGCTGAGGCTGAGACCAGCCACAGCCGGAAAGCCGGGCCAGCGAATATGCTCGCCCACTGGAGCAGCACCAGCTCCGCCCTGCAAGCCGCGCTGGTCAAGCCAATTGCAGAGAGGCTGGATACCTTCTACCAGCTCCGCTACCGCGCCCTGGCCAGCCCGGCCCGCATCCCCGACCCCGCCCGGGCTGACCAGCGCGCGGCGGCTCTGCCGGCGCTGCTATGGCCGGGCTGGGCGCTGCGCCTCATGCCCACCGAGGGCTTCGACTTCCTCCGCTACCGCTTCGCGCTCGCCATGATGCTGGCCGTCGCGTCCACTGGCGTCGACAGCTACCGCACCGCCCAGGAACTCCTCGGCCTGCACCCCGTCCACGCCAGCAGGTTCCCCAGCTTCATCGCCCGGCTGCGCGAGCACGGGGCGCTGGAGCCGGCAGCGGACGCAGTTTGCCAGCTCGCCCGCAAGCTCGACGAGCACGGTGCCCCTATCGATTACGCCCGCCGGCGGCGGCTGCGCCGCTTCTCCCAGGCCCAGCTCGACGTCACCGGCTGGCGCCGCCAGCGGTATTTCCTCACCCACCCAGCCACCTGGGCGCACCGCCGCCACCTCGACCATGCTGACCTGCCCGCCGCCCCGGTGCAGGACCACTTCGCCCGGCTTCGCCTGATCGAGCTGCTCACCGGCACCCACCCCTACTACCTGCCAGAACCGCTGCGGCTGTCCGAACGCTACGGCCCCGACTACGCCGGGTTCGTCTTCACCCTGCCCGAGCCGATGGCCGGCTACCTGGACCACCGGGCACGCTATCTGCTGCGCCATGCCGGCATCGACGAGCCCGTCACCTGGGAACCGCCCTTCGACTGGGTCACCGGCATCGCCTGGCCCGGTCCCCACCCCGACAACATCAGCGCCGCTGAGCTGCACCCGCTCATCCAGGCCGGGCTTCCCGTCCGCGTCGCCACCGCCCGGCTCGGCACCAGCATCGAGCACGTCCGTCTCACCGCCGCCCGCCATCCAGCGCCCAAGGTCACGGCCAGCACCACGGCACAAGCCCCAGTCGAACCGGACCCGCCCGGCACCGAGCAGCTCCGTAAGTTCGCCCAGCAGGGATTCGGCCCCCGGAAGATCGCCCGGATCACCGGGTGCAGCGAACGTGTCATCCGACAGCTCCTCACCAGTGCCGGGCTCCGGCAGCCCGCTCAGCGTCCCCGCCGCGACATCGACCCGCAGTGGCTGCGCGAGCAGTACCACTCACGGCAGCGCAGCCTCAAGGACATCGCCGCCGAGACCGGCATCCCGGTCGATGCCCTCGCCGCAGCAGCCCGCAACGCGGGCATCCCCGTCCGGCAGGGCGTGAACGGCCACGCCCACCCCCTGGCCAGCCACGGCGGGCCCGGCGCGTTCCCGCCAGCAACCTGGGACGCCTTCGCCCGCCCTCGCGCCGAGCAGCGCATCCGCAGGATCCTCACGCTCCCCGGGCAGCCCAGCCTCCTGCATGCCGCCCGCCAGATCGGCATCAAGCGCGCCACCCTGACAAGCCAGATCCGCCAGCTCGAAGAAACCACCGGCACCACGCTCCTGCGCACCGGCCCAGACGGGACAATCACCCTGACCGCTGACGGCGAGCAATTCGCCCGCGACGTCGCCCCAGTGCTCGACATGCTTGCCCAGGTGAGCGACACACACGGTCGTGTGGCCAACTAGCCGCAAGCTGGCCAAGTAGGTCCGGTCCCTACAACGGTTTGTAGGGATCAGGTTTAGGTGAACTATCGGATGGCTACTTGAACACCTTGATGAACAATCGCGGTTCGATCTGAACAACCTGGGCTGACCGCTCGCGTTGAGTGATGCCCTGGGGCACCTGCGGGTTTCGCGCCGGATGGCGGCTCCGGCCATCGCCGGAGCCGCCATCCGGCGCTCAGAAGTAGCCGACCGAGTTGCGGGACCTGTGGGGTGTCGTGGTCGGCTTGCCAACGCGAGGGTCTCCCAGCAGCAGTTCGCCCTCAAGCGCGTACCGGTCGCGGTGCTTCGAGATGCCTTTGACTGTGCCGACGGCGAGAACTATTCCTTCGAGGTCAACGATCTGGACCTCGTCCTGGGCGAGGGCGTGGTCGGCGTTGAGCTTCCAGACGCCCCGTCCGGCTTCCCATGCCTCCTGCTCCGACATGCCTGGCCGGCTCCCCACAGTGGATCGCCCCAGGCCATCATCCGGGTCCGCGGGCCGTTCTGGCCCGAGCTGAATCTGCAGCATGCCCCTCTCCTAACTTGTTAACTTGTCTATAAGTTACGGGCCTCCGGATAACTTGTCAACAAGTTAGGAAGTTGCACGCCCGTGATGCCGGATGATCGTGGCCGGCGTGTCGTTCCGCGACCGTATGGTGCCGTGCCGATAGGTTCGGCTCATGGCGTCCCGGTTCGCGGGATTACGTTCCGTGCCTGGCGTCCGGGCAGCGGATGAGCTGCCTGCGGATGCGGTGGTTTCGCTGCGCATGGCGGATGGCGGATGGCGGCGAGACCAGTCTTCCGCTGCGGCGGGTGCAGGCCCGTCATGTTCTCGCGGCGGTGCCGTGGAGGAAGACGCGCAGTGCCCGCGGCCAGGCCCATTACCCAGGCTATTTCTGGTCGGCGACCATGGGCGCGCACGTGATCTATGAGAGCAGGCTGGAACTGGCCCGGCTGCTGCTTGCCGACTTCGATCCTGACGTGACGGCGATCGCCGCGCAGCCGTTCCTGCTGCGCGCGCTGGCGGGCGGGCGCCCCCGCCGTCACGTGCCTGATTTCCTGCTGGCGCACGCGGACAAGTCGGTGCGGGTGGTTAACGTCAAGCCGGCTGGCAAGCTCGCCGAGCCGCGGATCGCTGAAGCGCTGGCCTGGCCGGGCCAGCTCATCGAAGACCATGGCTGGCAGTACGAGATCTGGAGCGGCGCGGATCCGGTGCTGCTGGCGAACCTGCGTTTCCTCGCCGGCTACCGGCGGCCCGGCCTGCTGCCGGGGTATCTGCTCGATGACGTTCTCGCCGCGGTCAGGCCCGGCGACACGATCGGCGCCGTGATCAGCCGGATGTCCGGGACGCGCCGGCCCGGCGACGTCAAGGCGGCCGTGCTGCGGCTGCTGTGGCAACAGCGCCTGGCGACTGACCTGCGCGGACGTCTCGACGCTGGCAGCATCCTGGAGATGACGGCATGAGCGACGCCGTGAGCAGCGCCGTCACCGTCGGGACCCGGATCTGCTTCGACGGCGGGCTGTGGGAAGTGGCGGAGATGACGGCCACCGGAGTGGTGCTGCGCGATGCCCTGGGAGGCCTGCGGCAGGCCGGTCTCAGCCACCTGCTCGCCAGCCCCGGAACCCGCCTGCTGGATGGTGCCGGACTGGCCGCTGTGTCCGCGCCGGGCACCAGCGCGCTGGCCTTGGCGGAGACAGAGGAACTGCGGAGGATGGCCGGCCACGTGCGGGAGGTGCTGACCGGCTACCAGCACGGCGGCGAGGCGCTGGCGCTGCCTGGTGAGCCGCGACCGGAATACGCGCCCGGGACGCCGAAGCTGGACCGATGCGGGGCCAAGGCCGCCGAGCTGGGCGTGTCCGTGATGACAGTGCGCCGGATGATCTGGCGGTTCGAGGCCGACGGCCCGGAAGGACTGATCGACCAGCGCAGGCAGCGCCGCAGGAACCCGCTGGCCGGGACGGATGCCCGCTGGCTGGACATGGCCCGGCGGGTACTCGCCGAGCACACCGAGGCCAGCAAGCCCACCCAGGACCTGATCCTGGCCGAGATCGCGGCGCGGCTGAACGCCGAGCACGGCGACGGGACGGTGCCCGCGCCGAAGCTGACCCGCGGCCGGGCGCTGCTGCGGGAGATCAGCAAGGGCACCAGCGCGTTCGGCGGGACGAAGGCCAAGCGGGAAATCGCCGGCCGCCCGGCGGCACCGTATGGCCGGCTGCGGGCGATGCGCGGCGGTCCCGCCCAGCCGGGTCTGGATGGTCATGATCTGGTGGTAGACGGCCTCGTTGTACGGGTCGTGGGCGAGGGCTGCCTCAAGGGCGCGCAGGGCCTGGTCCGGGTCGGCGGCATCGAGCAGTCCGGCGATGCGGGCCAGCGCGTCCAGCGCGCGGCGGCGGGCTGGCTCGGCGTAGCGCTCGGCCCAGTCCCAGGTAGTTCCCTCGCCGACCGGCCCGTGGTAGAGGGCGGCGGCCTGCCGCAGCGCGGCGAGCTGGGCGCCTGGAGTGGCGGCGGTGCCGGCTTGTCCGAGGGCGGCGTCGAAGCGCCACAGGTCCTTTCACTCTGCCGCGCTCGCCGCAGCCTATTCACCTCGGTGGATCGAGGCTGAGCATTGCCGCTTTTCCGGTCACGCGGTGTTGCAGCGCGGAGCATGGCCGGCCTGCGGGCGCGTTATTATCCTTGCCGATCTGCGCGGGCCTTGGCCAGTCGAATTGGCCGCTGGGCGGATCGGGCCGCAGCGGGCCGCGGTGAGCTGGCGATCTTCAATGGCGGGCGTTACCCGCGCCCGGCCTCGCCCGCAGTCCCGCCGCAACCTCCGCATTTTGACGATCATCTCAGAGATGCGGCGTTGGCCGCAGTCGACGCTTACTGCTCCAGCACCCCACGTGGCAACCCCTCCCATAGACCTTGCAGTGCATGGTGGGCATGACGACAGTCATGCCTCGGCGGCCGACGTAACATCCTGAGCACGCACAGCGACAGAATCCTGCGTTCAGGCAGCCATCGGAGTCCTTCTCATGAGGTGGCCAACGTGGGGCCGTGTCGTCGCCCATTGTTTTTCCCAATGCAGTTGACCGCTTGGCTTCATCTTAGCGAGGCCGAGCGCAAAGCTCCCAGTTCAAGCGCGCCCCGGACCCGCCTGGGCCTCACACCGTTCTGTAACCCCAGTTATTGAAGACCGTTAGTTAGCCCAGTTGACTTCGCTAAGCGGCAGGGCGCGCGTGGCCCGGCGGAAACTCAAGCGGCCTCAGCGCACCATCTGAGTCAAGTCGGGCCGTGCCCGAGCTACAGCGGCTGCATGCTGGCCGTGCCGCGGCGGTCCTGGCCTTCGGGCTGGCGAACCGCTCCTACTTCGCTGCCTTTGCCTCCGACCGCGGCGATGAGTTCTTCGGCCAGGCGCTGTGCCGCTCGGTGGATCAGGCTGGCATCTGCCTCGCTGGCCCCGTGCGTGACGTGGGCCATAACGATCTACGGCTGGAGTACCAGAAGCTAGCGGCCAGGGAACGCCGGGCGGGACACGTCCCTTTCGTGTCGCTACCGGCTGGCGGGGAGCGGCGGGGATAGTGTCGCGTTCTGAGGCGGTACGGCTACGAAATCTCACGTTCGTGGTGGCCAGGACGCGGACGGCACGCGGTTGCGCGAGCCGTCGGTGCCGGTTCGGCTGCGCGACGGGACAGTGCACGACCGCCGGCTTGGGCAGGTGATGGCCGGCCAGGTCGTCAGCGCGGCGCCGTGGCGGATGGCCCGGAGCGCTCGCGGTCAGGCCCGCTATCCGGGCTGCTACTGGTCGGCGACGGCCGGCGGCCACGTGCAAGGGGACGACTAGGTATTGCCCCGCAACAGGCAGTTCGACTATTCGACCTACCTCCGCGGACAAGCAACTGATCGCCAGGCCAGGCCCGTACGCCCAGATGCACCCCCGCGGCGAGAACGTCACGGCAGAACTTCATCAGGCACAACACGCCACGCACGCGCCGCTAATGATCATGATGCCAACTCTCATGACCCAGCCCAATGATCCGCGCCAACGAGCGCAGGCCACCCCTGCCAGCAAGCTGAACATTCGCCAGCTAGATACGGCACCTGCACCGGGCTCGGCTGGCGGACCGGAACGCCGCGATCGGGTCTCTCTTACCGCGGCCTGGTTTGTGACCTGCCAGTGCCGGGGGTCCCGCGGTCCGGGGGGATGCCGAGTTCGGCGAGGCGGGCGTGCAGGAGCGTGCGGGTGCGCTGGGCCGCGTCGGTCCTGCCGAGCCGGACCTGGATGGCGATGATCTTGTGGTGGAGGGCTTCGTTGTAGGGGTCGTGGGTCAGGGCGGTTTCCAGGGCGCGCAGGGCCTGTTCCGGGTCCTGGTCGCCGAGAAGCTCGGCGATGCGGGTGAGGGCATCGAGCGCGCGGCGGCGGGCTGGTTCGGCATATCGTTCGGCCCAGTCCCAGGTGGTGTCCTCGCCGACCGGCCCGTGGTAGAGGTCTGCTGCTTGCCGCAGCGCGGCGAGCTGGGCGGCGGGTGCGGGCGCGGCGGCGGCTTGTTCGAGGGCTGCGTCGAATCGCCACAGGTCGGTGCTGATGTGGGCGGGGTCCAGGCGGTACCGGTCGCCGGCCAGGAGGATGAACATCGGTGCGGGCTGGCCGGCGGCGGCGCGGAGCATGCCGCGTGCCTTGCGGAGCGCGAGGTGGCGCTGGCGGGCGGAGTAGCCCGGGTCTGATCCGGGCCACAGCGCCTCGCTGATCGCCCCGCCGGTCGCGCCGCGGGGATGCACGGCGAGGTAGGCGAGGAGCTCGCGGGCCTTGCGCAGCCCGCCGCGGATCTCGGTGCCGCGCACGGTGATGCGCGGGACACCGAGCACCGTGATCTCCGCTGGCCTGGCCGGGGCAGGGTCCGCGGCGCCGGGGGGCGCGGCCCGGCCCGCGGCGGGTGCGGACACTGATAGGCCCGCGGCGCTGGCGGGCGCGGCGCTGCCGGCGGCGGGTGCGGCTGCCGGTTCTTGCGCGGCGGGTGCTGGTGCCGCGGGCGTGCGGTCTTGCGGCAGTGCCGGCATGCGGCTGGCGACGCTGGTATCCGGGCGGGTGCCCTGGCTCGTTCCGTGACTGGCTGGCGGGCCGGGGGGCGCAGGGGCCGGGTGCCAGGCCGGGGACGGGGCCGGCGCGCCGGGCTGGTGGCCGATGTGTCCCTGTGCACCGCGCAGGAGGCTGAGCATCGCCGCGGTGTCGCCTGGTGACAGGCGGAAGGTCTCGGTGCCGGCGAGCGCCGGGTCGGTCGCTGACAGGACTATCCCGGTGGCGGAGATGCGGCAGGTGGTCCCGGCGGGCCAGTCGCCGAGGATGACGGCGGTGACTCCGGCGGGAGCCCCGGCAGCGAGCACGGCCTGTACCCGGGGCGCCGACGCCGGGGGGACGCTGGCGATCACGGTAATCGTGGCGCGCTCCTGGTCGTCCGGTACCAGCAGGTCGACGTCCCCGGGCGTCTCGTCCTCGCTGAGACGGCGGAGCCGGCGGGTGATCTCGGTCTCCAGGCGGTCCAGCGCGCCGGCCAGCGAGCCGGTGACGGTCAGGCCGTCCGGAAGACCGGGAGTGACGCCGGGGATCTGGCCCGGTCCGCAGCCGCCGGTGAGGCGCAGCAGGTCCGCTTCGGGGATGAACACGCACGGGTGCTCGCGGCCCGGACGGGCCGGGAGGGATCCGGTCAGCAGTGCCCTGGCTGCCGCGTCCGCGCCGGGCCCGGTCAGCCCGAGGCCGCCGCGGCTGACCGCGGCCAGGGGAATCTCCGTGCCGCTGCGGCGGCCGAACGTGACCGTCCCGGCCGGCGGCGCGACGGCGGGGTCCGCGGCGGGACTGTGACCTGGCTGCGGCCCGTCCCGATCCTGGGCGGCGCCGGCCGCGATGCTGCGCAGATGCGCCCGCCGCAGCCAGGAGACCGCCGGGGGAAGGTGTTCTTCTGGCTGGCTGGCGGAGGCGGGCCAGCCGGGCACGGCGGTGCGGCGGCGGTGCAGCCGCCAGGAGATAAGGGCCGTGCTGATGAGCGCGGCGAGGGCGAGTCCGGCCAGGTATCCGCCGGGCAGTTCGATCCCGGCCGGGCGGCCCTGGTGGCCTGCCGCGGCGCGGGCCGGGCGCCGGGAGCCGGCTGCGCCCGGCTGGTGACGATGCGGGCTGCCCGCCCGGGCAGGGTGTCCCGGCGGGCAGACTGGGCGGCCGGTCCGGACCGGCGTGCGGAATGGTGTGGGCATGCGGGGAGGTGCCGGGCGGACTGGCGGTGCTGGCAGGCCGCGGGGCGGCGGCGTCCGGTGCGGTGCCGGGCGCGGCCGGCCGGAGTGGCGGGCGGCAGGGAGCTGGAGGATCCAGCCGGGGTAGATCAGGTCCGGGTCAGTGAGAGAGCGCCCGTCGGGCTGGGCACGGCCGCGGTTGAGCCGGAAGATCTCCCGCCAGCGGGTGCCGTCGCCGAGGTGCCGTGCGGCGATGTCCCACAGGTTGTCCCCGGCGATGACCCGGTAGTGCCCCGCGCGTCCCGCCGGTGCCCCGCTGCCACCCTGGCCTGCCTCGCCGGCCCGGCCGGATTGCCGCACGGCGGGGCCAGGCATCGTGCCCGCGGCAGCAGGCACCTGCGGAGGTCCGGGCCGCGCGGGCCCGGGGCGCGGCAAGTGCAGCACGGGCACCAGGCTCAGCATCGCGGTGCTGACCAGCGCCGCGGTGCCACGCCGCAGCGGCCCGGCACCGGGCGCGGGCGGCGCGGGGCGGCCCCGTGCCCGGCGGCAGCATTCGGCCAGGATCGAGGCTGCGGAGATGGCCCAGGCCAGCCAGCTGATCCACCGGATGGCGGCGACCAGCAGCGTCCCGTCATCGGGCCGGGTCAGGGCGGCGGCGATGGTGTGCCAGGCGGGAACGGCCCGGGGAACCGGCGGGCCTGCGATGGCGTACAGGCCGGCCGGCAGCCCGGCGAGGACGGTGACCAGCGCGGCCGCTGCGGCCAGGCCGGCTGCCCGGCGGCGTGCCCCGGCGGGCATCACAGCTGGCCGTCCGTACCGGGCGGGTCCTGGGGAAGGCGCGGAACCGGCCCGGCCTGGCCGCCGCAGGCGGGCCGCGGCGGGAGGATCAGCGGCGGCGGCTGGCCGGTCCGCGGCGGCGCCAGGCCGGCCGGTCCGGCCCCGGACAGGCCCCCGGCCGGTTCCTGCCTTCCGCGCCTGAGGCGGCCGGGGCGGCAGCGGCGCGCCGCCGGCGCGGTCACGGCGGTCAGCACGAACGCGAGGCTGAATCCCGCCAGCGAGCCCAGGGCACTCCATGTGCCGATGACCGCGGCGGCGCCCGCGTGCGCGCCGTGCCCGGCTGCCCGGGCTGCGGCGGGCAGGCATGCGGCGGGCATGACGCGGCCGGGGCAGTGGCCGCCGGCCGCGAGGATGACGGCGGTTAAGGACGCGGTCACGGGCGGTCACCGCCCTGCGGCAGGCAGGTCCCGGCCGTGGGCCAGCCGACCCGGTGACGGCGCCCGGTCCAGTGAGTCCGCGCGCCTGGCGGGCGTGTCCTGCCGGGCGGCTCGGTCACGGTGACCTGCCGGTACGTGTCCTGGTCCTGGCGTGCGCGCATCTGTCCGCCTCCCCGGTGGCCGGCCCCTGGCCACGTAAATGATCGTGAAATGGACTACCTGCGCCACGATGTACCCGCAAAGTTGGTATGTCAACCATGGCATATGCGGCCTGGCAGGGCTAGCCTGGGGGCAGGGCACAGGCGAGGCAGGGAGGGCGGGATGGGACCGGGCCGTCCGCCGGGCGGCGAGCCGCTGTACGCGCGGATCGCCGCGGAGCTGAGGACGCGGATCAGGGACGGCACTTACGCGCCGGGCGCGCTGCTGCCCTCGCGCAACGAGCTGGCCGCGATGTACTCGGTGTCGGCGATCACGGCGCGGGACGCGCTGGCCGTGCTGAGCCACGAGGGATATGCCCGGGCGATCCGCGGGCGGGGCCACGTCGTGCGCCGCCGCCGCCCGCGGCTGGCGGTCCCCGGCCGGATGTACGCGGCGGCGGACCTGGGCGGGACGATGCTCGACCCGGCGGTGACGGTACCGCACCGGATCGACGTATACCAGGAGACGCCGCCCGACAACATCGCGCTGCCGCTTCAGTGGCGCGCCGGGCCGGTGTGGGTCCGCCGCGCGGTACACGTGGCCGCCGCCGACCGCCAGCCGGTGCAGGTCCACGTCAGCTGGCTGCCCGGCCTGAACGAGCAGGCCGGGCCGTGGCCGCGGGCCGTGGAACTGATCACCGGCCGGCGCATAACCGCCGTGCTGCAGAACACCCGTGCCCGCGGCGCGAACCCGTTCGAGGCGCAGGCGTTCGGCCTGCCCGCGGGCACGGTGATCTTCGTGACGCACCTGACCGCCTACGACGGGCAGCACCGGCCGGCGGAGCATTCCCGGTTCGCGTGGCCGGCGGACGCGGTGCGGATGAGTGAGGAATACTCGTACCCGGCACTACCCGATCCCGGCGCATCGCGGAGCTGACGATGAGCGTTCCCGGCCCCGCGGCGGCCCCGCCAGACGCGACGGCCGCGGTCGCGGACGCGCGGCTGGAGCGGCTGCAGGCGGAGTTAGACAGCCACGCGCGGACGGCGGGTTTCCTGGGCGTAGACCTGTCCCGGCCGGTCCGCTCGCTGGCGGACGGCTATCCGGAGAACGCGGTCGCGCTGACCGGGAAGATCACCGAGCGGCTGCTCAAGCGGCTGTGGGCACATCACCGGGTGCCCGGTTCCCCGGCCGGGAAGACGCTGAAGGACCTGATCGGCGGCTGCCGGCCGCATATCCGCAGCCACCGGGTGGTGGACGCGCTGCGGGAGATCCAGCGGCTGCGCAACCGGGCCGCGCACGACGGCTACCCGGTCGCCGAAGAAGACGCGCTGCTCGCGATCCGGCGGCTGCTGGATGTCCTGGACTGGCACACCAGCACCGGCAGCGGCGCGCTGCCCCGGCACGCTCCCCGGCTCGGCGCCGCGGCGGCCGCGAAAGCCGAATGGCTCGCCGGACTGTACCTCACCATGGACTACCGGCTGACCGGGCGCCGCGAGCTGTCCAGGGACACCGTCTACCTGCGCTTCACCCGCGAGCGCGGGCTGCGCGCCGAGCACGCCGAGCTGCTGCTCAGCACCAGCGCGGCCGAAGCCGCGGAATATAGCCGCCGCCACCGGCAACGCCGTCACCTGCTAGCCCGTCACCGTCCCGTTCCGCCGCCTCATCACTCTCAGCAGCAACCCCAGCCACCACGCCAATAGCCTGGCGCGCGGCGACGCCGCCGTGCGCTGGCGAGAACGAGCAGCTGCCCCGGCCCTGAACCAGGCCAGGTACCTGACCCGACCCGATGGCATCACCCTTCCCGGTCGCCTATCGGCCCGGCCGGCTGGAGCAGCAGGTCGTGGAGCAGCAGGTGGACCTGCGGGGTGGCGATCGGCTTACCGTCGGTGAGCCACGAGCGGTACAGCGCTCGGTAGTGCCGTTCCCGTCGCGGGACGCTCGCGCCGGCGCCGAAGAGGGCCTCGACCTGACGGCCGGCGATCAGGTAGGCGGCGACGGCGGTGTGGTCCAGGACAAGCTCGGCCCCGGAGTCATATGCGATGGTCGTGGTCTTGGCTGCCTCGGTGACGTGCCAGCTGGTCACGATCAGCGCGTCCGCCGGACCGCCGCCCGCGGTGCGGCAGGCAAAGCGCCCTTCGTACGCCGACCAGGACGGGTCGCCGATACCGCGCAGCGAGATGCGCCCGGTCAGGGTGACGAACCGGTGCACGATGCTGAGCGCGTTGATCCCCGAATCGATCCAGCTGCTCCCGTACCTGGCCCGCGCGGACTCGGCCCGGTCGCAGTACGGGTCGGTGAACGAGGCGGTGATGGCCACCGGGTTGCCGAGCTGACCTGCCCTGGCCCGGGTCACCTCCAGCCCCCATTCGACTTCAGGGGAGAACGACATGTGATAGGCGATGTCGATGCTGTGCCGCGCGCCGACACTGGCGATCACGTGCCGCGCTCCCGCCAGGGTGGCATCTGCGGGTTTCTCCACCAGGATCCGCGCGGCAGGGAAAGCAGCGGCGACGTCGTCGCAGACCGCGGCGTGGGTCGGCGTCGGCGTGGCGATCACGACGATGCCGGGCTGGTGATCGCGGGCTGCCCGGGCCGGGGTGGCGTACACGGGGACCGGGCGGCCCCGGAACGTCAGGCCAGGACGGCTGGCGATGTCGATGCCTGCGACGACGTCAGCGTCCGGTATCTGCTCCAGGACAGCCAGGTGCGTCCGGGCGATCTCGCCAAGCCCGACGACGATGACCTGGTGCGCTGGTGCGGTCATGCGGCGCTGCCGTGCGGGCCCGCGGCACGGACGGCCAGCCATCGTGCCCGGGTGGCGTCCGGGCCGTCGAGCCACTGCGTGGTCCCGTCGGCCTGCGGGCTGTCAGCGGGGTTAGTCCACCAGGTCACGATCTCGCTCCAGAAGCGGTTGCCGCCCAGCTCATCGACTATAGCCGCGATGCGGGCCGCTGACTGGCTGCTGGCATCGGCGTCCGGGCGGCGGATCTGCGCCAGCGTCCGCGCGACCTGGCACCAGATGCGCCCGCCTGGGTAACCGCAGTCCTCGGTCAGGGTCAGCCCGAGCTCGATCTCGGCGTCGGCTCCGGCCAGGTCGCCCAGGTTCGCCAGGGCGACGGCCGTGGCCGCGTGGATCTTGACGATCTCGACCTGGTTGCGCAGTGCGTCGTTCAGATCGGTGGCGCGCTGCCGGAGGTCGCGGGCGTCGGCGGGCCGCAGCCAGGCCAGGGTCTGCATCAGGTCGGTCAGCGCCTTGCCCTCGGCTGCCGGGTTGGAGGTGTCGCGTGCCAGCTCAAGTGCCTCGCGGTAGCGGGCCTCGGCCTGGTCGAACAGGGCGTTGACCCGGTATACGTGGCCTTGCAGCCGCAGTATCTCGCCGCGCAGCCCGGCCGGCGGTGCCGTGAGCTGGTCCAGGCCAGACAGCGCATCGGCGAAGCTGCCCTGCAGGAAGGCGTAGTCCGCGAGCCAGTACCCGGCGTCGTCGCTGAAGTCGCCGGGTTCCTGCGCGAGCTGCCGGTAGTCGTCCGCGGCGGCTGCGTAGTGGCCGGCGACTCGCTGGGCGTGGGCGCGGTGCAGCAGCAGGAAACGGTGCAGCGCCGGGGGCGCGCCTGGCTGGCGGAGCGCGTCATTGAGCAGGGCGATCGACCTG
>Ga0307372_10009161_pt1 | contig 13720 bp, 11 predicted proteins | sample OX1MG_FD_202533 | JGI IMG/M metagenome (GOLD analysis project Ga0307372, IMG submission 202533) | Soil microbial communities from Risofladan, Vaasa, Finland - OX-1 | ecosystem: Environmental > Terrestrial > Soil > Coastal area > Acid sulfate soil | place: Finland: Risofladan, Vaasa | collected...
CTCGCAAGGAGTTTGATGAAGAGGCGCTGAGCTCGCTGGTCGATTCGATCAAGGCGGTCGGTGTACTCCAACCAGTTCTGTTGCGAGAGTCTGGCGAGAGCGAATATGAGCTGATCGCCGGAGAGCGACGCTGTCGTGCTGCTCGGCGCGCGGGGCTCCAGTCCATTCCCGCTCTGGTACAGAGCATCGATGACGTCGCGAGCCTTGAACGTGCGCTCGTGGAGAACCTCCATCGCGAGGATCTCAATCCGCTCGACGAGGCAGCTGCTTACCAGCAGCTGATCGAGGATTTCAATATGACCCATGAGAAGGTCGCCCAGCGGGTCGGCAAAAGCCGCACTGCGATCTCGAACGCTCTCCGATTGTTCCAGCTGCCGACTTCGATCCTGCGCTATGTACGAGAGGGCTTTCTCAGTGCTGGGCACGCCCGTGCACTTTTGATGACTCCGGATCGTTCACTCCAAGAGCGCCTGGCAAAAATTGCAGTTTCCGAGAACCTTTCAGTGCGCGCGCTTGAAGATCTCGTACGAGAAGCTGCTTTCGATGATGAGCTTGTTGAGGATAATCCTGAGGAGCCAGCGGCACTCGAGCCGATTTCGACGAGTGTGGGCCCTGTGGTCAAGGCACCGCTTCGTGCCGCCGGAGTGCTCGAGCTCGAGCAGCTGCTCGCGGATCACCTCAATACCCGTGTCAAGGTCACCCTGGGAGGTCGTCATGGCAAGGTGACGATTGATTTCGCGACGATTGAGGATCTTGAGCGGATCTACCGAACGATGTTGGGGACAGAGGGCGCCTGACTTTTTCCCCAGAACGGGAGAGCGGTCACACCCAGACGAAGGTGACGGGTCGACCATCAGAGGCCATATTTTCGCCATTAAGGATATATCTCAAGTGCAACTCCAGCGTTATCCCCAACCTGTGGATGAGGTTGGGGATTGACTAGCTGAAGTTGAGTTCGACCCAGGTCCCAAGCGACGCGACGATGACTCGAGCCAACGCTGCGGTCTGTTGCACGATCAGGGTCGGAGAGCCGAGTTGGATCTCGACTGCAGGCATGCGTGTCTCGCGAAGAATCGGCAGGGCCATGCCGCAGGTGCCGCCGTCTTCAAGACTGAGTGCACTTGGGAGCCGGTTCTGGACGATCTCGGCAAGATGTCGACTCGTAATGGATTCGTAATGAAAACCTGAGTAGAACGCCGTTGTACAGCTGGTGCGTTCTGGCGCGATGCGAATGGAGATAAAACAATCTACGCCAGCGGTGTTTGCAGCGACAGCCTGGCGCGAGGCACTCGGATCATGGAGTTCAAGGGCGCGCGCTCCGGCGAGTCGCAGGTTGCGACAGATCGCAACAACTCCTGGGGCAAATCCTCCCGGCTCTCCGACCGCGAATTCGCGCCCGGCGAGCGTCCGGTTTCCAGTCTCTCGCATCGAGAGCCGTTCACGGAGAGGAGAGACAAGATCGACTCCACCCTCTGGGGTCTGGACGCGGATGAGATCCGCGAGCGTACGTGGACCACACATTCCATCAATTGGAAGGCCTGCATTGCGTTGGAAGTCTTTGAGCGCCTCGACGGTCTCTCCTCCGAAGATGCCGTCGATACGTCCGGAATCGAATCCAAGGATGCTCAGGCGCCGCTGAAGATCCCCGACGTCGTCACCGCGCAACATCGGATCGCGTTGGTAGAGAAGTCGGTCGCCGAGCTGGTAACCCGCCTCAACGAGAACAGACCAAGTGCGTCTGTCACAGATGCCCGTCGGTTCGATCTGCCTGCGCACCTGGAACTCGCGCAACGCCTCTTCGGTCGAAGCTCCGAAAACGCCCGGTGAGTCTGAACAGGGAAGATCGACCTCGGCTAGGCGGAACTGTAGGTCAAGTACAGCTTCCCCGGTAGCTCCGCGGACGAGCGGCAACAAGAGATCGTTGACCGTAGGCGAGTTGCGTTGCTCCGAAGACATTTTGTCGCGACAGTCTCACGAACCCTTTGAGACTTTAGAGGTGCGCCTCGATGTCAGCCAGCAGCGCGGACTTTGACTTTGCACCGACGATGCGCATAACGGCGTCGCCGTCTTTAAACAAGATCATCGTCGGAATGCTCATGACTTCAAAGCGCTGGGCGGTGCGGATGTTGTCATCCACATTGAGTTTTGCGATCTTGATCGTGCCTGACTTCTCATTCGCGATCTCTTCAAGGATCGGGGCAACCATCTTGCATGGTCCACACCATTCGGCCCAGAAGTCCACGAGAACCGGTGTACTTGAGGTCTTTACCTGCTCATCGAAAGTGCTATCCGTGACGGTGATCGTTGACTGTGACACGTTGTCTCCTTATTTGGCTGCCCGTGGAATACTAGGCAGTGTTACCAACGCTAAAACAGGTGCTGGCATTCCCGAATCGGTGAAAAAGCCTCTCCATTACCCTAGGAGATCGGCGGACTCATTCCGTTGAACTTTCGAGAAAGTGCTCGACATCGATGGCGGCCATGCAGCCAGAGCCTGCAGCGGTGATCGCTTGACGATAGGTCGAATCCTGAACATCGCCACAGGCGAATACGCCGGGAATATTCGTGTGCGTACCATCGTGTGTGACCAGGTATCCCGTCTCGGCGAGCTTGAGCTGTTCTTTGAAAAGGTCGGTATTGGGCAGGTGACCGATCGCAACGAAGCACCCGTCGACCAAAAGTTCGGAGGTCTCGCCGGTGACGGTGTCTTTGAGCGTAAGGGCGCGGACCTTTTCGTCGCCGAGTACCTCGGTGACGACGCTGTTCCATTTGAAGGAGATCTTCTCATTCGCGCGCGCCCGATCCTGCATGATCTTCGAGGCGCGCAGCGAGTCGCGGCGATGGACGATTGTCACCGAACTCGCAAACTTGGCAAGAAAGAGAGCCTCTTCAAGAGCTGAATCTCCGCCGCCTACGACCGCGATTGGCTGGTTCCGGAAGAAAAAGCCATCACAGGTCGCACAGGTCGAGACCCCGTGTCCGAGGAGCTTTGCCTCACCGGGAACATTGAGCATGAGAGAACGCGCTCCCGTTGCAATGATCAACGACCTCGCTTGATAGGTCGGAGTCTCTGTCGAAGTGTCTCCAACCCAGACTCCAAATGGAGTGGCGGAGAGGTCCACCTTGCTTGCCTTGACGGTTTCGATCTGTGCACCGAATCGCTGAGCCTGTGAGCGGAAGTTCGTCATCAGCTCCGGACCCATGATGCCCTCGATGAAACCGGGAAAGTTCTCGACCTCAGTCGTCAACATGAGCTGCCCACCGGGCTGGTCAGAGGTGGAGGAGGGCTCGCCTTCGAGCATGAGCGGGTTGAGGTCAGCTCGCGCGCAATAGATCGCAGCCGTGAGACCAGCAGGACCGGAGCCTATGATGATGACGTCGTGGACAGAGGCCTCAGCTTCGGACATCGAACTTTCCCTTGGCGCTTACCCGACGCAGCAAGAGCAGTCCGACCAACAGCAAGACCACGCCAAAGAGCAGGTCAGTGGCCCAGACGCGTCCATGAAATACCGAGACATCAAATAGTCTTGCAAGGCCGATGCCGCCGGCGACCAAGATGACCAAGGCGATCGTTGCGATGAAAAGACCTACGGTGATCGCCCGTACGCTGATAAACAGCGGCCGAATCGTCCGGGTGGCGACGGTATCTATGAGCTGATGGGCCCAGTCTGTCAGCTGATCACTCAGACTCGCGATTGGATCTCTGGTCTCTGAATTCTGTGCCACAAGACGAGGTTAGACAATTCTTGAGCACGCCGTGACACCTCAGTCAATTGCCCCCTTTGGTTGTTCAAAGGCAACGCCGATCGTGCCGATCCCGGTATGTGCTCCGATGACCGGTCCCATCGTGGAGATGATCAGTGGCTCGCGCGTTTCGATGTCTTTTAAACGAGCGACGAAGTCCATCACGTCCTTTGCCAGCGCGTGGACCACGGCGAGTCGTTCGAACGGACCCTCTTCGCGCACGCATTCCGCGAGATACGCGAGTGAACGACCGCGCGTGCGCTGCTTTGCAACTCCCTCAACCTTTCCGTTACGGACCTCGACAATTGGTTTGATCGACAGCAACGAGCCAAAGAACGCCTGGGCCGAACCGATGCGCCCTCCGCGCTTGAGATTGTCAAGTGTGTCAAGTGTGCCAAACGTCTTGATGCGCAATCGCGCCTCATTGAGATGGGCGACCAATGCATCTGCATCGTTGACACTGTCTCTGGAGTCGAGCGCGTCGAGAACAAGAAGCCCCTGACCCATGGTTGCATTCAAAGAGTCGACGACACCAACAGGGAAATCACACATCGATGCACCGACGCCTGCTGATTGAAAGGTTGCAGATAGGCCTGATGAGATCGTGATGCAGACTACTTGTTCGCATCCGTTGTTATGCAATGACTCAAAGGCATCACGGAACGCGCCGGGCGAAGGAGCGGCCGTTGTTGGAAGATCATCGGATGTGCTGACGAGCGTCCAGAACGCGTCACCGTCAAGCGTGCGGAGAAAGTCCGGGTCGTTATCTCCGAGGCGGACGTCGAGAGGCACGGAAATGACGTCCTCTCGATCGAAGACGGATGGAGGTAAGTCGCTTGAGCTGTCTGTTACCACTCCGATTCTCACGTGCCTCTCCCCGTTGATAGTTCGCAATTGGTATGACGGTCTGGCGCTTCGCCGGTCTCCGCCGCCGCAGCTGACGTTGACGGGATCGTCTTTTGCCAAGAACTCCCGCTACGCCTGCCCCAAAAACATAGGTGCCAATTCCTGCGGTGATGGCGACTACAAGCCTCAGCCATCCCGAGATACCAGTTCCCGTGCCGATTACAGCAACGAGGAGCGCCACGACAACGGCCATCAGAAGGCTCAGAACGAGCGCGCGGACCGAGGAACGGACGACCGACCTACCACCGATCGTGCCAAGGCGCTCACGAAGGAGATAAACGGCGCCGAGCGCGCTGAGGGTGTACGCGATTGAGTAGGACAACGCGAGTCCCTGTGCTCCGAGTCGATGATAGAGCGCAATTGCAATCGCGATATTGAGAGCGTTCTCAAAGAGATAAAGCGCAAAGGTCGTCCTTGTATCGCGCATCGCCTGGAAGGTCCTTGTGGCGAGAAAGAAGACACAGAATCCCGGGAGTCCGAGTGCAAACAGGATGAGCACTGCGCCGGTGAGCTGCGCGCCTGATGCCCCCAGGTTTCCGTGCTGGAGGACAAGGGTCATCGCGGGCCTTGCAAGGAGAAGGTATCCAACCATTGATGGCAAGATCACCGTTAACACCTGCGCTACTGCCTTTCCAAATGTTGCGCCGACAAGGGCAGTATCTCTTTTGGTATAAGCACGCGCGATCTGGGGGGTTGCAACAGCGATGATCGATGTTGCCGCGATCGCAAAGGGAAACTGGAAAAAGGTGAATGCGTAGGTATACACACTCACTGCGCCAAGATGCGTTGCGAGCGCCATGATGACAAACACGGCAACCTGGTTTGCGACCACGAAGGCGAAGGTCCATCCAGACATGCTTAGGATCATCGAAACGGCGGGATCTCCCGGGTGAAAGCGAAAGCGAAGTCGAACCCCGCAGCGCCGAAGCGCAGGAACAAGCGCGAATGCCTGCAGGCCGACGGCGAGTGTGGTCCCGATGCCGAGCAACATGATGAGGCCCTGATGTGATGACGCCGTGGCGGCGTCTGCGGTGTGTGCGAGCGCCGCGAAACTCGCCAACACGATAATTCCGACAACGTTGTTGATCACCGGCACAATGCCGGCTGCAGCAAAACGGTCCTGTGTCGCAAGCACTGCGGTCATCAGACTTATTGCTCCATAAAAGAGCAGTTGTGGTGCAAAGAACCGCAGCAGTTCGACCGCGACGGCACGTTCGGCGAGGTTTTTCAGTCCAAAGGTATAGAGGTCGATGATGGCTGGCGCGAGGAGAATAAAGGCAACGGTTGCAATAACCAACATCATTCCTGCCACGGTGAGCACCGCTGAGATCGAGTCCATTGCCTCTTCTCGCGTTGCGTGGGTGAGGCGTTCGACAAATACCGGAACAAATGTCGCCGCGAGCACTCCACCGAGAACGAGGTCATGGATCATGTTCGGCGTGTTGTTTGAGAGGTTGAATGCGTCAGCAAGGCTCGAAGAACCAAGCGCGTACGCAATGACGACCAGCCTGAGCAGTCCAGAAACGCGCGACACGATGGTTCCACCCGCTGACAGGGCTGTCGCGCGACCGAGCTGACGTTGTCGGGAGCGCTCTATCGAGAGAGCTCCCGCGCTCTCGCCTGACGTCGGAGGTGTCATGTGGTTGTTGGTCCGGTCTCTCCCGTTTGAGCTGCGCCTTTGGCGATTTTCTCACGCCTGTGGCGGAGAATTGAGCGAGACCACCACAAGAAAAGGACGCCCAGGGCCCCGACGCTGAGTGCAATTGCGACACCCGAGGCGGCGGTTGAGGTGATCGTGAAGGTCACCGGTCCAAACAGCACCGTCTGCTGGTGTGGGATCAACAGCTCAAGGTCGAAGGTGTAGAGCCCGGAGGTTCGCGTGGTGACGGTCAATACCTTGTTGGTGTCACGCGAAGACAGGACAAGAACCTGTTGAGCCTCTGCCCTTGGAAAGTTGATCTTCGAACTACTGATCCGGAGATCGACATGAACCGGAAGGGACGGTCCGGTGTAGTGGATCGTGATCGGAATCTTTCCGGTCGACGCGGTCATGGTGACGTGCGAGGTGCCAGACAGATGAAGTGCAGAGGCGATGCTGGTGATCGCGAGATCGGGAGTCTGAAAGAATCGCGTTCGTTGGCGCTCGGTGAGCCCAAGGCTCTCACCATTGAAGATCGCGTCGTTAAGTCGCGTGACGAGCGCAAGATCGATAGGGGTGAGGAGCGCAACGGTGCTGAGTCCCGTGTAGGCATGCGCGAGGTCATCTCGTGAGATGGCATTGATGTCATTGATGTTCTCAACGGTTCCCGAGGCGAGTCCCTGATTTGCTCCGATCGCGGCATTTTTAAAGTACGTGCTTAGGGTGACTGATTTCAGGATCGGATTGACGCGCAGTCCGTCAAGCAGAGTCTTGACAAAGTCGGGATTCGCGTTCCAGTTGCTTGGAGCAACAATGACGCCGCGTGTCGCCGTTGCATTTGGATTCTCAAAATAGGTCTGCGCGAGATCCGCGAGTAGCTGGTGCGCCGCGAGCTGTGCAGTGTTCGATGTGTGCGAGACGATGAGGGAGAGTCCGGGGTCGACGGCCGCACCGATCGCTTGACCTGATGGGCATGACGATCCAATGCCCGTCAGGGCGAAAGGTGCCTGAACGCCCTGTGTCTTGTTGTCCATGGCGATGTTCGCTGTTGGAAGGGCCAACGCACAGGCGCCTAACGCGTGCACGATCTGCACTGATACTGGATCAAGTGTCACGGGTGATAGATACGGCGTCGACTTGAAGGTGGTGTGCAAAGTAGCGGTAGTAATGCTCGCTGATGAGTTGATCTGAGCCGAATACTCGCGCTGAGCCGTTTTGGTTCCGGGACCTCGCACAAGCGCATTGATGTCGATTGGTGCATAGGGTTCACGCAGAAACTCAGCCGTTCGTGTTCGCTTGGCAAGGCGTGTAAAGACGTTAAGGGCATCGCGAGCCTGGAGAGAACCCGGACCGCCGGAGTTGGCATCCTGTTCGAGACCAGCGAGTACGCGCCCATAGAGCTGGAGCGAGATTGGCGTATTGGAGTACGAAAGTATCGCCCGGGAAATCTCGTCGATCGTGTTGGCCTGAGAGCCTGTGAGAGCGGTGGAGGTGCCCGACACCTTCGAAAGATCGAGCGGCAGCGCGACGGCAACATTTAGTCGTTGAGTTGAACCGACTTGGCCGATGTAGGTAAGCGATGTCTCGAGCGAGGTCAGCTGCTGGTGGGTCTTTCGATTGACCAGAGTTAGCGTCAATGGATAGTTGCCATTACAGGTCGCCGAGAGACAGTCGATGTGCAAGGGTCTCGCTGATATCGGTCCGCCAGAGAGACCGTTAGCAGTGATCACGCGAAATTGAATCGTCGAACCGAGAGCGACTGTCGTCCCGACGGTGTTTATTGGACTGATCGCGATGTTGTTGAGTGTCTGCGTTGGCGCGCTTTCGAACGGGGAGTGCTCGAACGCGTAGCGGCTTAACAGCCGTGGATAGAGTGCGACTTGAAGGACGAGGTCGTTGCTTGGTATCGGAGCAGTAACCGACAAAGAGATACTGAACCCCTGCAGCGGTCCGACCCAGTTGCTCTGCGAGGTGAGGTTTATCGACGAGCTGAGGGTTGTCGCACCGGCATCTTTCGTAAAGCCCGACCCGAGGAGCGCGGACAAAAGAGCGCCAATGCCAATCGACGCAATCAGGGATCGTTGCAGGGCTCGGTGTGGGCGACGCGCGACGGCCCCGCTGGCGTGTTCGTAGCTAATTTGCACGAGCCTACTGTTGTCTTCGATGAGGGAAATGAAGCCGGTTCGCGCACTAGCGTGAGGCCGTGACGGTCTTGCTTGGACTCCATGAGGCCTCGTTCTCTCATCTGGCTGGAGTCGGCCACCCCGAATCTCCGGATCGCCTGCGTGCAGTCGTGCGAGGAGCCGAGTCGGCAGGATTGGGTGAGGACCTCGTCACCTTTGTGCCAAGAGCAGCAAGCCCAGCGGAGATCGAACGCGTCCATATGCACAGCTATCTTCACCAGCTCGAGCAGTTTTGTCTTGAAGGTGGCGCTCAGCTCGATCCCGACACCGCGGTGGTACCAGCCTCATATTGCGCGGCGATCCATGGCGCGGGCGCGGGAATCGATGCCGCGACGCGGCTTCAAGCAGGCGAGGCAAGTGCCGCGTTCCTTGCGCTTCGTCCACCTGGTCATCATTCGCTCTCTGAACGCGCGATGGGCTTTTGTCTTTTGAACAACGTCGCGATCACCGCAGCGTCACTTGTCGAACAGGGTGAGCGAGTGGCCATTGTCGATATCGATGCCCATCATGGAAATGGCACCCAGGCGGCGTTTTATTCCGATCCAAAGGTGCTGTACATTTCGATGCATCAGTACCCGTTCTATCCGGGCTCCGGCGCTCTTGTCGAGGTCGGAGAGGGAGAGGGAAGTGGATGCACGATCAATCTTCCGTTTCCCGCAAAAACGACCGGAGATGCTTATTCGCTCGCTTTCGATGAGGTGATCGGTCCTGCCTGCGAGCGCTTTGGTCCGACGTGGATGTTGGTCTCAGCCGGGTTCGACGCGCATCGTGAGGACCCACTCACCGATCTTGGGCTGACAGCTGGTGATTACGCCGCGATGACCCAAAGACTCATGCATCTTGCGATTCCAGGACGTCGAATCTTCTTTCTTGAGGGTGGATATCACCTTCTCGCGCTTGAGCGCAGCGTCCAGGCGACCATCGCGGTACTCGGTGCAAACGCGCTCGAGACCGAGCCAGTCAGTGGGGCTGGTGCCGATGGGCTTCGCGGCGCCGACGGTGAGGCTGGACGGATCGTTGACTATGCGCGACAGCTCCAAGAACGCATCGCTATCTAGTCAAAGCGCGAGCCGAGGAGGGGCTAGCATCGCCGGCTCATCCGTGTCCGAGGCATCGCCTACTACCGTTAGGGCATGATTCCTGAGCGTCTCCTTCCGATGATTGAAGAAACAAAGGAGATCGCGGCCCGCTTTGTCGAGGCGAACCGGTCGCTCTATCTCGTCGGCGGAACGGTCCGAGATGCGATCGCTGGACGGCCGGGAGGCGACCTCGCAAAATTAGATGATGTCGTTGAATCTGACGGGGTCGACATTGACATGACGACCGACGCGACCCCTGATGAGATCGAATCGATCATCCGGCCGATTGCGCAGGCGCTCTGGACCCAGGGCAAACGATTCGGGACGATCGGATTTCTCTCGCGTGGAAGGCGTTATGAGATCACGACGCATCGCGCTGAAACCTACGACCCGGATTCGAGAAAACCCGAGGTTGCCTTCGGCCACGACATCCTCACGGATCTGTCGCGACGCGACTTCACGGTCAATGCGATGGCGCTCAAGGTCCCCTCGCTTGAGCTCATCGATCCATTTAACGGCATCGGCGACCTTGGCAGCAGTCGGCTTCGTACACCTCGAGATCCGATGGAATCATTCCGCGATGATCCGTTGCGCATGCTCAGAGCAGCTCGGTTCCACGCCGGATATGACCTTGAACCTGATGCGGCCTTGACTGACGCGGTGACCACTTTGCACGATCGTCTGGCAATTGTCTCCGCGGAACGCATACGCGATGAACTCGACAAGATCATCGTGCTACCGAATCCGGAGAAGGCGCTGTGGTTTGTCGTGCATACGGGACTTGGTGGAGAGTTCCTCCCCGAGATAGGCGCGCTTGAACTTGAGCAGGACCCAATCCATCGTCACAAGGATGTTCTCGCGCACACAATCGCGGTGGTCTGTCGCACGCGTCCTGATCGTCTGCTCCGACTCTCCGCCCTCTTTCATGACATCGGAAAGCCAAAGACCCGGGCATTTGGTGAAAATGGAGTGTCGTTTCATCATCATGAGGTCGTTGGCGCGCGGATGACGAGGAAGCGGATGACCGCACTTCGCTATTCATCTGAAGATATTGACGAGGTCGTCAGACTAGTTGAATTGCATCTGCGTTTTCACACCTATCAGATGGGATGGACCGATTCCGCTTTGCGTCGCTATGCGCGTGACGCCGGTCCGCTTGTCGGCAAACTCAATGAATTGACGCGCGCGGACTGCACAACACGCAATGAGCGCAAGGTCAAAGAGCTCTCAGACGCGATGGATGATCTCGAACGACGTCTCTTAGACCTTAATGAGCGCGAGGCGCTTGACTCGATTCGCCCCGAACTCGATGGGGATCAGGTGATGCAACGTCTTTCGTTAAAACCCGGACGCGATGTCGGGCGCGCGCTTGCCTTCCTTCTTGAACTGAGACTCGACGAGGGTCTGTTGGGCCCTGATGAGGCGACAAGACGTCTCGACGCATGGTGGGCGACGACACGCGACGCGACCTCCGCTTAGCGAGTTCTATCCCTTCGCTGTTGCAAAATCCTCGACAAGAAGGCGTGCCGCTTCGTCCCGGTACTGCACAGGTGGCGACTTCATGAAATAGGCAGATGGACCTATAAGCGGTCCACCGATCTTGCGGTCGAGTGCAACGCGTGCACAACGGATCGCATCGATGATCACGCCGGCAGAGTTGGGCGAATCCCAAACCTCGAGCTTGAGTTCAAGGTTGAGTGGCACATCGCCGAAGTTGCGTCCCTCGAGGCGGATGTAGGCCCATTTCCGGTCTTCGAGCCAGGCGACGTGGTCGGACGGTCCAATATGGACCGATCCTGCGCTGATTCCGTGATCGATCTGGCTGGTGACCGCCTGGGTCTTTGAGATCTTCTTCGACTCGAGCCGCTCGCGCTCGAGCATGTTCATGAAGTCCATATTGCCGCCGACGTTGAGCTGGTACGTACGGTCGAGCACAAGGCCGCGGTCTTCGAAAAGCCGGGCGAGCATGCGGTGCACGATGGTTGCACCGACTTGGCTCTTGATGTCGTCGCCGATGATCGGAACGCCAGCGTCGGTGAAGCGTTGGGCCCACTCGGGGTCACTCGCGATAAATACCGGAATCGCGTTCACAAAGGCAACGCCGGCCTTTATCGCCTCAGTCGCGTAGAACTTCTGCGCCTGTTCCGAACCAACGGGCAGGTAAGAGACGAGCACCTCAGCGCCCGTTTTGCGAAGTGTCTCAGCGATGTCGATCGGGGCCGCTGGCGACTCGTCGATGACGGTGCGGTAGTACTTTCCGAGTCCGTCATATGTTGGTCCGCGTTCGACTTGCACTTCAAGCGAGGGAACGTCTGCGAACTTGATCGTGTTGTTCTTGCCTGCATAGATCGCCTTGTCGAGGCTCACGCCGACCTTTGATGCGTCGACGTCAAACGCTGCAACGAACTCGATGTCGCGGACGTGGTATCCACCGAGCACCACGTGCATGAGTCCGGGAACGAACTCGTCGGGGTCTGCGTCCTTGTAGTACTGAACGCCTTGGATGAGCGAGCTGGCACAGTTGCCGACTCCCGCAATAGCGACCTTGATTGGACTTGTTGAACTGGTCATGCCGTGATGCCTCCATCAGTTGAAAGATCTGCGCCCTCATTGAGATGCGCGTTTACGGTGCCTTTGCTGTTCGCATGGCTGGTGGTGCTGGTAATAGGGGTCGGGCCTTCATTGCTCTGATTGGTATTCCTGAGTCCCGAGGCCGTTGTAGCAATCTGTTCATGCTCTCGTTCGAGAAGTCGTTCGATCCACGCGAGGTCGCTCGCGACCGCTTCGCGCGCGTGTTCGGCGAGCGAACGTTCGTAGAGGTCAAGGACGCGCTTTGGATGGTCAAGATGCGCTGAAGAGCGACGCAGGCGATCGCTGAGCTCGATGCGGCGTCTCTCAAGAAGGCGAACGCGCGCCTGAGGCGAGAGGTAACGCGCGAACGCAAGCCTGAGAGAGAACCCGCGCAGATCACCCTCGTTGGCAGAGGGGGACTCAAGCAGTTGCTCAAAGACGAGTTCGCCCGTCGGTGTGATCTCGTAGACCTTGCGTGCCCGAGTACTTGAACGACCGAGTGTCTCTGCGACCTTGGCGGTGGCACGTCTCGCGACCGTTGCGGCGCGTTCTCCACCGAGCGAGCCCGTCAAGAGAACGGGAGTGTCGATCTCGACAGCACTTCCAGAGCCGATGCTACGGATAGCTCCCGATTTCTCAAGACGTGACAGTGCTGGATAGAGCGATCCAAACGAGAGGTTTGCGAGTACGCCAAAGTCATCGCGCAGGTGTCTGCGCAGGTCATAACCGTGCATGGAGCGTTCCTTGAGCAAACCAAGGATGGCGAATTCGAGCATTAGCCAATCATAGCAGATTGATGTATCGAGTCGATATGTTGATTCGCTACATGTGCCTGAAAACTCGACGCCACCAACGCCATGACCTGGCGAACAACCAACCATGCTGGGAACGAGGTGCTGGCAAACATCGAGGTCTGGGCCCTACGGGTCGTCGTCTGGCCAGCGAGCGCTCTAGTTGGATCCGGGACCCGACCCGTCGTTTCCCGTTGCTCCGGCCGAGACCTCCCTACACTCGGTGGCATGGAAATATACTGCGCAGGCTGTGGATGTCTCGTGGATCGCGGGATTCGAGTGGCGCTCTGTGACGACCCGAACTGTTGTTGCAAGGAGCTGCCGATCCGCGACGGAGCGGGTCAGGTCTCATCGAAAGAATCTGACTGAGTCGTTACCAAACCGTCCGGTTTAGTTGCGTTCCGGCTACCCTTTCGGCGTGACCAGCTCTCCTGAGGCAACTCCATCGCTCGATGACCTGACGGGTCTCGGGCAGGTGGAATATCGCCTCGCTCGGGATCAGAGCGTGCGCGAGTATCGGCGGGGAAGGCTCTCGCGTCTTGATGTCTGCGATGCACAGACCGAACTCCTGAGAGTCGGAACGAACCTTGGTCGCGAGACCGAGGTCGACTGTCCGATATGTGAGCAGGCTCAGCTGCGTCATGTGATCTTTGCCTTTGGTCCCTCGCTCCCCTCAAGTGGCCGGGCGATCGGTTCGACCAAGGAACTCCGCCAGCTCGCGCGCTCGATTCGTGCAGAGGTTGCCTTTTATGTCGTTGAGGTCTGTCTCGATTGTCGTTGGAATCACCTGGTGCGGATGTTCTCCTC
>Ga0307372_10009162_pt1 | contig 13720 bp, 10 predicted proteins | sample OX1MG_FD_202533 | JGI IMG/M metagenome (GOLD analysis project Ga0307372, IMG submission 202533) | Soil microbial communities from Risofladan, Vaasa, Finland - OX-1 | ecosystem: Environmental > Terrestrial > Soil > Coastal area > Acid sulfate soil | place: Finland: Risofladan, Vaasa | collected...
AGGCGATCCGCGGCTCACCAAACGCATGGGAAGCAGGCTGGAGAAGCGAGTTCTGGTCGAAACCGTGCAAGAAGGTGCAGTGTGAGACCCAAGCCTTGTTGTAGAGGGTGACCAGCTGCCCCCGGTCGCGCCCGTAGTCCCACAGGAAGAGACGGTCGGCATGGTCGCTGATGACATGGATGGCCTCGTCGATCTCACCCCGGCCCGGCAGCGGAGGCCTCACCCCATCGGTCATCGCCCTACTTCCTCTTCCCACCCATGTTGGCGTTGGGTGCGGCCGCATCTACCAGTGCGGGCACCACGCCACCGAGCTCGGCCGGGTCCCAACGGTCACCCTTGGAGGCGCCGGGCCCGGCCACCCAGCCTTCGGCCACGCTGATGAGGTCGCCCTGGACGTTGAAGACGCGCCCGGTGATGGCGGCCGACTGCGCGCTGCCCAGCCAGACCACCAGGGGGGCGATGTTGCCCGGGTCGAGGGGGTCGAATTCCTCGGGCTTGCGATCGGCCGATGCGGCGCCCATGCCCAGGTTCTCGGTCATGCGCGTCAGGGCGGCCGGGGCAATGGCGTTGACCGTCACCCCATAGCGGCCCAGTTCCATGGCGGCGATGATGGTCATGGACGCGATCCCCGCCTTGGCCGCGCCGTAGTTCGTCTGGCCGACGTTGCCGTAAATCCCCGACGGCGAGGTGGTGTTGATGATGCGGGCGTCGTTGGTCTCGCCCGCCTTGGACCGGTTGCGCCAGTACTCGACGGCGTGGCGCGTGGGGGCGAACGTGCCGCGCAGGTGCACCCGGATGACGGCGTCCCACTCCTCAATGGTCATGTTGACCAGCATGCGGTCGCGCAGGATGCCGGCGTTGTTGACCAGCACGTCAATGCCGCCGAACGTGTCGATGGCCGCCCTTATGAGGCGCCCGGCGCCGTCCCAATCCGAGACATCGTCCCCGTTGGCCACCGCCTCGCCTCCCATGGCGCGGATCTCGTCGACCACCTGACCCGCCGGCCCCTCGGAGGACCCGGTGCCGTCGACTTCGGCACCCAGGTCGTTCACCACAATCCTGGCGCCCTGGCTGGCGAATTCGAGCGCGTGCTCGCGCCCGATACCCCGGCCCGCCCCGGTGATGACCACGACACGTCCGTCACAGATGCCCATGTGGCGCTCCCTTTCTCGACTCCTGGTCCGCGGCCGCCCGGTAGAGGTCCCGCAGCTTGCGTTTGAAGATCTTCCCCGTATCCTCGCGCGGCAGCTCGACCAGGAAGTCCACGGTGCGCGGGCACTTGAAGTGGGCCAGGCGCTGCCGGCAGAACTCCATGAGCTCGGCGGCCAGGGTCTCGGAGGCGTCCACGCCCCCGGCCGGCTGCACCACGGCCTTGACGGCCTCACCCCACTCCTCGTCAGGCACCCCGATGGTGGCCACATCGCCCACCGCCGGGTGCTCCAGGAGGACGGCGTCGACTTCGGCCGGGTAGATGTTCACGCCGCCGGAAATGATCATGTCGGCGCTGCGGTCGGTCAGGTACAAGAAGCCCTCTTCATCGGCATACCCCATGTCACCCAGCGTGAAGTAGTCGCCGCGGAAGGCACCCGCCGTCTTCTCGGCGTCGCCGAAGTAGTCGAAATGGGTGGCCGAGACGTCGCGCAGGTAGACGAGACCGACCTCGCCGGGGGCCACCTCACGGCCGTCGATGTCGGCCACCTTGACCAGATCGGGCACCATGGGCCTTCCCACGGTTCCCGGGTGGGCGATCCAGGTGGGCGAGTCGACCAGGGTGCCCAGGCCCTCGGTGGCGGCGTAGTACTCGGTCACGATGGGTCCCAGCCACTCGATCAGTTTCCGCTTGACCCCGACCGGGCAGGGCGCCGCGCCGTGGATGATGTAGCGGAGGGAAGAGAGGTCGTACTTGCCCTTCACGTCATCGGGGAGGGCAAGCAGCCGGTGGAACATGGTCGGCACCATGTGGGTGTGGGTGATGCCGTGGTGCTCAATGAGTCGAAGTGTCTCGGTCGGGTCCCACTGCTCCATGACCACGAGGGGCACGCCGTAGAGCATGGGCACGGCCACCGAGAAGGCCAGCGGGGCGGCGTGGTAGAGCGGGCCGGTCACCAGGTGGGCGTCGACACTGGTCTGGTAGCTCTCGTCATAGCCGCAGAAGTTGACGGTGGCCAGCGCGCTCGGCGCCGCGCTCTTGCGGTGCACGCCCTTGGGTCGCCCGGTCGTGCCCGACGTGTAGAGCATCTGGGTGCCCGGGACGGGGTCGTCTATGTCCGACCCGTCCTCGGCGGCCACCACCTCGTGGTACATGGCGAATCCCGGCAGGTACCCCCCGATGGCCACGCACACCAGACCGGGCCCGCCGGCCGCCGCCGCCTCGACCACCTTGTCTCCCACTTCGACCGCGCAGATGAACGCCGTGGCCCCGCAGTTGGCGACGATGTAGGCCGCCTCGGCACCGGTCAGGTGCCAGTTGATCGGAGTCAGGCGGAGGCCGCAGCGCTGAGCGGCGTACAGCACCTCCAGGAATTCGGGTCGGTTGGTGCACATGAGCGCGATGGCGTCACCCGGGACGAGCCCCCGCGCCCGCAGCGCTCGGACCAGCCGGTTGATGTCGGCGTTGAGCTCGCCGTAGGTGCGGTCCCCCCGGGGCGAGGTGAGGGCCTGACGATCAGGGTCCCGGGCGGCCCACCACGCGTGCAGCATCCCCTGGGCGGCCGCGCCGGCCCTGTCCTCGGCGACGCTCACGACGGCTCCGGCGCGCCGAGCGGTATGAAGAGCGGTAACTGCCGCCCGTCGCTCAGGGGCTCCCACGTCACTTCCACCGCCTGTCCCGGATGGACCTCCGCGGGCGCACAGCCCACCACGTTGGTCATCATGCGGATGCCCTCTTCCAGGTCGACCAGGGCGATGACATAGGGCTCGCCCCCCGAGAAGGTGCTGCCGGTGGCGGCCGGCTTGTGCTCCACCGAGGCGGCGTAGACGGTGGCCCGGCCACTGGCCGGGCGCCACTGGAGCGTGTCGGTGGCCCCGCAGACGGGGCAGAAGGAGCGCGGGTAGAAGATCCCCTTGTCGCAGGCCGTGCACCACTGGACCAGGAGCACGCCGGCGCGGGTGGCCTCCCAAAACGGGCCGCTGTCCGGACCGGCCGGCGGCTCCATCCGCATCTTCAGGTGGGCGTCGTCGGGGCCGGGCATCAGAGGGTCGCCTCGGTGCCCAGCACGGCCGTCGACATGCACGAGAGGACCATGCCCGAACCGTGGGCCACCGCGATCTCGGCGCCGGGCACCTGACGGGCCCCGCCCTCGCCCCGCAGCTGGCGCACGGCCTCGGTGATGAGGAACATCCCGTACATGCCCGGGTGGGTGAACGACAGGCCCCCACCGTTGGTGTTCATGGGCAGGGCGCCTCCGGGGCCCAGCTTGCCGTCCTCGACGAAGGGTCCCCCCTCACCCTTGGGGCAGAAGCCGAGGTCCTCCAGGTGGAGCAGGGCCGTGATGGTGAAGCTGTCGTAACCCATGAGCACGTCGACCTCTGCGGGTTCCACGCCCGCCACTCTGAAGGCGTTGGCTCCCGAGATCCGGCCCGGTGTGGTGGTCAGATCGGGCATTTGGGTGATCATCATGTGATCGTGGCAGGTGGCCGCGCCCAGCACGTAGACCGGGGGCCGGCGCAGTGAGCGGGCCCGGTCGGCGCTGGTCATCACGAACGCGCCGGCCCCGTCGGTGACCAGGCAGCAGTCGAGCAGGTGCAGCGGGCTGACCTGCAAGGGTGAGGCCAGCACCTCATTGATGGTCAATGGCGCCTGGTGACGGGCCCGCGGATTGAGGGTGGCCCACGCCCGGGTGCTGACGGCGATCTGGGCCAACTGTGCGGCGGTGGTGCCGAATTGGTGCATGTGCCGGGCGGCGGCCAGCGCGTAGGGGCCCATGGGCATGCGGAGCCCGAACGGCCATTCCCACTCGGCCATCGGGTTGGGGCCGGCCGGGTACCGCCGGTCCACTCGGCGCTTCTGCGTCCGGTCGCTGCGCGGCGTCGACGCGTACACGCTCACCACCACGTCACAAAGGCCGGCCGCGATGGCGGCGGCGCCATGTTCCAGGTGGACCTCGTAGCTCGAACCACCGGTCATGGTGGAATCGGTGAAGCGGGGGTGCACACCCAGGTACTCGGCGAAACCCATCGACGAGTCCGCATGGCACACTCCGTCGACGTCGGACAGGGTCAGGCCGGCATCGTCGAGCGCATTTTGCACCATGGCCACCTCAAGCGCACGACCGGTCCGTTCGAGCTCACCGGTGGGGGAGACGTCGTCGGCCACTCCCACGATGGCAGCCGCGCCGCGCAGAGTGCGGTCCTGTCGCATCATGACCGTCGGGTCGATGCCTAGGCGTTCTTGGGCAACTCGGAGAACGGTGTGACGCGGTCGTTGTTGGGCTCCTTGGGCAGCCCCAGCACGCGCTCGCCGATGATGTTCCGCTGCACCTGGTCGGTGCCTCCGTAAATGGGGGGAGCCTGGGCGAACAGCGCCATCTCGGTCACCCCTCCCGCGAAGGGGTCGCCGGTGGCCTGCACCAGGCTGGCCTTGTCGTCGGCGTCGTAGGCGTGCAGCATGCCCGCGGGCCCCGATATCCGCAGGCCGAGGTCGCGGGTCAGGCGCACGATCTGGCTCATGGACAGCTTGGCCACGTTCGGCATGCCCGGGATGTCCGCGCCCTGCTCCTTGACCGCTTTGACCCGCAACCCGTTGAACCGGCCCAGCTCGCCCAGGGTGTACAGGCGGGCCAGATCCTGGCGCACCCCGGCGTCCTGGTTGACGCCTCGCGACTGCGCCAGCCCGATGAGCAGGCCGGCGGCGCCCCGCAGGGCGCCGAGCGCGCCACCGGCCGGCTTGCTGTTGCCGGCACTGTTGGGGCCACCGGACTTGGATTTGGGGGCCACCAAGTCGCCTACTCTCTTGCTCAGGGCACCCATCACACTGCCCGGCTGGGCCAGGCCACCACCGGCCGCGTTGCCACCACCCGAGCCGAGGCCGGCCCGCTCGTTCATCAGCGTCGTGTTGGCCGCGGCCCACCCGTTGTTGAGCCCGCCGATCAGAGCCGAGTCGGCCACCCGGGCGTCGGTGAGGAACACCTCGTTGAAGAGTGCGTGCCCGGTCATCTCCTTGAGGGGGCGGACGTCGACCCCTTCCTGGTGCATGTCGAAGGCGAAGTACGAGATCCCCTGGTGCTTCGGCACCTCGGGATCGGTCCGGGCCAGCAGCATGCCGAGGTCGGCGTACTGGCCACCCGAGGTCCACACCTTCTGCCCGTTGATGATCCATTCGTCGCCGTCCTTCAGGGCCCTGGTCTGCAAGCCGGCCAGGTCCGACCCGGCCTGAGGCTCGCTGAACAGCTGGCACCACGCCTTCTGGCCGGTCACGATGTCGCGTACATAGAGGTCGATCTGCTCCTGGGTGCCGTGGGTGGCGATGGTGGGGGCAGCCAGGAGGAGGCCGAGTCCCGCCGGGGCGCCGAGGGCACCGAATTTGGCTATCTCGGTGGCCACCGTGACGGCATCGGCCCGGGCGACGGCCCGGCCATAGGCGTTGGTGGGAAGCCCCGGGGCCGACCAGCCCGCGGTGCCCAGGCGCTCCCACCATTCGGCGACGGTGAGGTCGGGATCCCAATTCTGTCCGAGCCAGGCCCGCAGCTCGCTCAGGAGATCTTCCAGGCTCAGTGTTTCGGTCGCGGTATCGGTCACGTCCAGAAGCTACCGGACGGGCGACTCCGTCAGGTGATCGGCTTGGGACAGGGAGGCCAGGAGGTCGTTGAGGTGGGTGCACGTCGAAGTGCCCACGAGCTCGTTCTTCACCAGCGCCCGCAGGTCGGACACCCGCCGCCCTACGAGGCGCGCCGCGCTGCCGGCCGCCGAGGGGCATTCGGCCCACGGGAGGACCCGCGGGGTGGCCACACACGTACTGATGAGATCGCCCCGGCCGTCCGGATCGGGGACCAGGGTGGCGCCGACCGAGTACTCGTGCAGCACCGTGACCACCCCGTCATCCCGGGCGTAGCTGTCCCGGAACATGGCAAACACCTCGTCCCCGTCGCGCTGGATGAGTCGTTGCCGGCGCATGGAACCCGGTTCGAGTGCGGGCATCTCGTGCCACATCCCGGCGCCGTCACCGGGGGAGACCGGCCCGTTCGGCGTGGGCATCTCGCGGGTGGTGCGAATCTGCACCATGAACGAGGCGGGAGCGGCCCAACCCGCGCAGATGTCGACGGGCAGGCCGGCCAGCGCCTCGTCGGGGATGGGGGAGGGGAAGAGGCCGGTGTAGAGGGACCCGTACCCGGAAAGGAGGGCCGCCACCGGGAGCTCGGAGAGCAGGATCCAGCGCAGCGTCCCCGGTTCATACAGCCCATCGACGACGGCCCGGAATCCCCGCGCCACCGCCCGACCCAGCAGAGCAACGCTCCCTCGGTCGGCCGGCCGGAGGTCGAGGGAGATCAGCTCGCGCCCCTTCCCCACGAGAGCCCGGCAGTCCACCGAGCCGCCCGGGTCGACGGCGATGCCGCGCAGCTCCAGGGTGCCATCTCCGAGGGTGTGCATGTCGACGCTGCTGGTGCGGCGGAAGGACCCCGGCAACCGTGCCGGGAGGCTGGTCATGGGCTCGGCCAGGAAATGCGCCACATGGGTCACCCGTCCAACGGTAGCGTCGCCCCGTGGAAGACCGGCTCGCTGCGGCATTCGAGGCCTGGGTGCAGGCCCAGAAGGCGGCCCTGGCCGTGGTGACCGGAGCCGACGGCGTGCCCGGCACCGACATCGATACAGCGGAGGGCTACCGCTGGGTGACCCGCCTGTCCCGGCTGGCCCTGGAGTGGATCGTGGAGAAGTCCGACCCGCTGCACCCGCAGCTCTTCACGCTGCAGGACGAGTACCGCAAGTTGCTGGTCGACAATCCCGACGTGCACTACCTCTTCTGCGTGCTCGACGACAGCCACTCCTACCGGCTGGTCGGCTACCGGGGGGAGTGCGCCTACCTCGGGATGACCTTCGGCACGCCCTTCGGGCAGGGCGAGGTGGGTGGCCGGACGGGGACGCAGACCCAGACGCACATAGACGAGTACGACATCGGCCCCGACGGCGAGGTCGACATCCTGATCGCGCCGGAATCTGCGATGCCGTACCCCCGGCCGCCCAACTCCATCATCCTGGAGCCGGGCACGGCGCAGCTGGCGATTCGGGAGACCCATTTCGAGCGCACGCCCGAACGGCTCTCCCGTCTACGGATGGAGTTGGCGGCCAAGCCCGGGGAGGAGCCGCCGCCACCCCTGCTGTCTTCCGAGGAGCTGGCCCCCAAGCTGGAATTCGCCGCCATGTTCCTCACCTTCGTCGGGGGGGCGGCGCTGCAGATGTGGCACGACGCCGGGACGAACATGAACACGTTCGGGGGCGGGGCGGGTTCCGCGCACGTCGCGGCCCAGGATGACGAGGTGCGCACGCATTCCAATGCCGAGATGACCTATCACGGCGGGCGCTTCCGCCTCACGCCGGGCCAGGCGCTGGTGGTGACGGTGCACCAGCCGGAGCGCCCGTTCCTCTACTGGGGGCTCACGCTGACCTCGCCGTGGATGGAGAGCTTCGACTACCGCTACACCACGACGGCGCTCAACAACCGCACGGCCCAGCAGTCCGAGGACGGGAGCTGGCGGCTGGTGATCGCGCCGTCGGACCCGGGCCCGGGGGTGGCGAACTGGCTGAATACGGGGGGCCGTCTGGAGGGTTACATGCTGGTGCGCTGGGTCTTGGCCGATGGCCCGCCGCATCCCACCTGCGACCTGGTGTCGGTGGCGGACCTCGCCACACCTGCGGACGTTCAGACCTCCGAGGGCACCCCGTAACGCTCCTGGTAAGGAGCGACATGGGCCCGGTGGGTGGCCAGGTCGAGGCCCGTGTCGGCGAAGGAATAGTCGTGGCCCGGGGTGCGGTCCGTGTGGCGCGTCGCCAGGTACCGGGTCAGGCGGGATCGGTAGGCGTCGGTGATGGGGAGGTCCCAGCCGGAATAGAGCCCCTCGACGGTGCGGACGGGGTCTGAAATGAGGTCGTGGTAGACGACATCGCTGATCTGTGCATTTGGAATGGTGCCGGCGTCCCGCTCTGCCGAAACGCCGTCCATCTGCATCTCCATCCCCATGGCCATGAACTCGACCAGGACGGCGTGGTCGACATGCTCGGAGTGCATGTGGTGCAAGGTGGCCATCAGATCGGACAGGGATCCGATGACCCGTAGGGGATCCCGGTGGGTGATGACCACCTTGGCGTCGGGGTAGGTGTGGAAGACGAGCGGGAGGGCGGACAGGTGGGAGGGGGCCTTGAGGACCCACCTCGCCGTCGCCGGGCTGGCGGACCACTGCAGGGTCTGGAGCATGCGGCGGTGCCAGTCGTAAATGGGTGCCTGGTCCTGCCCGCTGCGCCAGATGGTGTAGGTGCCGACGTTGTAGAGGCCGGTGTAGATGTCGCTCGAGAATTGGTGGGCGAAGGCGAAGATGCACTCGGTGGGGAGGTGGCCGCCGTTCTCGTGCATGGCCGTGAAGGCGGGGACCATCTCGTCCATCAAGGTGATCTCGTCGTGGCAGAGGCTTACCGAGCGCTCGTTACGAGGGACGGTGTGGAGGAGCTCCCACAGCAGCGGTGGCCGGTTGTCGGGGTCGCAGGCGAGCAGCTCGTGGAGCAACGTCGTACCTGACCGACCCAGGCCGGTGACGACAATGGGGGAGTGCACCGCTTCGTCGTCAATGGCGGGTTCCCGCTTCCAGACGTCCACCAGCCGGAGACGGTTCTGCAGGATCAGCTGGAGCTCGGCCCGGGTCCGCAAGCGACCCGGCAGGTGGAGCCGGGCCTCATGGTCGAGGGAAGTGCACAGGCGGAGGAACGGTTCCTCCCACCACGTAGGTCCGAAGTCGTCGAGGCCGGTGGTGGCCTGCGCGGCCCGGCGGAGCTCATCGGGTTCGAGCGAGATGAGTGACCGCCCGTCATCCCCTAGCCCATGGCCGAGCGAGATCATCTTCTCGGTCCAGGCGCTGCGTGGTGGGGGAGCCCAGGGCACGGGGCGTCACGGTAGTGGTCGGGCCGGTTGTGTGCCGCCGGGAAGGTGGGAGGGAGCATCGGTCGGTGGGCACCCGGGAGATGCCCGGCGGCTACTCGGGCCTTGCGGTACGGTGTGTCCCTGGGGCCGGATCCACGGTTCGGCCCGCCGTCCTGTGGGGGGAGGGTCTACCGGCGATGAGGTTTCCGATGATGGGCGGAAGCATGTGGGGGGGAGTAGGGCCCGGCATGGCCTGGGACTCGACGCCTCGGGCGGCCTTCGGGCCGATGCTGTCGGTAATCAGCACTTCACGGCTTTTTGCAAGCAGATGGGAGTGGTTCGTATGATTGCAGCCAAACGGTCGTTAGACGGATAGTGGAATTGACTGAAGGGGGCGGGGACATGCTCGAGCAACGAACTTTTTGGGGCCGCATGTGGGCCACGGGGCACACCTCGGTCGGACTGCGGCTGGGGGTCGGCGGCGCGCTCTTCGTGGGGATGTGTGTGGCGCAATTCTCCATGACCTCCCCGTCCGCGGCCGACACGGGCGCCGCCGCCACCCAGGGAAGCTCCTACGCCCAGTCATTGCAGATCACCCCCCATGAAGGAGCACTGGCGGTAGGTGCCGTCATGGGTGAGGCGCTCGCTGGCTACACGGGCACGTCCGCCCGGGCGCAGTCGCAGGGAGTCGACCTCGGCTCCGTCGGCCTGTCGGCGCAGGGCTGGAACTGCGGTTCGCCGCCGAATCAGAACGTGTACGACGCCGTGCCGGAACCGCTGATAGCCGAGTCCGGGGCCCCGGGTGCGGCGCAGGGTGAGACGCAAGCACCGAGCAAGTCGGACTATGGCTCCACCGAGTACGCCGTCGCCAACTTCAACCCTTACAGCGAAGCGGACACGACGTACGCCGGCCCGTTCACTGACCCGACCCACGCCATCAACGTGTCCGGGCTGCATGCCAAGAGCTGGTCCGGCGTCGTCAACGGTGTCACCGAAGCCGGCGCCGCTTCGGACGTCGACTCGCTCAGCATCGGCGCTGGCGCAGTCGTGCTGAATGGGTTGCACTGGGAGGCCACGGCCCCCATCGGGACCGGCGCCCCGGCGCCTTCAGGGAACTTCACCATCGGACAGGTGCTGATCAATGGAATCGCTCTTCCGAATGTCGCCGACCTTTCGGCTGTCCAGACTGCGGTGAACGCGGCGCTGGGCACCCTTGGCCTGTTGGTGCAACTGCCACAGGCCACGATCGTGCAGGGGACCCAGTTCGTCCCCCCGATGCAAATTGAGGCGGTTCCCAACACAACCCGCGACTCAATGCTCGATCCGGCAATCACCGCGGCCGGGCCCGATTACTTCCAGATCACCAACGGGCTCGAGAATGGTTTCACCGCCGACAAGGCTCCCGCCAACTCGCTCGGTCCGGTCGAAGCGACCGCCCCGGGACAGCAGATCAAAGCGGCCCTGTGCCAGAGTGACACCCCCATCACGGTGGCCGACATCACCCTGGCCGCCTTCGATGGCGGCGGGTACTTCAGCGCCGCACTCGGTGGCGTCAATGCCAGCAGCTCCCCGCTTCCGGTCAACACGTTCAATCTCACCCCGGTCGGGTTGGGCACGGTGACAGTGCCCAGCGAGACGCAGGTCATCCCGGGCGCGCTGGGCACGCCGGGCACGACGGGGAACACGGGGAACACCGGCTCGGGGCCGACGCTGGGTGGCGCGACCCCGATTGCCGGGAACGCCCCGCCGGCAGCCTCGACCCCCTCCGCCCCGACCACCCCTCCTTCTGCCGTGGGCCAGGCGATCGGAGCGACCCGTCCAGCCGGCTTCACCTCTGGCGGCCCCCTCCTCGCCGCCGGACTTCCGGCCCTGGCGCTCTTGCTGCTCCTGATTGAAGGTGACCGCAGGATGATGCGCCGGGCGCAGCGTCGATTCGCCGCTCTGGAGGCGTGACAGGGTGGACTCCGTGAACGGACCTGTGGGCGATACCGGCCGCACGCCGGCCGGGAACTTCCCGGTGGCACAGCGCCTGATGCGGGGCTACGCCCCCGCGGCGGTGCTCGTGCTGGTGGTGGCGCTCACCGCGATTTTGGTGCCGAGCCGGGTGCCGAAGTCGGCCAACAGCTCCAACGTGGGTCCCGCGGGCAGCGGTGCAGTGATCGGCAACGGCAGCGGATCATCCGCCTCCACCTCTATCCCGTCTGCCACCGCCCCACCTTCGGGACAGGTCGCCAGCAGCGGCACCACAACGAAAGGTGGCACCGGAGGCAAGGCCGGCAGCGCCGGCACCGCCGGGTCCGCGGGGAGCACCGTCGTCACTCCGGGCAAGGTTGAGCCGTGCAGCGGCCAGACCGAGCAGGTTCCCGGCGACCCGTACTCGCCGCCGTGTCAGACGTTTTCCGGCAGCAACGGCGGCGCGACGGCGACCGGTGTCTCCGCCAACACCATCACGGTGACGGCTCGGCTGACGACCGACGAGAGCTTCCAGCAGACCCTGGCCAAGCTGGCAGGTGCGCAGCTTCAGGACACCAACGCGGACAACCAGCGCACGCTCAATGTCCTGGCCAAGTACTTCAACACCCACTTCCAGTTCTACGGCCGGCAGATACAGATCAAGTACTTCACGGGGCAGGGCTCCTTGTCCAACGAGCTTCAGGGCTACGGCCAGGCCGACGCCGAGGTCGATGCCAAGACCGCCCAGTCCTTGGGGTCGTTCGCCGACGTCACAGCCGAGTCCGAGCCCTACGCCACGGCCCTGTGGAACGACGGGATCATGGGCTTCGGCGATCCGTACATGCCGAATTACTGGCACGAGCAGCATGCCCCGTACGACTGGTCGCTGGCCACCGACGGCACCGACCTGGCCACCAGCGCGGCCAACTACGCGGTGCAGAAGCTCTGCCCGGCGGGGTCCCCCGCCGCTTATGCCGGTGGCAGCATCAAGGGCGCCCCCCGCAAGTTCGCCGGTATCGTGCCCGAGAACGAGCTCTACGTGACCTCGGGCCAGGTCTTCCAGTCAATCATGGCGGCACACGGGTGCCAGGAGACACAGTTCGAGTACTCCCTCGACCTCGGCACTGAGTCCCAGCAGGCGTCCAATCTGGTGGCCCAGCTCAAGGCCGGCGGGTACACGACGATCATCTGCGGGTGCGACCCGATCTTCCCGGTGTACCTCTCGGGACAGGCCGCCCAACAGAATTACTTCCCTGAATTCGTGGAGATCGGCGCCGCCCTCGTCGATCAGGACTACGTGGGCCAGTTGTACAATCAACAGTTCTACGCGCATGCCTTCGGGATCAGCCCCAACGAGGCCACCGTCCCCTACACCCAGAGCATCGGGTACGCGGCCTACGAGTCGGAGTGCCAGAGCGACCCGACGTTGTGCGGCGGCCAGGGGCCGGCGTACTTCGTAAACCTCATCTATTCGCAGCTGGACATGATGGCCATCGGGATCCAGATGGCCGGGCCCGACTTGACCCCGGCCAATTTCCAGGCCGGGATGTTCGCCTATCCGCCCAAACTGGGTCCGGCCGGGCTCTGGGGTTTCAGTACCACACAGCACACCATCCCAAACGACTTCCGGGAGGTCTGTTGGAGCCCGAACACGGTCTCGCCGTTCAACGGCAAGATGGGGGCCTACGTCCAGACATCCACTCAGCGCTGGTCGGCCACGAGCATCCCCTCCGGTCCGCCGGGCTGTACCATCCCGTCGTCGTGATCGATCCGCAGGGGGCGCTGCGGCGCTGGGGGGGTCTGCCTTCCTGGGCCCGTGCGGCGACGGTCGTCGCTGGAATCGTGGCGGCCTACTTCGTGGTCCTGTCCATCACGGGCCCGCACGGGTGGGTCCACCGGCACGCGCCGATCGGCTTCATCCTCGTCGGCGTCGTCTACGGCTCGGTCTACTCCCTGGGGGCCATGGGCCTGATCCTGGTGTACCGGGCCAACCGGTTCATCAACTTCTCCCAGGTGGCTCTGGGCAGCCTGGTCGGGGTACTGGCCATCGGGATGGTCGAGGTGCACGGGCTCAACTACTGGATCGCGCTGCCGTGCGCCGTCGTGGTGGGCGGCTTGCTGGGGGCCTGGATCGAGTTCTCCGTCTTCCGCTTCTTCCGCAACCGACCGAGGTTGGTGCTCCTCGTGGCGAGCATCGGATTGGCACAAGTGCTCGGTGGGCTGGAATTGCTCGGCTCGACGCACGAGGGGTTCACCGCACTGGTCGGAGCGTTCGCACCGCCGTTCAACGTCTCGGTCACCATTGACGTCTACACCTTCCACAGCGCGGAGATCCTGGCCGTCGCCGTCGTGCCGCTGGTGATCGCCTTCCTGGCCTGGTTCCTGCTTCGGACCAACGCCGGGATCGCGGTGCGGGCGGCCGCCGAGAACGGTGACCGGGCACTGACCCTCGGCATTCCGGTGCGGCGCCTTTCCACCATCGTCTGGGCCATCGCCGGGGCGCTGGCCGTGCTGACCTACATGCTCTCGGCGCCCTTCGAAGGAGTGAAGCCGCAGCTGGCGACCAACTGGCCCATCACCTTCCTGCCCATACTGGCGATCGCCGTAGTTGCCCGGATGGAGTCCCTGCCGCTGGCCTTCGGGGCAGGAATCGCTCTCGGTATCATGGAGGCCCTCGTCCGCTGGAACACGACGGGCAACCCGTCG